>ERZ761602.2172-NODE-2172-length-32003-cov-8.368662_pt1 | contig 32003 bp, 36 predicted proteins | sample MGYA00512165_ERZ761602 | MGnify/ENA primary metagenome ERZ761602 (study PRJEB28899, sample SAMN02445085) | bioreactor sludge metagenome | biome: EBPR sludge; isolation source: Thorneside wastewater treatment plant | place: Australia: Brisbane, Thorneside...
GCGCGCTGCCCGCGCCCGCGCCGACAACGGCGTTCGCCGCCGATTCCTCGTAAGCTAAGCGCGATTTCCCCGCGCCCCGTCAGCCGAAGCGTGCGAGCTCGCGAAACCCCTCGCGGCGCGCGATTGCTTGCGCGCATCGGCGTTGCGCGGCACAAAGCGTCCCTATGACCCTGCCTCAATTCGGTTGCGCTTGGCCCGATCTCGAAGCGCGCATGCGCGACATGGCGCAAGGCGACGTGAAATGGCGCGACGGCCGCACCGGCATGTACGTGTTCAACGCCGGAGAGGACGTCGAGCGGGTGAAGAAGGCCGCTTACGCCATGTTCTCGGAGGAGAACGGCTTGGGGCCGATGGCGTTTCCATCGTTGGCGCGCATGGAGCGCGAGGTCGTGGGCCATGCGTTGGCGCTCTTGCGCGCGCCGGAAGGGGCGGGCGGGGCGATGACATCGGGGGGCACCGACTCCATCGTCATGGCGGTGAAGTCGGCCCGCGACTATGCGCGATCGCGCGGGCTCAAGGGCCAGGGCAATCTGGTGGCGCCATTCACCGCGCACCCGGCGTTTCACAAGGCCGCGATGATGATGGATCTCGACCTCCGCCGCGTCGCGGCCAAAGACTTGTTGGCCGACGCCGCGGCGATGGAGGCCGCGTGCGACGAAAACACGATCATGCTTGTGGGATCGGCGCCGTGTTTTCCGTTCGGCTTGATTGATCCAGTTGAAGCGCTGAGCGATGTCGCGCTGCGCAAGAATTTGTGGCTGCATGTCGATGCCTGCGTCGGCGGATTTTTGGCGCCGTTCGTGGAGATGAATGGCGTTGCCTTGCCCGCGTGGGACTTCCGCGTCGCGGGCGTGCGCTCCATTTCATCGGACCTGCACAAGTACGGCTATTGCTCGAAGGGCGCCTCGACCCTGTTGTTCCGCGACCAGGCGATGAAGGAGCATATGGTGTTCGACGCCGGGCCGTGGCCGATGGGACGCATGTTGACGCCGACGCTCGCGGGCACGCGGCCGGGCGGCGCCATCGCGGCGGCGTGGGCGGTGCTGAACTATCTCGGCGTCGAGGGATATCGCGCCAAGCAGGCGCTTGTCGTGCAGGCGCGCGAGGCGATCGAGGCTGGGGTCGTCAAACTTGGTTTCCGCGTGTTGGGATCGCCGCAGCTTGGCATCGTGTCGTTCACGCACGACAGCGCCAATTGCTTCGACATTCTACGCGGCATGTACAAGCGCGGCTGGATGACGGCGTCGAATGTCGATCCGCCAAGCTTGCATCTCATGCTCTCGCCAAAGCACGCGGAGGTCGCGGGCGAGTATCTGCGCGATCTCGAGGCGTCGATGAAGGATAGCGCCGGCGATACGCCGATGCCCGCGCCTGGGTACGCGCGTTAAGGCGCCAGCCGCCGCACCCACGCGGCCGTGCTCGCATCGAGATCGACAGGCGCTGGCCCGCCTTCGAGCGCCGGTAGGAGTTGGCTCGCCATTTCCTTGCCGAGCTCGACGCCGAACTGATCGAACGGATTGATCCCGGCGAGCACGGCCTGCGTGAACGTGCGATGTTCATAGAAGGCGAGCAACGCGCCCAGCGCCGCGGGCGAGAGCGCGTCAATCGCCATCAATGTCGACGCCCGATTGCCAGTGAAGCGCCGATGCGAGTCGTCGGTTTGCTTGCCCACCATGAGCGCGCGCGCTTGCGCCAGCGCGTTCGCGAATACCTTGGCGCGGTGCGAGGCTGGGCCTTCGTGTTCGCCCGCGTTGATGATCAGCTCGACGGGGATTTCCTCGACGCCCTGGTGCAGGAGCTGGAAGAATGAATGCTGCGCGTTTGTGCCCGCCGCGCCCCAGGTGATGCCGCAGGCGGAACGCGCCAACGCCTCGCCGTCGCGCGAGACGCCCTTTCCGTTCGACTCCATCTCCAGCTGCTGCATGTACGCGGGCAAAAGACGCAGGCGCTCGGAGTAAGGAATAAGCGCATAGGCGCCGTGGCCCAGCGCTTCGCGATTCCACATCTGGATTGCGGCGGAGAGCGCGGGAAGACTGCGCGCGAATGGCGTGTCGCGAAAGTGCGCGTCCATCTCAGCGGCGCCGGCGAGCAGTGCATCGAACACGCCGTCACGCAGCGCGATCGCGCAACAAAGGCTCACGCTCGACCACAACGAATAACGACCGCCAACCCAATCCCAGAAGGGAAACACATGCGCCTGTGGAACGCCCCAGGCGACAGCTTTGCCCGGCGCGGCCGTCGCCGCGCCCAAGTGCGCTGGCCCCCATGCCCGGACGAAGTCGGCGTTCGCGAGCGTTTCCTGCGTCGTGAACGTCTTCGATACGACGATGAGCAGCGTGCGCTTCGGGTCAAGCCCTTCGATCGCGTCGGCGACATCGGACCCGTCGACGTTCGCGGCGAAACGCACGTCGATTCCAGCCACGCGATGCGGCTTCAACGCATCCAAAACGAGTCGCGGCCCGAGGTCGGAACCGCCGATGCCGAGGTGTACGATGGCGTTGATGTCGGAGCGCACGGTTTGCGCGAACGCGGCCATTCGCGCACGTGTTTCCAAGACTTCAGACGGCGGGTTCGGTGCGCGCAAAGCCCAGTGCATCGCCGCGCGTTTCTCCGTGCTGTTGACGACGGCGCCGCTGAACAGCTTTTCTCGCCATCCGGCGAAATCCATTGCCTGCGCGAGCGCGTCGCAAGCGGCGAGCGCGGGCGCGTCGATTCGCTGTTTGGAGAAGTCCGCGGTGATGTGCGGGGCTTCGAATGTTAACGCGTCGGCGCGCGCTGGATCGGCGGTGAACAAATCCAGTAGGGTTAATTTCCCGAGGCGCGCGGCTTCCGCTTCGATCCGCGACCACGCATGATTTTGTTTGGCGTCCATGGCGCTTGGCTTTATCAGCTGTCGTCCATGGCGACAATTCTTGTAACGGGCGGGGCGGGTTATGTCGGCGCGCATTGCTGCCTCGCGCTCTCCCGCGCGGGCCACAAAGTGGTGGCGTACGACAATCTCTACAACGGCCACGAAAACTTCGTAAAATGGGGGCCGTTTGAACGCGGCGACATTCGCGACAAGGAGCGGCTCAACGCGGTGTTCGCCGCGCACGCGCCCGACGCGGTGTTGCATTGCGCGGCGCTGATCGAGGTGGGCGAGTCGGTGAAGTTCCCCGACCGGTTCTATGACAACAACGTCACGGGCGCGCTCGTGCTGCTTGATGTGATGCGCGAGCGGGGCGTCAAGACGTTCGTATTCTCGTCGACGTGCGCCACCTACGGCGAGCCGCTACGACTGCCCATGAATGAGACGCATCCACAAGCGCCGGTCAGTCCTTATGGCTGGACCAAGCTGATGATCGAGCAGGCGAGCCGTGACATCGCCGGCGCGTATGGCTTGAAGTTCGCGCATCTGCGTTACTTCAACGCCGCCGGCGCGTCGCCCGCGGAGGGTATTGGCGAGAAGCATGATCCCGAGACGCACGCGATTCCACTGGCGTTGTTCACGCTTCTCGGGCGGCGAGACGGGTTCAAGATTTTTGGCGACGATTACGACACGCGCGACGGAACCTGCTTGCGCGATTATGTGCATGTGCTTGATCTCGCCGACGCGCACGTGCGTGCGATCGAGCGCTTGCTCGGTGGGGGCGCGAGTTTGGCGGCCAATCTCGGCACCGGCGACGGCGTTACGGTGAAGGAGCTGCTGGCGTCGATTCAGCGCGTCACTGGCCGCACCGTTCCCGCAACGCCCGCGGCGCGCCGGCCAGGGGATGCGCCGGCCTTGGTGGCCGACAACGCGCTCGCGCGGCGTGAACTTGGCTGGACGCCTCAACGCGGGATCGATGCGGTGATCGCCGATGCGTGGACGTGGCACTCGGAGATTGAGGGTACAGTGCTTGGATAGGGCAGGTTTTCGTCCAATTTCCGCCGGTCTCGTCGCCCGACGTGCCCCCGACTGGAGATGGCAGCAGCTTCCCGTTAATCAGGAGCGGTCACAGGAGGGGCGGAATGGCAAGTGTAGGTCTCGCGGACACAGGTGGGCGCGCGCAAACCGACGATCGCGGCTTCTTTCGGACGCTGGCGACCGTCATGGCGATCATGCAGGTTTCCGGCTTCGTCGTTCAGTTAGCGATGGGCCGTTCGAGCTTCGGCGCGCCGCTGATCGTCCACTTACACGCCATCGCGTTCATGGGTTGGGTCGCCATCTTCCTGGCTCAGTCCTGGCTGGCTGCGAGCGGCGCGATGGCTCGCCATCGCTTGCTCGGCCGAATTGCGCTCTTTTGGGCATGCGCGCTTCTGGTCCTCGGCGTGCTGATCACCGTGGAGACCATCCGAACTGGACGAACGCCTTTCTTTTTCCAACCGCAACATTTTCTGCTCGCGAACCCAGCAACGCTCTTCGGCGCGCTCGGCTTGCTGGCTGCGGCAGTGGTGCTGCGCAAACGCCAGGATTGGCATGCCCGACTGCAGATCGGCAGCTTCGTCATGCTGATGGGGCCGAGCTTCGGGCGTCTGCTGCCCATGCCGCTCATGACGCCTTATGCGTTCGAAATTGCCGCGCTCGCGCCGCTCGTCTTTGTAGTGTTCGCGGCAAGCCGTGATCGCCGTGTCCAGAAGCGCATTCACCCGGCGTGGGCCTTGACGGCTGCCGTGCTCGTCAGCGCACTCGTGCTCGCGCGGCTTCTGGCGCACTCGCCGGTTGGCGCGGCGCTTTACGCGGCGGCGGTTGCCGGCACAGGCGCAGCTGGAAGCAACGGTATGGCGTTTCCACCGCCGCCTATGCCCTAAGCGGCGAAGCGAACGCCGCGCCACCAACGCCTGGATTGGGCCAAAAAGCGAACTTTGACGGACTCCCCTTAGGGCCTTCCGACACTCACATACCTAAAGCCTTTCGCCGCCATTTCGTGCGGGCGGTAGATGTTGCGCAGGTCGATCACCACGGGCGTTTTGAGCGCGTCTTTCAGGCGATCGAGATCGAGCGCGCGGAACTGATCCCACTCGGTGATGAACACGACGGCGTCCGCGCCTTGAACGCAATCGTAAGGGCCGGAGGCGAATTGGACGTCCTTCAGCATGTGCTTCGCTTCAGTCATGCCCTCGGGATCGAACGCGCGCACCTTGGCGCCTTCGGCTTGCAACGTGGGCACGATGTCGAGCGCCGGCGCGTCGCGCATGTCGTCCGTATTCGGCTTGAAGGTGAGGCCGAGCACCGCGATCGTCTTGCCGGCGACGTTGCCGTCCAGCGCGTCGACGATTTTCTGCGCCATCTTTTGCTTACGCGCGGTGTTGACGCGCACCGTCGTTTCGATGAGTTCGATCGGCGCCTTATAGTCGCGCGCGGTCTTCATCAGCGCCAAAGTGTCTTTCGGGAAGCATGAGCCGCCGTAGCCCGGGCCGGCGTTGAGGAATTTGCGGCCGATGCGGTTGTCGAGACCGATTCCCTTGGCGACCTCTTGCACATTGGCGCCGACTTCCTCGCAGAGATCGGCGATCTCGTTGATGAAGGTGATCTTCATGGCGAGAAAGGCGTTGGCCGCGTATTTGATCAATTCCGAGGTGCGGCGCTCGGTGAAGATCATCGGCGTTTCGTTGAGCGAGAGCGGCCGGTAGAGGTCGCGCATCACTTCATGCGCGCGCTCGTCGTTGGTGCCGACGACGACGCGGTCTGGGCGTTTGAAATCGTTGATCGCGGCGCCTTCGCGGAGGAATTCCGGGTTGGAGACGACGGCGAACTGCGCGTCCGGGCGCTTCTTCTTGATGATGGCCTCGACTTCATCACCGGTGCCGACGGGCACGGTCGATTTGGTGACGACGACGGTATAGCCTTCCATCAAAGCCGCGATCTCCTCGGCGGCGCCGTAGACGTAGGAGAGGTCGGCGTGGCCGTCGCCGCGGCGCGAGGGCGTGCCGACCGCGATAAACACGGCGTCGGCTTGCTTGATTGCCTGCGTGGGATCGGTGGTGAAGAACAGCCGGCCTTGCTCGACATTGTCCTTCACCAATTCATCGAGACCTGGTTCGAAGATGGGAATTTCGCCCTTCTGCAGGCGCGCGATCTTGGCCGCGTCCTTGTCGACGCAGGTGACCGTGTGACCAAAGTCGGCGAAGCAGGCGCCCGAGACGAGGCCGACATAGCCGGTGCCGATCATAGTTACGCGCATGGCTCAAATCTCCTGATTGTAGGCGCCGACTTCCGGGTAGCGCGCGAGCCGGGGTTTGGCCTCCTCACGGAAGAGCGCGCGCATGTCCTCGTCGCTGGTCATGCTTTCAACCACCACCACTAGCTCGGGCTTGTTGGAAGACGCGCGCACCAGCACCCAAGACCCGTCCTCGAGCGTGACGCGCGCGCCGTTGACGGTGTTCACGTCGCGGATGGAGCGTCCAAGGATTTTGCCGTTTTCGCTGGCGAGTTTTTGATAGTCGGCGACCACGCGATCGACGATGCCGTACTTCTTTTCATCGTCGCAGTGCGGGCTCATGGTAAGCGAAGTGAAGCTCTTCGGCAGCGCCTTGCGCAGGTCGGAAAGCTTCTTGCCCGGGTTGCGGTCGAGCATGGCGAGCACCATCGAAGCGGCGACCAGGCCATCATCGTAGCCAAGGCCCAACGGTTCGCGGAAGAAGAAGTGGCCGCTCTTTTCAAAACCGGCGAGGGCGCCGAGTTCGGTGGTGCGGCGCTTGATGTAGGAGTGGCCGGTCTTCCAATAGTCGATCTTGACGCCGTTGGCCTTCAGCACCGGATCGACGGCGTAAAGGCCGGTCGATTTCACGTCGACGATGAAGGTCGCGCCCTTATGTTGCGCCGAGAGGTCGCGCGCCAGCATGAGCCCGACTTTGTCGGCGAAGATTTCCTCGCCTTCGTCATCGACGACGCCGCAGCGATCGCCATCGCCGTCGAAGCCGAGCGCGACGTCCGCGCCATGCGCTTTCACGGCGGCGGCCATGTCGTGCAGCATTTCGCTGTCTTCCGGGTTGGCGTTGTAGTGGGGGAAGGTCCAGTCGAGCGCGGTGTGCAGGTCGATCACTTCCGCCCCCATGCGCCGCAACGCTTCCGGCGCGAACGCGCCGGCGGTGCCGTTGCCGCAGGCGGCGATCACCTTGATCGGCCGCGATAGCCTCACCCGCGCGGCGACATCGGCGATGTGGCGCTCGCGCATGCCTTCGACGCGCTTGTAGGCGCCGCCGGCGCGTTCCTTGAATTTGCCGCCGAGCACGATGTCTTTCAGCGCGCCCATTTCGTCAGGGCCGAAGGTCAGCGGCTTGTTCGCGCCCATTTTCACGCCGGTCCAGCCGTTTTCGTTATGGCTCGCCGTCACCATGGCGACGCACGGAATGTCGAGCGCGAATTGCGCGAAATAGGCCGTGGGCGAAAGCGCCAGCCCAATATCGTTGACCTCTATCCCCGCCTGCATGAGGCCGAGCGTCAGCGCTTGTTTGATCGACTGGGAGTAGAAGCGGAAATCGTGTCCGGTCACGATCCGCGGCGCTACGCCCATGTCATGGATGAGCGTGCCGAGACCCAAACCCAGAGCCTGCACGCCGAGCTGGTTCAGCTCGGGCGCCTTGGCGCTGCCTGGAATGCCGAACCACCAGCGCGCGTCGTATTCACGAAAGCCGGTCGGCTTCACCAAGGGGAGGGATTCAAAGTCGAGCGAATTGGCGGAGAGGCTCGCGCGCGGGGCGGGCAGCATGGGAATTTCCGTAAAGGCCTGAAACGGCCAGCGTGATGGGCGAAAAGCGTGCAAAGTGCAATTGGACGCCGCCGCCCGAGTGCTGCGTTGCCGGTTAGCTCCCCTGCGGCACGACGCGCACGCGGGTGATCTCAAGCCCGTAGGCCTGATCTTCACCCGCGCTCAGGGCGCGCAGGCCGATGGCGTCCACCGCGAATTGAGGGGGGAGATCGAAGCGGAGGGTGCCCGTTTGGGGCGGCGCGGGCTGACTTATCCATTCAGCCGGCGCGATGCCCTGAAGGCTGACCGCCAGAGCGTCCGCCGCATTCACCGGCAGCGGGCTGTAGGTCACCTCAATGGTGACCGGCCGATCTTCCAGCAACGCCGCCTGGTCCGGCGTCAGCAAAAGCCGCGCCCCTTGCTCGGCCGGCGTTGGCGGCGGTTGCCCCGGCTTTTGAGCGATGCGCAACGCCTGCGCCCGTCCGAGGAAGTCGCGGACGACGTAGAGATCTTGTTCGGGCCCCGCGGCGGGCGCGTCAAACCCCGACCCTGAGAAGATGAGCGCGCCATCGGCGAGCGCGGCGGCGACCGGCGCAGGCTCGCGGGGCCAACTCTGCGGTTTCAAGCTAAAGGCGATGATCCCCACGGCCGCCGCCAGCACCAACGGGTAGAACAGCACCGGATGAAAGAGCCAATTGCGCATGCGCTCAGGTGTAGCCGCGCGCGGCTGGTTCCGCAAAGCCGCCCGGCGCCCCATAGTCGCCGGCGATGTGGCGGACGATCTTGCTTTATGGCGCGGCCTTGGCGCTCTCGGCCGTGGCGCTGAACTGGCTTGAGTACCAAGTCTGGGCCCGCGCCCATGCCGGCGAGCTATATCTTGGATTGATCGCGGCGGGGTTTCTGGGCTTGGGCGTGTGGGTAGGCGCGCGGGCTTTTCGGACGCCGTCGCCTAACCTTCCATTTTCGCCGAACACGGCGGCGCGCGCGGCGTTGGGGATAACGGAGCGCGAGGCCGAGGTGCTGAGCCTTCTGGCGGCGGGGCGCTCGAACAAGGAAATAGCGCAAGCGCTCGCGGTGTCGCCCAACACTATCAAGACTCACGTCGCGCGCCTGTTTGAGAAACTCGAAGCGTCGCGGCGCACGGAGGCGATCCTCAGGGCGCGTGAATTGGGCCTGATCCCATAGGAATTTGGGCGATTTCAGGCAAATCACCCTTTTGGGCGATAGTCGAACGCGGCGCTCGATGGTTGTTCAAGCGCCTCGGTTCATCACCACGAGGCGCAAACCATGGCGAAGGTGCTCGGCATCGGCGGGCTTTTCTTTAGAGCGCGCGACAAGGACAAGGTTCGAAGTTGGTACGCCGAGGTGCTGGGACTGACGCCCACGGAGTGGGGCGGGACTTGGTTTCCAGCGGAGGCATTCGCCGCCCAACCCGGCGCGGGAACGGTGTTCAATGTGATGGACGCCGCCGCGACTTATCTCGAGCCCTCCGACAAGGACTTCATGTTCAATCTCGTCGTCGACGACCTGGACGCCGTGCTCGCGCGCTGCCGCGAGCACGGCGTTGAGCCCCTTAAGGTGATGCCCGACGAGGGTATGGGTCGTTTCGCCCACATCATGGATCCAGAGGGCCGCAAGGTCGAACTCTGGGAACCAAAGCCATACAAAGGATAGACGGAGGACATCATGTTTCGCACCATTCTCACGAGCGGCGCTGTCGCGGGCCTGATCTCCGTGGCGCCGATGCTGGCGTATCTGGCGCTGGCCGAGCCGGACATGGATCATAGCTCGCCGCTTCTCGGCTACACGATCATGCTGGTCGCGCTCAGCGCGATTTTTGTCGGCGTGAAGAGCTATCGCGACACGGCCCTCGGCGGGGTGATCAAATTCGTTCCGGCTCTGCTCATGGGGCTGGGCATCAGCGTCGTCGCGGGACTGATCTATGTCGTCGGCTGGGAAATCTACATGGCCGCGACGCACTACACATTCGCCGAGGCCTATGGCGAGTCCATGGTCGGAGCCGCGCGCGCGAAGGGCGCTTCGCCCCAAGAGATCGAGGCGCTCGCCGCGCAGATGGCCGCGTTCGCGGAGCAATACCGCAATCCGCTCTTCCGTCTGCCCATGACGTTCGTCGAGATTTTCCCGGTTGGCGTCGTCGTCTCGCTCATCTCCGCGGCGCTTCTGCGCAACAGCCGGTTCCTGCCGGCGCGAGCGCGGACAGCGTGACCGCTTGACGGCGCTTGGTCCGGCGGCGAAGCAGGGCGCATGACGTTTCTCGCTCTGCTTCGCCACGGCCAAAGCCAGTGGAACCTTGAAAATCGTTTCACCGGTTGGGTCGATGTCGACCTCACCGCCGAGGGGGAGCGCCAGGCGCGCCAAGCCGGCGACTTGCTGGCGGCGTCGGGCGTGGCTTTCGACAAGCTCTATACGTCCGTCCAGACGCGCGCGATCCGCACGGGCAATCTGGCGCTTGAAGCGGCAAAGCTGGGATGGCTGCCCGTGGAACGCTCCTGGCGTTTAAATGAACGCCACTACGGCGCGCTCACCGGGCTGAACAAGGCGGAAACCGCCGCCAAGCACGGCGAGGAACAAGTGAAAATCTGGCGCCGCTCCTACGATACGCCGCCGCCGCCGCTCGATACAGGGAGCGAGCATGATTTCGCGAAGGATCGCCGCTATGCTGGCGTATCCGATCTGCCGCGCACCGAATCGCTGAAGCTCACGTTGGAGCGCGTGCTGCCTTATTGGACCGACGCGATCGCACCCGATCTGCGCGCGGGAAAGAACCTCATCATCGCCGCGCACGGCAACTCCTTGCGCGCAATCGTGAAACATCTGTTTGCGGTGCCGGACGATCAGATCGTGCATGTCGAAATGCCCACTGGCAATCCGCTGCTGATTGAGCTCGACGCCGCGTTGCGGCCCGTCTCGGCACGCTATCTCGACGCTGCGCGCGCGGAGAAGCTGCCGGCTGTGAGAGCGTGATAATTAGGCGTCTGACTTCCCCCCCGCGGGAGGGGGGGGGGGCGGGGGGGGGGGGGAAAATCCGCCTCGATCTATCTCATGTACAACGTGCAGGTCGATATGTTGACCTGCACCCTACCCCCTGGCCCCCTCCCCCTCTAGGGGAGGGGGAACGGTGCGCATCATGAACGAGGACGCCTGCATGCGCCGCGCGCTCGAACGCGCCGCGGAAGGCGTCGGCCGCACGGGCGATAATCCGAGCGTCGGTTGCGTCCTGGTCAAGGACGGCGCCGTGATCGCCGAAGCGCGCACCGCCGATGGCGGGCGCCCGCACGCGGAAGAGCAGGCGCTGGCGCACGCGGGCGCGGCGGCGCGCGGCGCGACGGCTTACGTTACGCTCGAACCGTGCGCCAAACGCACATCTGGCTCGACGTCATGCGCGGACTTGCTGATCGGCGCGGGCGTTGCGCGCGTCGTCATCGCCGCAAGCGATCCGCACCCCTTTGCTGCGGGCGTTGGCGTGGAGCGGCTTCAGGCGGCGGGCGTCGGCGTTGCGTGCGGGGTGTGCGAAGAAGAGGCGCGCGCGCAGAATGCGGATTTTTTTGCGCGGTGGGGCTGAACTTGTATCTCCGGTTCTTGGCCCAATTCGGACGTTCACGCCAAATCGACGGGGAGCGCGACTAACGGACAATTGCGCTGAAGCGCCAGCGTCAGTGAGCCATATCCCTTGTAGAGGTAGCTCCAGTAGACGCGCCTGCCGTCGTTAGATTCGACGAACCAGTATCCCGTAATCGTCTTTCCGGTAGCGGTGATATCGCTCCACCTAATGTCAGTGCGCTTGAACCCCAATGTCGGCCCGAGAGTCTTTGAGGGACCTTCAATGCCGTCTGCATTCCAGTTGACGGCGTGAACCGACGTGACGGACGGAGCCATAAATCCCGCGATTGCGGCTCCAAACAACGCGGAGGCCGCCGCGCCCCAGCCGCCGTTTCCATAGAAAAAGAACATGAGCGCGACCACGAACGTCAGCGTGCCGAATATGACCGTTATCCAAGCGCTCCACCGCTCGGGTCTAATCGTACCGCGTTGGCCGCTCAGCGCCTTCGGTTTCGAGCGCGCCAATACCCATGAAAGCCCCGCAACGGTCACCGCTGTTAGCGCCGCGATCAGGAACGGGCGGAGGTAATCCATCATCTCGAACCCGCTGCCACTTTTGCGAATGCTTGCAATCGAGCGCTACGACCGCTTTCGGCGAAATGCGACCTTATTCACCGCCCAACGATCAGCGGATCGCCTTCCTTCAGCAGCCCGTCGAAATAGGCGATGGTTTTCACCAGTCCATCGCGCAGTTGCACCTTGGGCGCCCAGCCGAGGAGCTCGCGCGCCTTCGCGATGTCCGGCTGACGCTGCTTGGGGTCGTCACTCGGCAGCGGGCGCGTGACGAGCTTTGATTTCGATCCCGTGAGGTCAATCACGTTTTCGGCCAATTGCCGGATCGTGAACTCGTTCGGGTTGCCGATATTGATCGGACCAGGCAGATCGCCGTCCTTGTCCATGAAGGCGATGAACGCATCGATCAGATCATCGACATAGCAGAAGCTGCGTGTCTGCTGGCCGTCGCCGTAGAGCGTGATGTCTTCGCCCTTGAGCGCCTGCACGATGAAGTTGGAGACGACGCGCCCGTCGTTGGGATGCATGCGCGGGCCGTAGGTGTTGAAGATGCGGGCGACGCGGATGCTCAGCTTGTGTTGACGATAATAGTCGAAGAACAGCGTTTCGGCGCAGCGTTTGCCTTCATCGTAGCAGGAGCGTGCGCCGATCGGATTGACGTTGCCCCAATACTCTTCCGGCTGAGGATGCACGTCGGGATCGCCGTACACCTCCGACGTCGAGGCCTGGAAGATGCGCGCGCGCAAGCGCTTGGCGAGCCCGAGCATGTTGATCGCGCCGTGGACGCTGGTTTTTGTCGTCTGCACCGGGTCGTGCTGGTAGTGGATCGGCGAGGCGGGGCAGGCGAGATTGTAGATCTGGTCGACCTCGACATAGAGCGGAAACGTCACATCGTGGCGTTGAAACTCGAAGTTCGGCTTATCCAACAGGTGCGCGACGTTGCGCTTGCGGCCGGTGAACAGATTGTCGGCGCAGATTACGTCGTCGCCGCGCGCGACAAGGCGATCGCAGAGGTGCGACCCCAAGAAGCCAGAGCCGCCAGTGACCAGAACGCGTCGTTCGAACATCCGTCCTCTTTAGAGGGGCAGAGGATTCGGGACTAGGGCTCGGCTATCGGTTTTCGGGACTCGGGACCGCCGCTTGTTCCCGTTATCCGAACCCCGACGACCGGCAAGCCGAGAGGCCGTCCGTCCGTCGGGGGCTCCACCTTCAGAGTATCGGATCGATCAGCCAGTCCAGCGCCATATGCGCGGTGTAGGGCGCAAGGAGACCGCCGCCGAGTTTCGCGGCCCAGGCCCACAGCAACGCCAAAGCTGCGATCAAGCCTTGAAGGACAAGTGGGTACTGGGTGTGCGTCGCGCCGAAGGCCAGGCTTGAGATGACGGCCGCGGGCCCAAAGCCAAGCGCGGCGGTGAGCGCAACGAGAATGAAGCCCCGAAAGATGAGTTCCTCGTAGAAATTCGAGAATACATTTGCGGACGCGAGCCAAGGATCGACTTGGGGTTCGTGAAACGCGCTGGCCTGTCCGGTGGCGAAAAAGAATGCGACGAGGATCGCGATCGAGACGAGTCCCGCGCCCAAGCCCCAACCGAGTGTGCGCCAGCGCGAAGAGAGCTTCAGCGCTGGCATCCAGCCTATGCCCGCGAGGACGACCCAGGCTGCGATGCAGAATAGAGCGGGCAATGTCGAATAGAGGAAGGCGTGCGGGATGAGAATCCAGATGCCTTCATATGGCGGATTGCCGAACACTTGCAGCACGAAATCGCGAAGCATCCACGTTGGCCAAGAGCCGACGAGATACGCCGCCACGGCGGCGGCAATCAGCGTGCTGCGTTGAATGAGTGTCATGGCGCCTCCGGCATGTGGCTCGAAGATGCGCGGGATGGCGGTATTGGATGCGATAAACACAACGTGTTAGCGCTAAAGGGACCCATAAACATCGTTCAGCCCCCAGTCCCCCGGCGGGCTGCAATTTGATCTGCCTCAAAACGAAAAATGACGCATGCGTCAACTTCCGCCGGTGGCGAAACTGGAAATCACGCGCGGCCACGCACAGGGAGGTTCACCGATGGCAGACTTTCTCTCCAATTATTCGATCCAGAAATGGCTGGAATCTTGCCCGCAGGGTTATCTGGAAGACACCGTCTACGGCCACGGCGCGGATGAGCGCGAACCAGAAGAGCTTCTGAAGAACGAGCAGTTCCGCGAAGCGCAAATTCGCACCACCGTGCAACTGATCGCAGGCGAGCGGTGCGCGCTGGCGGCGTCCTCCGGCCTCATCAACGCCGCGCCCGACGCGGCGAGCAAGACGTTCTTGGCGACGCAGACGCTCGATGAAGGACGCCACGTTGAGATTTTCACGCAACGCCTGTTCGATCTCGGCATTGCCCAGGACGATTTGGAATCGACGATCAAAACCTACATCAATCCGAACCTCGGCAAGTTCGCCGAAGTGCTGCTGGAGAAGGTCGACAAGAAGGATTTCGTAGCTGGCGTCGTCGGCCAGAATATCGTGCTTGAAGGCATGGCGTTCTCGGTGTTCGAAATGCTGCACGCGACCTCTTCGGACATGAACCCAAAGTTCGCGCACACGCTGGCCGGCACCATCGCCGACGAGCGCCGTCATGTCGGCTTCGGCGAAAACCGCATCGGTGAACTGATCCGCCGCTATCCGGAGAAAAAACCGGAAATCGAGCGCATGCAGCGCGACATGACCAAGCACATGCTAGCGACGTTCCACGATTCCTTTGCGGCCAGCCCGCTGGCGGCCGCGAGCCCAAGCGTCGCGCCCGGCGCGCGCAAGTCGGCGGGCACCTATCAAGGGCTCAACCTCGCCGAAGCATCCAACGAGGAAATGGAAGGCGCGCTCTCCAGCGTGGTGCTGAACGAGTTCAAAACACGACTTGGCCGCATCGGGCTTGAGTACCAGTCGCCAGTGTGAAGGACGCGGACGTGTCGAACCAGTCAAATCCTCACGAACTCGGCGATGCCGATTTTCATAGCACCGTGCATTCATTCGAGTTCTGGTTCGAGGCCGTGGAGGGATACCTCCACGGCCGCCCGTACGGCGTTTCGCCGTCGACCAAGGACGTCGAACTCGACGAGCGCCAGCGCGAGGGGCTTATCACCACGTTATGTAATTATTGCGTTGGCGAGACCGCCGCGCTGGAAGCGTCGAGCGGCATGATCCGCTTCGCGCCGGATCGGCACGCGAAGATTTTTCTCTCTACACAAGTAGTGGACGAGGGCAGACATCTTGAGGTTCTGCTGCACAGGATGGCGCAGCTTGGCGTGGCGGAGCCCGAAGCGGAAATCGAGAAACGCGCCAACAGGAGCCTGTTGAAATTCAAAGATCGCTTGCTCGATTTCGTCGACGCGCGCGATTGGGAAGCCTCCGTGTTGGCCCAGAACGTGATACTCGAATGTCTTGAGTTCACGGTGTTCCGGCACCATTCGGGCACGGCCGATCCGGTCACGGCGGACATGCTGCGCGGCATCGTCTCCGACGAGCGGCGGCATATGGGTTTCGGTGAGAACGATCTCGGTCGACGCCTGTTGATGGCGCCGCACACCCATGATCGCCTCCACAAGATTAAGCGCGAACTCGACACGCTGGTGCTCGATACGTTCGAGGAGACGCTGGGCGAACTCGGAGTGGACCGCGCCGAACGCCCCGACCTGGCGGGCGATTATCTCGCCGCCGTCGCGCGCTTGGGGTTTCGCTCGTGACTGATCCGCTTGAGACAGAGCGCCCTGTCCAGGAGCGCAAGCCGCGCCGCAGCTTCGAACTCGAAGAGACCGGTTTCAACGAAGTGCCCAAGCGCTTCCGCAAGTTCTACCGCCGCTGGCGCGGGCCCGGCGATACGTTGGGGCCGAATGAGGCGCTGTGCCCGGTGTGCAAGGTGGTGATCCGCTCGGTGAAGGAGTTGCGCGCCGGCGATCGCGTCTACTGCATGCCCTGCATGTCTCGGCTCGAGCTTGTGGAAGAAGACGGCATGCTGCTCGCCAAGGTCATTTACTGAACCACGGCGAGGGTTCGCACCCACAGACCCATTTTTGCTTTGCCGTTGATCGGAATCGCTGCTTTGGTCGCCGCTGGCGACGAAAGTCGATTGCGCGGGAGCGGAAGATGAGAGCGTCCATGAGCCGTGTGTTGTTCGCGGCCTGCGTTATGCTGGCGGGGTGCGGGCAAGCTGAAGTCGCCGCGCCATCAGCGGAGCCTAGCGAGGCGACGCAGACGACCACTGGCGGCGCGCCTCAGAGCGTCGGCGAATGTGTCGAGACGACCGTCGCTTCGACCGGCGCCCGGTTAGAGGGTGCGCCCGACAGCGGAAGCGCGATCACATACGGCAACGGGTTGGGCCAAGTGGACTACAGCGTCCTTCCCGGCGTCGCCAATGCGCAAATTGGCGATCCGATCAGCCTGTGTCTCGTGAGCGTGCCGGAAAATTGCCCGCCTGGAGACGATCGTGGCCGCGTTTATACGGCGACGAACCTGCGCACCAACGAGACCTGGACGGCGCCGGATTCGCAGCATTCCTGCGGCGGCGCGTAAGCGGTCATTCCGCCGCGAGAGCGGTTTGCTTCGCCAGCCTGTCGAAGGCGACGAGATCGCGGACCAGATCCTCAAGTTGATCGAAAGGCACCATGTTGGGGCCGTCGCTGGGCGCATTGTCCGGATCGGGGTGCGCTTCCAGGAACACCGCCGCGACGCCGATCGCCACGGCCGCGCGCGCGAGGATCGGCACGAACTGACGTTCACCGCCTGAGGTGTCGCCGCGACCGCCCGGCTGTTGCACGGAGTGGGTGGCGTCAAACACGACGGGCGCGCCGAAGCTCTTCATGATCGGGATCGCGCGCATGTCCGAGACCAGCGTGTTGTAACCGAACGATGCGCCGCGTTCGCACGCCATCACGTTCGGATTGCCGCTGCCGGTGATCTTGCCGATCACGTTTTTCATGTCCCAAGGCGCCAGGAACTGGCCCTTCTTGACATTGATTGGCTTGCCGGTTTCCGCGGCGGCGATGAGCAGGTCGGTCTGGCGGCACAGGAACGCTGGAATTTGCAGCACGTCCACGATCTCGGCGACCTCGGCGCATTGTTCGGGCAAGTGCACGTCGGTTAGCACCGGGACGCCGATTTTCTTGCGGATCTCCTCGAAAATTGGCGCCGACGCTTCGAAGCCCGCGCCGCGCTTGGTGGAGAGGCTTGAGCGGTTGGCCTTGTCAAAACTGGTTTTGTAGATGAACCCCGCGCCGACGCGTTTGAACACGTCACGCAGAAACTCAGCGGTTTCGAGCGCGTGGCTGCGGCTTTCAAGCTGGCACGGGCCGCAGATGAACGTGAGCGGCAACGCGTTGCCGACCTCGATCGGGGTGGATTCAACGCGCGGGATGCGAATTACGGATGCGGGGTGCATGGGCGTCCTATGGAGGAGGTCATGCACATAGGCCCATGAGGCCCCGGCCTCAAGCCGGCGTAGGATCTAAGCTTCAGTTTTGGCGGCGGCGTCCATGCGTTCGTAGAGCGAGACAGCATTGCGAACGAACGCCTCCTTCGTATAGCCGCTGGCGTAAGAGGCTTGGCCGCCCGCCACCAGGGTTTGCGAAAGCGCCGGGTTGCTCAAAACCGATTGGAGGGCGGCGGCCAAAGCGGGGGCATCGTCCTTGGGCACGAGCAGGGCGTCTTTTCCGGCGGTCACGGTCGCTGCTGGCCCGACCGCGTCGGCGACCACGATCGGACGTCCAGCGGCCCAGGCTTCAATCGTGACATTGCCGAAGGGTTCGTAACGGGAGGGGAACGCCACGACATCGCATGCCGCCAACAGCGCGGCGCGATCGGTTCGCCAGCCCAGCCAGCGCACGCGCGGCGCCACGCCGAGTTTCTCCGCGAGCGCCTTAAGTTCGCTCTCGAGCGGACCGTCGCCGGCTATCCATGCGTAGGCTTCGGGCAGAGCGACCAGGGCATGAAGGAGCGTGTCGAGTCCTTTCTTCCAGTGCAAACGCGCCAAGGCCAGGATGAGGGGCGCCGCGGCCGGCGTGTCGAAGGCGGCGCGATCGACGGCTGGGCTCTGCTCAAGGCTGGCGTGGTTGTGCAGCGTCACCACACGCTCCGCCGTCGTGCCCTGGGCGACGATGTTGCGCGCGATGTCGGACGTGACCGCCGCGTGCCAAGCGCAGTTTTTGAAGCGCGACAGTTTATAGTAGCCGCCGTACCAACCCAGGTTGCGCGCGCGCCAGGCCGGCTGAGCGAATGTTCCTGCTCTGCCCATCCAGTGGTGGATCACCTGCGGTTTGAAGCTCGCGGCGGCGTCGCGGATCGCCCGTTCCGTGGGCCCGCGCCAAAGTTTCGAGAAATCGGCGAGGCTTGTCGCTACGCCCGAGGCGTTGAAGCGCTCGATGCGCGCGGAAGGCCGCGCGACAACGTGCTGGGCGACGCCCGCATCCGCCAGCGCGAGCACATTTTCAAGCATATGATGCTCGGCGCCGCCTTCCTCGGCGCCCGCGATGATGTGGAGAACGCGCATGCCGTGCGTTCCTAGGCGCGGCCCGCCTCGGACACAACCGGCCGGGCGCCCGATGACAAAGAAGCGTTGGCATGCCAATGGGCTAAGGTATGAGCGACATCATCAATCCCACGAGCGCGATAACCGCCGGGCAGGAGGCTATCCGCGCCGAGGCGCGGGCGCTGGAGGCATTGGCGCAAGCGCTGGGGGACGGTCTTCGTGACCCGTTTGTCCAAGCCGCCCGGCTTTTGGCGGACGCGAAGGGCAGAGTGATCGTCTCCGGCATGGGCAAGTCCGGCCATATCGCCCGCAAGATCGCGGCGACCTTGGCCTCAACCGGGACGCCCGCGCAGTTCGTGCACCCCGCCGAGGCGAGCCACGGCGATCTCGGCATGATCGTTGAACAGGATTGCGTGCTCGCGATTTCACGCTCGGGCGAAACCGCCGAACTATCAGACCTCCTCTATCATTGCCGGCGCATCCATGTGCCGATCATCGGAATGACCTTCAAGGCGAACTCGTCGCTTGCGCGCGCGTCGACCGCGGCGCTGGTGCTGCCGGATTGCGGCGAGGCCAGTGAGGAAGCGCCGGCGCCGACGACGTCGACAACGATGTGCCTGGCGTTAGGCGATGCATTGGCGGTGGCGCTGCTGAAGGCGCGCGGCTTTACCGCCGATCACTTCGGCGCGATCCATCCAGGCGGCAAACTGGGCGCGGCCTTGAAGCGCGTCCGTGACATCATGCGGGTCGGGCAAAGTGATCCGCTGATTGCGCCGGAGACGCCTGTTCCTCAGGCGTTGGAGGCGATGAGCGTCGGCGGCATCGGCGCGGTGGGTGTGATCGAGGCGGGCAAGCTCGTCGGCATCGTCACCGACGGCGATTTGCGCCGGAGGTTGTCGCCGGAGATGTTCGCGAAAGATGTGCGCGCCCTAATGACCGCGAACCCAAAGACGATTACGCCCGACGCACCGATCGCCGATGCAATTGCGATCATGAACGAGAAGCGCATCACGCTCTTGTTCGCCGTCGAGGACGGCAAGCCGGTTGGCGTGGTGCATATGCACGACTTGCTGGCGGCGGGGGTGCGTTAGCGCGCCTGCTCTCAGTAGCCGCCGAAGACACGTTCGTATGGGCCTGGAACGCGTTCCAGGCCGGCGCCGGATTGGCTGCGTTCGCGCAGAGTCTCGCCGCCCCAATTGTAACGGACCCCCAACGTGAAGGTGTCGTTGTCCTGATCCGCGGCTCCTTCGTAGGAGCTGAGGCGATAGCTCGCGAATACGCTGACTGGATGCGACGAGAATTGGTACTCGCTGCCTACGCTCGCTCCCCAAGCATCAAAGCTGTCGCCGAAGGATTCCGCGCCGCCGACGCTGAGGCCGCCAGACACGCTCCAATTATCGGTTACGAAGTGCTTGTATTCGCCGTCGAGCGCCCAAACCTGGAAGTCAAGGTCGCTGGTCTCGCCGTAACTCAAGACGCCGCTAATGGTTGCGCGGGGCGCGTAGAACTGCACTTCCCCGGCGACGACCCAGTCGTCGGTGTCGGCGTTATCACGCAGGGCGTCAAACCCAGCGTAGGCGCCAAACAGCCAGTCGTCATTGCGCTGGAACACGTGTGCGCCAACGCCGAATGTATCGATGCCGTTGGCGATATCGGCCTGCGTGTAGGAGGCGTCGAGTTGGAAATGTTCGCCGAGCGCGACCTGCCCGCTCAGGCTCGAGGCGTCGAAGTCGCCGCCGCCAGGGCTAGATTCCGTGCTGGCGTAACGAAGATCGGCATGGGCGCTTTGTGCGAACGACGCCGTGGGCGCCATGAGGAAGAAGGTCGCCAGAGCGAAAAGAATGGTGCGCATAGCTTTCCCCCGTTGGCGCCTTCTGCGCCACGGGCACGGTTGCACTTAGAGGGAGTGGTTGAAACCGATTTCTCTTCTCGCGCGATGCTTGTCAGCAATTGCCCACGGGAACGCCGTTCACGAATGAGCATTCGCCATCGCTCATGTAGTCGCCGAATGGGCCGCGGTCATTTTGGCCCACATCGCCCCAACTCTGTTGTTGCTGATATTGCTGTTGTTGCTGGTATTGCTGCGCGAGCATTTGTTGCTGGTATTGCTCTGCGAGCATCTGCTCATATTGTTGCTGCTGTAACGCCTGCATCTGTTGTTGGGCGGAATAGGGATCGTAAGTTGGGCGCCCCGCTTGCGGCTTGGCGCCGTTTGACGCTGCATATGGTTGCATGCTGTCGACGACTTGCAATTGCATAGTGTTAGGGTCGAGCCAGTAGTCGCCATTTGGCAAGTGCGCTCCGAGATTGGCTTCAAGTAGAGCTATCTCTTCTCGCGAAAGACGCTGGCCGTTGACCGATACGTTGCGCCCACCGACGCTGGTCAGCGCCAAAGTCAGTACGACAACGGCGATAATGCCGCCTCCTATCAGTTTTTGGCGAGGTGTGAGCTCAGAGACAAAAACAACAGTGCGCCTCCAAGCGTGTGCGATGCCCTGGCGAAGGACCGCCAAGCGTCTGGCCCACGGTGACTCATCGCTCATCTGACTATCTCCTATCAAGAAGCTTAGCCCAGGGATTTGGTCCGGCAAAGGCGAGCCTCGCCGAATGCTCTTGCCTCGCGGCCGAAACGCTCGATAACGAATTAACAATTGGACAGGAGCCGAGCATGAACTTTGGATCAGGCGTACGCGCCGTCGTGTGCTTGTTTTTCCTTTGCTGCGCTGCGGAAGAGGCGAGGGCGCAAGAGCAGCCATTTTCAGACGGCATTGAGACCTCCATCACGCAAGCCTTGCCGCGCATGGTGGCGTGGCGGCGGGATTTTCACCAAAACCCGGAGCTTTCTTATGAAGAAGTGCGCACCGCCCGCGTCGTCGCGCAGCATCTGCGCAGTCTGCGGTTGGACGAGGTGCGCGTGGGGGTCGCTCAGACCGGCGTGGTTGGCGTGTTGCGCGGCGGTCGGCCGGGGCCGGTGATCGCGCTCCGCGCCGATATGGACGCGTTGCCGGTCACCGAGGACGTCGATCTGCCGTTCGCATCGCACGCGCGCGCGACTTACAACGGACAAGCCGTGGGCGTCATGCACGCTTGCGGGCACGACACCCATGTCGCCGTGCTCATGGCTGTTGCGTCGGTCCTGGCTGCGAACCGAGCGGAACTGGCTGGCGCCGTCATTTTCGTCTTTCAGCCGTCGGAAGAGGGTGCGCCTCCGGGCGGCCTCGGCGGCGCCCGTCGCATGCTGGCCGAGAACGTGTTCGGCGACTTGCGGCCGGAAGTGATCTACGGACTACATGCTTGGCCTGAGGAGTCCGGCACGGTGAAGGTCGTGGCGGGACCGTTCATGGCGGGATCGGATCGACTGCGCATAACGGTGTCGGGGCGTCAGACGCACGGCGCTCAGCCGCACCGCGGAGTCGATCCCGTCGTGGTTTCGTCGCAAATCATCAATGCTCTGCAGACCATACCATCGCGCCAGATGGATGCGGTCACATCGCCTGTTATCGTCACGATCGGGTCTATCCATGGCGGCGTGCGGTACAACATTATTCCTGATCGCGTGGAAATGGAGGGCACGATAAGATACCTCAACCCGGATACGCGCGAGGATCTTTACGCGCGCATCCGGCGTACAGCGGCCGAGATCGCGGCCAGCGCTGGCGCGTCAGCGGAGGTGTCGATCGACTCCAACGCGATCCCGGTCGTCAATCCGCCAGCGGAGACGGCGCGCGCGCGGGCCGCGTTGGCGCGCGCCCTCGGCGAGACCAACGTGCGCGACGGCGCCCCCGGGATGGTCGCCGAGGACTTCGCCTATTTTCAACAGGCGGTCCCCGGGGTGTTCTTCTATTATGGCGTGAACCCTCCAGGCGTGAGCCCGGAGGAGGCGGCCCCCAACCACAGCCCCCGCTTCTTTGTGCATGAACCCGCCATGGAGACGGCGCTGCGCGCCATGCTGGCAGTGTCGCTGGATCGCGTCGCGCCCATGCAAAATTGAAGGGGCGCGCGCTTTTCCTTGACTCTTCTGCAAGACGAGGGGCCAATGCGCCCCACGGATCGCGCTAGCCTTGCTTCCCCGCGAATCCAGTCGGCGTATGCCACGCTGACGTTCGAGGAGTGAGACACATGGCTACAGGCGTCGTGAAGTGGTTCAATATGGCGAAGGGATTTGGGTTTATCGCGCCGGACGGCGGCGGAGCGGACGTGTTCGTGCATATCAGCGCTGTGGAGCGGTCCGGGCTGAACGGCCTTCGGGAAGGCCAAGCCATCAGCTTCGATGTCGAGAACGATCCTCGCAAGAACAAGCCTTCCGCGGTCAACATCAAGCCGGTCTGACCCGTCGGTTCGCTTGCGGTTTTCATCGCCGTACGGTTTGACCGTACGGCGATTCTGTTTTTGGGGAGTTTTCCATGCAGAGCCCCTTCCGCCTCTACGGCGCGGAGCTTTCACCTTATTCGATCAAGGTGCGTTCATACCTTCGTTTCAAGAAGCTGCCGTTTGAATGGCTGCCGCGCACCAACGCCCGGCAGGAAGAGTTTCAACGCTACGCCAAGCTGCCGCTTATTCCCGTGCTGGTGGATGCGGCCGATAATGCGTTCCAGGATTCAACGCCAATTATCGAGCAGCTTGAAGCGCGCTATCCAGACCCGACGATTATTCCCGAGGACGAAACTCTGGCGTTCGTGGCGGCGCTGCTCGAAGACTACGCCGATGAATGGCTGAACAAGGCGATGTTCCACTATCGGTGGACCTATCCGGCCGATCAGGAGAGCGCGGCGCAGCGCATCGCCGACGCCATCTTTGAAGGCTCGGAGAAACCCGCGGGCATTGAAGATGCGATCCGCACCCGCATGATCGGGCGACTACACTATGTTGGTTCTTCGCCCCAGACAGCGCCCGTCATCGAGGAGTCGTTCTCGCGTCTGATCGCCCTGCTGGACCGGATGCTGGCGGCGCGCGCCTATCTCTTTGGCGGACGCCCCTGTCTTGCCGATTTCGGTTTGGCCGGCCAGCTCACCGAGCTTTTGTCCGACCCCACGCCGGGCGCGTTGATCAAGGCGCATGCACCGAATGTGGTGCGCTGGATCGATCGCATGGAGAACCCAGACGTAGAGGGCGCGTTCGTACCGCTGTCGGCGGTCGCCGGCGATCTAGAAGAGCTGCTTCGGGTTGAGGTGGCGGGCGCCTACCTGCCCTGGATGGTCGCGAACGCGGAGGCGGTTGCGCGTGACGTTCAAACCATGAGCGTTGAGATTGGCGGGGGCGCGTTTGGACAACGCCCGCAGCGATACGCTGCGAAAGCGTGGGACGAGATTTGTCGCAAGCGTGCTGAGATTTCTGAGTCGTCTCTCAGCAACCTGTTGTCGGCCGCTGGTTGTGAAGGGCCGCTTGTAGCGGGCGACGACAGCGAGGCGTTTGCCTCCGACGCAGACGAAACCACCTGAGGGCGTCGGCTGGCTTGAGAAGTGACGCGTGTCACATGATCGTCGGCGCGCGGTGTTAGCTTGAACTGGGGGCGATTAGGAGAATTCGCATGCCTATCATTAACGGTACGCTTGGTGACGATGTGCTGACCGGCACGCCCGGAGACGACGAAATCAATGGGCTCGACGGCAACGACATAATATCCGGCCTTGGCGGCAACGATACTTTGAACGGCGACGCCGGAGACGACACGGTCTCGGGCCGCGAGGGAAATGACACGATTACCCTCGGTGATGGGTTTGATTTCGGCCTTGGCGGTGCTGGCGACGACGTGATCTCAGGCGGCGCTGGGAACGACAACCTCTTTGGCGAGTCCACTGTCGAGACCCAAAACGGGATCACCGGGAACGATCAGCTGTTCGGAGGAGACGGCGACGACTTTCTGCGGGGCGGTTTGGGCAATGATTACCTTGACGGCGGCACGGGGTCTGATCGGGCGAGCTACTACGCTCTGCCCGGGTCGGTGAGGGTCGATCTGCGAATCCAAGGCGTGGCTCAAGACACGCTCGCGGGCGGTTTTGATACGCTTGTCAACATCGAGAACGTGGCGGGATCGGAATTCGCTGACACGCTCATCGGAAACCATCTCGCCAATTGGATGTGGAGCCACGGCGGCGCCGACGACATTCGCGGCAACGCGGGCGATGACACTTTCTGGATTCCTCAAGGCGATGGCGCTGTCGTGCGCGGAGGCCAGGGAGTCGACGTTGTCTCCTTCCGCGGTCGGGTTGACAGCACGGGTACGGATACCGCCGGCGTGACATTCACGCTTGGGAGTCAAGGGTCCGCACAGGATATCGGGCGCGGTCTGCTGACTGTCTATTCGATGGAAGGCGCAGAAGGATCTGAATTCGACGACACCATCACCGGCAATGGACAAGACAACCTGCTGTCCGGCTTTACGGGTTCTGACACTGTAAACGGAGGTGGCGGCGATGACATGATTTATGGCGACTTCGCTGTGCGCGAAGTGGGTGAAAATCCCTTCAGTTATGACGACCCAGGCGTTGTCCAAGGCGACGACACTCTCAACGGCGGCGGCGGCGACGACCTGATCGACGGAAATGGCGGTAACGACACGATCGATGGCGGAACCGGCGACGACACGATCATTGGCGGCGCTGGCGCGGATCGGCTGATCGGCGGCGGCGGCGCGGATCAGTTTGTTTACGCTGGAGCGACGGAGTCGAGCGGGGCGGGCTTCGATACGATCGTGGGTTTTAATTTCCGCAACGCTGATGTCTTCGATCTACCGGTCGCGGTCACCTCGACATCGACCCTGGTGGGCGGCAGCCTCGACATCTCAACGTTTGACAGCGATCTGACGGCGCTGATGGCGGGGTTGGATCCCGGCGAGGCGGTGTTGTTCACGGCCTCCGCGGGTTCATTCGCCGGACAGCGGTTTCTCGTGGTCGATGGCGATGGCGTCGCTGGTTACACGGCTGGAGCAGATTTTGTTTTCCTCATGGAGTCTGCAACTCAAATCAGCAACTTCGGCATAGACGACTTCATCTAACGCGAATGAGCAGCGCGCCTGTGCGCGCTGCTCGCTTGCTTTTCCAGATGATGCGTAGGGGGCCCGCCGCGCGGCGTTTGGGGGGAGGGGAGGCCGCGCGGCGAGCGAAGCGGCGGATTAGGCCGCTTCAGTTTCGTCGTTGGCCGCGTTGGTTTCGACCACTCCCGCTTTCGCGCGTGGCTTGGCGTTGATCGAAATTTTGCGCGGCTTCAGCAACTCGGGCAGCTCGCGGATGAGGTTGATCGTGAGCAGACCGTGCTCCAGCTTGGCCCCGGCGACACGGACGTGGTCGGCAAGCCCGAAACGGCGTTCAAAGCTGCGTTCCGCAATGCCACGATGCAGGAAGTTGCGCGGGGCGTCGGGCTGTTTGCGCTGGCCGGTAACCACAAGCGAATTCTGCTTGAACTCAATGTTCAAGTCGTCCTCGGAGAACCCGGCGACAGCCAGCTCGATCCGAAACTCGTCCTCGCCGATTTGTTCAACATTGAAAGGTGGATAGCCGGGCGCGGCGTCCAGGCGTGACGCCTGATCCATGAGATTGGCGATGCGGTCAAAACCGACGAGCGTACGATACAAGGGGTTGAGTTCGGTATTTGCCATGTGGTTGTCCTCCTAAAGCGACAAACAACGCCCAAAGGGCGGATTTTCCGCCGATCCCGAAGCGATCGGCGCATGCGGCCCCAAGGGCACCGCATGAGCAGGAGATGGGAGCGCGGCGTCAGGGTTCAAGGGCGAGGGGGGCATCACCGCAAGCGGCGAACGTGTTTTGACAATGTGAACGCTTAGCGTTTAGCGAGCCGATCATGATTGGTATTCCGCGCAGAACTGCCTTGGCTCTCCTTGGCGCCGGCTTGGCTGGGTGCGGGCGCCGCAGCAGCGTCGATGCGCCCCCCGCAGGGTCGCTCGCGTGGGCGCTGGCGGGGCCTTGGCGCATGGAGCCCGAACGCGACGGCGATCGTCATCCTCTCCAGACGCTGTTGTTTTGGGGTTTGGAGGGCGACATGACCGTTCTTGAGGTGTTGCCTGGCCTGGGATGGTACACATCCATCCTTGCGCCTTATCTCGCCGCGAATGGCGGGCGCCTGATCGCGGCTGGATTCGACCAAGGAAATTCCTCGCTAGCGCGTCGCGAGACGCTTGCGTTGTGGGAGGCGCGGTTCATGCGCGATCGCTTGGTCTATGGCGACATCGCGCGGACGGTCGCGGGCGCGGCTGATCGACCGATCGCGCCCCCCAACAGCGTCGACTTGGCGATCATGGCGAACTGCGTGCACACCCTCATGGCGGAGGGGATCGCGGAGCGTGTGTTCCGTGATGTGCTCGCCGCGTTGAAACCGGGTGGCGCATTCGGCCTCGAACAACATCGTGCGTCGTCAACAGGACTACAGGACCCGGTCGCCGGCGCCGGCTATGTGCAGGAAGCATATGTTCGGGCCTTGGCGGAAGAGGCGGGGTTCGAGTTTGTCGCCGCCAGCGACATCAACGCCAACCCACGTGATACGCGCGACCACCCTTTTGGCGTGTGGACCCTCCCGCCGACCTTGCGGAGCGCGCCGTTGGGGCAGCCCGACGACCCATCATTCAACACCGCGCCCTATGAGGCGATCGGCGAAAGCGACCGAATGACGCTGAAGTTTCGCAAGCCCTCTGGCCTTGCCCCCACGGCGCCCGCCGCGCCGTCTCCATAATGGCTGTTGGGCGCTTGGCGCTCTTGCCGATCCGCGCGCGCTGGTGTGTAAGGGGCGACCAACAGTCGGAGAAAAGTCATGACGTATGATGAGATCCTCAACCGCTTCCAGAGCGCCGGCGTGACGGTTCCCGGCAAAAAGGTGAAGTTCGACTTTGGCGACGCGGGTAAGATTTTCCTTGATGGCGCTGCTGGCAAAGTGTCGACCGAGGATGCGGCCGCCGACACAACGATCAAGATCAAGCTCGATGACTTCGTGTCGATGGCGCAAGGCGCGCTCGACGCGACTGCGGCGTTCATGCAAGGCAAGCTGAAAGTCGAGGGCGACATGGGCGTCGCGATGCAGCTGCAAAGCGTGATGGCGAAGCTCCGGGGCTGAGCGAGTAGGCCGCGATGGCATTCGTCAGCGCCCCCGGCGGCGACATTCCCGAGGGCGCGGAGGAGCATTGGCTTGAAGGCCGCGGCGGCGTGAAGCTGCGGGTGCTGACCGCGCCCGCGCGCGGCGCGCCCCGCGGCTCAGTCATCGTCGCTCCGGGACGGACGGAGTTTATCGAAAAGTACTTTGAGGTGATCCGCGAGCTGCAGGCGCGCGGCTTCGCCGTTTTCTGCATCGACTGGCGCGGGCAAGGCTTGTCCGGGCGCGAAGTGGAGAACAGTCAGAAGGGGCATTTCGTCAGCTTTGACGACCCCGTCAACGACCTCGCCACCGCACTCAAACGGCTGGCGGATCGGCTGCCGAGACCGCACATCGCTTTGGCGCATTCGATGGGCGGAGGGATCGTCTTGCGCGCGCTGCAGACGCGGCGCGTCGAACTCGACGCGGCGGCGTTTTCAGCGCCCATGTGGGGCATTCGGGGGCTCTCGTCGATGGCGAAGCGCTACGCGCGCTTCATGACGTCCCTTGGCTGTGGCGGCTTTTTCGCGCCGAGCGTGAGCAGCAAGTGGAAACCCGAACCCTTCAAACGAAACCCAGTCACCCACGATAAGCCGCGGCATACACGCTGCCAGGATTTGATCAGCGAGGAGCCACGTTTGGCGCTCGCTGGACCCACGATTGGCTGGGTCGCCGCCGCCGCCGACACGATCGAGGCATTCCATCAGCCGGGCGCCTTGGCGCACGTGCGCATTCCCATACTGGTGGCGACCGCGTCGGACGAGGAATTGGTCGACAACGCCAGTCATGACGCGGTCGCGGCGCAGTTGCCGAACGCAACACACATCACGGTGGCGGGCGCCAAGCACGAAATCCTGATGGAAGTGGATGAGTTGCGCGCCCAATTCTGGGCCGCGTTCGACGAACTCGCCGCGCGCGCCGCGCCCGCGCCTTAACCGACGCACTACAAGGAGGCCGCAATGGCAGGTGAACTGGTGCTCGTAACGGGCGGCTCCGGCTTTATTGGCGCGCACTGCATTTTGCAGTTGCTGGCGGCGGGTTATCAGGTGCGAACCACGGTGCGGTCGCTCTCGCGCGAGGGCGATGTGCGCGCCATGCTGAGGCACGGCGGCGCCGACCCCGGCGATGCGCTCACCTTCGCGGCGGCGGACCTCACATCCGAAGCGGGCTGGCCAGCCGCCGCCGCTGGGTGCGCCTTCGTGCTTCACGTCGCGTCGCCGTTTCCGCCCGCCGCGCCGAAGGATGAGAATGAGATCATCGTGCCCGCGCGCGAGGGCGCCTTACGGGTGTTGCGGGCCGCCCGCGACGCAGGCGTCAAGCGTGTTGTCATGACATCCTCGTTCGCCGCGATTGGGTACGGCCAGAAACCGAGGACATCGCCTTACACCGAGGCCGATTGGACAGACCCGAACGGCGACGACGTGCGCGCGTACGTCAAATCGAAGACGCTCGCGGAGCGCGCGGCATGGGATTTCATTGCGCGTGAGGGCGGTACGCTCGAACTTTCCGTTGTGAACCCGGTCGGCGTCTTCGGACCAGTTCTTGGCGCGGATTACTCCACCTCGATTCTCCTGGTGCAACGGTTGATGGATGGCGCGATGCCGGGTTGCCCGCGCATGAGTTTCGGGCTTGTCGATGTTCGCGATGTCGCCGACCTGCACATTCGCGCCATGACAAATCCCGCCGCCAAGGGGGAGCGCTTCCTGGCGGTCGCGGAAGATCATGTCTGGGTGAAGGATATCGCGCAGATGCTCAAACGCAGGCTCGGCGCGGCGGCCAACCGCGTGCCGACGGGCGAGTTGCCGAATTGGCTGGTGCGCCTGGTTGCGCTTGGCGACGCTGCGGTCGCGCAGATCGTCCCAGAACTTGGCAAGTACAAGAATTCGTCGAACGAGAAGGCGCGCAGCATGCTTGGCTGGGCGCCGCGCTCGAATGAGGAGGCGGTTGTCGCCTCGGCGGAAAGCATGCTGGCGCTCGGCTTGCTCAAGCAGGCTGCGGCTCGCGGCTAGCGCCGCCACTCCGCGCGCGCGGCGTCGAGCGCGGCTCTGAAATCCGGGTCGGCGTGCAGACGCGCCAGCGCGGCGGCGGCCACGGTTCGCCCGGCTTCGACATCGCTCGGATAATGAACGCCGCACACGACGCGGCTGTCGCCATACTCGCGACCACGCGCCAGAATGGCGTCCGCCCGGTCGGGGTTGAGCTCCGCCAACACCAGCGCCCACGCCCAGCCGAACGCGGCGTGTCCCGACGGATAGGCGCCGCTTGCGCGCAGGCTGTCGCTCGCTTCGATGCAGGGGGTGATGGTTGCGTCCACTACGAACGGCCGATCACGTCCGAACCGGTTCTTGGCGACGAGCACGGCCGCGCCGAGCGGCGTGCGCACGCGCCGGAGCGCTTCGGCGGTGTTCGGAAAATTCTCAGCCGTGAAGCCCGCGCCCATCACTGGCGCGAAGGCGATGAACGGATCGAACTGATCATCGTAACGCGCCTGCGCTACGCGCGCTTCGTTCCACGGGCCGCGCACGACGCGCATTTCCGCCGCTGCCACATCCGCCGATGGCGGGCCTGCAACGATTTCGCCGGCCTCGACCGAGGGCGTTAGCGCCGCCGCAATCGGCAGCGCGGCGTTTTGCAGCGTGGAGCAAGCGCAAACAAGCAACGCGGCGGCGACCGCCAGCGCTTTGAAGTGAGTCCTGTTCAACATGCGCGCTCCTGAAATGCCGTCGCTCCGCTGTCGTGCGCGCGCGGCTGTTAAGTCAAGCGCTTTCGTGCGATCTTGAATGCCATCGCCTTGTTGATCCGCGGCAAATCCAGTTCCTGCAAGAAAGATTCGCATGGCCAAGCTCATCTTTGGAATGAACATGTCGCTCGACGGCTATGTCGATCACGACCGCTTCGCGCCCGAGCCGGCGCTGTTTCAGTACTTCATCGAGCAGACGCGCACCCGCGCCGGCGCGCTGTACGGGCGCGGCTTGTACGACTTGATGCGCTATTGGGACGGCGACGAATGGGCTGGCGAGCCTCAGGTCGAGGGCGATTTGCGTGCCTTCGCGCAGGCGTGGAGGCGTATGCCGAAATGGGTGGTGTCGCGCTCGCTGACGGGGGTCGGCCCGAACGCGACTTTGCTCGGCGATGATTTGGAAGCGTCGGCGCGCAAACTAAAATCTGAAGTCGATGGCGAGATCGAAGTGGGCGGTCCGAAGCTTGCGGCGAGCTTAAGCAAGCTTGGGCTGATCGATGAAGTTCACATCTTCCTGCATCCGGTCGTGCTCGGCCACGGCGCGCCGTTCTTCGCGGGCGTCACGCCAAAGCTGCGGCTGGTGGGAAGCGAGCGGATCGGGGAGGGAGCGGTGAAGTTGAGGTATGTGCCAGACTAGCCGCTCGGATCGGTGCCTGAGGTGTTGGCGCCGGTGCTGAAATCGACACGCCTAACGTCATGTAACGGCGGATGACTGGACACCTGTGCGCGAATCGATCTGCATGTGAATTTGATGACGGAAGCCGCACAAAATCGCGCTCGCCCGGATCGTCTGCATTTTGATGATGTTGGCGCAATAGTAACTGCCGCAATTGCGACTACCTTCGTCGTGAGCGTGGTGTATGAAATGGCGTTTCTTGCGGCACTCAGCCTGTCGCTTGGAGACTTACCAATCACGCTCGCGGACTTCACAAAGAACGCGCTGAGTTGGCTTCCATACTTTGCACTTGGCTTTGGTCTCCGCTTACCGGTTGGGCTGGTTGATGACCGTTTGCGCGCCCAGGAAAAGCCAAGAGACCCATTGCCGCCTGCAAAGGGCTGTCTCGGGATCTTTGTGTGGGTTCTGGATCATGGCCCCAAAGTGATGATGGCTGGCATGATCGTGTTCATACTTGTGTCGGTTGGAGAGATCGCGGTCAGCATTTTTGCAGTGCTGGTCGCCGTAGGTTGGCTCTGGATCGCAAGCTGGGCCATTCGTCATCCAGGTGTGGGTGGGCGAATGAGCGTGCGCCATGGTTTGCTCGCGGTCTTTGCACCTGCGATTGCGATCTTGGTTCTGGGGTTTGGTTGGTCGAAGGGCGTTAGTTCCTTGACTGCACAAACGACCCCCCTCGCGAGCGTTGCCATCGACCAGCATCAACGCTCTGTGCGCGTATTGCGCCTTTATGAAAGAGGTCTTCTGGCGCTCCATGATGGGCGGGCTACATTCGTCCCCTGGGAAACGGTCGATCACCTTGATCGTGCCGTGAGAGAACGCTTTTGGTGGGGCATCGAGTGTGAGGCGTGGCGTTGCGTCGTGCGTGATGAACGTCCCAAACCGAGTGCGCAACAATAAGGCCGCCCCTTTCGGAGCGGCCTTCGTGTTTCTGCGCGCGAACCCTCTCCCCCAATTTTGGGGGAGAGGGCAGGGTGAGGGGGCGGCGCAATTCGGTTGATGGTTGAGTGCACGGCGAGCGCAAGGTTTGCGGACGATAGCACTCCACCCTCACCCCAACCGTCCGGCGCTGCGATTGCAGTGCAATCGCTCCCGCTTCACGGGAACGCGCCGGACCCCTCCCAAAGGAGGGAGAGGGGGCGATTGAGGATCAGCTGCAGCGCTGCGCACACACGAGAATCTTAGCGCAACGCTCCCCCTCCCCTAGAGGGGGAGGGGGCAGGGGG
>ERZ761602.2174-NODE-2174-length-31976-cov-10.331913_pt1 | contig 31976 bp, 28 predicted proteins | sample MGYA00512165_ERZ761602 | MGnify/ENA primary metagenome ERZ761602 (study PRJEB28899, sample SAMN02445085) | bioreactor sludge metagenome | biome: EBPR sludge; isolation source: Thorneside wastewater treatment plant | place: Australia: Brisbane, Thorneside...
CATTTCATTTTCCTTGCCGAAAGGACTGTGTGTCTCGTTTTTGGGGCGCAGACCCTCCAGATTCCATCTTCCCTCCATCTTCCTTCTTCCTCATTCCTCATTTCAGAACTCGGTTGCCAAACTAAGAGAGGGACACCTAGGTAGAAGGCCTCAATCTTGACAAAAGAAGTCAATTTTGACCACGGATCGTCGTTTCGAGCAAACGGTGCCCTCGGCAAGATGGCCTCAATCAAGGACAGCATGCAGAAACGCGCCTTCACCCTCATCGAACTGCTGGTCGTCATCGCGATCATCGCCATCCTCGCCGCCATGCTGTTCCCCGTCTACGCCCAGGCCAAGGTCTCGGCCAAGAGGGCGGTCAACCTGAGCAACCTGCGGCAGCTCTCCGTCGCCGTGCAGATGTACGCCCAAGACAACGAGGGCTACCCCATGATGTCTTCGCCTGGGACGCAGGTCCCTCGAACCCGCTGGGCGGACGCGATCTACGCCTACGTCAAGAGCGAGGACATGTTCAACGGCCCGCTCGCGCCGCCCGAGATGTTCACCAAGGCGTGGGCACACGATCTGGACAGCAAGTACGGCGGCTATGGCTACAACTATCAGTATCTGGGCAACTCGCGCGAAGTCCCCGCCCAAGGGTTGCCGTTTGGCGCTTCGGATTCGGCCATCGAGCGGCCCTCCGAGACCGTCGCCATCAGCGACACGCGCGGCGTCCGCTTGGACGATGGCCGCTTGGCGGGCGGCGAGTACACCATCGACCCGCCGCTGCCCAGCCAAAGGGGAAGCGGCCGCGCCTCGGGGTACTACGAAACGGGCTCGAATTGCGGATCGGGTCCCACGGGCTGCCGGTCCACGCCCGCCGAATGGGTCGCCGGCCGGGGCGTGACCATCGCCTTCTGCGATGGCCATGCCGCGGTGATGCCCTTGGCGCGCATGGACAGCAAGGGCGGCATCCAGCCAGACAACGGATGGTGGAACGGAACGGGCGACCCCGCGATGAGATGATGCGCGTGCAGGAAGACGGGGTCGCGCGTCTAAACTGAGAACCGTGACCTCTCTCCTCGCGCTCGCATTGCTCGTCACGTCCCAGACCGCCGCTGGTCCCGAACGCCCATTCAACGGGCGCGACTTGGACGGCTGGATCGCCAAGGAGAACTCCGGGCCCGCAAACGCGTGGAAAGTCGGAGGGCCGTCGCTCGACCCCGAGAACAAGCGCAAGTTCGTGCTCGGTCGCGGGGACGCGATGGTCAACGACATCGTCCAACACGGCCAGTCGCGCGACTTTTACTCGAAGGCCGTTTACGGGGACCAGTGGATCACGCTCGAAGTGATGGTGCCGCAGGGCTCGAACAGCGGCATCTACGTTCAAGGCGAGTACGAAGTGCAGGTCTTGGACAGCTTCGGCAAGGATGCCAACCCCGGCCCCGGCGACATGGGTGCGCTCTACGGGGCGCAGCCGCCCAAAAGCCCCAAGTACAAAGCGCCGGGCGAGTGGAACACGGTGGACATCCGATTCCAGGCGCCCAGGTTCGATGCCGGCGGGAAGAAGGTCGAAAACGCCAAGTTCATCCGAGTGGAACTGAACGGCGGCGTGATCCACGAGAACGTGGAGATGATGAGCCAGACGCCCGGCGGCGTGGACGGCAAAGAGAAGGCGATGGGCCCGCTGATGTTCCAGGGCAACCACGGCCCGGTCGCGTTCCGCAACATCCGCATCCGTCCCCTACCCGCTCGTTGAACGCTCGGTTAAGGTTGAAGCGAACGCTGGACTGTCGGCGCGGCTGGCGGTGTACCATCGCCGCATGGCCCTTACCCGCCGCCACGTGATCGCTGGAGCAGCCGCTGCCGGAATGACCGCACTCGTCCCATCTGCCGCCGCGACGACCGCTCAGCCCAAAGGGAAGCGCGTGCTGCGGTTCGCTCACTTGACGGACATCCATGTCCAACCCGAAAAGCGGGCCGAGGAGGGCATGGTCCACACGCTGGAGCACGTCCAGAATCTGTCGGATAAGCCGGACTTGATCGTGACGGGCGGCGACCTGATCATGGACGCGTTCCGCGCCGACCGCGTGCGCACCAAAACCCAATGGGACATCTTCCAGCGAGTGATCAAGAACCACGTGTCGCTTCCCGTCGAGCACTGCATCGGCAACCACGACGTGTGGCACTGGCCGGGCGAGGGGCGCGAGCCCGAGCGCGGCAAGAAGTGGGCGTGCGATGCCCTTGGCCTGGCGAAGCCCTATCGCGCGTTCGACCGAGCGGGGTGGCGCTTCATCGTGCTGGATTCGACGTTCCCGCGAGGCGAAGACTATGTGGCCCGGCTCGACGACGAACAGTACGAGTGGCTGGTCGCCGAAATCGCGGAAGCCAAGGGTAAGCCTGTGATCGTCGTTTCGCACATCCCGATCCTCGCCGCATGCGCCTACCTCGATGGCGACAACGAGAAGGACGGCGACTGGAAGGTGCCCGGCGCATGGATGCACATCGACGCGCGCAAAATCGTCAAGATGTTCCACAAGGCAGGCAACGTGAAGCTGGCCATCAGCGGGCACATCCACTTGGTGGACCGAGTGGACTATTTGGGCACGACGTATTTCTGCAACGGAGCGGTGTGCGGCGGTTGGTGGAACGGCAACTATCAGGAGTGCGAACCCGGCTATGCTCTGGTGAACCTCTACGAGAACGGCGAGTACGAGTGCGAGTACGTGACGACGGGCTGGAAGTCGAGTTAAGACTTTCGCATCGTTGTAAAGAAGCGTGTATCTTTACAACGACTTAACGCGTGCTTGGGCACAATCATCACGACCTCCAGTTAGGAAGGACACTATGCTCAAGCGCGCGTTCACGCTCATCGAACTCCTCGTCGTCATCGCGATCATCGCGATCCTCGCCGCCATGCTCTTCCCTGTGTACGCACAGGCGAAGCAGAGTGCGAAGAAGTCGAATGCTCTCTCTCAAGTCAAGCAGATCGCCGTCGCCTGGCAGATCTATGCCAACGACTACGACGACACAGCGGTCAACGTCTCGAGCGGCGGTCCACAAGGCATCCACCGCACCGACTTCTGGGTCGTCATGCAGCCCTATGTGAAGAGCGTGGACATGTTCTTCAGCAGCGAGCGCACCGAGACGGGCTGCTACTACCACAGTCAAGCCGACATCCAGAACACGTCTTGGGCGCGGCGCATCTATGATCTGAACCCGACGGGTCGCTGCCTCGGATGGGGCTACAACTGGGGCCCCCAAATCTACGCGGGTGGTGGCGTCCTCGGACCGGTTGTGGACATCCCTGGCGGTGGCACCTACCAGGCGGGCCGAGGCCTGACGTCCTTCGACAATCCTTCCAACCTCTTCGTGTTCGGCGACACGTACGACACGCCCCGACCGACGATCGGCATGTACCCGAACAGTGCGGGCGGCAAGGCGTGGATCCTTGACACGTTCCCGGTAAGCGCTGCGACCAGGCAGAGCTCGTTCCGATGGGGTGGAAAGTTCACGATGGGTTACGCGGACGGCCATGCCAGCACGGTGCAGTACCGAGGTGGACTGACTCCTGGCGTCGGCTACGTTTACGTACCAGCCAGCGAGAAGAATCGCTTGGCCTACTGCGCCAACCCCGGCGAAATGCTGGACGGCAGCCGGTTCAGCCTGGGCTCGATCTCGTGCCAGAACTTCGTCAACTATCCGTTTACCGTGGACACGGTGTGGTCGCCGGAGTAGTGATGCCCCGGAGACTTCTGAATGCCTTGGTGATCGCTTGCGTCATGGTCCTTGCGGGGTGCGCCTCCGCCCCGCGGGACCTGACGAAGGAGCAGACGCAGCCCGACGCAGACCTGAAGAAAGGGGCGGAGGCCAAGACCATCGAAGAGTGGTCGGCCGCCAACCCCAACAACGGGGCGATGGGCAGCGGCGAAGGCGAAGGCAAGTAAGACGCAGTCGGGGCTCCGGACGGAAGGAGCCCCGATCCGTCACAATGTCGCCGAGATGATCCGAATCCTCGGTGCGCCCTTTGACAAGTGCGGACGCATGGCGGGCAGCCGTCTGGGTCCTGGCGCCCTGCGCATCGCGGGTCTGGAAGACGCCCTGCGCGGCATGCGGTTGGCCGTCTGCGACGACGGCGACCTTCCCTTGCCCCCATCCGCCGAGGCCGGCTCCGGGATTCTCTTTTTTCGCGAAGGCGTCGAAGTGGCCCGCCGTCTGCGGGAGAAGGTGTCCGAAGCGATCCAATCGGGCGACGTGCCCTTGGTTCTCGGGGGCGACCACTCCATCTCCATCGGCTCGGTCTCGGGTGCCATCCAGTGTTTCGGCGGGAAGTTGGCCGTGCTGTGGATCGACGCCCATGCCGACTACAACACCCCGGCCACCTCGCCCAGCCTCAACCTTCACGGCATGTCGCTCGCTGCGCTGGTGGGCTTCCAGGTTCAAGAGGGACGTGGCGCGGACGACTGGGCCGAACTGCTCGAATCCGTCGTCCCGGCCGAGCGACTCGCGCCCAGCCACACGGCTTGGTACGGTTTGCGGGACGTGGACATGGGCGAACGAGCGCACATTCGGGCCAGCAAGGGGTGTCTGCCGCTCACGATGCACGATGTGGACCGCTATGGGGTGAGCGAAACGGTGGCCAAGTTCGATCGCTGGATGCGCGAGTCGGGCGCCGAGGCGCTGTGGGTGAGTTTCGACGTGGACGTCATGGACCCCGTCCTCGCACCCGGGACGGGGACGGCCGTACGCGGCGGGCTGTCCTACCGCGAAGCCCATCTGCTGGCCGAATTGCTGCACGAATCGCTCGCCGCGCCAGGATGCCCCTACCGCTTGGTCGGCCTCGACGTGGTGGAAACCAACCCGACGCGCGACCGCAGCAACGAAACCGCGACCACTGCGGTCGAGTGGGTGGCCTCCCTGTTCGGGAAGACCATTCTGGGCGAGCGGTAGACTCGGACCGTGAACCATCTGGACACGCTGCGGCGCGTCTTGCACCATGAAGCCAACGCCGTCGCCGACTTGGCCGGGCGGCTCGATGCCTCCTATGCCGAGGCCGTGGACGAGATTCTGGCTTGCCGGGGACGCGTCATCACGTGCGGATTGGGCAAATCCGGTCACATCGCGCGCAAGACGGCGGGAACGTTCGCCAGCACGGGCACGCCGAGCCTGTTCATGCACGCCGCCGAAGCCCTGCATGGAGATGCCGGCATGGCAACGGCCGACGACATCGTGCTGATGTACTCGTTCAGCGGCGAGAGCGACGACCTGGTGCGCTTGATCCCGGCGCTCCAAGCCATTGGGGCGCGCACCATGCTCATGACGGGTCGAGCGAACAGCAGCGTCGGCCGCATGGCAGATCGCGTCCTGCTCGTGCCTGTGACCGAAGAGGCGTGCCCCAACAACCTCGCGCCCACGACCAGCACCACGGTGATGCTGGCACTGAGCGACGCGTTGGCCGTGGCCGTCATGGAGAGCCGAGGCTTCGGGCCCGAGGACTTCGCCCGGTTTCATCCCAGCGGTGCTTTGGGCAAGCGGCTGCTGTTGCGCGTACGCGACGTGATGCGGCAAGGGGCCGACCTCGCCACCGTCCAACCCGATTCAACCATTCTGGACACGATGCGGGCGATCACCAACGCAGGCGCGGGCGCGGCCTGCGTCGTGGACGGCTCGGGAGCGTTGCTGGGCTTTGTCAGCGATGGCGACGTGCGGCGGCACGTGGTCGCTTCCCGGCCGCTCGACATGCCTGCCGAGGCGATCATGGTGCGCGAACCGACGTCGGTCGGGCCCGACCTGATGGCGATCGAGGCGCTCGAAGTGTTCCAAAACCTTCCGAAGAAGGTCGGCGAGTTGCCCGTCGTAGAAGAAGGAACCCTCGTCGGTCTGCTGATGCTCAAGGACCTGCTCCGCAGCGGCATTCTCTGAGCGCGGCGACGCCACGTTGTACACTCTCGGTGCCCGATCCATGCTTCCGATCCCCACGCTGTTGCCCCCCATCGAGCGACTCGAGCACGCCCTCGAGGAGTCGCGCCCGGCAACCGTGGCCGAGCAGGTCCAAACCAGCCAAGTCGCCCCGGACCTGACCGTCCAGTGGACGAAGATGGAGGCCATCCAAGTGGACCGGCTGATTCGCCCCGGCTTGTTCGCCAACGGTGCATCCGAGGAGCCAGACACCCTGATGCAGTTCTCGGGGGGCGTGACGGCGATCTACGGCGTGACCACGCTCCGGGCCGACCGGTTGGCCGTGCTGCGCGGCGGCAAGCGGGGGTTCGCCGAGGGAGCCGTGCGCATCGACGACCCCGATGGCAAGTTGCAGGCCTCCGATCTCGCCTTCCATTGGGGGAATCGGACCGGCTTCGCACGCGGCGTGCGGGCGGAGATCGCCAACCTCTTCATGACGGCGCAAGAGGTGGACATTGGGACGGAACGCTGGGTTCTGAGGGGCGTGCGGGCGAGCACATGCGGGCGAGAAAAGCCCCTGTACGCCATCCGCATCCCCGAAGTGCGGCTGACGCCCGGCAAAGGCGGACGAACGACCGGAACCGGCCTCGAGGTCTTCGGCAAGTACCTGGGCAAAGGCCCCGGCACAAGCTTCTCTCTGGACAAACGCGTGCTCGGATTGCGCCTGCCCATGATCAACCACCGCAAGGGCCAGGGCCTCGGCGTCTCGTGGTTCAGCGGCATCCTCCTCAACGAATCCACGTCCATTTCAGCGGCCTACGCCACCTATCCGCGCCAACCACCGGGCTACGGCATCACGCTGGTCAAGAGCAGCATCGGGGCCGACGAGGCGCGCGGCCTGGTCGCGCCGCGCTCCGAACTCAACGAGTGGTTCAACCGCCGCTACATGGACAACATAGACGTCCAAACCCCCAAAGAGGAGGTCTTGGAGCACCGGGCCAAACGCGAGAGCTGGAGCATCGGCAGCTACGGCAACCAAAGCGCTCGCGGCCGCGCCGAATCGCTGCGCATCAAGAAGCCCATCGAGTTCGCCTACGAGCGCGGCGGCCCCCTCGGTCGAGGAGGCTATCAGGCTCAGGTTCGCCTGCACCAGATCGCCGATGGCGAGGCGCCCGCCCATCTGCGAGGCCTCGTTTGGGTCAACGCCGCCCATCGCGGGCCCGACCTCGGCCCGATCAAGACCTTGGTCGGCCTCGATGCGATGGGGTTCCTCGGAGGGGGCACGAAGCACGCTTGGGCGCGGCTCCAGACGACAGCGGTCTACGAGCAGCCCAACTACCGATTTGCGGTCGGCTACACGGTCGGGGTGGAGGGTGGACGACCGCTGTTCGACTTCGACGCGCTGCCGATGCGCCGTTCCTTGCACGCCCGGGCGGACGCCAACATCGGACCCCTGACGGCCAGCTACCTGGTGAAGTGGGACGGCGGCACGATGCGCATGATTGACAAGGAGTACATCCTCGCGCTCAAGGTGGGATGCTTGGAGCCGTTCGTCCGCTACCGCCAGTTCCCCAGCGAGTCGAGCTTCGGCATCCGCTTCAGCATCGACCAATTCACCCGCGTGCTGCAGCGCCGGACGGTCACCCGCCCCAGCGAGAGCAAGCGCGACGACTGGTGATCTACAGGTCCCGCTGGCCGTAGGTGGTCAGGTAGCGGGAGTGCCACTTCTCGGCCTCGTCCGGCGGAATCGGCAACGGTTGGCCCAGTTGCAGGGCCAGATGGACCGTCTTGGCCACATCCTCGGTCATGATCGCGGCCTTGAGGGCGGCATGAACCGTCTCGCCCCAAGCGAACACCCCGTGGTTGCCCAGCAGAATGGACGGCCCTCGCCCTCGCCAGCGGACGATCGCCTGACCGATGTGGTCGCCCTGATTGTCGATGTAGGGGGCGCAAGGAATCTCGCCGCCAAACTCGTCGGCGATGGCCGTGAGCACCAGTGGAATCGGCCGGTGCAGGGCCGCAAAGGCGGTGGCGTAGTTGCTGTGCGTGTGGACCACCGCGCCGACGTCCTCCATGTGACGGTACAGGTACAGGTGGTGCGGCAGGTCCACGCTTGGCTTGAGTTGCCCTTCGCGCGGCTCGCCGCTGGCGAGATCAACGGCCACAATTTGTTCGGGAACCAAACTTTCGTAATCCACGCCGCTGGGCTTGATGTAGACCGTGCCCGACTCGCGGTCTACCCCGCTCACGTTGCCCGAGTGCATCGTGACCAGACCGCTTGACAGCAGGGCTCGGTTGGTCCTGCAGACGGTCTCGCGGAGTTCGCGGTTCATGCGCTGGCCGCCTCCTCGCGAATCGCCATGAAACGCTTCATCACGCCGTCCAACGGCGGATGGCGACCCGTGTCGCCGAAGGCGTCGTGGAGCGTTTCGTACAGTTCGTAGAGCGACTGGTAGACGGCGACGGCCCGGGCGTTCGGCCGATAGACGACGTCCTTGAACCCCGTCATGGCGTTGACCGCAGCGGCCACATCTTGGTGCGTCCCACCCACCACGGAGCCGAAGATCGCCGCGCCGAGCGCACACGTTTGCGGGCTGCGGCTGATCCGGATCGGCATGTTGCAGACGTCCGCATAGATTTGCATGGTCAGCGGACTCCGCTCCGCAATGCCGCCCCCGGTGACGATCTCGCGCACTTCGACTCCGGCGTCTCGAATCTGCTGGATGATGCGCCTGGCCCCGAAAGCCGTGGCCTCGATGGCGGCCCGATAGATCTCGACCGGGGTGGTCTTCAGCGTCTGACCGACCAGGAGCCCCGTGAGCCTCGGGTCCACCAGAACGGTGCGGTTGCCGTTGTTCCAATCGAGCATCAGCAGGCCCGATTCGCCGGGACGCAGTTCCGCTGCCCGCTCGTTCAGGGTGGCGTGGTCGGCGCCGGCGGCCAGTTGCTCAGCCACCCATTCGAAGAGGTCGCCCACGGCGCTTTGGCCCGCCTCGATTCCGAGCATATCGGGCAGGATGGACCCTGGCACGATGCCGCAAACGCCCTCGATGTCGGGGATGGTGCCGTCGTCGGGGCCGACCATGAGGTCGCACGTGCTCGTGCCCATGATCTTGACCAGCGTTCCGGGCCGGATGCCGCTGCCCACCGCGCCCATGTGCGCGTCAAACGCCCCAACGGCCACCGGAATCCCCGCCGGAAGCCCCAGTTCGCCGGCCAGATCGGCCCGCAGGTGGCCCGCGATTCGGTCGGATGGTTCGGCACCCGAATAAAGTCGCCCGCGCAAGTCGGCCAGCCTCGGATCGAGTGCCGCGAGGAACTCCGCGTCGGGCAGACCACCCCATGCCGTGTGGAACATCGCCTTGTGACCGGCGGCGCAGATGCTTCGCGAGATGGTCCCAGGGTCGCTCTGTCCGGTCAGCCAAGCCGGGATCAGGTCGGCGCACTCGACCCAACTGGCCGCCGCGTCGAAGACGTGCGGAGCGGTGCGCGCGCAGTGCAGGATCTTGCTCCAGAACCACTCGCTGGAATAGGTGCCGCCGCACTTGGCGAGGAACGGTCGGCCCATCGTCTTGGCCAACTCCGTGATCTCTTCGGCTTCCGAGTGAGAGGTGTGGTCCTTCCAGAGCCAAGCCATCGCCGCCAGGTCGTCCGCGAATCGTGGATCGAGCGCTAGCGGTCGGCAACGGGCGTCCACGGGCACCGGGGTCGAGCCCGTGGTGTCCACGCCGATGCCCACGATGGCCCCTGCTTCGCCGCCGATCCCTCGCAGAGCCGAGACAATCGCTTCGGTCGCCGAATCAAACCAATCGCCGGGATGTTGGCGCGCGAGCAGGGGGTCGTCGCCATACAGGACGCCATCGTCGCCGTGGGCGTACCCGACGACGGCCGTGCCGAGTTCGTCGCCGTTGGCGGCGTCCACCACCAGGCATCGCACGCTGCTGGTCCCGAAATCCAAGCCGAGGGAAAGTGCGCGGGGCATCGTGCCACAACTTCGCGATCCGCCCTTCGACTCCTGCTCCAAGGAGTCCTTTGGCGGGCGTAGAATGAAGCTGCCATGGCGCAACGCGAGCCCACCATTTTGCTCACCGACGACCAGATCGCCTTCTACCACGAACACGGCTACCTGTCCATTCCCGCGATCACCACGCCCGAGGAAGTGGAGCGGCTGTGCGACGTGTACGACCGTCTCTTCGCCAGCCGTGCCGGACGCGAGAAGGGCGACCAGTTCGACCTTGCGGGGACCGACGAGGAGGGCAAAGAGGCCTCGCTGCCGCAGATTCTGGGCCCGTCGCAGTACGCGCCCGAATTGCTCGACACGCAGCTCCGGATCAACGCCGACGCGATGGTCAAGCAGTTGCTGGGCCCCGAAGCCGGCGTCGGCGGAGACCATGCGATCTTCAAGCCCCCCTTCCACGGTGCGGAGACGCCTTGGCACCAGGACGAGGCGTACTGGGATCCCAAGTGGCTGTACAACTCGTTGAGCATTTGGGTGCCCTTCCAGCCAGCGACGCTTGAGAACGGGTGCCTCTGGTTTGTCCCCGGCTCGCATCGCATGGAAGTCCTTCCCCACCATTCGATCAACCACGATCCGCGCATCCACGGACTGGAGGTCGAGGGCGCCGATGTTTCGGGAGCCGTAGCATGTCCGCTGCCCGCCGGCGGAGCGACGTTCCACCACAATCGCACGCTCCACTACGCCGGTCCGAACCACAGCGACATCCCCCGCAGGGCCTACATCATGGGCGCGGGTGCACCGGGCAAGCCCTACCCCGGCGAGCGGCGGTTCCCTTGGAACGAACTGAAGCAGACGGCGCGCGAGGCGCGGGCCCAGACCAAGTCGTGAGGGTCTGCGTCGTCGGTGGCTCGGGCATGCTGGGCTGCGAGGTCGTTCGCGAGGCGATTTCGCGCGGCTGGGAGCATTGGGCTCCCTCTCGCGGCGAGTTCGACCTGACCGACCCCGTCTCCGTCGCCCAGATTGCGGTCGCGGAGTCGAAGTTCGACGCCTGCATCAACTGCGCGGCGTACACGGCGGTGGATCGTGCGGAAACCGAACGAGACGAGGCGCTGGCGCTGAATGCGCTCGGTCCGGCCTACCTCGCGGCGGCGTGTCTGCAAGCGGGCACCCGGCTGGTTCATGTCTCGACCGACTTCGTCTTCGACGGCACTGCATCGGTGCCCTACCGACCGGGCGACCCCACCCATCCCCTTTCGGTCTACGGCGAATCGAAGCTGGAGGGCGAGGGACCCGTGTTGGGATCGGGAGGCAACGTGGTACGAACGTCGTGGTTGTTCGGCCCCGAGCGGGGCGGCGGATTTCCGGGGGCGATCGTTCGGGCAGCGCGCGCGGGCAGACCGCTCCGCGTGGTTGCCGATCAGGTTGGCACGCCGACCTACGCGCCGGATTTGGCTCGCTTGTTGATCGAGATGGCTGCCCAGAACGCCGCGCCGGGGCTCTATCATGCGGCCGGGCCAGAGGCGCTCACCTGGCACGCGTTCGCCGAGCGTGCGGTGCGGGCTTGCGGACTCGACATCGAGGTGCAGCCGATCGCGACGTCCGACTGGCCCACCGCCGCCCATCGGCCCGCGTACAGCGCTTTGGATTCCTCCTCGGTCTCGCCGTTCGGGTGGCCGTACCGTTGCTTGGACGAGGCTCTGGGGGATTGGTCCGCCAGTCCCTGTTCAGGGGCATGACGGAGCCTGCCCCTCCATGATGCTTCGTCTGGAGGGACCCGCTCCGTCGGGTCCTCATTGGGTCGAGAGCCTCGGAGCGTTGGAAGACGCAAGACTAAAGGACAAAGGCTCTGTTTAGGGGCATGACGGAGCCTGCCCCTCCATGGTGCTTCGTCTGGAGGGACCCGCTCCGTCGGGTCCTCATCGGGTCGAGAGCCTCGGAGCGTTGGAAGACGCAAGACTGAAGGACAAGGGCTCTGTTTAGGGGCATGACGGAGCCTGCCCCTCCATGGTGCTTCGTCTGGAGGGACCCGCTCCGTCGGGTCCTCAGGGAGTCGAGTGTTCCTATCCATACAGCGGCCCGTAGGCCGCGCAGGCGCGGTAATCGGCGTCCTGCAACTCCATCGCACCAAACCGCGCCCACGAGGCCGGGCGAAACACGTTGCCCTCGTCCACGTTGTGCATGTCCACGGGGATGCGCAGCATCGAGGCCATCGTGATCAGGTCCGCGCCGAGGTGCCCGTAAGCGATCGCGCCGTGGTTGGCGCCCCAGTGGTTCATCACGGTGTACACGTCGCGGAAGGGCCCCGCACCGGTCGTTCGGGGAACGAACCAAGTCGTCGGCCACGTGGGGTTCGTCCGCGCGTCCAACACGTCGTGTACGTGCTCGGGCAGGTCCACCGTCCACCCCTCCGCGATCTGCAACACCGGCCCAAGCGGGTCCACCAGGTTCAACCGGAACATGGTGACGGGCATGCCGCCACGCGTGGTGAAGTCCGTGGACCAGCCGCCCCCCGGGAAGTACTCGAGGATCGAAGGGCACCAAAGCGTCGCATCCAAACACGCGTCGGCTTCTTGTCCGGCGACCTCCCACCACGGCTTCACCGCAGGTTGGCCGTTGCGGGTTTGCTCGCCCGACCAATCGAGCGCCGAAGGCCCCGAGTTGATCAAGTGCAAGAATCCTTCGGATGCCAAACCATTCGGAGCCCAGCCCGTCACGCGTTGAACAGCCTCGGGACTCCAATAGGTGCGGACGTCGGAGAAGAGTTGGGCGCCGCCAGTCAGTAGGTGGCCGAACAACATGGAAGCCCCGTTCATCGCGTCGTTCTCGGTGGCGACCACATAAGGCTGGCGGATGCCGTTCCAATCGAACGAGGAGCACAGAATGGCCTCCAGAAAGTCGCCGTTGGGCAGGTGGTCGGTCCACTGGCGTTGCCCTTGGAATCCGCCCGCGAGGGCGTTGTGACCGCGCGCCTCTTCCTTGTAGCCCTTGTCGGCCAATCGGGGGTTGCCCACCATCAGGTCCCGAGCGATCAGGGCCATCATCACCGAGCGCTCCCAGTCGAGGTCCTTCTCGTCGCGGGTGCGGGGCCGATCGTTCAGTTCCTGGCCCTCTTTGCACCGCTCGCGAACCCACAGCAAGGCGCGGTCGTACTCCTCCTCGTCGAAAATGCGCCGGTCCATGCGCCGGACGAACTCGGTCATGTCCACGGTCTCGACGCGCATGCCGAGGTACTTCTGGAAGAACGGCTGGTCCACGATCGAGCCCGCGATGCCCATGCTCACGCCGCCCATCGCCATGTAGGCCGTCCCGCGCATCGCACTGGCCGCGATCGCGGTCCGCCCGAAGCGGAGCAGTTTCTCCCGCACGTCCTCGGGAATCGAGGTGTCGCCCGAATCCTGAACGTCGCGCCCGTAGATGCCGAAGCAGGGAAGCCCCTTCTGGCTGTGGCCAGCCAGCGTGGCCGCAAGGTAAACCGCCCCCGGTCGCTCGGTGCCGTTGAACCCCCAAATCGCCTTCAGCGTCATGGGGTCCTGGTCCATCGTCTCCGATCCGTAGCACCAACAGGGCGTGACCGTCAGCGTGGCCCGCACGTTATGCTTGGCGAACTTGTCCGCGCAGGCGGCGGCCTCGGCAAACCCGCCGATGGGCGTGTCGGCGATGACGCACTCGACCGGCAGGCCGCACGCGTGGCGCAGGTTCCCAGACAGGAGTTCCGCCGCAGCACGTGCCATGGCCATCGTCGGCCCTTCGAGCGATTCGCGGACGCCACCGTAGCGGCCGTCGATGGTGGGGCGGATGCCGATGCGCGGGAGTTCGGTCTGCAGGCGGTTGCCGGCTGGGCTGGACATGCGTCTCTATTCGCCCCCCGCTCCTCCGATTCCTACACGGTCACGGTGGTTCGGCGCGCAAAGCCGTACAATAGGAGCCCGTGCAACGAATCGTGCTCGCCGCCCCGAGGGGCTTTTGCGCTGGTGTGGCCTATGCCATCGAAGTCGTGGACCTCGCGCTTCGCTCGTATGGCACGCCGCTCTACGTGCGCCATGCCATCGTCCACAACGAGTGGGTGGTCCGCAGCTTCGAGGCACGCGGCGCGATCTTCGTCGAGGACATCGCCGACATCCCCGAAGGTTCGACTGTGGTGTTCTCGGCGCACGGCGTTTCGCCGGCCGTCCGAAAGGAAGCTCTGGACCGGGGGCTGCGCGTGATCGACGCGACGTGTCCGCTGGTGACCAAGGTCCACAACGAGGCCAAACGGTTCGCCGCCAAGGGCTTCCACATGGTGTACATCGGGCACGCGGGCCACGTCGAAGCCGAAGGCACCATGGGCGAGGCGCCCGACCGCATGACCCTGGTCGAAACCCCCGAGCAGGCGGAGACGCTCGAACTGCCGCCGCACGATCAACTGGCCGTGGTGACCCAAACGACGTTGAGCGTGGACGAAGTCGGGCGGATCATCGAGGTGCTTCGCCGACGCTTCCCGCACATGCAGACCCCGAACAAAGAGGACATCTGCTACGCCACCACCAACCGCCAGATGGCCGTCCGTGCGCTGGCGGATCAATGCGACCTGGTGCTGGTGGTCGGGTCGAAGACGAGTTCCAACAGCAACCGTCTGCGCGAGGTGGCCGAGACCTTGGGCGTCGAATCCCACCTGCTGATGGGAGCGGACGAAGTCCAGCCGCACTGGCGGACGAACTACCCCGTCATCGGCATCACGTCCGGGGCAAGCACGCCCGAGGCGCTCGTGGAGGAAGTCATCGGCGCCTTGATCGAAGGGAACCCCGAAGTGCCCGTCACGGTGCTGGAGACCATCCGCGAGGACGTGCATTTCATGCCGCACCGCGACCTGATCCAGTTGGCGATGGCCGCGGGTTAGCGGGGGCGACCCAGCAGCATGTAGAGCGGCACCATCAGCCAAGCGGCCACGCCGCAACCCGCGCACGCGAACAGCGTCGCCGCCATTTGCACCATGGACCAACCCGGCCGCGCCGCGCGGTCGCGAACGTCCACCGTCACCCAGAACAGCGAGGCGAAGCTCAGCACGATCAGCAGGAAGGAGACCTGAGGGAACCAGGAAGGTTGAGATGCCTGGCTGCGCTCGGCGTTCGCCATCACTTCGCTAAAGCCCATGTTCGGGTTCTCCGCGAGCATGGCCGCCGCCGCTTGAAACGAGTAGACGATCACGGGGACCTGCAACGCAAGGCCGCCGATGGCGATCGCCCATCCCGCGATGGTCCAACCCCGTCCAAGGCGAGGGCGGAGGGGCTGCACACCCTCGGCGACCAAGCCGCCGCTCATGGGCGTCTCTTTGCGGGGCCTCGTGCGCCGCTCGCTCTGGCCGTCCTGGGGCCACGGCTCCTGTTCCTCGGGCACTCGCGGACGCTGCGGCTCGGGCTCGGATTCTTGCGGCTCGGGCTCGGCCACGTCGGGTATGGACGCTTCGCGAACCCACTCGATGAGGTCGTGCGTCGCCTGATGGTGCATGTCGAGCGCGAGCGCCCGCTTGGCGTACTCCGAGGCCCGCTCGAAATCGTCGCTTTGGGCGTAGTGAACCGCCAGGTTGTAAAACGCCCGCTGGTGGTCGGGGTCGAGCCGCAACGCCTCAAAGAACGACCTCTCAGCCTCGCGACCGTGGCCGGTTTGCGACAGGCAGATGCCCAGCAGAACGTGCAAGGAGGGGTCGGACGGCTCGGCGGACAGCAAATCGCGCGCCACGGTGAGCGCCTCTTCGAAGCGCTCCTCGCCGACGAGGGCGAACGCGTCCTCGCGAGTCGGGCGCTTTGCGTCCTCGCCGAACAGATCCATGGTCTTCAAGGTACCCGCTCGGGGCTTCGACCAGTAAACTCGGCGGCGTGTCGTCCTACGTCGAGAACCACTGCCACATCCTGCCCACGGGCATGAACCTGCACGACCTGTTCCTGGGCGAATCGTCCAGCAGGGAAGACGTGCTCGCGCGAGTGGCCGCTCGCCATGCCGAACTCGACCCCGTCCAGTGGCTCCACGCCGTCCACTACGACCAGAACCGCTTCGCAGACGGGATTCACCTGACGCGGCGGGAACTCGACGCCATCTCCGCCGAACGCCCCATCCTGCTGCGGCACCAGAGCGGACACGCCAGCGTGGCCAACTCCGCCGCGCTCAAGGCGGCCGGCATTCGAGAGGACGAGCCGAACCCTGGCGGCGGCGAGTTCGTGCGCGATGAAAAGGGCTGGATGACCGGCGTGTTGCTCGAAGACGCCCACGACCGTGTGGCCCAAGCCAAACCCAGGCCCACGCGCGAGCAGATGGCGGACATGATCCTGACCGCTTGCGAGAGCATGGCCGGCTACGGCATCTCGGCGGCCTGCGACATGATGACGGGCTTCTACGACCTGGAAGACGAGCTGTGGGCGTACCGCACGGCCTCCGAGAAGGGGTGCAAGGTCGCGCTGCACCTCTACCTGCAGTGGGCGACGGTGTTCGGTCCTCGGGCCATGACGCCCGAGCGCCTCGAGGAGCACGTCGCCCAGATGGACCCGACTCGTTGCCGCGTGGCGGGTATCAAGATCTTCGTGGATGGGGCGATTTCGGCCGCCACCGCCGCCACCTACGACCCCTATCCGAACGGCGGCACGGGCCAACTGATCTACTCGCGCGAGCGGCTGCACTCGATGGTCAAGACCGCTCACGACGCCGGCTACCAGATCGCCACCCACGCGATCGGCGACCGAGCCGTGGACGAAGTGATGGACGCCTACGAAGCGGCGGGCGACGCCTCGCGCCACCGTATCGAGCACGCCACGATGCTCAGCGACGCGCAGATCGAACGCCTGGCCCGCATGGGGTGCTTCGTGACCATGCAGCCCGAGTTTCTGGTGGCGTTCGGCCCCAGCTACCGCCGGCAACTCGGCGACGAGCGGACCGCGAAACTCAAGCGGTACCGCAGCGCGCTAGACGCGGGCGTGAAGCTGAGCCTGAGTTCGGACCGGCCGATCGTCTCCGGCGACCCGCTGATCGGCGTGCGAGCCGCCGCAAAGCGCCCCGACGGCTTCGACCCCAGCGAGAACCTGACGATGGTCGAAGCGGTGGACCTTTACTCCGCCACGGCTGCCCTTGCGTTCCTGCCCTAGCCTTCGGACAGCAAGCCCTGTAGCCGTTCCGCCACGAGGCGCAGGACCTTGCCCCGGTGGCTGATCGCGTGCTTCTGCTCGGGGCTGAGGTCGGCCATGGTGCATCCCAACTCGGGCAACCAGAAAATCGGATCGTAGCCAAAGCCCCCGACGCCGCTCGGTCCTTTTGCGATGCGGCCCTCGCACGTGGCCTCGAAGATCTCGGTCTCTTGGCCTGGACGCGCGAACGAGACACAGCAGCGAAACCGCGCGGTCCGCTGGTCCTCGGGGAGGTCTCGCAGTCGGTCGAGGATGCGGCGCATCTTCTCGGGGAAGGGCGTATCCTCGCCCGCGAACCGCTTGGAGTAAAGGCCCGGCTCGCCGCCCATCGCGTCCACTTCGAGCCCGGCGTCGTCGGCAAGGCACCACTCGCCGGTCAGCGAGCACGCGTGCTCGGCCTTGATCGCGGCGTTCTCGGCGTAGGTCGCGCCCGTCTCTTCGGGTTCGGGCACTTGGGGGTAATCGGCCAGGGTCAGCCATGTTTGACCGGGCACCGTCCCGCAGAGAATGGCGAGCATCTCGCCTGCTTTCTTGACGTTGTGCGTGGCGATGACGAAGGTCCGACCCATGACCCGACATTCTGGCACCGGCGACATTCGTCGAACCGGAACACTTCAATGCTCGCACCCGTAGGCAATAATCAGATTCAGGAGTCAGCGATGGCCATTTTCGAGTACAGAGCGACGGATACGAACGGGCGGCGAGTGGCCGGGACGATGGTCGGCTCGACCTTTGCCGATGCAGCCCAAGCCCTGCAGACGCGGGGCCTGAACGTCGAGCATCTGGCGCCCGCCGGGGTCTCGCACGACCCCATCGCGCCTCCCGCGACCCGGCCCCATCCGCCCGCCGCCACCACCGACCCGACCTCCGTGTTGGCGGACAAGTCCCGGATGGCCCGGGTGCAAACGGCCATCGGCTATGGCGGCGTCCCGCTCGAAAAGCTGATGATCTTCTTCCGGCAACTCGCCAGCATGATCCACGCGGGCGTGCCGATGGTCCAGACGCTGACCACGCTTTCCGGCCAAGCGCGAAACCCGAAATTAGAGCGCATCCTCATCGAGGCCGCCAACGGAGCCAAGACCGGCCAACCGATGAGCGAGACGTTCCGCAAGTACCCCGAGGTGTTTACACCCCTGATGACCTCGATGGTGATCGCTGGCGAGAAAGGCGGCTTCCTGGATACCACGTGCCGCAACCTCTCGCAGTACCTCGAGAAAGAAGTCAACATGCGCAACCTCTATCGGCGCATGACGTTCCTCCCCAAGATGCAGATCATCGCGTCCATCGGCATCATCTTGCTGGCCAACTCGATCATCGCCGGCATTCCGGGGGCCGACAAGTCCTTTATGCTCTGGTCGCCTCTGACGACCGTTTCCACGTGGTATTGGTTTGGACCGCTCCTGCTGTTTGCCTTGTGGTTCTGGCACTTCGGGCTCCATATGGAGAAGATTCGCCGTTGGTGGGATGCGGTCAAGGTGCGAACGCCCTACATCGGAGGCATCAACCAACGCATGGCGATGGCACGGTTTGGAAGGTCCTTCGGTGCATTGTTCGAAGGTGGCGTCCCCTTGCCGACGGCCTACGACCAAGCAAGCGAAGCGTGTGGCAACACATATGTCCAAGAGCGAATTATGCCTGCGCTCGCCGAGCTGAAGTCGGGCAAGAGCTTCACCGATGCCATCTCCGAGACTGGCGCGTTCTCCCAGATCGTGGTGGACATGGCGCGCACGGGCGAATTCTCCGGTCGGTTGGCTTCCAGCCTGGAAGACATGGCCCGGTACTACGAAGACGAGGTCGAAACACAGCAGACCAAACTGGCCGTGGTCACTGGAATCCTAGCCGGCTTGATCGTGGCCGTATACGTCGGCTACATCGTCATTACGTTCTATGGAGGCATGGGCGCGCGGTACTCGGACGCGCTTGTTCCATGACGAACCACTACAAGACGCTGGGCGTCGAGCCGACGGCCACCGAAGCCGAGATTCGCTCGGCCTACCGGAAACTGGTGCTGGTGCACCACCCCGACCGCTCGAAGAACCCGAAGTCGGCCGAGGTCTTTGTGCGCGTGCGCGAGGCTTACGAAGTACTTTCGCAGCCCGATTCCCGACGACTGCACGACCAGAGGCTGAACCAACCCGCACCCGCTCCCGAGCCGCCGAAGCACCGGCCGCCCAAGCCTAAGACGGCCAGCTACCGCGGCTGGGGCGACGACCCAGAACCCGCCGCGCCGCAGGGCCCGAGAATCTCCGAGGTGGAGATCGAGCGAGACTTGGAGAAACTGGCTACGCTGTTCTCACTGGGCAAGATGGCCGACGCGGAAGCGCTGGCGCGGACGCTGAATCACAAACTACCTACCTTGGCCACCCCATACGCCGTCTTGGGCGACATCGCACGGCTCCAAGGAAAGCACGAAGCAGCCGCGAGGCTCTACGCCTATGCCGTCCAGTACTCGCCAGGCAACAAGCTCTTCGAGCAACGGCTTGACGAGATGCTGCGCATCCTCACGCCTCAGCCCGAAGCCCGCCGAATCAACCCTTGGGCAGCGCAGCTGTTCGCGTGGAGCATCGTGCTGTGTTGTTTGGCCTATGTGGCGTTGAGTCGCGAGAAGCCGATGCTGCCGACCGTCGAATTGGTGAACACGTGGACGCTAGGCTTGGTGGTCATGCTGTTCATCTCGGGTGCGGTCGTGGGTTCGGCGCTCTCGATGGGCGGGCTGCTGGAGCGGTTCGTCTCCACGACGACTTCCGCGATGGGAGGCGTCACACCTGCGTTTTACCTTGGCATCATGGCGATCGTGAACTATTGGGCCGCCGCCGCGCTCTACATTGGAACGAGCCTGCTCAATGGTTCGGCCAGCGTCGCCGTTTCGCGGCTGGTGGCCAGCGTGGGAGGCATCACGTTTCTCGCGACGCTGACCGCAGGAATCTCCACGCACGTGGACGCGTTCCAAGTACTGGTGTGGGGCGGCAACGTGGCCTACATCGGTGCCGTGGTCGGCTGGATGATCGCGGACTCGATGCTCGAGAGCGTGTCGCCCTGAGGCTGAGTGTTCGCGCCGCCCGAGCGCTTGGGAGGCGTGGGGCCGATGGGATCTTCCACGGGAGGCGTCGCCGCTCCGCCCTCGAGATCGGGCAACGTGTCCTGCACCGGCGCGCGCTCGGGCTTGGGCCTCGCATCGGGTTTGGGCTCCGTGTTCCTGGTGCGTGTGCGCTCCTTCTTGAGCTCGGTGGTCACGCGCAGCCGCGGCGGCTTGAATGTCGGCTTCTCGTCGGGCCGAGATTCCACCTGAAGGCGTTCGGAGGCGGGTTGGGTCGCTTGCGGCTCGTCGCTGGGTTCGGTCGTCTCCTCTTCTGAGCCAAGGGTCGGCAACTTGAGATCCAGCGCGCGCGCTTTCTGCGCCACGCTGGTGCCGCTGAGCCTGGGGCCGACGACGAAGTAGCCGAGCGCTCCAAGTGCGACAGGCACCGCCAGCCACTGAAGCAAGCCAAGACCAATGCGACCGCGTTTCGCCATGGGTTCATTCTAACAGACGCGCGAAAGTGGGCCGAGTGTGCCGGGGTCCTACGCGCACGCGCTCAGACCAACGAGGCCTTGCGTCGTCGTAGCGCGAAAGCGCCGAGTCCCGAAGCGAGTGCGAGCATCGTCGCGGGTTCGGGAACCGGGTTCAGCCAATCCGTTCCCGACCGAGAGGAGAAGCCCTCGATGGCGACGAGGTTGCCGTTGGCATCGCGAAAATTGTCCATCCCGTTCCAATAGGCCGAATGCGAAAAGTCCAGGATTCCCGATACCGTCCCCGGCAGAAGCGAGTCGTTGGTGGCGTGGAAGTACGCCTCCATGTTGCCGCTCAGCAAGAAGGGCTGGCCGTAGATGAACTCGAGCGTCACCTCGGCCAGAGGCTGATTGAGTTCGTCGCCGTAGTACTCGATTCCGCCTTCTCCGTCCGAGTACCACGAGCCGAACCAGCCTCCCACGAGATAGCTTCCGCCGCCATCGGTGCTCGTGCCGATCCACGAATCCCAGAACCCGTAGAGATCGGCGTCGGGCGTGTTGTAGGCACCGGAGAACGCGAACGCGTCGGACCCGAACACCCGCAGAGAGGCCGTAAACGTACCGATCGTTCCGTTCAAGTCTCCGCCGTCAATCGTAACCTGATCAATCCACTGGGTTCGCGCGTCCGCCATGATCGTCCACGTCGGGTCCGTAGCGTTGAACGCGTCGAAGTGGGCGAACACCTTGTTCACACCGAAGGCCAGTTGACCTTCAGCCAGCGCGAGCGCTTTGTCCGGGACCTCGTGACGTAGGCTCACCAAGTTGGGATTGTCGAACTCGTAGAGGGCCTGTTGGTCGGAATCCACCATGGTCCTGACCTCGGTGACGAAAGATCGGTCTTGAGCGTGGCCCAGCGAGGCGGCGACGAGAAGCGCGAAACAGACGTGCGGCGTGCGCATGGTCTCAAGGAGTCTGGTCATGGCCCACGTGATACCCATGGGTCGATTGGCGCGAATTGGGTACAACAAAGTCCAGATTGGGCGAGGCGAACTCTACACGTTCCGCCCGCGTAGACGTACAATAGAACGATGATCACCCTCACCGACCGCGCCGCGTGCGAGCTCAAGGAGCTCATGATCCAAGAGAACAAGACCAACGCCTACCTTCGCGTGTGGGTGGCCGGCGGCGGTTGCTCGGGCCTGCAGTACGGCATGGCCCTCGACGATGGCGAGCCCGAGGATGGCGACCAGACGTTCGAAAACGACGGCGTGCGCGTTTTGGTGGACGATCTGAGCCTGCGCTACATGGTCGGCTCGACCGTGGACTATGTGGACGACCCCATGGGTGGCGGCTTCAAGATCGAAAACCCGATGGCCACGAAGTCCTGCGGCTGCGGCTCCAGCTTCCAGACCGAGGAAGGCCAAGCCAGCGGCGGCGGTTGCGGCAGCGGCTGCGGTTGCCGATAAGCGCTAGCTGATCACCGCCCGAACAGATACAGCAGGATCATGCCGATCCTGCTGGCCCAGGCGCCCTCGTTGTGCACGGCGAAGCCGTCTTCGTAGTACACCAGGTCCACGCCCTCTTTCCATCCCTTTGCGGTCAGAGCATCACGCAGGCGGCGGGCGTCGGTGACGGCTCCAGGACCTTCCAGGGTCCCCATATCCATCCAAATGCGGCTGCCGAACTTCTTGGGCAGCGCCTCGACGCGCTTGATCATCACACGGTCGTCCCACCACACCGATGGGGACAGCACACCCAGCTTGCCGAACACGTCCGGCCGCGTGAGGCCCACGTGCAACGTGACGATGCCGCCGAAGGAACTCCCCGCCAGCCCTGTGTTGGCCGGGCCGGTCTTGGTGCGGTAGGTCTTGTTCACGAACGGCATCAGCTCGTCGGTGATGAACTTGCCGTACAGGTCGGCCTTCCCGCCCGCCTCCTGGCTGCCCATGCGCGCGCGGGTGGGCAGGAACTCGTTGGCGCGCTCGACTTCGGCGTTGGCGATCGCCACGATGACGATCGGCGGAATCAGCTTGGCCTTGATCAGCGCCTCGGCGGCCTCGTCGGCGCGCCACTCCAGGTTTGGCAGGTACGAGGTGTCGCCGCTGAACACGTTCTGCCCATCGTGCATGTAGAGCACCGGATAGCGCTCCTTGCTCTCCGCATAGCCCGGCGGCAGGTAGATCCACACGCGCCGCTTGTTGTTCAGGACCTTGGATTCGACGGCCTCGTGAAACACGATGGTGCCCGTCTTGGTGACCCGTCGTTGGGGTTGGTCCTGGGCGATGGCGAGCGAACAGGCGAATGCAAGGGCGGCGACGGCGATGCGCTTCACGGGGCCATTGTGCCCCATGCAAAAGGACCATGCCCACGGGGCATGGTCCTTTTGCATGGCGTAAGTCCCAGAATCAGCGGGCGTAGAACTCGATGACCTGCTGCTCTTGGAAGAAGCGGGGGAAGTCCTCGCGTTCGGGCATGGCGATGATCTTGCCGCACATGTTGGGCACGTCGGCTTCCATGTACGCGGGGACGGCCGCGCCTTCGTAGTGGTTGCTGCGGGCGATCTGCTTGCTCACGTCGCGATCGCGGATCGAAACCACGTCGCCGACGCGGAGCCGATAGCCGGGGATGTTGACGACCTTGCCGTTGACCAGAATGTGGCCGTGGCTGACCAACTGCCGGGCTTGGAACACGGTGCGCGCGTAGCCGAGGCGCCAAACGGCGGTCTGCAGGCGCAACTCCAGCAAACGAAGGAAGTTCAGGCTCGAGTTGCCGTGCATGCGCTGGGCATCCTCGAACGTCGCCTGAAACTGCTTCTCCATCATGTTGTAGTAGCGGCGGATGACCTGCTTGGCCAACAGCTGCTCGCCGTATTCGGAGCGGTTCTTGCGCTCGCGTTGGGCAGGGCCGTGCTGGCCCAACCCGTAGGGGCGCTTGTTGCTCGGGCACTTGCCGTTGCCCCAAATGTTGAAGCCGACGATCCGGCAGATGTCGGTTTTTCGTCCTCGATAGGTCGCCATAGAAATCGCTTCGCCGCCTCGCCCATGCAGGGCGTTCCGGGCGCAAGACGCTAGGATACCTCAGTCATGCGCGATTCGTCGCGGGAAGAGCGGCGATAGATGCGGTTCGCCACACCCTTGGTCCCGTGCGGATGGTTCGAGGCCAGCTCGAATCCCGCGTCGCACAAAACCGCATGGATGCCGGCGCACCGCTCTGAGCCGGTATCCACCTCGACCAAGATGCTTCGCAGCAGTGGGTTGGCCAACGTCTGGGGAGCACCCGCCAGGATGAGGTCTTCGGTCTGGTCCGTGTCCATCTTGAGCAAGCCAGGAACCGGCAGACTCATCTGGGCAATCAAGTCGTCCAGCCGGAAGCATAGGGAGGGCTGATCCGTTTGGCAGTCCTCATCGGCTTCGAACGAGGCGACAAAGCCTTCGGCCTCCAATCTTCCGTGCATCGTGACCACGCCCGTTCGGTCGGAAAGAGCGATGGGCATGGGCACGACCTGAGACATGCCGTTGCACTGAACGTTGCGGACCAGGCAGGCGTAGGTTGCAGCGCCGGGCTCGAAACTGAAAACTCGGCCCTCGGCACCGACGAGCGATGCCCCCACGAGGCTGTACGCCCCCGTGTTTGCGCCAACGTCGTAGAACACGTCGCCCGGGCGCAACTCGCTCTCCATCCAAGCCACCGTCTCGGGTTCCTTGGCGCACTCGTGCGTTCGGACCCACTCTTGCGGTGAACCCACGTCCATCAGAATCGCGCGCCGAGGATAGTCGAGCGGGAGCCGGGCGCGCAGGTCCTTGCGGAACGTCAGCCGGCGCTTCGCCGTGACCAAGCCCAGAGCGGCCCGCGCCAAACCAAAGACGGCACCTTGCCAAAGGTCCTCAAACCATCGCTCAATGCCTCGAAAAGGGCTCATTCAGTCGTGCGCCCAGCATAGCCCATCGGAACGACCTACAGCTAAAGAAGTTCTTGGATGCCCTGCTTGCCCAGCGTAGCCACCAGGGCTCGAACCGATTGGGGGTCGCGCCGGTCGCAGACGAGGATGGCGGAGTCCGTCGCAACGATGACCAGATTGGACACCGAAGAGACACACACACGTGAACCGGACTCGTTGTAGACCACGCAATCGGAAGCGTTGACCAGCGTGGCTTTGCCATGCACGGCGTTCGACCGCGCATCCTGGGGGAGATGCCGCCGCAACGAATCCCACGTGCCCAAGTCGTCCCACTCAAAGGCCGATTCCACCATCAGGACGTGGGTCGTGTGCTCCATCAACGCGTAGTCGATCGAGATGTCCGGCAGTTCGGCGAACACCCGCGCCGCCGCCTCGTGGTCGCCCGCCCGCAACAGAGGCACCAGTCGTTCCCAGACCATCAGGTGCATCGGCGAGGCGCCGCGCAGTTCTTCGGCGAACGTCTCCAGCGTCCAGAAGAACATGCCGGAGTTCCAGAAGAAGTTGCCGCGCGCGATGTAGTCTTCGGCCAACTCGACCGAGGGCTTCTCGCGGAAACCGGCCACCTTTCGCACTCGCTGGTCGCGGTATTCGTACACTTCTCCCTGCTTGGCTTCAACATATCCGAATCCCGTGTCGGGCCGATCGGGCTGCACGCCGATGATGGTGATCGCCTTCTCGCTCTCGCATAGGTCGAGGGCCGCTGCGACGGCGAGCCGAAACGCTTCGGGAGGGCCGATGTGGTGGTCCGAAGTGAGCACAGCCATCGAAATCTCGCTGCGCGAGCCATGCTGGGCTTCAAGGTTGGCGGCCGCCCAAACCAGTGCGCCGGCGGTGTTTCGCTTGTGGGGCTCCGCAAAGACCTGTCCCGGGGCCAACTCCGGCAACAACTCCCGCACCGACTCCGCCAAGGGCGGAATGGTGGCCACCAGAACGTTCTCCACGCCGAGCAGCGGCGCGACCCGATCCACAGCTTCACCCAGCATAGACCGCCCTTCCGTGCCGAAAGGCAGGAACTGCTTGGGGCGCAGGCGGCGGCTGAGCGGCCAAAACCGCTCACCGGAGCCGCCTGCCATGATCAGGGCGCAACGCGTCATGGGGCCATTATGGGCCTTCGCCAGCCTAGGGTGCCCCCGACCGGCCGAAGTTGGCCCGCAGGATCAGGAAGTCCTGCAGGTTCACCGAGCCGTCCCGATTGAGGTCGGCCTTGTAGTTCCAGTTGCCAGCGCCCTCGCTGGAGCCGAACGCGGCACGCAAGGACAGAAAGTCGCCGATGTTCACCGTGTTGTCGCCGTTCACATCGCCGTTGCCCAAAGAGAACAAGAGCGACACGGGATTCGAGCCATCGAAGCTCAGGACCGCTCGCAACCAGTTGGTGTCCTTGATCGCGATGTCGAAAGGCTGCACTCGTGGCGCGAAAACCGAGAATCGCCCTTGGTGGTCGGGGTCCGCCGTCAGCGACGCAAAAGCCGTCGTCGAACCGGGCTCCCGGAACTCGAGGACGACCGGCATGGATGGGTTCGCGTTGGGCGATAGCCCTTGACGGACGACCTGTCCCTCGATCAACGGCGCCGTTAGCGTTGCTTCGAACGTCGCCACCGAGAACGCCTTGCTTGCCGTAAACACCACGTCTTGCGGAGCCCCGACGAAGCTGGGCGTGACCTCGAACGTGGCCTCTTGCTGGCCTGGCGCAAAGCTCACCGCCGATGGAACCACGCATGCGGGGTTGTCCGAAGCCAGCGTGATGTCCGATTGCAGCGCCGAGGGGTAGCGCAAGCGCACCGTTCCCGTATAGGTCGTTCCCGCCCGAAGCATCTGCGTGGGCAGCGTCACCGACTCGATCGAGAGCGGCGCGACCTTCATCCAGAAGTCTCGGTTGTCGTTGCCGATGTTGGCCGTGATCTTCACCCAAGCTTCCTGCTGAACGCCAAACGTCTCGACCAGGAAGATCTCCGACGTGTTGCCCGGGATCGCGTCGATGACCGACACCACGGGGTTCGCAATGGTCGGGTTGCTCGACAGCAGGTTGATCTTCATCCCCTGCGGCGCAGGGCTCTCCAGATAGACGACGCCCAACGCGTACTGCGGTCCCTGCAACTCGCCCGGAAACACCTCGAGCCCGAAGTCGGGCGGATCGATCCGAGCCGTGGCGCTCACCGTCGAACCGCCGGTCTCCGCGTAGAAGGTGACGTGCTGAGGACTGCCGACCGGAATCGTCCAAATGTCGAACGACTTCTGGGTCTCCCCCGGCGCGAACGTGATGCTGCTCGGCATCTGGATGATCTGCTGGTCCGACGCGCGGAGGTTCACCGGCACTTCCTCCTGGGCCGCCTGCGAAAGGACAACCGTGGCCGTCAGCTTGAAACCGCCGCGCAGCACAAACGTGGACAAGTTGATGAGCGTAAGCGGCGGCCGACCCAGACGCACGCGCCAGATGCCCTGACCCCACGTCGCCGCGTTCAGGTAGCCCGTGCCCGGGACGTACTGGAGGTGGTTCACCGGAACAGGGGGCAACCCCATCGGCTGAGTCGCGTTCGACCAAGTCGAACCACCATCGGTGGTCATGAACACCCCGATGTCGGTGCCGACGTACCACGTGCTCGTGGGATCGAACGGATCGCGCTCGACCGTGTTGACCTGGACGTCCGGTAGGCCCGTCGCTCCGGTGCCCGACACGTTGACCCACGCGATCGTGTTCGCACTCGGGTCCCACGTGCCTTGATACAGGTGGGGCGTACCGAATCCGCCCAGCGCGACCAGGAACGAGTTGGCGTTGGAGGGGTGGAAAGAGAAATCAGTCACGGCACGGTCGGGCAACCGGACGCCCGTCGCGGGAGCGTCGATCCGGAACCGGTCGGAAGCGAACGACTGCTCCGAGATCCAGACCTCGCCGTCGAGCGCGCCGACCAGCATCATGCCCGCGTCCGAGGGCGCAGTGTCCATCGCCAAGATGAACCCGTTGCCGACGAGCCGCCAACCACCGACTCGGTTGGTCCAGGTCCCGGTCGCCTGGTTCCAGCGATACAGTCGCCAGTTCGATCCCGCCCAAACCTGCTTCGGATCAGTCCGCTGCATGTGGATCACCGGGATGAAGGGGAATGTGTCGTTGTCCTGTCGGGTCCCGATGATGTTGGGAATCGCGTTGCGGTTCCAAGAGGTCCAGGCGTCCGTGGTTCGGTACAGGGGCCCGCCTTGGCTCACCACGTACTGGATGCCGGGGTCGTTCCAGTCGATGGCCGTCCAGCCGCCGTCGCCCGCTCCCACGTTGTTCCAGTTGTCGATGTCGCCATAGCCGACGATGGCCGCCGTGGTCGGCGAGGCGTTGTCCTGGGTTCCGCCCACCATCACGTTGCGGTCCGTCGGGTGGAACGATGCATGGAAGAAGTGCGTGGCCCGAACGTTGAAGTTGAGGTTGTTGAACCCGCCGAAGTTCCATCGGTAGATGCCGCCGTCGTTGCCGATGAGCATGTCGAATCCCGACGGATCGCGAACGAGAACGTGCTGGTCGTTGTGGGTGTTGGCTGGGCTGCCCGTCAAACCGTTCCCACCCGACCCAGCAACGGCGGTCATGCCGACATCGGCCCAGAGAAACCCGCTGTTCGCCTCGGGATTGCCGAGTTGGTGGACGCCGATGATGCCGACGTACAAGAGGTCCTCGTTCGGCTCCCAGGGCCGCTTGAGGGCCTCGATGGCCACGTTGTACGACGCCTGGCCCCACCAACCGGGCTGAAAACCTCCCGCGCCCGTCCCGGTCAAGTTGACCCACGTTCCTCCAGCATCGTCGCTGCGCCAAACGGCTCCGTTCGAGCCTGTCGTACCGGCCATGTTGGTGCTGTAAAGCAGATACACACGGTCGGGGAAGTTCGGGCTCGTGGCTACCTGGCAGAACGCACCCACTGGATGCGGGGGCGTGGTCACGTTGGTCCAAGTCGCGCCAAAGTCTCGGGAGCGCGTCATGAAGTTGGCATCGGCCACCGCATAGAGGTTGCGCGTCGAATCGGGCCGAGGGACGCTCACCGCCAGGCCCCCAAACAAGCCGCTGGTCCAGACGGCGTTCCACGTGGCGCCATTGGTGGTCGATCGCAAGACGCCGCCATTCTGGGCCGGGCCGCGGCTCAGCGAAGCCACCACCTCTTGCGTGTTGTCCGGGTTGAACTCGATCTCGGTCACCGTTCGGCCCGCCAGATTGGTGCCCACCAGATTCCATGTGTCGCCACCGTCGAGCGAGCGCATGATCCCCGGCGACGAACCCAGCCACATCAAGTTGGTCGGGTGGTCCCCCAAGCCCACAAGGATGTGCTGGTTGTTCGAAGGGTCGATCGCGACGCAACTCGTCTCAAGGGATCGCCAAGCGGGCCCCGTCGAGAGGAACTGCCACGAGACGCCGAAGTCGTTCGTGCGCCACAAGCCGCCATTGGGCAAGGCGATGTAGTACCGGCCGGCGACCACGGGATCGAACGCCGCCCCGTTCACGCGCCCGGAAACCGGAGCAGGACCCCACCAGCGCCGGTAGGGAACATTCAGGTTCTTCGGGCCAACGAAACTCCAGTTGCCGTTGATCACCGTGCTGTCGTTGCCGTTCATGCCCATGCGTGCGGGTGGCAGCGCATCCCGGTGCTCGATGGCGCGCTCCACCGCGTCGTCGGGAATGCGGTCGTACGGGTACAGCCGCTGCTGGGTCATCCACTTGGCCGACTCCTTCCACTCGCCCGAGATGCTCTCGACATGCTTGCGCCACGCCTCGGGCTTGAGAACCTTGGGCGGAGCCTTCTTGATCGGCTTGCCGTTCTGGCTTGGAACGGGGAAGAGGTCCTTTTGAGCGAACGCGACGGAGGCGACGAGGACGAGAGCGCAGAGCAGACCTTTGAACACGGCTGATGCTTGGACGATGTAAGGGGTGGGGTTAGGTTCCCAAGATTTCAGATCATGTTCACGAAATCTCGAAGAAGTGCAGGAGCCGGGCCGCCAAAGTCCGAACAAGGAGGCAACGATGCTTGCTCTGGGACTCGCTCTCGCCATGATCGCCAACGACGACGCCGCCGCCTTCAAGAAACCCGAGATGACGTGGTGGAAGGAGGCTCGATTCGGCCTGTTCATCCACTGGGGGCTCTACGCGGTGCCCGCCGGCAAGTGGGGCGAGAACACGGGCTACGGCGAGTGGATCATGGATTCCGCCCGCATTCCCGTCTCCACCTACGAGAAGTTCAAGGACCAGTTCAACCCGACGAAGTTCAACGCCGACGAGTGGATGGACCTCGCCAACGAAGCCGGCATGAAGTACGTCGTCATCACGACCAAGCACCACGACGGGTTCGCCTTGTTCGACAGCAAGGTCAGCGACTACGACATCATGGCGACGCCGTACAAGAAGGACATCATGCGGCAGATCGCGGATGCCGCACGCAAGAAGGGCATCGTTCCCTGTTGGTACCACTCGATCATGGACTGGCACCACCCGGACTATCTGCCCCGGCGCGGATGGGAAACCCGGCCGGCCCTCGGTGCCGAATTCGACCATTACAACCGGTACCTCCACGCGCAAGTCAAGGAACTCCTGACCAACTACGGTCCGATCGGCGTCATGTGGTTCGACGGCGAGTGGGAGTCCACGTGGCTCCCCAAGTACGGCACCGCACTGCTCGCGCAGTGCCGCGAACTCGCGCCCAACACCATCGTCAACAACCGCGTCAGCCAGGTGCGCCAAGGCATGGAGGACGTGATGGGCGCCAGCTCTGGAACCCAGCAGGCCGTCGGCGACTTCGGTACGCCCGAGCAACACATCCCGGCGACGGGGACTCCGGGGCAGGATTGGGAAACGTGCATGACCATCGGCGGCCATTGGGGATTCAACGCCTACGAAACAGACTGGAAGAGCTCGACCACCCTGATTCGGAATCTGGTGGACATCGTGAGCAAAGGCGGCAACTACCTGCTCAACGTGGGCCCGCGCGCCGACGGCACGTTCCCGCCGCAATGCGTGGATCGTCTTAAGGAGATCGGCCGGTGGATGAAGACCAACTCGGAGTCCATCTACGCCACCGAAGCCTCGCCGTTCGACGCGCTCCCCTGGGGCCGTTGCACCCAAAAGAAGGTCGGCACGGGCACAAACCTCTACTTCAACGTGTTCGATTGGCCCAAAGACGGGCGGCTGGTCGTCCCGGGCCTGGGCAACACGCCGAAGCGTGCGCGGCTGCTCGGAAGCCGTTCGGCCGTCGGTGTTTCGCGCGATGGGGCCAACGTGATTCTGAAACTGCCCGGCAAGCCCCTTCACGAGGCGGCGAGTTGCGTGGTGCTGGAGGTCGAAGGGACGCCGACGGTCTACCGAACACCCGAAATCGTCTCGCCCGGCAACGAGTTTGTGGACATGATCCGCGTCCAGTTCAAGGTGGGCGAGGGCATGGAGGCGCGCTACACGCTCGACGGCACCGACCCCAAGCCGACCTCGCCGAAAGTGACCATGCTGCAAATCGTTGACGAGTGCGAGCTGCGTGTGGCGGCGTTTCACGGGGGCAAGCGGGTTTCCGATATCGCCAAACGCTCGTTCGTTCGCGTGAAGCCGATGGCCGCAACGGGTGCGCCCGGTACGCAAAGCGGGTGGATGATGACCGAGTACAAGGGTAATTGGGACCGCTTGCCCGATTTCGACTCGCTTCCGCGCTCGGGGTCGCGGTCGTCGGATACGGTCGCGGCTTCGGCGGACGAGTTCGTGGGCAGGCGTTTCGCCGGCAACCTGCGGGTGCCGTTCGATGGCATCTACGAGTTCGCGTTGTCGTCGGACGATGGCTCGCGGTTGGTCGTCGGCGGGAAGGTGGTCGTGGACAACGACGGTCTGCACGGTGCCGAAACCAAGGTAGGCCGGATCGCCCTGGCGCGCGGCAACCACCCCATCGTGGTGGATTGGTTCAACAAGACAGGCGGCGCGGCGCTCTCGCTCACCTGGGGCCCCATCGGCTCGCCCAAGCGCCCTCTCGGCGGCGCCGACGTGGGCCACTAGCGGGTTCAGAGTTCAAGACCAACCAGATGGGACTATCCGGATTCCCCTCCTCCGGAGGGGTGGCCGCAGGCCGGGGTGGTCCCATCGGGTCGGCAGGTTGCCTTCGCGTGCACGATTCACGATTCACATTCACATCCCCCCAGGTTTGGAAGGCGGAATACGGAAAGCGGAAAACGGAGGTCGCACTCACGATTCACGATTCACATTCACATCCCCCCACGGGCGTCGGCAGGTGGTCGGCAAGTGGTCGGCAAGTCTGCTCTCGCCGATTCATCCACTCGAAGAGCTGTTCCACGTCGGGTTCATCCGTGTCTCTTCACCCTGAGCGAGGGGTTTGTCAACCTGGGGTCGGCTTTGGAGATGCAGGTGACTGAAGCGCACCCTCGGACCTACGACGACCTGCAGTTGGGAATCGGGTCGGTCTTCAAGAACTCAGCTGTTTCGGTGTCGTCGTCGTCAAAGGCGAGGAGCATCAGGGTTCAGAGAATCATGGTTTGGTGGCCCTGGCCAGCCCCCATTGGTGAAGATGGGTCAGGATGAGACCTCCGGGGTTGA
>ERZ761602.2177-NODE-2177-length-31972-cov-42.033744_pt1 | contig 31972 bp, 27 predicted proteins | sample MGYA00512165_ERZ761602 | MGnify/ENA primary metagenome ERZ761602 (study PRJEB28899, sample SAMN02445085) | bioreactor sludge metagenome | biome: EBPR sludge; isolation source: Thorneside wastewater treatment plant | place: Australia: Brisbane, Thorneside...
AACGGGTCTCAGCTATACGCAGGCAGGGCTTTTTAGCACTGAACTTCCCACGAAGAACTGAACTTTAAATTTACTACTTTCCTGCCCTACGAAGCACGGATCCCCTGCTTGCGTATAGGTGATGTTATCGCTTCGGTGTTGTTTTTCGTCCATTTTGGTTGGGTGGCTGTTGAGTGTTGACATTTTATAATCTTGTTAATTCGTCCATTAATGCTTTACGCTGTGGGTACTGCTTTCTAAATAATTCGATTAACTCATTTACTCGCTCGCTACCTCCAAGTTTTTTCATTCTTCGCAAGTACCTGCAAGCAGTTTGGTAATGATTTCGACCGACATATTTTTCAACATAATTAGTTAGTCTTTCACTGTACAATTCAATTAGTTCAGCAGAATAATCTTTAGCTAAATACCGTTCGTTTTCTTGAATGTTCTCCAAAGACAAATTCTGTTTAAGCATCAAAAACAACCTGTCCCACCATTCCTCTTTAATATAAATTCTGCGTATTAGCTCTGTATAAGTCCATCTGCTTTTAGGTGTAACTTCCTTTATTATTTCTTCTAAAAATGGATGCCATTTTTCAGTTTCAATAGTGTTTTTCAGTATTTGGTAATAATCTTGTGTTGCCCCAAAATTCTCAATCAGCCTGTAACGTGCGTATTTAATAATATTTGGAGTGTCATTTTGAGCTAATGCTATTTTTAACAACCAATCATACCAATCCTTAGCTAAACCTGGTTTGCTTTGTTCATCATTAGTAATTCCGTCCTTAGCTAATTCTATTGCCCTTTCAAAGTTTTGACTTTCAAAGGCTTTTTCAATTTCCTGTTTTCTAATTTTTGAATTTGAAATATTCTTGTTAATGAATTCCTCAACTTCTTTTGGGTCTTTATACTTCCTTAGCAACTCTAATTTATACGATTGAGCGTATTCTCTTTCATATTCTCCATTCACAGACTCCAAACAATTCAAAATCATATCGGCATCTTTTTCGTTGTCGATTAAATCACCTGCTATGTGAAGTACTCCCAAATGCCAATCCCAACCTTCAAAAAGTTTTTGTTTAAATGCTGAAATGCAGTATTCAAAAATTTCTTGTTTTAGTGTTGATGAAACTTCCTCTTTTGATAGTTTTGAAAGTAACTCCATAGCCGATTCAACAAAATAGCCCAAATCACCATTGCTATCATCTCCGTATTGAAACGCTTCGGTCATTTCTTCCAATAAAGCGGTACTGATAAAAAAAACATTTTCAAAATTTTTCTTTTGGAAATATTGCTCGGCATTGTCTAAAAAAGGCTGGGTTGTGTTTACCACATATTTCATATCAGACCAACCAATCCAACCGTCTCTCCCTGCTGCTGTTTGCAGTATGGAGTGAATTTGTTTTTGATAAAATTCTTTCGATTGATTTTGACTTAAATGCCCGAATGATGCCAAAAAGTAGTTTCTGAATTTCTTGTCTTTTTTGCAGTTTTCCTCAACAAAACCAATCAATTCATTGTGTGAAATGGTTTTTAGCAGCTCTTTTACTTGTTGATTGACAGATTTTGTTTTTTTCTTCTTAGGACTATTGGAAGAGGATAGGTTAAGATCCAATTCATCTTGTTGCAAATGGAAGATAACCGCAACTACGTGTTTACAAACCGCCCCCATATCATAAGGGCAATCGCAATTGTGTTCTATTATTGTGTTGTTTTTAACTTCTAATTGAACAGTGTAATCTTCCGTGCCTGAAACAATGGCTTCATATTCTCCATTTGAAATTTCTGAAAAATCGGTTATTGCACCACCTTTAAAGTAAGCTAAGCCTCTTTTTAGGATAGTTTCATCAAGTAGTTGCTCAAATTCGTTTAAAGGGATTCGCATTAATTACTTCTATTTGAGAGGTTCATTCTGTGCTTAAATGTGCTTTTGGCATTTTGTTTCTGTCTTTCATTTTTTCTCTGTCGTTGTCTTTCTTACACTGAGCGATAACGTCCCGCAGCCACGCAGTACCGCCGCCTTTCTAACAAGCAAGTAGGGTAGGCGGCGGTATTGACGTTGGCTGCCCTGTTGTACGCATTAAATTATTACCTTTCCTTAACCGGCTTGATTGAGGTTGATGTGATGAAAATACTATTTAATTTTCAATTTTTCAAAATAATCTAGATTTTTTTCTCAAAAAACTACGCTCAAATACCCATTTATATTGGGTTTTCCAATATTTTCTACGGCATTGCCTCCAACCGAAAATTACGCTCAAATACCAATTTATACTGAATTTTCCAATATTTTCTACGGCATTGCCTCACCCCGAAAACTACGCTCAAATACTGATTTATACTGGGCTTTCCAATATTTTCTACGGCATTGCCTCACCCCGAAAACTACGCTCAAATACCGATTTTTACTGGGTTTTCCAATATTTTCTACGGCATTACCTCCAACCGAAAACTACGCTCAAGTTCTGATTTATACTGAGCTTTCCAATATTTTCTACGGTATTGCCTCCAACCGAAAACTACGCTCAAATTCCGATTTATACTGAGTTTTCCAATATTTTCTACGGCATTACCTCCAACCGAAAACTACGCTCAAATTCCGATTTTTACTGAGTTTTCCAATATTTTCTACGGCATTGCCTCTACGCCGAAAACTACGCGCAAGTGTTGATTTTTCTGGGTATTCCTTCGGTGATTTTCCCGAAAACTGCGCTCAAATACCCATTTTTACTGAGCTTTGTAAAATTTTCTTCGGCGTTGCCTCTAACTGAGAACAGCTTGCAATAAAATAAAAAAATCCATTTTTTAAACAAATTATAGAAATATCTTTTCGTAAATTATTGATAATGTTTTAGTTATGAGAGGCATTTATTGCGTACAACGACCACGCTTGACGATTGTGCCATTTTTTAGTGTGTTGGCATTTCCAAACTAACTATTTTAGCGCGGTTGGCTTGAAAAAATGGCATATACGGCAAGCGACTTGTTGAGAGCATTTTTCATTAGTTTAGTTTGACTATTTCTAATTTTCAACACTTTCTGCAAACCAAATTTTCAACTCACGCAAGTTCTTATTTATTTTTCTATTTTCAAAATATTCAGCTAAACTTTTTAAGTTTTTTTCCTAAATTTCACTTTTTCCGACACTTTGAAAATTTTGATTATCAAATCGTTATGTCAATATTTAAACTATTTTCTTGGTTTTACAAGTTTTTCGAGTACTCATAAAACTGTTAAGTTTTTACAGTTTCCTATTTCGTGTTTTTGGCTGTTATACAATTTCATATAACTGCTTTTGGACTATTTCGCACCGCAACTACGCACGAATTTAACCCTTTTTTTCGCAAAATGAATTTGCAATTACAAACTCGTCAAACCACTAATCTCAGCTACCCTACTCCATTTTGGCACTGCAAGTGCTTTTTTTATTGCTCTCAACGTTCCCGGGCTTTGCGTTCGGGCGGGTTTCGGAGCACAAAACTGTCAACCAACACTGAACTTGAATAGAAGCACAAAGCTCCAAGTTTGCACAACAGCCCGCCTGACGCAAAACCCGTGTTAGCAGTAGCCGTTTTTATTCGGTCATTTGTTTTATTTGTTGTAATACGTTTGTCCACGCTGTCTGTGAATGTTGTTGTGCTTGTTCGTTTGTAAAACCTGTCTGTGTCAATGTCAGTAAAGTTTTTCCATTTGTCGTGTCAAGTTTGTAAGTAACCAACGAATAATTTTCGGTTTTGTCTTCAAGTCCTGTAAAACCACTCCAATAGGAATACTGTAAAAGTTCGTCTGTTCTGATGTCAAGGATTGTTCCTTTGTCTTTGTATTGGTGTCCTTGATATTCGCCTTGAAAAATTATTTCGCTGCCCGTTTTCCAATCGGTTAAAGTTTCTGTACCGAAAAGATAGACCTTTATTTTTTCTGGATTTGTCAAAGCGTCCCAAACTTTTGCTTTTTCTGCATTGATTTCAATGCTTGTTGTTACTGTCAGTTCTTTATCCATTTTCTTGTGTTGTTTGTTGTGCTATTTTTAAAAGTTCATTCGTTGTTTTCCAATTTCTTGTGGTTGCAATCACTTTGAGTTTATTTTCAATCAGGTTATTGCTCAACTTGGAAGTTCCATAGCCTTTCGGACAATAGAGATAAATCGCTTCATCGCTGAAACCAATTTCTTCTTGAATCAGCTTTTTGTCTTCAACTATTTTTTTGTCGTAGGGAACAGGTTGGGATGCCAAAAATATTACATACAAGAAAGCGGATTCTTTCACTTTTGCAAACGGATTGCGGTCAATTATTTGCTTCAGTTTGTCAATGGACAATACGATTACAGGAACGTCAAAACCAAAATCCTTTTCAATTTGTCGTGTTATTGCTTGTGCAAGTTCATCAGGTTTTGTGTTCTTTCCTTTAAATATGACATTTCCACTTTGCACATAAGTTGTCACGCTATGAAAACCCAGATTTTCATACGACCTCCGTAATGCATCCATTTTGATGAGTTTTTGACCACTTACGTTAATTCCTCTTAGTATTGAAATGTATGTTGTCATTCGTGTTCTGTTTACCTGTTGCGTGGTCGTCCTACGGTTACTGCTAACGGTTTGCGGCTTGGCGTAGTGGCGGATTTTTAGCACAAAAGTTCATACGAAGCAAACACTTCAAATATAGCACAAATGTTTCTACGAAGCACGTCAGCCGCCATTACGCCAAACCGCTGTTAGCGGTATGTGGCTTTGTGTTGTCCGCTGTCTGCCGTGTCTGGTCGTGTGTCTGCCGAAAAAATAAAAAAAAGAGGGAAAGGAAAAAATTTTGTCTTTGTCGGGAAAGGGACAAGCTCTTTTGCAAACTTTGGTTTGAGTGTCGCCTTGTGTGGTTTGCAAATGTGCTTGTCCGTGTGTTGGTCATTTTATTAGCATTACCAAAGTTCCTGCAATTATTAAACCTGCACCGATTGCCGTTTTCAATGTCAATGTTTCGCCTAAAAAAATTATCGCTAAAATGATTGTCAAAGCAACACTTAGTTTGTCAATGGTCGCTACTTGTGAAACGTTTCCTAATTGCAATGCTTTGAAATAAAACAGCCACGATAAACCTGTCGCAATGCCTGATATGACGAGAAAAGTCAAACTTTGTTTTGATAGCGAACTAATTCCTTTTGCTTCGCCTCTTGTCAAAATAATTGTCCAAATCATTACTAAAATTACAATCGTTCTTATGCCTGTTGCAAGGTTTGAATTGATGTTGGCTACTCCTAATTTGGCAAAGATTGCTGTAAGTGAAGCAAACAAAGCTGATAATATTGCGTAAATCCACCACATAGTTTCACTACAAAGTTAAAACGCTTGTCCTATCCCAAAGAAAAATAATCTGTCTTCTTTAGACATTCCATAGTCAAAGAATAGTACAGTTGATTGATTCCACGCTATACGAAGTCCACCACCATACGAATATTTTATATCTCTGAAACTTAAATCCCGCCAATCATTTCTCACTGTTCCCATATCAAAAAATGGTGCTACGCCAAAAGCAAATCGTTGTTTGCCCCATTTTGTTTCTGCAATTCTATATCGTAACTCCACATTAGCAAAAGCCAACGACCTTGCTAAAAAACGGTTTGCTCTAAAACCACGTAACGACTGTTTACCACCCAAAGCATTAATGCTTCCATCAGGTGACCATTGGTCTTGAAATTCAAAAAACGGTGCGTTGTTCCCGAAAATATGTCCAACTCCTAAACGCCCGGCTAAAACAGTTCTTGAACCGAAAGGTAATTTTTGATAATAGCGACCTTGTATAAACAACTTATTAAAGTCGAATTGCGAACCGATATATTTACCTGAATATTCATTGGCAATCTCGAAATAAGCACCTTTGGTTGGGTCGGGTTCAAAATCCCGTGTATCGTAAATCAAAGCGTTTTGGATAATAGAAACCCAACCACCATTTAAACCCGAAATCAGTCCGTTGTCAAAATCACGTTGCAAAAGCGAAAAACCGTTTGGTGCTTTGATTTTATTGCCTGTTGTCGGGTCAATGGCATCGGCTTCCACTCCCTCAAATGTTTTGTAGCTTAAATGCTGAATTTCATAACCTGCCATTAACCGCCATTTCCCGTTGCCCAATGCGTAATCTGCTTTGAGATTGAGCATAAATTCGGTTTCTCTGAAACGATTGGATAAAGCATCTGTTACAAAAGGTGCTTCGCCAACTTCGCCCGGTCGCAAGGTTTTTCTTGCTCTGTCAAATGCTTTGTAAGTGTCAAAAGTGGTGTTTGGGTCGGACGGCAAATGCAGTTTTCCCAAAGTGTTTTCTGTCAATCCGAAATATAAGTTGGCAGGATTTTGTTGTGCTTTGAAATCTATTTTAAACCGCCAACGTGTACCATTATAATAAGGTATGTCCAACTTTAAAACCAATTCTCTCGCATTGGAAGTGTAATAAGCTGCATTCGCAGTGAGCTTCATCAAATATGGCGTATAGGCAAACAGAGGGTTATCTCGCTTGCCATTCCAATATATATTGCTTCTTACTCCAACGCCAAAACCCGTAACAGGGTCAGAAGATAAATCAGGAATACCTGTGATAAATGTTCCCTCTTTCTTTTTTGCCAAATCCGCATCAGACATACGTTTGGATTTGATAAACGAGAGGCTGTCTTTCTTAATAGAAATGCTGTCTTGTGCATTTACTGTAAAAGCGGTTAAGAAAACCGCAAAAACCAAAAGTATTCGCTTCATTTTCGGATAAATTTTATTTACCCTGCAAAGCTCCGAAGCGATTTTGAAGAAATTTTGAAGTCAAAATTCCAATATAAAATGATGTTGGTTGTTTTCAAATTCATAATCAATCTGCCAACCATTGTTATTGCAGATTTCTTTTACAATCGCCAAACCTAAACCACTTCCTTTGCTCTCTGAAGATATTTTTTTAAAGCGGTCAAACAATACGGATTTATCCAATGCCTGATTTCCGTTATTCGAAATAATCAGCTTGTTATTGGTTGATTTTACTGTAACGATACTTCCGCTTTCCGAATATCGGACAGCATTAAGCAAAAGGTTACTGATAAGGATTTCAGTAAGTGTTTGATTGGATTTGATTTTTACATTTTCTGAAAGTTCGGTATTGATTTCAATGTTTTTGTCCGAAATAAAATCTTCTAATTCAGTAATTGAATTTTCAATAATTTCAGGCAAATGAAATTCCTGAACATCTTGAAACTGCCTGTTTTCAATCTTGGCAAGCAACAACAAATTTTTATTGATACGGGACATTCTCGATAACGTAAGATTGATTTCTTCGATAGTATCGTATTGCTTTTCAGTAAGCGATTTGTCCTGTAAAAGAACGTCCAATTTATTTTTGATAATTGCAATGGGTGTCTGCAATTCGTGTGAGGCATTTTGGGTAAATTCTTTTTGGCTTTTGTATGTGGCAATACTATGTTGCAACAGCTTGTCCAAAGCGGTATTGAGTTCCTGAAACTCAATAATATCCGTTTCGGAAAACTGAATTTTCGTGTGGTTGTTAAGCTGAAATGATTTTAATTTCTGCAAAGTATTCTTAAACGGTTTCCATAGTTTTTGAGAAAGTCGTTTGTTCAAAACCCAAAAACCGACAACCAAAATCAAGAAAAGAAAAAACGTAACAACTGCAATGTAAACAACAGTTTCTTCACTTTCTTCCACGTTGGTTTCAATGGTAATTATGAAGTTTTTGTTGTTGATTTCAATATTCGTTACCAAGCCACGAAAGCGGTCAATAGATTTATTTTCCAAATAAGGATTTTGCCTGTGAATAGTATAAACGCTGTCTTTTTGCAAGGGTGTAAGAGCAGGCTCAATTCTTCCAACAGATTGTATTTCATTCCAAAATGCGATACTTTCTTCTAATTTTTCATCAGTGATTTTTTGGTCGTTAAATTCGTTTTCAATACGTTGGGCAATCAGTTCGTTATTTTCGTCCAATTCCTTTAGCCAAATCCAATCCACTAAAAGAAAGTAGGTCGGAATGCTCAATACAAACACGATAAATGCAAAGACAGTAAGCGGTTTGAGCGATTTGTTTAGTAAATTCTTCATACTTCCCACTTATAACCTGTTCCGTAAACAGTCTTTAAATAATTGTCGCAACCTGCTTCATTTAATTTCTTTTTCAGGTTTTTGATGTGTGCATATACAAAATCGTGGTTGTCCAACATATCAGCAAAGTCGCCCGAAATATGCTCTGCCAATGTGCTTTTTGAAATAACCCTATTTTTGTTGCCAATAAAGTAAAGCAACAAATCAAATTCTTTTTTAGTTAATGAAATCAACTCGTTGTTTACTGAAACAGCCTTTGCCAATAAGTCAATTTGCAGTTCATTTTGCTGAACCGTATTTGAGTTTCCAAACTGCTTTCTACGGATAACGGAATATATTCTTGCTGTCAATTCTGCCAAATGAAAGGGTTTAGTCAGATAATCATCAGCACCGATTTGTAAACCTTTGATTTTGTCGTCCAAAGCATCTTTTGCAGAAATAATAATAACACCGTCTTGCTTGTCTTGCTGTTTCAGTTCTTCCAAAATTTTCATTCCGTTGCCGTCAGGCAACATAATATCCAACAAAATACAATCGTAATGATAGTTTTCGATTTTATCCAACGCCTGATTGTAAGTAGAAGCAAACTCACACAAATAGCTTTCTTCCGAAAGATATTCGGCTATGCTTTGTGCAAGTTCTTTTTCGTCTTCTATTATCAGGATTTTCATAATGCAAATTTACCATTTCAATTTTGAAGAAATTTTGAATGTCGTTAAAAGTTGTGGTGTGATTGGAACTTTTGCAAACTATGGGGTGGTGGGTGGGCTTGGTCGGGCTTGGCTCTTTTGGTTTTTTGTAGCGTTGGCTCGTGTGTCGGGAAAAACCAAATGTGCCAAATGCGTTGGCTCAAAAATTTTTCCTGTGCGGTGGGCTTTTTATTTTTTTCTGTGTCGTGGTCGTGGCGTTGGTTGTGTGTCTGCTTGTCGGTATGGCTCGTCCTGCCATTACCGCTAACGGTTTGGGTATTGCCGAAGGCGGGGAATTTTACCACAAAAGTTCAATCGAAGAACGGATGTTGAACCTTGCACAAATGCCCAATCGAAGCCGTTCAGCCCCGCTTTTGGCAATACCTTGTTATGGGCTGCTCTTCTTCTGTCAGCCGTTGATGTCATTTAGTTATAAGTTACCTAATAAAATTCTTTGGCTCTTTTTTGCTCGTCCCGGTTGCCAATAAGCATTACCTTTAATTTCAGCGGGAATTTTGTAAACCAAGTTTGTAGTCTTAGTTGTCAAAGGATTGATTTGGTCAAGAAGTAAACCCCAACCTTCAAGCATAACTGTCTCAGATTTGTCAAATTCGTAGTCTTTTCCGTTGTAGTTAATCCATACCGAACCGTCCATAAGCATACGGCTTTCGTTGTCAGTATTTTTAAAAGATGCGTTTATGATTAAATACATATTGCCTTGTTCAGGTTTAAGATTTGCAAATTGGTTGCCTGTATTTACTCTGTCTTGCAGATTAACTTCATTAACAGTTATGTCAAAATAGTCTGTATGCAAAACTTGTCCAACGCCAACGCCACTTGGTTCGGATTTTTTTTCTGTCTGTTCGGAAGAACCTGAAGATGAGGAATTGTCAGCACTTGAAGAACCGTCTTTCTTATCCTTACCAATTTGAGCAAGAACAATTAAAGCTATTACTACTGTCACACCAATTTTCCAGCCTTTTGAAATTGTCGCATTTTTCCATAATGCGTAAAGTCCTACTGGAAAAAAGAAGATACAGAGAACGATAACAAGCCAAGTCTTGTCATACCATTTTGTTTGTGTTGTTGAATTGTCCATTGTTTATTTATTTGATTTTAAATTTAAAAATTGTCTTGATGCAATGGTTTTAAAGTTGTCCATTGGCTTGTCAACTGGCTTAAAAAGTCAGTCGTCTGGTGGTTCCCGTCCGTTTCGTGCTCGTCTCATAGAGTTGCCCATAACTTATTTATATCTGCCCTTTTCGCGTTTTTTGTCGTACTTTTCGGTAAAAAGAGCGTCGAGGGGGCTACGGATACGCTGTATGGTTCGCTGGCTTACGTGTGTGTAACGCAATGTCGTTTTGATATCGCGATGTCCTAACAGTTCTTGGATCAGCCGTACATCCGTACCAGACTCCAGTAAGTGGGTGGCATAGCTATGCCGTAGCGTATGGAAACTTACGGCTTTCCGAATCCCTGCCTGTTCTTTGGCGCGACAAAAAATCGTCTGGAGGCTTCTTACGGCATAAGGCTCTCCTGAGAACTGTCCTTCAAAAAGCCATTTTTCGGGTTTGTAGCTCAGATAGTACTGTCGTAGCAGCCCTAATAGTGATTTACTCAAGGGGACCATTCGGTCTTTACGGCCTTTGCTACATGCAATATGTATCAGCATCCGTTCTGAGTCTATATCGGATACACGCAGGTTACAGACTTCGCTCACCCGTAGACCTGCACTATAGGCGATATATACCATACACTGGTGCTTGAGGTTGGTAATCTGCCCAAACAATCGGCGCAGTTCACCTGTCGAGAGTACGGAGGGAAGTTTTTCTTCCTTACGTGGGCGCTTCAGGTCGTACACGGTCCGAGGTTGTCCCAACACCTTCTCGTAGTAGAACTTAATGGCATTGATGTGCTGGTTCAATGTGGATAGCGCAATGTCACCCTTTGACAAATTGTTGCAGTAGCGCTGAACCTCACTTTTGGAAATTGTTTCCACCGTATTCACCCCAAAATGTTCGGCGAATACCCGAAAACAATGGGTATAACCTTTGATGGTGGCCCAACTGTACCGCATACCGATCATTAGGTCTGTATAAGCGTACAACAGGTTTTCCAGAGCAGTTTCCGTATTTTTCAGTAAGTGTTTTTGCCTGCTACGCCAATCCTGTCGTTTTAGGGGCTGGTTCAGTCTTTGTCCATTGAAAACAAGTTTGATGTTCAATGGCTCAAGACGGCTTGCCAGCTCATGAACCAAGACTTCGTCATTGGGTATCATCCAACAACCTGCATTTTTTGAAAATCGCCGACCAGTAACTTGCTTTACCACGGCTAAGGTGTCTGCCTTCCAGGGAAATCGCAATTGCAACCATTGCCCGTCGGTTTTGCACTCGCACAAATCGGCCAATTCGCTTTCGTTTTGGATGGACTGGGCTTTCGCTGCCAACAAAGGACGGATGTTATCAGGAATACAATTCCCGAACCGTGCTTCCAGTTGCTCGGCATTCCTTTTGCAGGCTTTCATTACCCAGCAACGCTGTTCTTTGTGCCAAAACGACTGGGCTAATGTCTTCAAAAAGGCTACATCATCGGCATTATAAGGCAATGCCACCGCCAATTTGCCGCCAATCCACAAAACCTGTACACGCCCCAAGTTGGGAAGGGGCGTTATGTCAACCTTGTGCCTCGGCCTCCCTTGAGCAGCAGTTGAATGAGGATGGATGTCCGCTTTGTCGAACGATACGGGGGGTAGTCCGGTGCGGAAGAATGGTTTCAGGGATCCAGACCATGCGATGGTATCGGCGAAACGATTTGTTAATACGCCGATCGCTTCCTCGGTAGCGGGCAGATGCCAACACTTGCGGCTTCGGCTCCAGCGCACACCTGGCAACGGGCGTACCTGTGCCACCAACTGCGCTTCGTAAGGAAAGAGCAATGCGATACGTGCCTCTCCTTTGTGTACGATTTGCTCTGTTTGTATCGTCGGTGCCGTCATGGTTTATTGCAAATATTAAGGTAGTTTTACCTACTACAAGATAACAGGTTCAAAGGTAAGAAAGCAACTTTTTAGTGGAAAAATTTTTCAGAAAGTTATTCCAAGAGACACATTAAGGCGGTGCGTTTCATAAAGAAGGGAATGAAATATGGTATGAAATCTTAAATGAGAGGGGTATAAGGTGCGAACTTGGCCCATCGTTTATAATCCGTTATTGGCCATTAAAGCCATTTTATTGTGGCACCTTTATCCATAATACATCAACAAAAAAGGGTTAATGCTACGTTTTTTAGCTTTAACCCTTACGATTTGTCGGAAATGATGCCTGTTAAATTAAAAAGCGGATACCAAACTGAAATTGGCGTGGGGGACCAGCATTCTTCTTGACCAAAGGATTTGTTCTGGCACCAACCTGAATTTGATTGCTCTGGGTTGCATTATTTGCATAGCCACTTAAGACCTCTGCGTTTAAGACATTGAAAATATCTGCACTTACTTCAACTTGGTTTTTGCCAGCGCCCAAGCGATAACGCAGGCTTACGTCCATCACATTTGCCCATGGCAATCTGCCGGAATTACGGGCTTCGCCTGGCTGCCTGTCTGAGTTGCCCACATAACTTGCCCCAAATGAACGCCCATCACCGTTGAGGTCGGTTGTGCCATAAAGGGTTGCATCGGGTATGCGGTTTATTGGTTGGCCACTTTGGAATAGCCCGGCAAAGGTTAGTGTAAGGTTTTTAATTGGATACCAAGAACCTACGGCACTGATTACGTGGGTGCGATCATTGACAGATGGTCCCCATTCTGTGGTGTATTGATTGGCATCTTGGGCTTTAAAATTAATGTCATCGGTATCGTTAAGCAGGCGAGATAAGGTGTAAGAGATACGAAAACCATATTTATCTATGCCACGGTCTTTCAGGATATTGAAGGAAGCAGCGCTGTATTCCGCCCTCCCTGCTGTTTCGGTCATCGTGATGGTGCGTGCAATGCCATTCCGTACTTTTTGGCCATTGATCCAAGCATAGACGCCTTGGGCATCGGTAAAAATAGGGACAGGGCGGGTGGCATCGGCTTGCTCTTGGGTTCGAACAACCACATTGGCTGGGTTTATTACATAGGCTGACGGGCTGTTTAGGTCTCTGAGCCGCATCAGGTTATAAGATTTTGTATGTACCAAGTCTAAATAGAACAAATACATACGATAAAGCTGGCGTTGGTATCCTAATGAAAACTGATGCGTGACAGGATTTTGGTACCCATTGGGATTCAGAATTCGTCGTTCACCTGCAAAAAGGTTTTCGCGCTGGGTCTGTAATTGTGTTGCCGAAGGCCCTTTTAAGTAGCCTGTGGTAGCATTGGTTCCATCTGCGGTCACATTACCGGCGAAGGTGATTTGGTTCAAATCCGTGTCTTTGGGCAGAATGCCCTTATCAATCAAGGCTTGGAGTTGGGTTTTATATCCTGCTGCGGTCGAGTTTTGCTGCAAGGCATCGGAATAAATGGCATACACAATTTTATCATAGAACATGCCGTATCCGCCCCTGATTACACTTTTGGCATCGAGCAAATAATTGAAATTAAAGCGGGGTGCGAGGTTATTTAAGTCCCCGTTGCCTGTACTCCCTCCTTTGGAGAGGTTGTCATAATCCCAACGAAGCCCTGCCGTCAGGTTTAAGCGGCTGGCGACCGAAATTTGGTCTTCTACATACAAACCCATTTGGTTTTGCCGTGCTCCAAAAGACTCTGGACGCAATTCAATGCTATAGTTCAATACTTGTGCGTCGGAAGGAATATCGTTGATGTCTAAATTTCTCCCAAGTTTTTTTGCTTTTAGGGCGTCTAATTGGGCTTTTGTCAGTTTTATGGTGTAAGATCCTGCTTCATTGCCCCCGCCATAGAGGTCAAAGCGTGATGTTAAGGCATCTATGCCGAGTTTAATGGTGTGGTTCCGGCGGAACAGGCTTGCTTTTTGCTGAACCTGAATGGTGTTTTCAATGTCTTTGAAGATATAGCCAGGGCTGCCTAAGCCGGCAATAAATTGTTCTTGTGTGTCCAGCACATTAACGCGAGGTTTACGAAGGTCGTTGACCTGAGCATAATCCCATAAAAATCGGCTAAATTGTATATGCCCCTCATACACCAAATCGCTGCCAACATAGGTATTTTGTAATGCAACCAAGGCCGATTGTCGAACTTGTTGATTACCCGCCGACGGAAACTCTAACCCTCCTTCTAAGCCGCCGCCTTGTCGGTCAACGGCTACATTGCCGAGGTTTATCCGCAAAGCCGACCGAAAAGCATGGCTCCATTTTTGATCGAATCGAGTGGTAATATAGCTGAAATCATTGCGTCCCCGTACCGTTTCATTGACGCCGAGTTGTGGTGAGTTGAGCAAATTGTCCTTCAAATCTAAGGTGCGCTCTGCGTTCAAATAGTAAAAAGTTTGGTCTTTACGCAATGCTCCTCCGATGCCAAAACCTAACTGGTGGCGCTGAAATCCATCTTTGACTTGGTTGCCCGAAAGGTCACGTTGTACATACGGGCTTGTGGCGTCGAGTGCTGGGCCGGGGCGAACCACATAAAACCCCTCTCCCGTAAATGTATTTGCGCCCGATTTGGTTGTGACATTAAAAACACCATTTCCCGTCCGTCCAAATTCTGCCGAGTAATTATTGGTCAAAACCGTTACATCTTGTACCGCACCAATTGGGATGGCAAACTTTTGGCCGCCCAAAAAGTTTTCATTATTGTCCATACCATCCACGAGGTAATTCGTAAACAAGCCATTGGCACCATTAATGCTTACATTGGGTGCTTCTGGATAAAAACCAGTGGATTGTACCACATTTGGCAAACGAAATAAGGCCCTCGTGAGGTCGCGGCCTTCTACTGGAAGTGCTTGGACTTCTGCCAAGCTGAGTGAAGAGGCTACTTCTGCATTGCGGGTATTGAGGGTAGCAATACTACTCGCCCGCACCTCTACCGTACCTGCACTTTGAATGGAAGGAATAACATAGAGCAAAACGCTTCTTTTTTCGGTATTACGCAGGGTGAAAGAAGCTGAAAGGGTTGCCTCATATGTTACGCCTTTATCGGTGGAAACATGGTACGTTCCAGCGGTTGAAAGGCCGATAAATTGCACCTTTCCCTGTGATTGGGTGGTTTTTGCAGCCGAGAATCCGATGTCGGAATTGACCAAACGGACAACCACATTAACAGCCGGTGCATTGGTTTCTGCATTGAATACCACCACTTCTACCTCTGCTTGTGAAAATGCAATTAGTGGGGCAAAAATTATTAAAAGTATAGAATATAAACGTGATTTCATGATATTATTTTGTAAATAAGCGAATGACCCGCTGCTTTGAAAGAGGGGTTAAAAGGAAAATGGAAGAAGAGAGATTAGACGAAAGGAGGGCCTCTCATGGAAATGGCGCCAACTTTGTAGCCCAGTACGGGTGGTGCGGGGTAATTATAGGCTGGAATGGGTGCTTGGAGGGCTTCTATTTGTCTTATCAGCCCAAGAGGGAGCGCGGTATTGCATTTTAGCCGTAGAAGATCCGAATATTGGTCTATGTCTCCTAGGCGATCCTCTAATACATGAATCGAGTGTTTTTGTACAAAACAGTAAAACAATTCTGGTGTACGCCAAGGCAATTGGGTCAACCATTCTGGATTAAACGCCGATTGTTTGGTTCCCAGAACATAAATTCCCCCGTCTGTGGCCGGTCCTACCACCCAGTCTGACGAATCAAGCGCATGTACTACGGCCATGATATGGCGCGTTCTAAGGCCAGGTGTATCGTTTCCAATAACGATCACACGCGCATATCCCTGATCAAAAACCTGTTGAAGCGCATTAATGAACCGTTCCCCAAAAGTTGCACCTGTTTGTGCCGTCTCCGAAATATGGAAAAGGGGTAATCCGGTTTGTTTGGCCACGCGGTGGGACCATTGGTTTAGCGTCCGATAAAAAGCCTGATTTCGTTTAAGCGCAGTTTTTCCAAACAAAGGCTTGCAAACCGATTCTTGGCGATCGGTCTGGGCAAAAAGCAGCAAGGCTGTTTGGTGGGGTTTATTTGGTGTAAACACGCGCTATAGAGGCCGTAGAAGTTTATGATTGGTACAAAATAAGAAAGCTACGTTACAGTTTCCCTCCTAAAAAGTGTAGAAGGATGAAGGCCGCAATAAAAACGCCGAGGCCCATTTTGAGGACTTCGGCGCTTCATACCAAACAAATTGAACCTTTACGGATTCAGTTTTGCATTAATAATGCCTGCCACGATGGCTTGTACAACTCCATAGGCCAGCCATGATAATATCATCATCATGCTCACATTCATGGAGCTAAACGTAATCCACATGGTAGGAAGCGTAGCGACCAAGCCATATACCAGCCCTAACTCGATGCCGCGCCAAATAAAAGAAGACGAGTGAAAAAGCCCTTTAAATCGTTCCCAGAACCAAGCCAATGCAAAGCTTAGTATAAAAGGGTGTAGGAAATACAAGACAATCCGATCATTTCCGGTTTGAAAAATAGCCGGATTAAAATATTCATCTGTGAGGGCAGGAAGCAGGGTGGGAGTCAGGGTCAGAAGGCCATAACTCACAATCAGGAGCACGATTCCGACGGCAATGCCCGAAGTTAATATCTTTTGCATAATGTCTGGAGGTTTACCGGGTGAATAACTGCTTGACAGGGTCGGGAGTACCCGTTTTGCCATGCTGTTGCAAGTTAGGCATCTGAACATCGGCGCAATATCCGCTTTTTCCTACATCGTATGACGGGGTTTTTCCGGCATGGAGGGGGCGATAGTGTTATTTATCACCCAGAGAGGCTTCATCCTCTTTTGTCTCAAAAAACTTCATCAGGGCTAAAGCCATTTTAAGTCCGATGGTATTTGTCAAGGCGTTGGGGTTGGCTTCTTTTATTTTTTTTACAGAGCCAAATGTTTTGAGTAGTTTTTCAACGGTTTTAGCGCCGATACCTGGAATCTCCATTAGTTCGGAGCGAAGTTGTGCGTTTTTGCGTTGTTGGCGCTGGAAGGTAATGGCAAACCGGTGGGCTTCGTCACGGAGTTGTTGCATCAGCTTTAGGGCTGAACTGGTGCGTGGGATCATCACCGATTTTTGGTCTTCTGGAAAAAATACTTCTTCCATACGTTTGGCCAAGCTCACGACAGGCGCTTTTCCATAGAAACCAATCTCCTTAAGTGCTTCTACTGCGTGTGAGAGTTGGCCTTTTCCACCATCAATGATAATAAGATCCGGAATTTCTAATTTTTCTTGCAGGACACGGGTGAAACGGCGTGTAATGACCTCGTGCATGGATAGAAAATCATCTGGTTTGCCTTCTGTACTTCGGATTTTGAACTTCCGGTATTCATTTTTTGCGGGCTTTCCATCAATAAACACGACGCAAGAAGCCACTGTTCCTGTGCCGGAAAGGTGGGAAATGTCAAAACATTCGATGCGTTTGGGAAGACGAGGCAGGTGTAAATCGCGTTGGAGGGACTGTACCGAGCGCGGGATGGCCTCTTCGTGGCGCTTGGCTTTGGCTTGGAGAAACTCGCCAGTTAGTAATTTTGCATTGGCTTCCACCATACGCATCAATTCTGCCTTTTCGCCACGTTGTGGGGTATGTAGTGGTACTTTTTTTCCAGTTGCATTTCGTAACAGTTCCAGTATAGGTTCCGGATTGGGGAGTTCTGTTGCCAGAAAGACCTCGTCCGGAAAAAATACGGCCTCGGCATAGTAATCTTCCACAAAGGACTGGAGCAAGGCATCGTCTGGCACCTCGCCCAATTGGGTGAGATATTTATGTCTTCTACCCACGATCTTGCCTTCGCGCACCTGAAAAACTACGCCACAGGCCACGTCCTCGTCTCGTTCCACGTAGAGACTAAAAAGGTCTCGGTTTACCTCGCTCTCGGTGACTATTTTTTGTTTTGCAGAAAATTGTTCTAAGGCCAAAATTTTATCACGGAGTTCTGCTGCCTGTTCAAAACGACGATTTTCGGCGGCATTGCGCATCTCCTGTTTTAACTGAGCAATTAAAGCGCCCGTTTTCCCGCTAAGGAGTTGACGGATTTGAGACAAAGATTCTGTATAATGCCCCTCCTCTTGCAATCCTATGCAAGGAGCGGCACACTTCTTGATATGGAATTGTAAACAGGCATTAAATTTGTTGTTTCGGATATTGGCTTCGCTTAGGTGAAGGTTGCAGTTTCGGAGCTTGAAAACGGAGCGAATGGTTTCAAGAATTTGATGCATATTCCGGACATCGGTATAAGGCCCAAAGTACTTGGAACCATCACGAATCACGCGCCTGGTCGGAAAAATTCGGGGGAACCTCTCGTTTTTGATGCAGATATAAGGATACGTTTTGTCGTCTCGTAAATTGACATTATAACGAGGTTTAAGCGTTTTGATCAGGTTGTTTTCTAAAATCAATGCTTCCGCCTCCGTATCGGTTAGGATAATCTCGATATCAGCCACTTTTTCCACCATAATGCGAATTCTGCCATCCGCCGGCCCGCCTTTTTGGAAATAAGACCGAACCCGATTACGCAAGTTTTTGGCCTTGCCGACATATAAGGTTTTTCCGGAAGCATCTTTATGCTGATACACCCCCGGAGATGTGGGTAAGTGTTTAAGTTTTTCTTCGACGATAGAATTCATTATTCAATATTTTTCTCGTTTAACCTTCGCGTTATACCATGCAACTGCTAAAGTACGCCACCCGCTCCGTTCTGTTTCTCGCATGTTTTTTTCTGCTTGGATCGGGCGAAACCCATGTACGTAATCAATATACCATTGTAGGTTATCATCCGTATTGGATGAAGGATAATTGGAAACAATACGATTTAGACATGTATGACCATGTGGTTTTCTTTGCCCTTTATGTGGAAGAAGACGGTAATTTTCGTAGCCTAAATGGTTGGCCCATGACGTGGGCAGATTTGGTGCTGACAGCAAGAGAAAAAAAAGCACGGGTGGTTCCTTCGTTTACCCTACTCGAAGCACAAAAAGTGAATCGTTTGTTTTCGGATCCTGCGGCTATTGCCCGGCTTAAAACCAATGTGATGAATGCGGCGCGTGTGGCCAATGCCGATGGGGTTCATTTGGACTTTGAAATGTTTGAACCCATTTCTGCTACTGCTAAGGCAAATTACACCCGATTTATTAAAGATATTCGCACGCTACTAAATCAATGGAAATGGGGTAAAGAATTGGTGGTTTTTACATTGGCCTTAGATCCTGCTGATGCCTATGATGAAGCGGCAATTGCACGACATGCAGACAAATTGGTGGTGCAAGGTTTTGATTTACACTGGAAAACCGGCCCCGATGCAGGGCCTATTGCACCTGTTTCTGGGTGGGGGCAACGGAACTGGAAAAACATCCTCGCCCGCTATGATGCCCTGGGTGTTTCCCGCAAAAAGCTTGTGTTGTCCGTTCCGTTCTATGGTTATGAATGGCCTACTGCAACAGGGGAACTTGGATCAACTACTCGTGGTCCTGGTGAGACCATCTCCTATTCCAGTCGGGGGGCACGTTATGCCAGTACCATTCGGTATGCTGCAAAAGAGCGGGCAGCCAAATTTGGTTTAAAACGAGATGTAGTGAGTGGCTCGCCCTACTATACCTTTCAAACGGCCAATGGTTGGTTTCAGGGATGGTTTGAAGATCAGGTAAGTCTTGCCAAAAAATATCAGTTTATCAAACAAAATGGCTTGGGTGGTGTTGCGGTATTCGTCCCTGGATACGATGATGGAGTCTTGACAGCCGGATTAAAACAGGCCTTTCCGGGCGTGAGGTAGGTTTTGAAACGATATATTTAGTATTTTGGGCCTCGGTTTTCGGACAGAGGCTTTTTTTTGAACCCAATAATAACCAGTGTGTTTACATCAGAACGATATCAACGCCAAATCATCATGCCGGAAGTTGGGGTGGAAGGGCAAGAAAAAATCCGTAGTTCAACTGTTTTGGTTATCGGTGCAGGAGGGCTTGGTGGGAGCTTATTACAATACTTGGTTGCGGCGGGGGTTGGAAAAATTGGACTGGTGGAGGCTGATGTGGTCGAAGGCTCTAATTTGCACCGTCAAATCTTGTTTACCCATCAGGATATAGGGCAATCCAAAGGAGCCATTGCCAAGGCGGTGTTGAACCGACTGAATCCCGATGTCGAAATCCAACACTACAACGAGCGTTTCTCCATAAAAAATGCCTACACCTTGGTCCAATCTTATGATATAGTGGTGGATGGGAGCGACAACTTCCCCACCCGCTATTTGGTAAATGATGCTTGTGTGCTTCTAGGAAAGCCATTTATCAGCGGAGCGGTTCATCGTTTCGAGGGACAGGTAGTGTTGCTGGGTTTGCCTGATGGGCCTTGTTACCGATGTTTATACCCTAAACCACCAACACCGGGCTTGGTGGCAAATTGTGCCGAGGAAGGCGTCTTGGGAGCGGTGGCGGGCGTCATTGGTGGACTCATGGCTACAGAAACCTTACGCTTTTTATTGGGACTTCATGCACCCAAAGGGGGCGAATTGTTACAGGTGGATTTAAAGACTTTTCGATTCGCGAAGTTTGTATTTTCAAAAAATACGGCCTGCCTGCTTTGTGGCGAAGCACCCGAAATATTTGATCTATTAGAAAATTACGAAGCTTTTTGTGGCATACCAGAACAGATTGCTAAAGTGGTGACGCCTGCCGAGTTGCATGATTGGAAGATAGAAGGAATAGACTATTTTATGTTGGATGTGCGTGAACCGGAAGAATATGCCGCTGGAAATATGGGTGGGCACCTAATCCCCTCCGGACAGTTAACAAACAGGTTGGATGAGTTAATGCAATACCGAAACAAACGGGTGGTGGTGCATTGTAAGTCGGGTGGAAGGTCTCGCGAAGCCACAAAATTGCTTTTAGACGCAGGATTTACCGATGTGTGGGATATCAAAGGCGGATTTTTGGCGTATCTTGCTTTTTACCATGCGTTGGATGCCTTTGGTAAATCAACCCCTTAACGCCATTCTATACACTCATACCTTTTAATTTATGTCTGTTCCTCAAAAGCGCTGGTTAGCGCAGGAAATGCAAAAATGGCAGGAAGAAGGCTGGTTCCCGCCCGATATCGCCGAGAAAATACAGGCACGCTACCAACTCACTGAAATAAGGGATGATGGAACCAACCGATTCCTAATGTCGGTATATGCCATGGGGGCGCTTATTGTGGGCATGGGAGTCATTACATTTGTGGCTGCAAATTGGGAGGCCATTCCTGCGGCTTTTAAACTGGCGATGCTTTTTGCGGCCATGTTTACTGCACACGGACTAGGGTTCTATTTCTGGAAAATAAATGGAAAAGCCCCTCGATTAGGACATGCCCTCCTGTTATTGGGTACGCTGATTTTTGCGGCAAACATTGGTCTGATTGCACAAATCTTTCATATTCGAGGCAATTGGTACAATGGTTTTGGTGCATCGGCGGTTGGTGCATTGGCTGCTGCTTACGCCTTTCGGAGCATCCCAAACGGTGTATTTGCCCTGATATGCGCCTTTGTATATGGGCTGGGCTTGTACGAAGACCACGAAAGCATAGCACATTGGATGTTGCTTGGCATTCCGCTGGTCTTTGTACCCTTGGTGGTTTGGGACAAATCGGTGGCCTTTTTTACCTTAGTTGGCATCACTTGGGTATCATATGTCGTACTTGCTATTTCGCATATGAATCCATCTTTTACCGACGGAATGTCGCTCTTCTTAATTGCGTTACAAGTAGTCTTAATAGCAGGCTTGGTTTTGGGGGCGTGGCAAAAAATAGATGGTTATCGCCTTGCAGGGGTAGTTTTTGCCTTAATTACTTTGCTGATGTTTTTCTACTTGTTCGGATTTCGGGAATTGGCCAAAGACATGTACGACAGTAAAAAGGCATTAACTTACGGATTATCGGCTTTGGCCCTTCTATTGCCATTAACTGCTTGGCCTTTTTACCGTAAAGAAGCGGGTACCGAGCACCAAAAAGCCGTCCAGTTGAGCCTGATGGGGCTGATTGGCTTGGGGATGGCGGTCGCCCTCTTGTATTTGCGAGCGATGAGTGCAGAAAATTACGTGTTGTTCATGTCAATCAACAATATCGCATCTTTTGTCCTTGGAGGGGTAATGCTCTATATCGGATATACTGGATTACGAAGAGGTTCGTTTTGGTTTGGTTTGGTTTATCTATTTATGATTATTGGGAGCCGATTCTTTGAATACACCGAAGATCTCACGCTAAAAGCAGTTGTATTCATTTTACTTGGTATCAGCCTAATTATAGCGACATTCCGATTCGAAAAACACCTGAAGGCCAAGCAAACAAAGGAGGTCACCACATGAAAAAGTACATTCCATTTTTGGGTATGATCGCCCTTCAAGTGCTAATCTTGGCATTAGTCCCTGCACGAACCTTGGTGACAAGGGCAGTCGGGGAAGAAGTTTCTTTACCGCTGGCCCCTATAGATCCATATGATATGTGGAGCGGGTATTATGTAATCTTGAATTACGATATTTCGCGCCCAGATTTGACACAATGGGATAAATTAAATTTTGAGAATGGTCAGACGGTTTGGGCAGTCGTAAAACGAGATTCTGTGGGGACTTTTCGGCTTTCGCGTTTTGCCAAAGAGAAACAAGAAAGCCTAACCTCCAATGAGCGCCAATTTACCGGAACCTATCGCGATGGATCTATACGGTATGGCATTGAAGCTTATTTTATTCCAGAAGCCCGACGCTTTGAAATTGAAAAGGAAGTCCAGAAAAAACGCGAACAAACCCGTATGATTGTGGCTGTTACACCAGACGGACGTGCGGCCGTGAAACGAATGGTGATTGGGAATAAAACCTATGAATTTTAATTATTATCATGCAGACCCTGGTTGAAATCTGGAATTACCCATTGACATGGTTCGAGTTCATTGCCTTTATCTTTAATCTTGTTTGTGTCTATCTGAATACCAAAGAAAATGTTTGGGCTTGGCCTATTGGGATGGTGGGCATTGTGTTTTCGATGTTGCTATTTTTTAATTTTCAGTTGTATGGCGATTTTTGCCTCCAATTTATTTTCCTTGGCTCTTCCCTCTATGGGTGGTACGAGTGGCTATATGGCGGTGAACATAAAAGTATTCTACATGTCTCTCGTGCAACACCAAAGCTATGGGTATTGGCAACGGGGTTTATATTCATTGGATGGCTTTTGATGGGTTATTTTTTTGCCCATATTCATGATATCTGGCCGGGAATCCCGCAAACCAATGTACCCTACTTTGATGCACTGCCTACTATGATGAGTGTTGTGGCTCAGATGATGCTTGCCCGTAAGATTTATGAGAATTGGCATTTATGGATAATGGCAGATGTAATCTATGTAACATTGTTCATCGTTAAAGAATTGTATCTGACAGCACTGTTGTATGCCCTTTTTATTGCATTGTGTATCCTTGGGCTTCGAGAATGGAAAAAGTCAATGATAAGTCCCGCTTCCGCCACGGCTTGATCATCGGGAAGTTCTTGCCACCACATTTAGGGCATTTATACCTGATTGAATCAGCACAAAAAAAAGTGGAACGACTTACTGTTTTGGTCTGTACTTTAGTTTCAGAACCGATTCTTGGCACCCTTCGATATGAATGGATGAGGGCATTGTGTCCTGGGGTGGAGGTCTTGCACCATACGGCTGAAAACCCTTCCTATCCGCATGAGCACCCAGACTTTTGGGAACTTTGGATCAATAGCATACGGGCATTGGTTCCCAGTGGTCCAGATGTCGTTTTTACCTCCGAAAACTATGGAACACCATTAGCCGAGTGTCTGAGGGCCACACATATTTGTATTGACCAAAAGCGCGAGACATTTCCTATTTCTGGATCGCAAATTCGAGAAAATCCTTTTACACATTGGTTCTTTTTGCCAGAACCTGTCAAGAAGTTTTATGCGCTTCGGGTGGCTATTTTGGGGGCGGAAAGTACCGGAAAAACTACGTTGGCAAAACGGTTGGCAGAAGAATACCAAACCATATGGGTTCCTGAATACGGACGTATTTTTGTGGATGAATACCAACGCTTGCCCAAATCGGAAGAGATGTTGTACATTGCTCAACAACAAATTAAACGGGAGGCCGAAGCGGAAGGCAAGGCCAATCGGATACTTTTTTGTGATACAACGCCTTTAACAACTGCTATATATGCCCGTTATTACTTTGGTTCGTGCGATATGTCTCTTTGGGAATTGGCTACACGACATCGTTATGACCTCGTAGTATTGGCAGACGACGATATTTCCTGGGAAGCAGATGGAATCCAACGAGATGGACCAGCCGTAAGGGCAGCATTGCAGGCTATTTTTCGCCAGACCTTAGATGAGCTTAAGATGCCTTATACGGTTGTTTCAGGAGGAATCGAAGACCGAATACAGCAAATAAAACCATTGTTAGACACTTTGATCCATCCTAAATAAATAGATTGAAATATAATCTTATATTCTTGGTGCTTTGTATTCATAAAATTTATGCCGGAAATTATCCTTTATTTGCATTTGAGAAAAAAATGACGCATTTTACTTGCCCATTTTTCCTCACCCATATTCGTCCGTTATGAAACCCTATGTAGCACTGACCATTTGTTGGGCATATTTTGTCCTCTTTTCGGCCTGTACAAATTCAACCGACTCTCCGGCGCTTTCTCAGCCGGACAAGAAATCGAATTCCGGAGAAACCGCAAAAATACCACCACGAGACAATAGCGACGCCCGGATGAGCCCGAATGCCATGATTGCACAAAATGTGGGCAAAACGGTCATTACCATTTCCTATGGGCGTCCGGGGGTAAAAGGTCGAAAGATTTTTGGAGGTTTAGAAGCCTATGGCGAGGTTTGGCGAACAGGTGCCAATGAATCTACCGTTTTTTCTACGCCAGATGATGTACTGGTGAATGGTCAATTGCTCAAAAAAGGAATATATGCCTTGTTTGTAATTCCTACAGAAACAGAATGGATCTTGATTTTCAACCGTAAATCTGACCAATGGGGTGCTTTTAATTATAATAAAAATGATGACGCCCTCCGTCTGAATATTAGGCCAGAACAAATTCCTTCGGTAGAATGGATGACGTTTTCCTTTGATCAATTAACGGAAAATAGTGCAGTTGCAGCATTGTCTTGGGAAACCATGCGGTTGCCTTTCCGAATCGAAAGCACTCGCTAATACTCAGGGAAGGAGGGCTGCTATTGCTTCTATTTCGATTTGAAAGCCATGATGTAAGGGGTTTACAGGCACGACGGCACGGGCTGGCTTGTGGTCTCCCAAGACTTCGCTGTAAATGGCATTTACGCGGCCCCAAAGTGCCATATCCGAAACATAGATGGTCACTTTGATGAGGTTGCTCAGGCTGCTCCCTGCGGCGTCCAAAATCACCGAAACATTGTGTAGTACTTGTCTGGTTTGTTCTTCAATGCTGCCAACAACATGGGCTTGTCCAAGAACGGTGGGTAACTGGCCAGCCACGTAAACCAATCCTGCATGAACTATGGCTTGACTGTAGTGTCCGGCGGGTATGGGGGCGAGTGGTGTAGTTATGGTATGCAAGCAGTTATGTATTAAGTGTTTGGGTGAAAATGATATCGGATATTAAGTGCGCTGCTAATTTGGCTGTACGGTTGTCTTCGTCGTAGTTTGGATTTAGTTCCGCAATGTCCATTGAGGCCAGTTTGGGGGAAGAAATGATGGGTCTAAGAGCATCTCGGAATATTGCATCTGGATGCAGGCCCAAAGCGGTCGGTGCACTTACGCCGGGCGCAAATGCTGTCGCAAAAACATCTAAGCAAATCGTAAGGTACAGCATATCCATGCTTGCAATGAAGGTATGTATGGTATCGAGGATTCCTTTACGGTAGCCCGTTTGGAAATCGTCTGCTTGTACCAAGGTTACATTCAGTACGCGGGCTTGCTCAAAAAGGGCCTTTGTGTTACCGTTTCTTTGTATGCCAAGTGCCAGATAACGAAGAGGTTCTTCTTGGGCAATTTGCCAAAACCCTGTTCCCGACGTGGGGCCAATGTCTGGATCAACGGCACGTAGGTCAAAATGTGCATCGAAGTTTATAATGCCAATGTTTGCGTCGGGGAAGGTTTTGCGCAATCCTTTATAGTGGCCATATAACACCTCGTGTCCTCCGCCCATAACCACCGTAAAATACTGATTGCGCTGAAGTTGATGAATGGCGTCGCTAAGATGCAACTGGGCCTCTTCTAATTGTGTCCCTATGCAGACGATATCTCCAGCATCAAATATGGTTACAGAGTCGGGAAAGTGCCAAGGGAGGTTTCTACAGGCATCTCGTAAAGAGGCTGGGCCTAGAGATGCGCCTATTCTGCCTTGGTTCCGCCGAACTCCTTCGTCGCAGGCAAAACCCAACAGTGCCACTGCTCTTCCGGAAGGGGCTGGTTTTGGGTCTGATAAGGAACATGTTTTTATGGCTTGGTGCCAACGCCAGTATTCAGGCGTTTCTCCATCTATTCGGCCATACCAATGTGTATGGTCTGGATTTTGGTACATAATTATCTGATGTTATGGGGTTGGCCGCGTTTCCAAACGCAAAAAGGTTCCATTCTCCCTTGAGAATACAAAATTTCGCGGTAATCATATGTAGGATACGCCTGAAAGTCGCCTACATATCCCGTCTGTAATGATCCTATATCGTATAATTCCAGTGCCTTAGCAGCACGAAACGTTAAGCCCGCAAACACTTCGGCGGTACTCAGTTTTTGATAAGTGGCCAAAACGGAGGCCTGCAACAATAGATGTCCCATTGGGGCCGACCCAGGGTTGAAGTCACTGGCGATGGCAACAGTAGCACCTGCATCTAATAAAGCCCGTGCAGGGGCAAATGGTTCACCGAGTCCCATGGAAGCACCCGGTAAAGCAATGGCAACGGTCTTGGACGCCGCTATATGTTCTATTTCTTTTTGCCCGCTGGCTTCGAGGTGATCTGCTGAAGCAGCCCCCGTTTTTACTGCAACCGCTGAGCCGCCTGTAGTGAACTGGTCTGCATGAACGCAGACCGAGAATCCGGCCTGTCGTGCTTTTTGCAGGTAAATAAGACTTGTTTCAGAAGAAAATGCTGAACGTTCAATAAAAATATCTATACGTTTACTTAATTTTTCCTTCTGGATAAGGGGCCAAAGTTCGTGTTCAATATAGGTCAAATAGCTTTGGTGGTCCCCCGTAAAATCACGAGGCAGCATATGAGCCGCAAGACAAGTAGAAATGATGGTGGCGGTACTTTCATGCGCGGCACGTCGGATTGCCCGTAGCATGTGTAGTTCTGCATCAACAGATAAGCCATACCCACTTTTGACTTCGATGGTGGTGACACCTTGACGTAGAAAGGCATTGATATGATCTAATGTTTTACTAAGAAGCTCTGCTTCGGTGGCTTCGCGGGTTGCAGCAACGGTTCGCCAGATGCCACCGCCACTTGCGGCAATTTCCAGATAGCTTTTTCCTGAATTTCGGGCCGCAAAATCAAGGGCACGGCTGCCAGCAAAACACGCATGGGTATGTGCATCGACAAAGCCAGGTAGTACCACCGCTTTTTGTGTAATTTCTTGAATGGAAGACTGTGGAAATTGCCTATATAAATCATCAAATTGGCCAATGGCTTTAATTTTACCTGCCTCAACTAAAATTCCCCCTGCCTCTATAAGATGTAACCGATCATCGGTCAGAGCACCTTTAACAGGTAAAGCATCCAAGGGAAGAATCTGGGTAAAAGGGCCAATCAATACGGACTGGTTCATGCAATCACCTGTTTTAGTCCTAAACATCTAAGTCAAAACGTTTTGCCCATTCTTGCGCCTTGTCGTATCCGGCATCTGCATGACGAAAAACGCCCAATGCTGGATCGTTGTGTAACACCCGGCGAATACAAGCCGCCGCCCGTTCTGTGCCGTCGGCTACCACAACCATACCTGCGTGCTGAGAAAACCCCATACCTACGCCGCCACCATGGTGAAAGGAGACCCAAGTGGCGCCTCCCGCAGTATTGGACATCAGATTGAGCAAGGCCCAGTCGGAAACGGCATCTGTTCCGTCTTTCATAGATTCGGTTTCTCGGTTCGGAGAAGCCACCGAGCCACAATCTAAATGGTCTCGGCCAATAACTATCGGAGCCTTCACTTTTCCGGAACGCACCAGTTCATTAAAGAGCAAGCCCGCTTGTTCACGTTCACCCATTCCAAGCCAGCAGATTCGTGCCGGAAGCCCCTGAAAAGCTACTTTTTCTTGTGCGCCCCGAATCCATGTGGCGAGGCCCGTGTTTTCGGGAAAAAGTTCTAATAAGGCACGATCGGTGGTGAAAATGTCTTCTGGATCACCGGAAAGCGCCACCCACCGAAATGGGCCTTTTCCCTCACAGAAAAGCGGACGTATATAAGCAGGCGTAAACCCAGGAAAATTATAGGCATGGGGTTCACCGCCCTGGCGCGCAAATTCCCGCAAATTGTTGCCATAATCAAATACAACAGCGCCATTTGATAGGTGTTGCAACATGAAGCCGACATGGCGGGCCATGCTTTTCAATGCACAGTCCTGATAATGGGCTGGATCGGTCTTTCGTAATTTAATGGCCTCTTCGAGTGTAAACCCATGTGGCACATAACCATTCAAAGGATCGTGGGCGGATGTTTGGTCGGTCAGAATATCGGGTGTAATGCCTGCTGCCAATAGTTTTTCCAATACATCGCCAATATCACCTATCAGCCCCACCGAGAGGCTTTCACCCTTGCTGATGGCTGTTTGAATCCAAAGTATAGCCTCGCTAAAAGAATCCGTCATGCGGTCTATATAGTGTGTCTCTAAGCGCTTTTGGATGCGGGTGGGGTCTATGTCCACGCCCAGAAAAGTTGCGCCAGCCATCGTTGCGGCCAAGGGTTGCGCACCACCCATGCCACCCAAGCCACCTGAAACCAAGAGTTTCCCGCGCAAATTACCGCCAAAATGCTGCCGGCCACATTCCATAAAGGTTTCGTATGTTCCCTGAAGGATGCCTTGAGAACCTATGTAGATCCAACTTCCGGCAGTCATCTGACCATACATTATCAACCCTCTTTCGCGTAGTTCATTAAAATGTTTCCAATTGGCCCAATGTGGAACCAAATTGCTGTTTGCGATGAGTACACGAGGGGCTTCGGGGTGCGTGCGGACGATTCCAACGGGCTTTCCTGATTGGACTAAAAGGGAATGATTTTCATCTAATTCCAAAAGCAAGGCAATGATTTTTTCGAGTGCCGAGCGGTTACGGGCTGCTTGTCCTATGCCCCCGTAAACCACAAGTTCGTCTGGGTTTTCGGCAACATCTGCATCTAAGTTATTTAATAACATCCGCAAAGGTGCTTCTGTCTGCCACGATTTTGCGTGTAGTTGCTGTCCTCTTGGTGCACGGTAAATCGGATGTGCAGCATATGTCTTAATAAAGTCCGAAAGATTCAAATCCATCGTTGAGGTCTTCATGAGCGGCTAATGTTTGTGTCAGGGTGTCGGAAAGAATGAGTTGATGCAAGGCGTATATGTCTGAAGATAATACTTTGTCTTGGGTAGCAAAATTCACTTTTTTACGCACCAATCCAATTATTTCTTCAATAATGGGACTAGATTTTAATGGTCGTCTGAAAGCAATGGCTTGGGTTGCATATAGCAATTCGATGGCCTGAATATAAGCCAAATTATCTAAAACTATGTGTAGTTTCCGCCCACTAATAGAACCCATCGAAACATGGTCTTCCTGACCAAGCGAGGTAGGAATACTATCGGCAGAGGCAGGGAAGCACAGAGACTTGTTTTCACTGACCAAAGCGGCTGTGGTGTATTGTGGGATCATAAAACCGGAATTTAGCCCCGTATCCTGAAGCAGGAGTCTCGGAAGACCATATCGTCCTTCAAGCATTAAATAACATCGTCTATCGGCGATATTTCCTAATTCCGCCGCAGCTACAGTGGCATAATCTAACGGGAGTGCAATCGGTTGTCCGTGGAAATTACCACCACTTAGGGCCTCTTCTGGCCCTAAAACAACGGGATTATCGGTAACGGCATTAAGTTCTATCTCTGTTACCTCCTTTAGGTGAAGCCAAGCGTTTCTCGATGCGCCATGTACTTGGGGCATACAGCGCAAGGAATAGGGGTCTTGGACACGGCCACATTCTGCATGGGAAGCCAATACTTCGGAGCCGTTTATCAATTTACGAAGCCGCTGGGCCACCAACTGATTGCCTCGGAAAGGGCGAAGGTCATGCAAACGGGACTCGAATGGCTTGACGGAACCCATCAATGCCTCAATGGAAAGCGCGCCTATGACATCGGCCCATTCGAGATGATGATGCAACCGCGCCACGCCATGTACGGCATGAGCAAGCATAAATTGGGTACCATTGATTAATGCCAAGCCTTCTTTAGGTCCCAGTTGGATTGGAGAAAGCCCTAATTTTTCCAAAACTCCACGAGCAGACTGGCGTTTTCCCTGAAAAAAAACTTCCCCTAAACCCAAAAGAGGTAAAAAAAGATGGGCCAATGGTGCCAGATCGCCGGAGGCCCCTACAGAACCTTTTTCAGGAACAATGGGGGTGATGCCTTCTCGGACCATTGTTAGAAGGAAGGCAATGGTTTGAGGTTGTACACCAGAAAAGCCTTGTGCCAAGGCATGTACTTTGCAGATAAGCATGGTACGGGCCATAGTCTCGGAAATGGGATCACCCACGCCCACGCTATGACTAATTAGCAAATTGTGTTGGAGTTCTGCGGTTTGCTCCGGAGAAATTAAGGTGTCACAGAGAGGGCCAAATCCCGTGTTGATCCCATAAACGGGCGCATCGCCAGAAGCCATTTTGGAGACATGGCCAGCATTTTGGGTGATTTTATGGACGACTGCTTCTGAAAGAATGCCCAAATCTGGCTTTTTTAATAAATCAAGAACAAAACCGACACTAAGGCGGTCTTTTCCAAATGAAAACATATCAGTGATGAAAGGTTGCAGGGGGCAGTTTGTGGAACCGCTTTCAGTAAGATACAATATTTATCCCGCGTAAAAAAACGAAACAAATCACCGAACCTTTTCCAAGCCTAGCAACTTGGGTTATTTAGCACTACCAATTTTTGCAATTAACCCTGAATTGAAGAAGCCTAACGATGAAAATAAACTTACAAGGTAGCATTGCTTCAATAGACACGAAATAAAAGCAAATTTCAATCCTTGGCCGTTAGGGGAGTGAGGCGCGTACCACAAGGGCTTACTTTTTTTGAAATCGTTGCATTAGCCAGTTTTTAAGCCGTTTCTCGGCTTCAGAGCCTAAGGGTGTGGAAGCATAATACACCATTACAGGTGCAACAACAATGCTTTTGCTGCTATCGGGTAGCGTATGATTGGCAATTGAAAGCGCCTCCATTTCAGGAAAAAGTGTTTTAAGTTCAGCTAAAAGGATTGTGGGGTCGTAAGCCTCATCTTGTACGTAACGCCGCCACTCATTTAGCTGTTTTTTCTGCATAAGAGTATTTCCTCTGTTATTCAATTCTTGGGTAATTAAGTTCTTAAGATTGGTTGTGTCTTGTCGAATCATTAAATCAGTATTACCTAATTGATAATTAGATAATTTATTTTTGTATTGATCTATTTCTAAATCGGAGAAACGTTTATCTAAAAATGCAAGATCAATTTTGTTAGGTGACGATTGGGTATCAATTTTTTTGTATATAATTGTATGACCTTTAGATGAAAACTCTTCTTCAATAAAACGTTCTATTCGTAATTGTATATTGCGTTCATTCCAAAGGTTGAAAGCTAAGTAAATACTGGGTATTACGAGAATAATAATAATTAGAGTTATGCTATAACGTATTTTTTGTCTACTTTTATCGTCTAAATGCTCTTTTGATGGATATTTTAAATACTTAACAATAACAAGAGTTGAAATACAAATAAAGACACAATTAATGATGTATAAATAAAATGCTCCGGCAAAAAACGATAGATTACCGATTGCAAGCCCAAAACCAGCCGTGCATAGGGGGGGCATTAAGGCCGTAGCGATGGCGACCCCCGGAATCGGATTCCCCTTTTCAACCCTTGTGGTCGCGATAACCCCTACAAGTCCACCAAAGAATGCAATGAGCACATCGTAGATATTCGGAGATGTGCGA
>ERZ761602.2178-NODE-2178-length-31930-cov-38.556988_pt1 | contig 31930 bp, 12 predicted proteins | sample MGYA00512165_ERZ761602 | MGnify/ENA primary metagenome ERZ761602 (study PRJEB28899, sample SAMN02445085) | bioreactor sludge metagenome | biome: EBPR sludge; isolation source: Thorneside wastewater treatment plant | place: Australia: Brisbane, Thorneside...
AGGTTTTTGGCGCCCCATCGCCCTGAAACCCGCGCCGTTGCTGGGGGTGGGGCGGCAATGTGCCTTGGAACTGTCAAACTCGGGTCCGGGAGCGACTCTTATTGTCGCTTCCGATGATACGGGCGGTGGTGGACTCCGCGAATGAGAGGAGAGGGTCGGATCGAGCAACTCATCTAGTCACTCCGATTTCTGTTGAGTTCAAGTTGCTCAGGCGGATGTCAAGGACCGTATGCTCGCTGTCCGCTTGTCAGGAGGCATTCGGGTGCCCTTAGGCGCGCGCTCGTTGTGGGACAATTCATGCTGTCATGCTCAAAAACAAGCACAGCCGATGGCACAGATCTCACCAGTGCTTGACCCGCTTCGCCACGATGCGTGCCTTTACCATGAGATCAATGTCCTCGACCCTCTGCGGTAGTCACGGCCTGGGAGATATTAACTTTTGCGCAGCGTTGCCCAGCAGAGCGCGCGGCTTCGTTGCGACAGCCTGGATGCTCAAGTAATGTTGCAAAGATTCGTTATGGATGTCAGTTGCAACCCGCGCGAAGCCATGCAGTTCATGACATAAGAGATGCTCAGTTTCCCTAACATCGCTCAATTCGTGACGTTTGCCGAGAACATCGTTCGCACGATGCCCCTGAGTGCGGAAGTGTCGGCGCCAAGAATTTTCGAGAAGACAGAGTTTTTCTGCCCAGCCTTGACCGGCCGGATTGAGGCGCAGGCCTGCCGAACTTGTGCCCAAGGTGATGAGGGACCTCGGGGGTGATGGCATTGCTGCAATCCACAGACGAACGGGGCACTGTTCCAGCTAGCGACTCGCCCCCATCTGCGGGTGACGAACCCTGCGATATGCATCTGCGTTTCGGGAGGGATTCCGACGCCTTGCACTACCTCCGATCGCTGGCGAGCTTGCTCTTCGGTGCGAGTAGGAAGGTCACGGCCACGTCGTCCGCAGGCGTCGCTCGTGAAGACCTCAACACCAGGGAGATCGCCGACCGGCTTGAGCGCGGCAGCATCGAGAAATTGCGCTTCGTCCTCGATGTCGAAGGGCGACCGTTGGTCGTCGAAGTTTGCTTATTGCAGTCGCAGTCTGCCGTCGTGATCCGGGCTCCTTTCAAGACAGCTTCCACAAGGGCTCCTCTGTGGCTCCAGTGCGACCCCGATGTCATCACGCCGGTCCCATCGCTCATGCTTCCGACTACGATGGAAGGACTTACCTTCGACGCGGCGCATGCGCTCGTCGGACTCGCTGTCCGTTCAGGTGGATTTCATGCCGCGGAGGTCGCCGGTGATCAGCCGCTGTCTTGGGGCACGACGAAGCAGAGCGCTGGCGCCTTACCTTTCCACGGTGAAGTCTGGGACGCAATCTGGCGAACAGGCGCTGATTCGGGAATAGCGCCCGTCGGATGGGTGAGCGGTATTCCGGAGACGCCAAAAGCTGGTACGCCAGACGCGGTATGGTGGGAGCACTACGACGTGCTCACGCGAAGCCCTCATGACGCACTGCCCGAGCTTCAAGCCCACCTCGCCGCGCAGTTTGAGATCCCATTCGAGTGGCGCATCGTAGAAGGCGCGCAAGGTCCCGACTGCACCTTCGTCGTCCCGCCAGAGACGACTGCTATTGCGCGGATCGTGCCTGAGCCAGCGCGTGTAATCATCGCAGTCGACCTCGAGCAGCCAGCCTCGCTCATCGGTGACGCGCTCTTGCATCTCTGCGCTCACCTCGCGCTTGGCCACGTCCGTCCTGGCGATGCTTGGGGGCACTGGGATTCAGCTGCTTCTCTCGCGCCTTCACCCCACCGCCAGTGGGACCGCGAAGCGCGCGCGTACATTAATGCCCACCTTGCCCGTCCGGCACGCCGGGTGACATCGCTGGACGAATGCAGTCCCCGGGAGAAGGCATGGCTCGTTCTGCTAGACCATATCAGTCGAATGGTGGGCGAGGCGCGCACGCTGCACCCTGCCACCGAACGCTACCAAGCCGCCGCGTACCAGCGACAGGCCGCCCAGCGTCTCGTCGCCCAGATTGAAGAGTACGGCGGCGCAATGCTCTGCGACGGCGTCGGTCTGGGGAAAACCTACGTCGCGACAACAGTGGTTGTTCACTACGCGAACACATGGCGAGACCAACTTTCGACGCTTGAACGCGCGGTGTCGGACGACCCGTTCAGGGTGACAATCCTCGCGCCCAACTCGGTCGTCAGCACCTGGCAGCGCGAAGCGCTCCCACCCCTGGGCGCTCACGGTGTCCCGCTCGTCACCGTTCGCGTCATCTCTCACTCAAAGCTCTCCCGCATCCTGCCGAGCAGCGACATCCTGAAGCGTCAGCGCTCGCCGATGAGCGATATGGAGCATCTCCTCCTGTCGGATCTCGTTATCGTCGATGAAGCGCATAACTTCCGATCCGTGGGGGCGCGGCGATCGACGGTACTGCGAGACCTGCTGCGCCTGCAACCGCGCAAGGACCTGCGTCGGAAGGTGCTGCTGTTGACGGCAACGCCGGTCAATAACAGCCTTGAGGACCTTCGCCAGCAGGCGGCCCTGATGTTCGGTAAGCCGCTTTGGCTCAACGACAACATCACCCCCGACAAGTACCGCGCACGCGCCTTCAAAGACGTGGAAGAGCGGGTTTCCAGAGCTGCCAGACACAAGGGAGCCGACGTCGCAGCTGTCCTGATACATGGCAGCACGGATGCCAGGTTCGCCTATGCGCCGGACTTCCGGGACGATATTCAGTTTGGCGTGCAAGTGCCGCGCGTGGGCGACTACCTGAAGGAACAGGAGAAGCGCCTCATCGCGCAGCAGGCGGCAGTGCGCGCCGCTATCCAGATCGGCCAGCCCCCGCCTTCCGAGCCGACCCGTATCGCGGGGGAGCTTCTCGACCGCATCGTGGTCCAGCGCTCGCGTGCCCTCTGCAAGCAGATCGAACAAGAACAAGGGTCGAACGCGAAACTGCTTTTCCGGCCTGATGCCGCCGCACCGGAAAAGCTCGTCTACGAGGACGTCTACGACGATACGCGAGATGTACTCGCGCGTTTTCTCCCCCTCTTCGAAACTGAGCGCGAGGGTGATGCACAGCAAGTCCCGCCGCTGTCCCTCAAGGTCTATATGTGGGCCGACGTCCGCGATGGCACCCGTGATCCCGGCGAAGTGTCGTCGGTCGTCGGCCTGCAGCGCGTGCTGGTTCTGAAGCGGCTCGAGTCCTCGCCCGTGGCGTTCCTCATCACGCTACTCCGGCTGCTCGCGTTGCACGCGCATCGACTCAAGCAGCTCGGCGAACTGTGCCGCGAGGTCGGCGACAAGAACCGCGAGAAGGCGCTCGCCGCCGAGCTGGCAGACCTCATCGATGCGGTGAGGCCCGTGGACCGAGAGCGCATCGACGCGCTGCTCGCAGGCGGTGCCGGGTCACAGGTGGGGGCTACCGACCTCCTCGAGCGGTGGAGTAAGGCGCACGTGAGCGCGAAGGCCACCGCTGACACCGACGATCCTCTTCCGCCCCAACTTGACCTTTTCGGCGAGGACGAGAAGACGACGGAACGCAAAGAGCAGCTCGACCGCCTTTGGGGCCTCCGCGATCACCTTACGCGTGATTTCGCCACGCTGCTGCGCGTCGCCCCCGGCCTCGCCGACATCATCTTCGGGCGCTTCGCGCAAAGCGATTGGCCACAGCGCTTCATCAACGGGTGCCCGGACGTCGACTGGCCGAAGTCGGCGGCATGGGCGATGCGCATCGTCACCGACGCCAAGCTGCAACGCCTTGTGATCCGCCTGCTGCGTGCTCGCAGGGAAGGCCAGAAGGCTATCGTCTTCTCGCAGTTCACCGACACGCTCGCGTACCTCGGCTCGGTGCTGCGCGCCGCGCCCGTGCTCGAGCGCAACGAGTGGAAGACCGTGCTGCGCGAGCTGACTACAGGCGCGGGGCACATCGTGTCGAAGGAAGAGGTGCTGGACCTCATTGGGCGCATCGCCGTCGTCAGCGGAGAGACCGAAGAGCGCGATGCCGTCATACACGCCTTCGCGCCGTTCTACCGGCTCGGCCCCTCACGTCCGCTCCTGACTGGGGCGTCGCCGCTCGAACAGGAACAGCTCGATGCGCTGTGGATTAACGGCTGGACGCAAGCGCTCGAGCAGCCCACCGACGTACTGTTCGCCACCGACGTACTCGCCGAGGGTGTGAACCTTCAAGACGCCGCGCTCCTCATCAACTTCGACGTTCACTGGAACCCGGTGCGCATGATTCAGCGCGCGGGCCGCATCGACCGCCGCTTGAACCCGGCTATCGAAGAGGCGACGACCTTCCCCGACCTTGAGGCGCTCGCGCGTGAGCTCGGCGTTCAGACGCCGCATTACTGGTGGCACGCGCATGCCGGCGCCGCGCCTATCACCGTGAACCTGCTCCTGCCCGACGAGCTCGAGAAGGAGCTGCAGCTCCGCGAGCGTATCGCCAACAAGACCCTCGCCATCGACTTCACCCTCGGTCTCGAACAGGGCACAGGTGCCGAAGCGGACTGGATGGCCGAGTACCGCTACCAGGGCGTCTCAGCGCTCAACGCCTGGCAGGGCGACCGTGCGATCGAGCAGATCGCGGGCTACCAGCAGCGCCTTCGCCGCATGATGGCTGACTGCGGTATTCAGGCCGAGTGGCTCGGTGTGTGGAACGGCTGGCTTCGCGAAGCTGGCAGCCACACGGACGGCCGCATCATCGCGTGGGCGCAACTCGGGCGTAAGGGAGGGGAGGCCAAGGAGTACACGCGTCAGCTCCAACCGCGCGTCATCGACGGTGTTCCGCACTGGCTGTGGACGGCCGAGAAGCCGGTGGAGTGGAGCAAGAACTTCTGGCTCGTGCTCGACAGCAACACGCACCCCGCAGCGACGCGCAAGGACCTCGGCTTCGCCGAAGACGCCTCGCGCCCCGTCGCCGCCGAAGATCTGCTGGTCGCCTCGCGGCGCATCGTCGACGGCGACATCACCCTCGAGGAGCTTGGACGCGAAGTGGGCCGCCCCTTTCAGCAGGGGGCGACGGCCATTGCGGCCGGTGTCTTTAGCGAAGAGGATCGCCGCGCCATTCAGATCCGAGGATTCCGAATCCTTCAGTTGCGTCACGCTGACGCAGCGCCTGCCACCGTGAGATCGATCGAGTAAGCATGCTGACCAAGGACGACTTTATCCGCCACATTCTTGGCGAGACCCCCCGCACGAAATCACGCACGAAAAAGGAGGACACGGGCCACATCGAGGGCTTCGACTTCGCCGACGACGCGCCGGAATCGGAGGCGACCGAAGACACGCGCTTCGTGACGCCGCTGTTCCAAGCTGGCTTCGGCGATGGCCAGGGCATCCCGCGCACAATCGTGATTCGCAGCACCGATGCCGTCGCGCGCTACATCCCCGACGAGGTGCGCTACTGGCCCAAGACGCCGACTCGCCCGCACCACACGCTCCTCATCGAGGCGAACCTCACGCACCGCGAGCTGCTGGCCATCCCCGCGTTCAAGTCGCGTCAGCTCGCGCACCTCGACATCGCCGAAGACGCCGTCGCTCGTCTCGTCGCCGAGGCGTTGGAGGGCTTCCAGCGCGGTGCCGACGGTCTCGATGCCTCGGCCTTGAAGGGCCAGAAACACGAGACCCTGTGCGTCGTGTCGATCATCGACGCTCGCGAGGAGCATGCGGGCCGCATCGCGTGCTTCGGGACGTTCAACGCAAAGACCGAGGGGCTTGAGACGTTCTTCCTGACTAGGCCCTCTAGCACCTGGGATCGTGCCGAAGCGCGTGAGCGCCTGGGCCTCATCTACGAGAGGCAGTTCAAGAAGCTCGGCGAGGTCTCGTGGCAGGAAGCCTTTACCGCGACCGACGAGCGCAAGCAGGCCGAGAAGCTGCTGGACGTCTGCACCAAGAAGAACGTCGTCGAGAAGGAAGTACAGGAGTCGATCCTCGATCTCCTCGACACCATCGCGCGTGGGTTCGGCCTTCGGAAGAAACCGAACGTCGAACGTCGACTGCAGGCGTTTCCGCTACCGGGCGAGCACGACATCGGTATCGACTCCGAAGAGCGCGAGAACAAATACGGCGGCACCAACCCGTTCAGCGGCGTCACCCTCCGCGACGACCACAGCCGCCTGCTCGGCTACATCGTCTACCCGCTCAAGACGAAGTCCGACGCCGAGACGCTGCGGCAACATCTCGAGAAGCACAACCGCTTCCACAACGTACTCGTCGTTTACCCCGATGCGAACCAGGCAAGCATCGAGCTGTGGCAGGGGCGCGAGCAACTCACCGGAAAGCTCCGCAAAGGCCAGAGCCTCAAAGACGCCGCCGACGTTGTAAACCTGCTCTCGCGCTTCTTCGTCGTCAGCAAGGCGAAGGCGCGCAACCCCGCAGAGCTCGCCGAAGAGTTGGCATTTCGAGCACGCTTCCTTCGACGACTCGCTCTCCATCAACTCGGCGAAGAGGCGAACGCGGGACCGTTGCGCACCCTTTTCAGGGCGTTCACCGACGCCCTGGCTCACGACCAAACGGAAGAAGACTTCGCCGACGCATACGCCCAGACGCTCACGTACGGCCTGCTCGCCGCACGCTGGCTATCAAAGGACGACAAGCAACAGCAGGAGAGTCGGTTCACTCGGCAACTGGCTGCCAACTATCTGCCTGCAACGAGTCCTTTTCTGCGGGACTTCTTCAGAAGTGTTCTGCAGGCGGGATTCGAAGGGAAGCTCACGTGGCTGCTTGATGACATCGCCGCGCTTCTTGATCGTACGGACGTTGAACTCGTCTTTAGCCAAAGCGTCGATCTGAATCACGCGCTCAGCACCGACCCCATTATTCATTTCTACGAGCCGTTTCTCGCGGCATACGATGCGGACCAGCGGCGTGACCGTGGCGTGTACTACACGCCTGACGCGGTCGTTCGCTACATGGTCGCGATTGCGGACCGCGCTGTTAAGACAGCTTCGCCGGACCACGCGTCGCTTGCATCGGGTGCCATTCGTGTCGTCGATCCGGCAACGGGCACGGGAACGTTCCTTCGCGAGGTGCTTCGCTATTGCGGGGAGTCAGCAGCGGACGACGCTGCGATCGAGCGCGTTCTCGGGGCCGTGCGTGGCCTCGAAATCATGGTTGCACCATACGCGATCTGCCATCTCCGCCTCGCTCTCACGCTCCATTCTCTTCTAAAGGATGGTCGCATCGCTGATCAGGCAGTCCATGTTCATCTTGCTGACACGCTTGAACCCGCGGTTGAGCCCCCGCCAGAACTGTTTAAGGAGTCGGCAGCTCTCGCGCGCGAGGCTGTTGCAGCCAAGCAGGTCAAGGACGAGAGGATGTGGACCCTCGTCATCGGCAATCCGCCCTACAAGAACAATAGCAATCACACGCTTGCACAGATCGCGGATCGTTTCCCTGCGCTGCTCAAATCATCTCGCGATGCGGCTGCCGCCAAGGTGCGTAACATCCGGGACGACTACGCATGGTTCTTCGCTGCGGCCGATTCCTTCACCGCGAGTGGCGGCGCAGTTTGCTTTGTCACGTCGGACTCCTACCTGAAGAAGGATAGCTATCGCCATTTCCGGCGTGAACTCATCAAACGATATCATATCGTCCGCGTTACGCGCCTCGGCCACGGTGTGTTCGTTAACGTTGGTCCGCGCATTGGCTTCGCCATCATTACGATGATCCGACGCTCCTTCCCGCTCACGAGCCCAGATGCGGCGGAACCGATCGAGCTCGTCGACGCGTCAGCACTTGCTGACGGGATGGCAGCGCGCGATCACGGATCTCCGCGAGATCCTCGCATCCAGTGGCTGCTAGCCACCGCTGCGAATGACGCCAAGGGTACGAGCGCGGCGGGCGTGAAGACCACTCTCTTGCGACCGAGAGAGGATTCGGACTACCGCCTTGTCGGTGACTCGGGACGCGCAGGCGTTCGCTCCGTTCGCATGCAGGTAGTCGCAAAGAAGGGGGCCGGCCTCGCTTCGATCTTCGTCAAAAAATGGCCCGGCATCATCACCGCTTTCGACTGTCTACTTAAAGGAGAGACCGATGACGTACTCGCCAAGCGAATGCGTCGGTTCTTCGATGTTTCGGCCAACGGACGGGCGTCCGATGTCGCAGCCCTCGCCGAAGAATGTGGCTGTGATGAGGACCAGAGGCAGCGCCTCGCGTACCTGTGCAAGGAAGCGCGAAACGCGAACCTGAAGTTCGACAAGACCAAGCTCAAACCGGTGTTTGCCGGAAGCATCCCTAATGGCAATGCGTGGTTTCCGCCCCTCAACTATGCGCACTGGGTCTACTACGAACCTCGGATCAAGATTCCGCGAAACACCAACCCGGGCAAGAACGCCGGGTGGGGATGGATGCAGCAGTGGAGAGACCCCGAGACTCACGAGGTCTTTCCGAAGCTCATTTTTACTACGTCCACGAACCGCAACTACGGCTTCCGCGCATACGTCATCAGCGCGGGCTGGTACACGAAGCTGCACGGCGCTGCGAGTCAACAGTACCACTACGTCACGGTCAATGATCCCACCAAGCCGGCTCGGCTCGACGGGGGTTACAACAATCTCACGGGCGAAGGCGAGGCACTGCTGTCGCTGTTTAGGAAGTGGCGTCTCGATGAGGAGGACCTGCTTCATTGGATCGCCGCGTTCTACAACTCGTCCCACGCACGCACCTACGTGTCCCAAGAAGAGGATTCGATGCTCCCTCTTCCCGCGGTGAGAGATGATGATGAGCGAGCGGCCAAGGACATCGTGGGAGCTTCGAAACGCCTGCGGGACCTGCGGGCGGTCCAGGAGGTGCGCGGTACGCGTGGCAAGGAAGCGTTTCCTGCGTTCAATCCGTCCAAGTCCATCCTGAAGCTGAAGGACGCTGAGCTGGCAGCAACTATCGATGAGGAGCAGGTACGCCTCGACGACATGATCGGTGAGTTTCTGGGCGCTGGAGAGGATGCCTCCGATGAATAGGCCGGCCCCTATCGGCGCAAGTGTTCGATCTGTTGCGACTCTGCAGAGCCGCACTTTCGCTGGCCATCGTGAGGTCCCGGACGCTGTCGCGATGGAGCAGAGGGCCTCATGACCCCGAAGGCATGGGCGCTCGACATTAGCCTGGTGTCCGACTTCTCGCTTGGTGCCGCTGGTCCGGTACGGCTGTCGATGCCGTCCGTTCTCCAGATCGAGCCCGAGTCCCTCATCGCGCTGATGGACAAGGGGCGCTGCTGCGGCATCGCGACGGTTCGCAACTCGTCGTTGGTCGTCTTGCCTCTGAGCTTCGAACCGAACCTACTTGTAAGTCCGATGTACGAACCGCTGACGCTCCAGGCCGAAGACCGCATCAAGCTCTTCGGAAACGACAAAGCCCACCTTAGCCGGATGCTCAGCTCTATCTCCGTTGCCCCGACGGCGCACGCCATCGCGTCGCAGCCGACGGCTGCGACGACGAGCACCCGTTACTGGAAGGTCGCACGCGGTCGAAACGGCATCGCGTGGCCCGAGTGGCGGCATCGCGGCATCGCGGCCATCGGCTGGCCCGACCTTGGCGACATCTCCGCGGTCTCGGAGGTCGACTTCCAGGCGCGCTCGAAGGCCAAGTACGACAAGGACAAGCGCAGCGCGGGGCCTTACCAAGTGTGGCTATTCCGCGCGATTCAGCCTGGCGATCGCGTCATCGCCAAAAAGGGGATGTCGTCGATCCTAGGCGTCGGGGCCGTCACCGAGGGCTACGGGTATCGGCCCGGCGAGCACACGGTCGAGCGAGAGGACTTCCCGCACCAGATCAAGGTGAAGTGGGACAACACAACCGCGCGCGACATCGAGGACCAGGCCGACTGGACGTGCACGCTGCGTGAGCTGCCGCAGGAGAAGTTCGAGACGCTCGTCGGCGGTAGCGGAGCGGTCCCGTTCTCGGTCACCGAACCGAGCAACATTATCCTCTACGGCCCGCCCGGGACTGGGAAGACGTACAACGTGCGACGGCGCGCGCTCGAGTTGCTGGGCGACGCAATCGCTGCCGACGCGCCGAACGACCACGTGCAGGCCGAGTGGGAGCGGCTGCGGCAGGCTGGACAGATCGTGTTCTTCACCTTCCACCAGGCCTTCGCCTACGAGGAGTTCGTCGAAGGCCTGCGCGCCATCACCGACGAGGAAGGCGACGTCCACTACCGGATCGAGCCCGGCAGCTTCAAGCGCATCGCGGCGACGGCTGCGCAGCGGCGCAAGGAGGCCTTCGTCCTCGTCATCGACGAGATCAACCGCGCCAACATCGCGCGCGTCTTCGGCGAGCTGATCACGCTGCTCGAGCCGGACAAGCGGCTCGGCAGCACGAATGAGCTGCGCGTGCAGCTCCCAGCGTCGAAGGAGTGGTTCGGCGTGCCGCCGAATCTGCACGTGGTCGGCACGATGAATACCGCCGACCGTTCCATCGCGCTGATGGACGTAGCCCTGCGACGCCGGTTCACCTTCGAGGAGATTATGCCTGACGCCGATGCGCTGAGCGATGCGCTCGCAGAGGCGGGCGTCGAGGAGTCGCTGCGTGCGCTCGTCGTGGGCGTGTTCAGGAAGCTCAACGAGCGCCTGCGCTACCTCTACGACCGCGAGCACCAGATCGGCCACGCCTACTTCTTCGCCGACCGCATCCTCCCGCTGCTTCAGGAATACTTCTACGGCCAGTGGGACAAGGTCGCTCTCGCGCTCGGCTACCCCATCAAGACCGACGGAACGCCGAAGGAGGTGCGCGGCACCGAGCACGCGAACGGTACATTTCTCACCACACAAGATCTCGACGAGAAGACCGTGCTCGGCTTCGACCACGACGTGTACGTCGACCAGGTCGCGTGGGACGTGCATCCGGCCTTCCGTCCGCGCGGCACGGCTGCCGATCCGTGGCTGAAGCAGGCCTTCGACGAGCTGGTCGGAGCCAAGGGGACCTGATGCTGCGCGTGACCGTCCTCGAGCGTGGCCGCATCGTGCGTTCTGACTCCGAAGTCGACAGCGTCGAGCTCGGGACGCCTTCGCGCCGCGTGCTGCCCCAGCGCCTCTACGACCGGCTCTATCGCAGCGAGGGCGCGCGCGAAGACCGAGGGGAGGCGGCGGTGTTTCGCTGGCGGCGCAACCACGGCCTCGTCGGGCCTTGGGTGGGCGTGATGCAAATCCCCGGTTTGCAGCTCGAGATCTTGCCGAAGACCGACGAGCGCGCGGCGCAAGACAGCGACCAGGAGGTTCGGGACATCCGCAGCAATCTGATGGAGATGCTCCTGCGGGGTGGTCTCGGAGCGGTGCGGGCGCGGGGTGTCGCCGACCTCGCGCTCAAGCGCGGCAACCTCCACGACCAACTCGTCGAGGCCTTCCTCGAGCGCACGCTGTTCGAGCTGCGACGTGGGCTCGATCGCAGCTACGCCACTGAGGAAGACAACCTTCCCACGCTGCGAGGCAAGCTCGTGCTTTCGCGGCACGTCGCGCTGAACGCTGCTCAGAAGGCCCGCTTCTATTGCCGCCATGATGTGCTCACCGAGGCCACGCAGATCTCCGTGCGCCTCAAGCAGGCGTGTCGCATGCTCGCCGGCCGCGCGCTCCCCGCGACAGTGCAGGTGAAGTGTCAGCAGGTGCTCACGCTGCTTGACGACGTGCCCGACCTTCCGTTCCGCAACCGCGAGCCCGCCCCGGTGTTTACGCGCCAGAACGAGCGCTTCGCGGACATCTTTGGCTTCGCCTGCATGCTGCTCGAAGGCCAGGCGCCCGACGCGCGGAGCGGCGAGGTCGAGACCTTCTCGCTGCTCTTCGACATGGAGCAGGTGTTCGAGCGCTACATCGCCGCGTTCCTCGCCTCCGAGTTCATGCACCGCTTCGCCGACGCGAGTCTGTTCCCGCAGGCGAAGGGGCAGCGTCACAACCTCTACGTCGACGGGCAAGAGAAGGTGCTGCGCATGGCGCCGGACCTCGTGTTTGTTCACGAGACGGCGGGTGCTGAAGAAGGTAAGAAGACGCTGATCATCGATACCAAGTGGAAGCGCCTCTCCGAAGAGGAAGGTGGCCGCCCGAGCCGGCCGGATCTCTACCAGCTCTACGCCTATCTCCATCGCTACGACTGCCAGCGCGCGCACCTGCTCTATCCGAAGGCGGCAGGCGTCGAGACGCGCGACCTCAATGCACGAGGGCGCAACGACTCGAATGCGGGCATTGTGGGCGTGCGTTTCGTCGACCTGAACCGGAAGCTCTGGACGAGCGAAGGCAAGACGGCGCTGGCGGACGAGCTCGCAGCCATCGTCCGCGAAGGTCTCGACCTCGTAGCTGCGACATCCATGGATGCCCCGGTATGACCCGCGCTTCCTTCGACGCCCTCGTCACGCGCCTCGCGGCGTCGCCCACGACGTTCAGCGAGCGTGAGCTGCTCGAGCCCTCGCACTGGAGCCTCGGCGAGGACGCCCGCCTGCGCGAAGACCTGCGCTTCCGTGAGACGCCCTGGGGCCGCTGGATGCTCGCCGAGGACCTCGTCGTTAACGACGCGATCTACCGCTGGCTCCACGCCGAGCAGCGCAGTTTGGTGGCGCTCGACGCCGCGCTGAAGCGCGCGCGCGCGGTGTTTGGGCGCCGCTGCGTGTTCTGTACCAACGACCCGCGCTTCGTGCTGCGACACGACGAGGTCCACCTCGCGGCGAGCGAGCTGTCGCGCCAGCCAGTGATTGAGGACAACGTCGGCGATCTCGAGAAGTACCAAACCCACCTACCGCTTCACAGCCTGAAGGCAGCGGCCGCCTCGGAGCCAGCAGGCGAGTGGGGGAGGCGCATGCAGGACCAGCTGATCGAGACGCTCGGCTGGGTGCGCGTCTCGCTGCCCGGGCGTCGACTCAACGACCGCATGTTCATCGCCGCCATTGAGGGCCACAGCATGGACGACGGCAAGAGTGGCCTCGTCGATGGCGGCTACGCGGTCTTCGAGCTTTGGCCGTCAGGCACCAAGCAGAACCTGAGCGTACTGGTGCGCGGCTCCTTTTCCGACCCGGAGACCGGCAACTACGCGGTAAAGAAGTACGTGGCCGACCAGCGCGACGAAGAGGGCCGCCACAACAAGGTCTCGCTCATCTCGTTGAACCCGAACAAGGAGTGCTACCCCAACATCGAGCTTTTGCCCGAGGACGACGACGACATCACCGTCGTTGCCAAGGTAGTGCAGGCGCTATCGACCGATGACTACGCGCGTCGCCCGAAGGCGAAGCGCCAGGTAGGGCGGCGCACTCTCACGGGCGACGAGCAGGCCGCAAGGCTCGGTCGTCGGGTGGCGTCGTTCTTCGATGGCGTGGCACCGGACGCCGATGACGAAGACACGACCGCGACGGAGAGCACCGGCTGGCAGGCGCGGCTTGTATGCCTCGATCTCGCTGCTGGTGGCCTGCACCTCGAAATCGGCCCGCTCGAGGGCCTGCCGCCCTTCGTGAAAAAGCTGCGCGTGGTGGGCAGCCATGACTGGGATGGCTTCGTGCTAGCCGCCAACGCACGCACACGCCCCGCCCGCGTGCCCGTGCGGCCGGGAACGGGTCCATGGCGCTGGGAGGCCGTTGGCTTCGAGGAGGAGCAAGATCTAGGCGTCGACAAGCTCGCTCTCGAAGCACTCGCCGCGTCCGCGCCGCTCGTGTTCCGCGTCGATGCCGACGGCGTGGGTCATCACAGCACGAGCATCACGCTCTTCCTCGGACAGGCCTACCGCCTGCTGCTTCCGCCGGGCGTCGGCGACGACCTCGGCGCCGCGCTCGATGACGGTTGGCGCATCTGGTTGCTCGACCTGGCGGAGGCCCCTTCTCCGGCGACGCGGCAGCGCCTCACGTCGCTTGGGCTCGATGTCGGCGAAGCCTGGCCGCGCCTAGAATGGGCGCTCGCGCCTGCCGCCGCGTGGAGCACGAACGCGCGCGGCGACTGCTACCCCGTGTTCGAGGCCGGCACCGAGTTGTTTGTGAACGTGAGCGGCGTAGCGTTGGATGACGGCGACGAAACAGTGCTGTTCCTCCACGGTCCTTCCGGCACCGAGCGGCTGGCGCTCACGTCGAGTGGTCTCGTTTCGCTCGGCGCGCCCGCAGCGGGGCGCTGGGCCTGCGCGGTCCTGTACGCGCGCACCAGCGTGCAATCAACGACCTCGTTCTTCGAAGTCGCCGAGGGCGCGCTCAAAGACGTTGCTGCGTCGTCCTCAGCGGTCGCCCACAGCGGGCTGGCTTCGCTTGAAGTTGCGGCACCGCCCGGCTGGCCCGTCACGCTGCGCTGGCGTGTCTTCGCCGCCTACGAGCAGACGCTGGCGACCCTGTACGGCAACGAAGACGGCACGGTGCCGGTCGACGGCGTCGCTTCGATCATCGAAACCCGCGCCGCTCGTACCCGCATCGCCGACCTCGTTGTCGACTTCGGCGAGTTGGGGCGCCGCGTGCTTCCCCACGACGGACGCGCGTCGTTGAAGCAGGTGCGTGAGAAACTCACAGTCCTCTGGCAGCAGCGCTCCGGCCTCGTCAAGAGCCGCAAGGGCGCGTGGCTTCTGCTCAGGAAGCCGTGGTTCGAGCCCGTCACGGAGCTCTTCGGCTATGGCCTCGAGGAGGCAACGCTGCTCGCCGACGTCGAGGCTCCTCACGACCTCATCGCGTGGGGCCTCACGGTCGATGAGCGCATGATGGGCAGTATCACGCGCTCGACCTCGCGCGTCCTCGTGCTCACCACGGACATCGATGCCGTGCTGCGCGATCACCGCACGTGGATCGACAGCGTGTGCTCGGTTGCGAAGGTGCGCGATGCGATCATCACCGATGGCGCCTGCTGGACGACGCACCGCAAGGGCAGCCAGCAGCTCAAGCAGCAGGTCTGGAACCTCGATCACGCCGTCGCCCTCGGCAACATTGACGAGATGCTCGGCGACCTCGCGGAGGGTTTGTGATGGCGCCCTTGAACTACGCTGCCATCTGCGATGAGAACCGAACGCGATACGGCACTGACATCGGCCGCATCGGCCCGATGCTGCTCGCCGACCGTTACGACGACCGCACGCACTTCATCTTCGAGCTGCTCCAGAACGCGGAGGACGCCCTGGGCCGACGCAGCGGAACAGGCAAGTCGCGCAGTGTCACCTTCTCGCTATCGCCAGGCAGGCTGAAGCTGTCGCACTTCGGAAGGCCGTTCGACGAGGCTGACGTTCGCGGTGTCTGTGGCATCGCGCAGAGCACGAAGGACCAGCACTCGATCGGCCGCTTCGGCATCGGTTTCAAGTCGGTCTACACGTTCACGGATCGCCCGGAGATCCACTCGGGCGACGAGGACTTCGCCATCGAGAACTACGTCCAGCCGAAGACGGTGGCGCCAGCAGTGCGCGCCGCAGGCGAGACCCAGATCATCCTGCCCCTCAAGTCGGGCGACAGCAGCGCGGAGCAGGAGATCGCAAACGGCTTCCAGCACCTCGGCCCTGGCGCGCTGCTGTTCCTTAGACACATCGACGAGATCAACTGGAGCATCGAGGGCGGCGCTTCCGGCGTTTACATGCGCAGCGCCCCGGAAGCTCTTGCAGCGAACGCCCACCGCATCAAGGTGATCGGCCAGGAGACCGGCAAGCCCGAGGTCGACCAGAACTGGCTAGTGTTCGACCGCGATGTGTCTTCGACCGCCGGCGAGAAGGTCGGTCGCGTGGAGATCGCATTCTCGCTCACGTCCCGCGAGGACGCCCCCGGGCGATGGGCGGTTCAGCCGCTCGCGGCGTCGCATCTCGTAGTCTTCTTCCCCACGGTCGTCTCGACGAACCTTGGCTTCCTCGTCCAAGGGCCGTATCGAACGACGCCCAGCCGCGACAACGTTCCGCGTAACGATCCTTGGAACCAACAACTCGTGCAGGAGACGGCCGACTTGCTGATAGAGGCCGTTCGCTGGCTTCGCGACAACGGGATGCTCGATGCCTCGGCGCTGCGCTGCCTCCCAACGGATCGAGCCAAATTCCCGGAGGGCACAATGTTTACGCCGCTCTTCGAGACGGTGCGCGAGACCTTCTTGGATGAAGCACTGCTCCCGCGCTTCGACGGCGGTCACGTCACTGCAGCCCAAGCAATGCTGGCGCGCACGCAGGAACTGCGAGAGCTGTTCACCGCAGGGCAGCTCAAGGAGTTGTTCGACGCCGAAGGCTGCGCGTGGCTCACGGGCGACATCACGCAGGACCGCGCGCCTGAGCTTCGGAGGTACCTGCTGCAGGAACTCCAGGTCCCAGAGATCACGCCCGACAAGATCGTCGTGAAGCTGCACAAGCGATTCCTCGAGGCACAGTCGGACGAGTGGCTGACGCGACTCTATGCCTTCTTGAGCGGACAGAAGGCGATCGCGGGTCTCTTCAACGCGCTTCCCTTGATTCGCCTCACTGACGGGAGGCACGTCATCGCGCGCGAGAACGGGAAGTCGAACGCGTTCCTTCCCAGCGACATAGAGACCAGTTTCCCGACCGTCCATCGCGCCGTGTGTGGGTCTCCCGAGGCGCGCAGTTTCCTCATCTCGCTTGGGCTCACGGCACCGGACCCGGTCGACGATGTCGTGTGGAACGTGCTGCCCAAGTACCGCGCGAGCGAAGTCGACGGCGACGACAAGGCGTACTCCGCCGATATTGAACGCATCCGGATCGCGTTCAATACCGATTCGAAGGCGCAGCGAGACAGGCTGCTCGCTGCGCTGCGAGAGACCCCGTTCGTGATGGTGGTCGATACCGGGGACGGGAAGGACTATGTGGCTAAGCCTGGCGAGGTCTACATCGCGACAGACCGTCTGAAGGCGCTTTTCGCGGGTGTCTCTGGTGTGTTCGTCGTCGACAACAACTACGAGTGCCTTCGCGGCGAACCTGTGCGTGAGCTGCTCGAGGCTTGCGGAGCGTTGAGGTATCCGCGCCCGGTGCTGACCCCGAACGCACTAACGTGGGAGGAGCGCCGGGAGCTCCGACATCGGACTGGCCATGAGGAAACCTCGGGGCAGAACGACGTCGTGGTCGACTGGGAGCTTCTGGGCTTTGAAGCGCTACTCGCCCTGTTGCCGACGCTTTCGCAGGAGCAACGCGCCGAACGAACTCGCTTGCTGTGGGAGGCCCTGGGGGACCTCGAGGATCGGCGCGGACGCGGCGTGTTTGATGGCTCCTACACGTGGACGCACTACGGCCAACGCAAGGCCCCTCCGTTCCCGGCCGCCTTCCTCCGTCGTCTCGCCAGGGCGGTGTGGGTGCCCGATGGCAGCGGCGACCTGGTGCGTCCCGCTCTCGTGACCTTCGAGAGCCTCGGCTGGAAGTCCAACCCGTTCCTGCTCAGCAAGATCGCGTTCAAACCCCCGATCATCGACCAACTCGCGAAGGAAGCGGGGATCGAGCCCGCTGCGCTCGACCTGCTACGAAAGCTCGGCATCACCAGCGTCGCAGACCTTGCACGCATCGGCATCGCCAACAAACCTGCGGCCTCACTGCCTGACGAACCGGCGACCGAGGACGATGAAACGGCAGATGACGGCGTGGAACCACAGGCGGCGGAGGTTGACGAGGACGCCCGCGATGATGCTTACGACGCCGTCAGCGTCGATGCGAGTCCTTCGGAGGAAACCAACGCCCCCGATCTGGGTGTAGCTGAGGCTGATGAGGCGATGGGGGGCGATACCGACGCAGAAAGCTTCGGTGCAGACCCGACCGAGCGGCGCGCCAACGCCGCTCGCGGACGTCGGTCAATTAGCGCTGAGCACCGACCCCACGTAGCAGCACGCCCGGGCCAACGCAACATCACCGGCCAAGCGGGACTCGACGAGCAGGCGAAGCGCTTGGGGCGTCGCGTGGCGTCGTTCTTCGACGGCGCGGGTCCCGACGCAGACGACGAAGAAGCAACCGCAGGTTCCTGCGTCGCGTGGCAGACGAAGCTCGTATGTGTCGACGTCGCTACGGGCGGTCTCCAGTTCGAGATTGGTCCGCTCGATGGCCTGCCGCCCTTCGTGAAGAAGCTCCGCGTCTTGGGCGACAAGGACTGGGATGCCTTCGTGCTGGCGGCGAACGCGAAGTTGCGCCCAACGCGGGTCTCTGTGCGGCCCGGAACCGGTCCGTGGCGATGGGAGGCCGTGGGCTTCGAAGACGAACAAGACCTGGGCCTCGACCAGCTCGCGCTTGGTGCGCTCGACGTTACGACGCCGCTCGTTTTCCGTGTCGATGCAGACGGAGTAGGCCAGCTCGTGACGAGCACCACTCTCTCTCTCGGGCAGTCTTATCGGCTGCTGCTTCCCCCAAACGTTGGTGGAGAGGCCGGCACGGCGCTGGTTGACGGGTGGAGGATCTGGGCGCTCGATCTGGCGACGCAGCTCTCGTCGTTGACAGCCGACGCGCTGGAGACACTCGGTGTTGGCGTGGGCGAAGCATCGCCGCGCCTCGAGTGGGCCTTGGCCTCTGCTTCAGCGTGGCGCACCAGCGCGCGTGGAGACAGCTATCCGGTGTTCGACGAGGGAACTGAGCTCTTCGTTAACCTGAACGGTGTCGCCCTCGACGACGGTGACGAGGCCATGCTGTTCCTCCACGGACCCGCGGGGACGGAACGCTTGGCTCTTTCGACGAGCGGGCTGGTCTCCCTCGGTAAACCAGCGGCAGGCCGCTGGGCCTGCGCACTGCTGCATTCGCGGACCAACGTGCAAACCGCAACGCTGGTCTTTGAGGTTGCTCAGAGCGTGCGCGATTACGTCAGCGCAGCGTGGGCGATGAGCGTGCCGCATGGGTTGGCGTCGCTCGAAGCGACGGCCCCGCCTGGCTGGCCCATCTCCGTGCGCTGGGGTGGGCTCGGCGCACACGAGGAGACGATCGCGGCGGTGTATGCCAGTGACGACCGGACGGTGTCCTTCGAGGGTGTCCACTTGCTTCTCGACGCCCGTGCCGCACGAGCATCCGTTGCTGACCTCGTAGTCGACTTCCGCGAACTGGGTCGACGCTTGCTCCCTCTCGACGGCCGCGCATCACTGGAAGAAGTTCGCACGCAGTTCATCTCGCTCTGGCAACAGCGCGCCGATCTCGTGCAGAGCCGCAAGGGCATGTGGTTGCAGCTCATGCCCACATGGTTCGAGCCAATGACGACGCGCCTCGGCTATGGCGTCGAATCGCTCGCCTTACCCGACGGCGCAGACGCGCCGTACGACCTCGCCGCGTGGCTGCTCACCATCGACGAGCGGACGACTGGAAGCATCACACGGTCACCGTCGCGTGTCCTCGTTCTCACGACCGACGTCGGCAGCGTGCTGCGCGACCTGCGTGCGTGGATCGACAACGCCTGCACGGCAGCTAGGGTGCGCGATGCGATCGTCACCGACGGCACCCGCTGGGCGGTGCACCGCAAGGGCGACCGCCAACTCAGGCGGCGCGAGTGGTCCCTCGAGCACGCAATCAATCTCGCCAGCGTGGACGACATGCTGAACGACCTCACGGAGGGTTTGTGATGACGCTTTCGCATGTCACCCGCGAAGACGCAGTGAAGCGGCTCGCCCAGAGACAAGCCGGCGCCCCGGACTCCATCGAAGCGCTCTGCGATCTCGTGCGCGCCGAGGTTCATGCCCGGAAGCACGCGCCGCGAGGGGCCACACTCTCGCGCGTGGCGCGACTGCTCGCGCCTGCCATCACCCTCAATGAGCAGCGCCTCGACGAGGCGTGCGACGTACTCGAGCGGGAGGGCGACGTGATTCTCAACCCGGGCGGCATGCTCTACGCAACGCCCACCCGCGTGGTTGCCATCGAGAAAAGTGCGCGCGTCTTCAGCAGCCTGCCAACGCGCGCGCTTGTGAAGGTGCTCGGACGCGAGATCTCCGCGAAGGGTGCCTCGCGCACGATCACCCCGGTCGATGGGCTCACCGAAGCCGTCTCGAAGGTGAGTGGCGTGATGGTCCCGCCCGAAGCGTGGGCCGGGCTCGACCGCTCGCCGAACGCCGACGCGACCTTCCTGGAGAAGCTTGATCAGAGGCTCGAATGGCAGGCGCTTGGCGCGGGCTCGCTTGAGAAGGACGGGGCGCTTGAATGGCGTGCCTGGCAGGTCACGTCGGAAGGGGCGCGCTGGCGGCGCAGCAGCGAAGGCCAACTCTGGTGGGCACGCACGCGCTTCGGTGGCCACTATCGCGCATGGACGGCGAGCGCATCTCCAGCGACCAGCCCGTTCGTCATGCTGAGCCTCGACGATTCCGACCGTGCGCGCTTCGCGCTCTCACGTAAGGTCGAGGCGGCTTCGGTCTTGCGCGTCGGGCGCACCGGCAATCGCGTGACGATCGAAATTCCCGGTTGGCTGCCGCGCCCCGAGTACCGTTGGCTTTCGCTGCACGCGGTGCCTGTTGCGGAGAGCAAGGGCATGTGCTGGGAGATCTCGACAGACAGCGTAGACCAGCTTACGAAGCTCCTGGCAGAGCGCCTCGGTCTCACCGTGGAGAACTTATGACGCGCCGACAACTCACCATCAAACCGAGTTGCATGCGCGAAATCGCGGCATTTCCGTCCGAGCGTACGGCGCTTCTATGGGAAAAGATCGACGCGCTCGTCTCTGATCCGCTCCCCGATGGGAAGGTGAAGAAGAAGCTCAAGGGCGCCGACGGCGTCTACCGCATGCGCGTTACGGACCACCGCGTGTTCTATCGCTTCGGGGAGGACTGGATCAGCCTGCTCGGTGTCAGGCGGCGCGCCGAGGATACCTATGACGGCGTGCCTGACGAGACCCCCGACGCTCCGGCGCCCGACGATAGCGACGACGATCTCGATGCGCTCATCGCGGCCGCGCAGCCGAAGGTCTTCCAGTTCAAGACGACCGTGCTCGAGACGCCGCTTCCTGATCTCATCACACAAGAGCTGCTGCGCGAGCTGAGGGTGCCCGTCTCTGCGGTGCCAACGTTGCTACGCTGCACGACGGAAGAGGCGCTACTCGAAGCGCCTGTGCCGCCTGACGTGCTCAGTCGTGTCGTCGACCGCCTGTTCCCGCCGACCATCGAACGGCTCGACCAACAACCAGACCTCGTTGTGCCGTCGACGAAGGATCTCGTTCGTTTCAAGGAAGGCGATCTCCTGGGCTTCTTGCTGCGCCTCGATGAGGATCAGCTCAAGCTGACGCAATGGGCACTCAAAGGGCCCACGATGGTGCGCGGTGGCGCGGGTACGGGAAAAAGCACCGTCGCGCTCTACCGCGTGAAGGCGCTGCTCGAACGCCCCCGCGCTACGGGTAAGGAGCGCGTTTTGTTTACGACCTACACGCGCTCGCTGCTGACCGTGACGCAGCAACTACTCGAACAGCTGCTTACACCCGACCAGCTTCGCCGTGTGGAAGTGGTTACTTGTGACCAGGTCGCGTGGCGCATCGTCGGGAAGGTACGAAAGATTGGCTCACTCGAGTCCGATGGCGATGCGCTGCGTCGGGTCGCCAAGCTTCGTGCGCGGCACATTCCTGGCGGCTCGGCCTTCGAGTCCAAGCTACGCGCTCGCGCCCTGGAGCGCCTTACCGACCCATGGATTCTCGAGGAGTTCGAGTGGATCATCGAGGGGCGGGGACTCACAAGCCTCGCCGATTACCAAGCGGCGGCTCGCCCAGGGCGCGGACTGCCGCTGAATGAGCGGGCACGTGCGGCCGTCTGGGAACTGTACGAAGCCTTCACGGCCAATTCAGGCGAGCGCTACTCGGGGCTGCGATGCGAGGCGTTGAAGCTCCTCACCGAGGACACGCAGGCCGTTCGCTATGACTACGTCGTCGTAGATGAGGCGCAGGACCTCAGCCCGGTGTCACTGGCGCTTATGGCTGAGATTTGCAAGTCGGCAGACGGATTGTTCTTCGCCGCGGACAACAAACAGTCGCTTTACTCGCGTAACTACTCCTGGAGCTCTGCGCACCCGAGACTCCAGTTCCGAGGTCGCACGGCGCAGCTCTCGCGCAACTACCGATCGACCAGAGAGATTGATCGTGCAGCGTTTTCGGTGCTCGTGGCCGAGGAGGGGGATGAGCTCGTCGCCTCGAACAGTGTCCACGAAGGGCCTCTCCCTGTGCTCGTACGCGGGGTTGCTGCTGACAAACAAGCCGAGTGGGTCGCACGTTTCGTCCGGCAGATGGCTCGGCACCTGCACTTGAAGGCAAGCGCCGCCGCCGTCCTCGTCCCCGATGCGGCAGCCGGCAAGACGCTTGCGTCGGAGCTCCAGATGCAAGGCATCGAAGCTCAGTTCTTCCCTGGCCGTGACCTCGATCTTAAAGCGGACGTTGTGCGAGTCCTGACGCTGCACGCGGCCAAAGGCCTCGAGTTCCCCATCGTCGTTGTCGCTGGTCTCGAGAGCGGCCACTGGTCGGTACCCGAGGATTTCGATGAGCCCGACCTGTTTGCGGAGCGCGCACGCAACGAGCGTCGTGTGCTTTATGTTGGCCTCACCCGAGCCATGCGCGGCTTGATGCTGCTGGTGCCCCAGGGCTGCCGCCATCCCGCCATCGTCGATCTCAATCTCAACCACTGGCACGTCGAGTGCGCCCTATGAGCAACATTAATCTCCACACTTACAGCGATGAAGGTCGCCTCATCGACGCAGATCTTGCCCCCTTCTTGCGGAGGAAGCTCGACAAGGGAGACAAGTTGGATTTCACGAACATCGTCGAGGTTAGCGACGCTGTCCTTGACGCGATCTTCGATGGGTGGTCGCCTGAGCAGGCCGCGGACGCAATCGTAGGGCTCAGTCCGGCAGCCGACGCAGCGCTCGCGGCATGGTCCGATCGTGCGGGCGGTGAAGTCACAAAGGCCGAGCGAGTGACAAGCAGAGCGCAGGTGCGCAAGCCCGCACCATTAATTCAGACGCCTACTGTGCTGGAGCGCGACCCGTCTGGTGATGAACGCTTCACGCCGACTCGCCTCGTCCGTCGCTTGCAAGATGCCCTGCGCGGCTATATCGAAAGTGCATACCCGCTGAACGATCCGACACTGGTTCGGGCACGTCGTCGCCTGCTCGAAGAAGAAGCAGCAGGCCATCTTCTCGCGCAGGAGCCTTACATCGAGACAACGACACGGTACGCAGCCTCACGTGCGACCTACGAAGATCTTGGGCTTTCGGCACCGATGGCGGGGTTCTTCTCGAAGCTCGCCAGGACGGTTTCGGCACAGAGCACGCCTGAGGACGCGCGCACGGTGCTCTTCCCCTCGATGTATGTGCATCAGGAGCGCGCGTTCCGCGAGTTTCTCGTCGAGCGGAAGGACATTGTCGTCGCGACGGGTACGGGCTCAGGCAAGACCGAGTGCTTCTTGGTGCCGATGCTTGGTTCGCTTTATCACGAGGCAGTGCGCTCACCGGAGACTTTCGACCAGCCCGGGGTACGGGCGCTGATCCTCTATCCGATGAATGCCCTGGTGAACGATCAGCTCTCGCGCCTGCGCCTGCTGCTTGGCGATCCCACCGTCGCAGATGCGTTCAAGGGCCTCGGGGACGATCGTCGGTTCCCGCGCTTTGGCATGTACACCGGTCGGACACCGTACCCCGGTCCTCGAACATCACAGCGCGACGCGGAACGTGTGAAGCCGCTGCTTGAGTATTACCTTGGGCTCTCCCCGGAGGTCGAAGGTCGCCTGCGCCGCCTCGGTCGCTATCCGGCCAAGGATCTACGGGCTTTTTACGCGCAAAACGAGGCGCGGCGCAGGACGTACCAAAGTGGAAAGCGGGCTGGGCAGGAATACACAGATCACAACTGGGAGCGGCGCCTTCACACAGGGCCCAACGACCGCGAGCTTCTGACGCGACAGGAGATGGTCCACGGCGCAGGGAGCCGGCCCGGTCACGCCCCCGATGTGCTCGTCACGAACTATTCGATGCTCGAGTACATGTTGATGCGGCCGTTCGAGCGTCCAATCTTCGCCGAAACGAAGAAATGGCTTGAGCAAGATGGTACGCAACTCCTGCTCGTCCTCGACGAGGCGCACATGTACCGAGGCGCGAAGGGTGCGGAGGTTGCTTTTCTCATTCGCCGCCTGCGGGCGCGACTTGGCATCCACGATCGCCCTGAAAAGCTCCGCGTTATTGCCACCAGCGCTTCACTTGGCGAGGGTGCGGCAGCGGTCGACGCGGTCAAGCGCTTCGCCGCCGATATCACCGGCAAGCCGCCGGAGAGCTTCGAGGCCATTACGGGTACTCGTGAAGTTCCAACCCACGCCAGCCCCGCTTCGACGGAGATCGCCGACACTTTGGCCGCGCTCGATCTCGACGGCATCAACCAGGCGCTCGACGCCTCCTCGCTGCGCGAGAAGCTTGCCGCGTTGCTCCCGCGGGGCGCTAACAAGGACACTTCGGAGGGTGAGGTACTGGGAGATCTGCACGCGGCGCTCAAGAACCAGCCGTGGGTGAACCAGCTCGTGAAGGAGGCTGCGGGCCAAGCTGTTGCGCTTAGCGAACTCGCCGAGCGTGTGTTTCCTGGGCACCCTGATGCCCGCCGTGCGCTGGAAGCCTTACTTACGGTGTCGACGCTCGCGCGTAACAAGCCCGACGAGCCGGGGCTTGTTCCTACGCGTGTGCACGGCCTGTTTCGGGGTCTGCATGGTTTGTACGCGTGTGTGAACGCACATTGCAAAGGGCGGCAGAGTGAGCCCGGAGAGCCCGCTTCGTTAGGCAAGCTCTTCACAACACCGCGAGCGGCGTGTGATGCATGTGGTTGTCGGGTCTTCGAGATCGCGTCCTGCCGAAGCTGCGGCAGCCCTTATTTGTTGGCGTACTCGCAAGGTGAATCGCTAGACCACCTTTCGTTCCTCTGGGGGGAGACCGAAGGCACGCTCTTTAGGCTCGAGCTTCTCCCAAGCACACCGCGCTACTCCGACCGCACTGAGCTTGTACGTCTCCACCTACGCACCGGTTACCTCGATACCGGCAATCGTTTCCCTGACGGCGAGGTGCGCGAGCTTGCGATCTGGCTCGACGGCGATGGCAAGCGCGAGGCTGCGTTTGACCGCTGCGCCATGTGCCAGCCCGCAGCGCCCGCCAAGAGTCGCATCTACGACTTCCGAACGCGTGGCGAGCAGCCGTTCACCGCGCTCATCGAGGCACAGTTCGCGGAACAGCCGCCGCAGAAGAAGGATCCGCGCTTGCCAAACCATGGCCGCAAGGTGCTCGTGTTCAGTGACGGGCGCCAGAAGGCGGCTCGCCTCGCACCTGCCCTTGAGCATAGCCACGCCCGCGATCTCTTCCGACAAGTCGTTGCACTTGCCGCCCACGAACTTCGCGACAAGGGCGGCCTCTCTGCGATGCAGTACCTGTATCCAGCGGTCGTGCATCTCTGCGCGCATCGTGGCTATGATCTATTCCCAGCGGCTGATGAGGTGGAGTTTCACAATCACCTCGGGCAAGTGAAGGAAAAGACCCTAGCGCAGACGCTCAAGTTGGCCGACAAGGGATGGCTCCGCTCTACGCGGTCTTTTGCGCAGGCAATCTTCAGCGAGCTCACGGATCGCTACTACTCGCTGCCAGCACTCGCTCTCGCCACTGTCGAAGAAGACCCGGACACGGCGTTCTTGATCTTCGACGACTTTCCGGCGGTTGGACTCGACGAGGATGCTCAGAAGGTGCTCTTCCGCGCCTGGCTCCGGCAACATCTTGAGCGACGCTCTTTCCGTCCCGATGGCGCAGAAACCCGCGAGCTCGGTGAAGGGTGGGCACATCCGCAGGGCATCAACGCGGCACGCCTCGAACACGTTTTGCCAAATCGCTTTGACCAGTATCTAGCTCACGTGCTTGGCGGTGACTCCGCCAAAGTTGATCGTGTGAGCGAGTGGTTCCAGCATGTCGTGCGCGATAAGGGTCTCCTGCATTTCGAGAGCGACCTCTACTACCTGCAACTTCAAGGCTTGAGTTTGAATCTGCGGCTCGACACCAACTGGCTTCGATGCCGCGACTGCGCGCGCATCCATCCCGAGGCACTGGCCGACGTATGTCCCGCGTGCCTTGGAGCCGTCGTTGAAGCGGACGCCGACTATCTAGACGCACGCACGGGCTTCTATAGGCAGCAGGTACAGCGTGCTTTTGACGAGCGCGCGCTTGAGCCGTTCGGCCTTTCAGCTGCAGAGCACTCCGCACAGCTCACGGGTCAGCCGGAAGAAAGTGCTTTCAATAAGGTGGAAGAGTACGAGTTGCGCTTTCAGGATGTGCCGCTCGACAATCTGCCGCCAATCGACGTGTTGAGTTGCACGACAACGATGGAGGTGGGCATCGACATTGGTGCACTCTCCGGCGTCGCGCTACGCAACGTTCCCCCGCATGTCGCCAACTATCAGCAGCGTGCAGGTCGTGCTGGCCGTCGGGGACGGTCGATTGCGTCTGTCATCACCTACGCCCATGGCACGTCGCATGACGCCCACTTCTTCGACAACCCGGAGCAGATCATCTCCGGTGCCGTGCGCGCTCCCGTCGTCTACGTCGAGAACCAGGAGGTGCTTGAGCGGCACATCCACGCGTATCTGGTGCAGCGTTTCTTCCACGAGCGCGTCCCGCCAGACCCGACCAGCTACGACCTTTTTGGCTCACTCGGCACGGTGGAGCAGTTCCTTGCTGAGGCGCATCCGTGCTCTCTGCTGAAGCTGGAGGCGTGGCTCGACGCAAATGCGGGCCTCCTGCGGCGTGAACTCGCCGGCTGGGTACCGTCGTATAGCTTCGGCCTCAATGAGCCTGTTGCCAAAGTTGGGGAGACGCTTCTTTGCGCTATTGACCGAACCAAAGCACGGATCCGCGCGGTCTTGCCGGTTGCCCAGTACGCGGTGCGCGAGACGCTAGCCGACCTTGAGCGCGAGTCGCTTGAGCGTCGTTTGGAGGAGCCGCTTCTTGAGACTCTGATCGGCCATGCGGTGTTTCCTCGCTATGCGTTCCCGACCGACGTTGTAACGTTTTGGGTCTCGAAGTCCAAGCAACCGGGCGACTCCCCCGGCAAACGAACCTTCGACTACGAGCCGCAGCGCGATCTGCAACTCGCGCTCACTGAATACGCCCCCGGAAGGAGCCTCACCATCGACAAGTGGCGCTTCGAGTCCGCAGCGCTCTATTCACCCTACGAGCCGACTCCGGCCCACACGATTCAGCGTCAGCGCCCGTATACGTCGTGCAGAGATTGCTCGTGGGCGACAATGGACTCGTCGATGGCACCGGCGACCTTGTGTCCGGTGTGCGGAAGTGATCAGCTCACCCGCACGGCGTTCATCACGCCAGCTGGCTTCGCACCCGACATAAACGCGAAGCGTGAGGTCGATCGTGGGCAGGCCATCAGTTACGCGGGCATGACAGACCGCGCCAGGCTTGAGCCACAGGACCCGCCATCGGAGTGGACCGAAGGGTGCGATGGTCGCCTGCTTCGTTGGACAGGAGCTCGACGCCTCGTGATGGTCAATAAAGGAATTGGACAGCGTGGCTTCCGCGTTTGTCCTGACTGTGGGCGAGCCGAGCCGGAATATGGCCCGGGGTTCACCGCGACCAAGCTCGTTAGGGGAGGGGCCCCGACGACCCACCAGCATCCGCTTGAGAAGGGGACCGTATGTGCGGGTGTGGCAGAGGGGCCGTTCTATCTTGGTCATGAGTTCCCGACGGATGCACTCCTGCTGAGACTTCACGTAGCGGCCCCCGTCCAGCTTGGAGCGGCAACGACCACCGGTCTGATCACGCGTGCCTCGCGGATGGCGCTTTCCTCCCTTGTCGAGGCGCTCGGTCTCGCGGCCTCAAGGGTGCTGCAGATCGACGAGGGTGAGCTATCCGGGTGGTGGACTCCGGTGACAGGAGGGCGTGCAGATGAGGCCCAGCTTTACCTGTACGATCTCTTACCGGGTGGAGCTGGCTACGCGCGTGCGGTAGGGAACGATCTCGATACAGTGCTCGACGCCACAGAAGCGCTTCTAGGAGGATGTGACTGCCCGTCGTCTTGCTACCGGTGTATCCGGCACTACGGGAACAATTGGATCCACGCTTCGCTTGATCGCCACCTCGCGCTCGCACTGCTTCGCCACCTGCGAACCGGAGAAATCCCGAGCCTGAGCGACGAGGAAAAGAGCCGCGCACTGCTCTCGCTTCGGGAGTTGCTCTCGCTGCGGGGCATCGTCTTTGAGGAGAACAGCAGCCTCGGGAACACCCGAACACCTCTCGTAATGGAACTCCACAACGGGAAGGTGTTCGTCGATGTTCACCATCCGCTTATCGATCCACTGGCCCACGAATCTCCGATCGTCACGGCCGCAAGGGAGCAGTTCTTTGAAGCGGTGTCTCTAAGCGCATTCGATCTCATTCATGACCTACCGGGTGCAGTTTCTCGTTTGCACCTTCCGAGCGGAGCGCTTGGATGAGCATCTACGAGTTGCAGGCGCCCACGAAGTGGGCGGTTCCTCCGCCTATGTGGAGCAGCACAACGATCGACGAAGTGGACGCTTGCCCACGTCGGTGGCAACTACTGAATTCGGCGTGGGGTGAGTACGACCGTTTCCCTCTACGCCCCAGTTCGGCTGCAATCGAGGGGCAGATCGTACACGACGCGCTCGACCGGCTTGCCCGCGCGTGCGGCCAGCGTGGCAACCCGCCGTTCGGGAGCGCGGAGTTCTCCGTGGCTGCCTCGGATGCTGACTTCTTCCCTGGCTTTTCGCGCAGCGTTCTTAAGTGGAAGGACAAGCTGGCGGCACATCCTCGGCCTGGGCCCTCTTTCCGTCTCCGCGCAACTCCCGAGGAGCTTGCAAACCGCGCAGTGAGGTTGTTCCGGGAACAGTATCAGCCCGACGGGCGTGGCTGCATTGCGTCGATGGTTGCAGAACGAGCACCAGGGGCGAACTCTGAAGTGAAGGCGCTTCTGCGGCAAAGGCGAGCCCTCTCGGAAGTAAAGGTCCGGCATCCAGCACTGCCCTTCCTAGGCATCCTCGATCGTATCCAGCTCAGTGCGGACGGCATAGAGATCATAGACTTCAAAACTGGGAAGCCGAACGAGAGGCACCGCCGCCAGCTCTTGCGCTACGCGCTGCTCTGGTGGCGCTTAACCGGCGATCTGCCAAGCCGCATAAGAGCGCAATACCTTGATGGTTCCGAGTCTTGGCTCGTCAATCAGGACGATCTCGAAAAGGTCGAACAGGGGCTCTCAACGATGGTGCCGCACCTCACGGAAACACTGCGTTTCCGCCCTTCAGTCGCGAAACCTAGTAACGGATGCCACTGGTGTCCCGTACGTGCCTACTGTAACGAGGGTTGGGCGGTTGGTGAGGAGGCCGCGCGTGCCGATCGTCGAGGCGATGCCGAGCTCTTTGTCATGGAGAGTTCTGGTCCCTGCGGCTTCCTGGCGCGTTCGCGAGCGGGTGAGGAAGTTGCCGTTGTTTTTGAGGCTGCAATTGCCAGCCTTCTGCCTGAGCGGATGCTAGGTGAGACTGTTCGAGTTATGGACGGCGTGTGGAGGGAAAAGCAGTCACAGCTGGAGATCAAGGCCTGGACAGAGATCTTCGTGGTGGATGCTTGCTGCCGACTTTGACGCCACCAAGTGCCCCTTTGCAACACTGTACGGGGCGCAAGGCGAGATCATGACTGCTCTCGACTGAGACAGTGGAGGACGCCTTCCCACGGCAGTTCGAAGTCAGTGCGCCCGAAGTGCCCGTAGGTCGCCGTCTGCGCATAGATCGGCCGCTCGAGCCCGAGCGACTCGATGATCCCCCTCGGCGTGAGCCGGAAGCGCTCGCGCACCAGGCCCTCCAGTTCCTCGTCCGGCCGGCTGCCCGTCCCGTACGTATCGACCATCACCGACACCGGTTCGACCACGCCGATCGCGTAGGCGAGCTGGACCAGGCAGCGCCGCGCCAGGCCGGCGGCGACCAAGCTCTTGGCGATGTTTCGCGCCATGTAGGCCGCCGAGCGGTCGACCTTGCTCGGGTCCTTGCCCGAGAAGGCGCCGCCGCCGTGCGGGCAGGCGCCGCCGTAGGTGTCGACGATGATCTTGCGGCCGGTGAGTCCGGTGTCGCCCTTGGGGCCGCCGACGGTGAAGTGGCCGGTGGGGTTGATCAGGGCCTCGAAGCCCGGGCTGCGCAGCTCGGCCGGAACGACCGGGTCGATGATGTGGCGCAGCACTTCGGCGCGCAGTGTGTCGGTTTCGATGGACTCGGCGTGCTGGGTGGAGAGCACCACCTTCTCGACCGCGACCGGGCGGCCGCCCTCGTAGCGCACGGTGACCTGGCTCTTGGCGTCGGGCCGCAACCAGGGCAGGGCGCCCGACTTGCGCAGGTCTGCCTGCCGCCGCACCAGGCGGTGCGCGAGGCTGATCGCGAGCGGCATCAGCTCCGGCGTCTCGTCACAGGCGTAGCCGAACATCAGGCCCTGGTCTCCCGCGCCGAGTTCGCCGTCGGCCCGGTCCACGCCCTGGCCGATCTCGCTCGACTGGTGGTTGAAGGCGATGCGGATCTCGCAGCGGCGCGGATCGATGCCGGTGGCGGCGTCGGTGTAACCGATGTCGGTGAGCGTCTTGCGCACGATGCTCTCGGCTGCTGCCTCGATGTCGCGGAAGACTGCCTCGTCGCGCGTCTTGAACTCGCCGGCGACCACCACGTACTGATCGGCGAGCAGGGTCTCGCAGGCGACACGGGCGCTCGGGTCGCGGGCGAGGAAGGCATCGAGGATGCGGTCGGAGATCTGGTCGGCCACCTTGTCGGGGTGGCCTTCGGAGACGGATTCGGAGGTGAAGAGGTAGGTGTGGTTCGTCATTGCCTGAATGTCTTGATGAGTGAGGACTGGCGTCGTGATGCGAGCACGCCAGCCTGCAGTTCTTTCGGGGGTTACGTGATTGTCCGGTCGTTGGTCTCAGTCGTCATCGGATTCGCCGAGTTCGATGCCCCAATCTGGGGAGAGCGTCAGGGGTTCATCGGGGAAGATGACCACGGATCCGTCGTCTCGGATCTCCCGCAGTCGCTGATGCAGGAAGCCGGGATCTTCGATGGGCTTTGCATACAACACCTTGGCAGTGGGACCCACCTCGGCCTTGACCCGGCGGGCCAGCTCGACCCCATCCCGGTGGAAGGCTTCCCAGTCCAGTTTGTGCTTGCCGGACCAGGGGTCTGCCCTGCAAAAGCGCCCGTACCATTCGTGCAAATCCTGGAAGAGGGTATCGGAGATCGGGTGCGGGCCACTCCATCCCCCCGAGTCCGCGCCCAAGGTGTAGCGCGAATCCACCCCTTCGACCCGACGCCAGGCGAACGCGTCACCGTAGTCGGGAGAAATCATGTAGCTGGCGGTGATACTGTTAACGGCGGTCGATTCCCGCACAAATCCGGCGTCCACCGCCGGCACGGCACAGCATGACCTTGATCTGGTGAGCGGATAGCGGCTGTTTGCTTGATGGGGTCAGGGGCGTTGGAAGGCGCCCGTAGGGCGACTGGAAACGCCCCTGACCCCGGCGCGCCGATGGCGGGCGGCGGGGTGTTCGTGCAATCGGGAGGGAGGGCGTTTGGCACCCGAGTGGCCGATGCGCGCACAATCGGGCTCGGCCTGTGGCAACGCAGGCGCGACACCGGCTCAAACCGCCAAGTCATCCCCAGTGTCGCGCCCCACACCCGCGCAAGGCTGCGCGGTCGTTGCGCCCGTAGTCTTTCACGAAGTGGGCGCTGGCGTCGAGTCTCCCACGGGCCTCAAGGCCCATGGAGTCGACCGGACGACGCTATCTCTGTGCTGCATGCCGCGCGGCAGTGCTGATCTGCAGCCACTGTGATCGGGGGCAGCGCTATTGCGCCGCCGGCTGCGCCCAGCGTGCCCGCGCGGCCTCGCTGCGGGCAGCCGGCACGCGCTACCAGGCGAGCTTTGCGGGGCGCCTGGCGCACGCGCAACGCCAGCGCCGCTACCGCGCGCGACGCCAGGAAGTGACGCATCAGGGTTCCCCGCCGCCGGCCCCGCCTGTTGAAGTAAGGACCGCGCCGACCGTGCCCGAATCCGTGCCCGAGTCCGTACCGTCCGCGAGCGGGCAGTGCCACCTGTGCCACCGCGC
>ERZ761602.2179-NODE-2179-length-31922-cov-12.364797_pt1 | contig 31922 bp, 15 predicted proteins | sample MGYA00512165_ERZ761602 | MGnify/ENA primary metagenome ERZ761602 (study PRJEB28899, sample SAMN02445085) | bioreactor sludge metagenome | biome: EBPR sludge; isolation source: Thorneside wastewater treatment plant | place: Australia: Brisbane, Thorneside...
GATGCGTAGACGCAACCTGCGATAACGTGTAGGGTGGGGTTCACCAGTTGCTTACCGCGCCATTGCATTTTACCACAAATCCGGCTTCGAGCATTTCGGGTTCATGCCGTTTTATATGGGTGAAGAAACCCACGACGACTGGGTGATGCGGAAGAAGTTGTTGTAACAGCACACAATTTGACAAATCTCGAAGATTTGTCAAATTTCTTCCTTTATACTTCAGCTTCCACCCGCCTCGAAAAATCTACAAAAAACGCCAAGGACTCCGGGTTCCGCATCGCATCCACGCTGGCGGCTTTCGCAATCGGGAATCCCAGTAAAATCTTCTTCACCGGCGCTTCCATCTTTTTACCGCTGATGGTGTAAGGAATATCAGGCGCCTCCACGATCACATCGGGTACATGACGCGGTGAAAACTCCTCGCGCAAGCGGCGGTTGATTTCGTTTTTCACCGACTCATTCAGGGCGAAGCCTTGCTCCATCGTTACAAACAAAGGCATAAAATGCCTGCCGCCCGGCAATTCCAGATTGACCACCAGGGCATCCTTCACGGCCTGCACTTTATTGACCGCCTGATAAATCTCGCTGGTGCCGATGCGCACCCCCTGCCGGTTGAGCGTAGCATCTGAGCGACCGAAAATAGCAAGGGAGCCGTCGCGGGCAATACGCACCCAGTCGCCGTGCCGCCAGATGCCGGGATACGTTTCAAAATAGCTCGACAGGTAGCGCTCGCCGCCGGGGTCGTTCCAAAAAAATACCGGCATAGAAGGCATAGGCCGTGTGATGACCATCTCGCCAACCTCCTCCAACACCGGATTGCCCGCGTCGTCAAAAGCATGCAAGGCACAACCCAAGGCCCGGCACTGAATGTCGCCGCGCCGCACCGGCAACAAAGGACAGCCGCCCACAAAAGCCGTACACACATCGGTGCCGCCGCTCATGGAACACAGCCAGATGTCAGGTTTCAGCGCGCGATACACCCAGTCGAAAGACTCCGGCGGCAGCGGCGAACCGGTAGAACTGAGCGTGCGCAAGCGGCTGAGATCGAATTCTTTACCAGGTTCCAAACCAGCCTTTTCGCAGGCGATGAGGAAGGGCGCGCTGGTACCAAAATGCTCAATGCCTTCGTCGGCGGCCCATTGCCAGAGCGTGCTGAGCTGGGGATAGCCGGGGCTGCCGTCGTAGAGGACGATGGTGGCGCCGGACAGCAACGAAGCCTGCACAAAATTCCACATCATCCAGCCAGTGGTAGTGAACCAGAAGAAGCGCTCGCCGGGATGTACATCGTTGTGAAAATGCAGGTATTTGAGGTGTTCCAGCAGCACGCCACCCTGCGAGTGCGTGATCGCTTTTGGCAATCCGGTAGTACCCGAAGAGTACAGCACCCAGATGGGATGCTCAAACGGCACCGGCTCGAAGCGCAGTTCGGCAGTGGTATCGGCCACAGCTTCGGCCCAGTTCATGCCCTTGTCGAAGGCGGCGGCATCGGCCTGTTCGTTGAGGAAGGGCACGAGGATAAGGGTTTCGATGCCGGGCAATTGGCTGCTCAGTTCGCGGATGGCCTCCGAGCGGTCGAAAGGTTTGCCGTTGTAGGAATAGCCGTCGGCGGCGATGAGGATTTTGGGTTCAATTTGCCGGAAGCGGTCCACCACGCTGCCCACGCCGAAGTCGGGCGAACAACTGGACCAAACCGCCCCGATAGAGCAGGTGGCCAGAAAAGCGACGGTGGCCTCCGGGATATTGGGAAGGTAAGCACAAACGCGGTCGCCGGGTTGTACGCCCAGCCTGCGCAAGGTAGCAGCCAGCGCGGCGGTTTGCCGGCGTAATTCGGCCCAGGACATTTCGGTAGAAGGGCGGCGTTCGGAACGGAACAGAATGGCCGGGCGCTCGTCGCTGTACTGCCGGAAGATGTGCTCGGCGTAATTGAGGGTGGCCCCCTCGAACCAGCGCGTGCCGGGCATTGGGTCGGCGGACATGGCTGCCGAATACGGCCTATGAAAAACGACCTCGAAGTATTGGCAGAGGCTCTCCCAGAAATCGGCGGGTCGCTCTACCGACCATTGCCAAAGCTCGTCGTAATCGTAGAGCCGGAGTTGGTAGTGCAGTTCGAGCCAATCCTGATAGCGGCGCAGGTTGGACTGTTGGATGAGGGCGGCGTCGGGGCGCCAAAGAATGTCGGATGCGGACATGAATAATGTGCTGATGTGATGATGTGTTGATGTGCTAATCCCGATTCCTACGTCATCGGGACCGCGCCACGGCGCGGCAGGCATAAGTTGTGACGCCTGCAAAGTAAGGGAATTTCAGGCAATGGGAGATGTTTTGCGTGTTTGTCTCTCCGTTTTCATGCGACACCTTCCCGTCTCGCTGAGGCTCGGCGGTTAGATATCACCTGAAAACGGAGGGCAGCCCGCGCGCCAGGGATAGCAGTGAAATGGCCGACCCCAAGGAGGCCATGTAACGGATAGCCCGACCCCGCAGCTTGTGGCCTCAGTGGGATAGAACAAGAGAGGCCATCGGAGCGGGGTGGCGCCCAAAAAAATCTTGGAATAATGGGAAGCATGTAATTATCTTGGGCGGCAATTATTCATCACAACATTGGTTCAATATGCGATACTTGTTCTTTTTGTTTGGAATCCTGGGCTTGCTACCGAACATGGCGCAAGCCCAAAACAAGCCGCTGAAAGCGCTGGTGGGCGGCACTTTGATAGACGGATTCGGCGGACGGCCCATCCACAACAGCGTCATCATCATTGAGGGAGAGCGCATTAAGGCGGTGGGGCATCAGGGGAATTTGCAGGTGCCGGAGGGCGCGGAGGTCATTTCTACGGAGGGGATGAGCGTGATGCCGGGCCTGTGGGACATGCATGTACACCTGATGATCAACGGGCACAGCGACTATACGCACTGGGATTCGACCTATCTGCCGCTGCTGGCCGACGTGATCATGCCTTCCTCGGCGCACCAATTGCTGATGGCGGGGGTGACGAGCGCGCGCGATCTGGGCGCCCCGTTGGAGGCGAGCCTGCTGGTGCGCGACCGTATCAACCGGGGCGAGATACCGGGGCCGACGATGTATATGTCGGGGCCGTTTTTGCAACACCGGCCCTATCCGGGCACGGAGGCGTTTCGGTGGGGCGTGTATGGCGAGGCGGACGGGCGCAGCAAAGTGAAAAAACTGGCGGAGGCCGGCGTGGATTGCATCAAGCTGATAGACCAGGACGAAATGACGATGGCGGAGGTGAAAGCCATTGTGGATGAGGCACATAAACACGGGCTGACGGTGGTGGCGCACGCGCACAGGCCGGAGGAGGTACGGCGGGGCATGGAGGCCGGGGTGGATTGTTTTGAGCACACGGGGCTGTCGTCGGCGCCGGAATACCCCGATGATGTGATGGCGCTGCTGAAGGAGCGCACCGCCCAAATGAGCAAGGGGCCGCTGTACTGGACGCCGACGGTGGAGGGCCTGTACAACTACGAGTACATGCGCGACAATCCTGAAAAATTGGATGGCGACTGCTGGCATCTGGGGCTGCCGGATTCCATCATTGCCGATATAAAAAATTCGATTCGCTATCCGGGGCGCATGTCGTATTTCCAACTCACGCCCATCCGCAAGCCTACATTGGAGCGCAAGGTGAACCAACTGAAGGAGGCGGGCGTGGTGCTGCTGATAGGTACGGACAGCGGTATTCCGATGAAGTTTCACTGCCAGAGCACCTGGAACGAGCTGGATGTGTGGGTGAATGAATTTGGTTTCGACCCGATGTATGCCATCAAAGCGGCGACATACTGGCCGGCCAAGTCTATGGGTGTGGACAAGGACTACGGCACCATATCGGAGGGCAAATACGCGGATATTATTGCGGTGAAGGGGGATGTGTTGCGCTATATCAGTTTGTTGCAGGATGTGAAAATGGTGATGAAGCACGGGAAGCGGTGGCGGTAGGCGGTAGGCGGTGGGCGGTAGGCGGTGGCCGCGCCGTGGCGCGGTAAGCGTGAGGTGGTCCGGTATGCGGTATGAGGTGGGCAGTGGGCGGTGTAAAGCGTGGGGTGGTCCGGTAGGCGGTGGGTGTTTGTGCCTTGCAAGGTCTTTTTTATCTGTGGGGAATTTATTTTTTTCAAAATGGCTTTGTAGTTTCGTTGCGAAGCGTATTTTTGCAGCCGCAAATCCGGAGGGGTGGCAGAGCGGTTTAATGCGGCGGTCTTGAAAACCGTTGACTGTAACAGGTCCGGGGGTTCGAATCCCTCCCCCTCCGCCAAAGCCGAAAGGGCCGTCGTTGAGACGGCCTTTTTCATTTGGCGCAACCGCGACCGAATGCAATTCGAGGCGCTGTTGTGACGAATGAAAAAGCGGACGGGCGAAGACCGGGCGGCCTTTCGGGTTTGAAGCCCCCCATTTCACAGCGAATTTAAAAACGTGTGCAAATCCTGATCTTCGTTCAGGTTGAGCTTTTTGCGCAGGCGCGAGCGCGTGATGAAAGCACTGGAAGGCAGGATGTTCAGTATGTCGGCTATTTCTTTGGTATTCAGACCGATTTTCAGATAAGCGCACAATCTTAAGTCTTGATTGGACAACCCGGGAAATTGGCCTTTCAATTTTTTGAAAAACTCCTGATGTAATTCGTCCATCTGAATTTCAAAAACCTTGTCTTCTGTGGCTAAATAGGAGTCTAATAAAGACTGCATTTCATTCCACCTGATTTTTGATTTGGAGGGGTTGGCCTGTGCGTCTTCCAACTTTTCTTTGAGGATGAGCAGAAGGCGATTTTTGTCTTCACTGTCTTTGGCCTTATTGGCTAATTCTACCGTCTTGTTTTTCAATTGCAATTTGAGCTGTTCGTACTCTTTTTGCAACTGTTCCTGCTCCATCAACATGATGGCGTGCCTGTGTTTTTCTGCCTGTTCGCGCAGAGAGGACTGCGCTTTTAGCAACAACTGCTTTTTTTGTTTGAGCAACGATACCCTCTGCCACTTCCGAAAGGCGAGGATAAGTCCGGCTAATGCCAATACATAAAAAAAATAGGCATACCAACTGCGATACCAAGGCGTTTGTATCTGAAAATCAATATGATAAGGCGCGGTGAGCGCTCCATTTATCACCGCCCTGACGGAGAGTGTATATGCGCCTTCGCTCAATCCGAAAAACTGAAAAGTATGCTGCGGCGACTCCTGGCTCCACTCTTCGTCGTTCAGTTTGTACTGGTACAGCACTTGTTTTTGATGGGGGATCAGGCACTCGATGCTCAGGTTGTGCAGGCGATAGGGTACTTTGGCGCCGGAGTAAAAAGCAGTCCGGTGATCGTTGTTGAAAGCCTCTATTTTTCTGAGTACCAGCGTTGGTTGGATTGGTCGGTTTCTCTCGTTTTTTTCGCGGCGATGGAGGGCAAAACCATTGTAAACCGGGTAAAAATCATAATCGGCGCGTAAAGCAAACGGCTCATAAACACCGGGCAATAAGGCTTCCACCTCAAGCGGGGGAGCAGGGATATCTGTACGGTTGAATTGTCGCTTCTTCTCATCATAAAGATACCGGTATTTATCTGTAACTACCTCAATATCATTGCCCTTCTTGAGTAAATGAGGCCTGATTCCCTCAAATTGATTTTCATAAAAAATAGCCCGGTCGGTGGGCGATAAATGGTCGTCCAATTGCGCCCGAATGATTCCGTAATTGGGAATGTTCACCCACAAAACGTCGCGGGCTTGAATCAGAAGCTGATTGCAGGAGCCAAGAATGAGTTCCATTTTTTTCCAAAAAGCCCAGCCGTTTTCGCTTTTTTTAAAAATGGAAATGCCATTGTAATTGCCCGTCAGCAGATAATCCCGGTAGGGCAGCATGGTCCAAACGCCGCCCTGTTTGCCGAGGAATCGGGGCGAATTTCCATCCAAAGACATCAGACCCCGATCATGCCCGATGAGCACGCCGGCGCCCGTTTCTCTCAGCGACCAAACCTGCCCCTCTGTGCCTTCAACAAGCTGAAACCTGATAAAATCCGAGTTATTATTGAGGTCTTCCCAACGCGACCGATACAAGCCCTGATTGGTACCGAGGTAAAAAATGTCGTCTTTCAACAGGGCGGTATAGCCGGTGCCGAAATCGCCGCGATAGTCGTAGAAATAGGTGAGGTTGTTCTCCAAATTCAGTGAGGAAACGCCATAATCGGTGCCTGCCCAGAGTTGCCCGGCGGGGCTGTAATGCAGGCTCAAAAGGGTATTATTGGGCAAGCCCTTGTATTTATTGATATGGTGCAGGATTCTTCCGTTCAGATCGGTGATGTATAAGCCTTTCAGCACCGTTCCGAATGCCAGATGTTGATCTTCAAGCAACTCGAAACTGAATGCCCGGGCTGTTTTTAAAATCCGGGAAAACGGGGTATCCATAGCGCGAAGTTTGCCGCCTGCCCAGAGGTACAAACCTGCATTTTTGGTGACGACGACCAAGCCCTCATCGTTTTCATAAATGCCTGATATTTCAAACTTTAGGTCGTCCGGTTGTTTGAATACCAATTGGAGCGAGGCCCCGTCGAGGCGGAACAGTCCTTCTTTTTCATCGGCCAGAAACAGCGCGTCACCCACCTTGAAACTGCCGGCAAAACGGTGGGGCGCGGCAATAGTTCGGAGTTTTGAATCTTTGTAAATATAGATATTCTGAAATGATACAAACAGTACTTCGCCCTGCCGGCGGTGCAGATCCCAGAACTCTTCATTCACTTCGCCGGCGGCTTCCCGGAGCGGGTATAAGGACGTATATTCAAATGCCTGATATGCGTTTTTGCGCCACAGGCCGAAGTCTTTGTCGGAACCGGTAAAAAGTAGTGAATCGTTGAGGGGCAGTACGGAGCGAGTGATGCCGCTGCTGCCTTTGTAGCAATGCCAGGACTTTCCGTCAAACTCCATAAGTCCCTCATCGGCAGCCATATATACAAGGCCGTTGGGGGCAGAGCGGATGTCCCATATTTTGCCTTTGTCCTGATATTGCTGCGGGCTGAAATTCTGGAGCGCCGGCACGCCTTTTTCAGGAAGCTGCTGTGCCTGCATGGCCCAGGTTCCCAACATGAACAGACAGAGGTATGTGGCGCGGTATGTCAATGGATTAGGTCTGATGGTTAGGAATTAGACAATGCCGGAGCGAGTGTAACAAAGATTGGGCAGAGTGGTTTTGACAAAGTTCGCCCAAAGTCCCGTCATTCTCAATGACAATAACAGCTATGGGCCGAAACATTTTATCGCGCCGGATCCAAAAGCAGAAAAGCCAGTTTTGACTGGATATATACCTTGCGCCGCCAGGTTTTGTGCATAGCCTTCGGCGCATGTTGTTGATTAGCAGCGCCCGGTATGAAAAAAGCGGCTTCACACCTGACGGTGCGAGGTATAAAAGTTAACCCAGCCAAAACAACGAAAAAAAAGAGGTTTTGGCTGGATATAAAAAAATACCTCAGCCAAAACACTCCCCAATGCGGAGAAGCCTTACTTCACCACGAGTTTTTGTGTTTGTATGCTTCCGTCCTGAACGCGCATCTTGAGCACATATACTCCCGGATTCAAAACGGCCGTGTTGAGCCTGAAACCACTGCCCGCCAAGACGCGTTGGCCCGCAAGATCAAACACCTCTATTTGAGATACCTCCCGGCTGAACTGAACCTGCTCGCCGGCAGCCACCGGGTTGGGATATACCCTTACTGTATTTCTAAACGCTTCGGCCTCGTCTGTGTCCACGATGTTGGTATAGAAATACACATTATCCACATAAATGGTGTTCGCGCCCGTGGGCTGTCCTACCAGAATGTACTGTGCCATGTGAGCGCGGGTGGTGAGGCCGGCGAAGGAAGAGAGCGGAATGTCCAAGCTCAGCCATTGGCCCTGCTGCGGCAAATTGTAGTTGACCTGATGCTCTACATCGTCGCCGCCACCGAAAGCGCCGTCTGCTCCGAAGTCCACCAATTTGAAACCAAAGAAGGTGAAATCTGCCGACCATACGTCAATGTGAATGTGCGTCATACCTGTTGCATCTATCTGATTGGCAACGGTTTCGATGCCTACAAAGTCGAGTTGGCTGTATTTTTTGGTGGCGTTGCCCTGAATGGCGATGTCCTCCAAAATGGCATTCGACCAGCCCGTGCGCCAGGTATCCACCGGTACGTTGGTATAAGCGTTGCTGAACAGGGAGATCACGCTCGATGCCGGGCGGGTGGGCGTGGGCGCAGCTACCATCGGCACAGTAGGGTTACCTCCTCCCGCCGGACCAAAGGTGATGTTGTCGAAATAGATGATGTTGTTTTGTCCTCTCCCGGCGAGGTTGAAGTCGGGGAAAACGATGATTTGGTCCAATTGGCCCAGATCGGCAGGCGGGTTGACGTAATTAGAGAAATCGAAAGTCAGCTCTTCCCACTGGTTCACCACGGTGTTGGGCCGTTTGATTTCCACTTGCGCCCATCCGGCGGGGGAGGCAAACTTGATACCCACATCGCTGATGACGGATTTCCAAACCATGATCTTAATGGTGGAATTGGTAGGCCCCAGTACGAACGGCCCCAAATCGGCGCCGTGCATGGATTCAACGCCTGCCCAGGGGTTCCCGCCGGCTAAGGCCGTGAATTTGGCCACCGTAGCAGAGGTATTTATTCCAGACGGGTCTGGGTTGGCAATAATTTCCAAGGGCGGGTTGGTCGCATTTTCAAAAACAGTCCAGGTCCAATTGGCGCCGAAGCCCCCGGGTTCAAAATTGATGGGCGCATTCGGGTCGGCTCCTCCGGTTGAAGCCCCTTTGTAGAAGTACAGGTTGTCTAAGTAAATGGTCGGCGAGCCGTTGCCGCCGTCAAACTTGAACTGAATCACGTCTGACAGATTCACATTGGCAAATGCCGTCAGCGGAATGTCATAGCTTCCCCACTGACCTGGGGTGACAGGCAGGGAAAATGCCGTTTCGACCGGGCCGGGGCTGATGCAAAAAACATTGACGGAGGTAGCATCGGCCGTCCACATATCTATATGCAGTTTTTCCATAGCCGATACATTCAGCGGCTGGGCAAACTGCGTACCCTGATAGTTGAAGTTGGCATAGCGCAGGGTCGGATTGCCCTGTATATCAATGGTGGCGACTACTGTGGACTGGCCCCAATTGGGATTGAAGTCGGTACCGGGTACCTGAGCGTAAGCCCCGCTGAACACAGAAACGACATCGGCTGCATTGCGGGCAGGCGGCGTGGGCGCAGCTGTGAGGGGCACGGTAGGTGCAGCCCCTGCACTGAACGTGATGTTGTCAAAATAGATGATGTTGTCTTGTCCTCTTCCGGCGAGGTTGAAATCCGGGAAAACGATGATTTGGTCCAACTGGCCCTGATCTGCCGGCGGATTCACATAGTTGGAGAAGTCAAAAGTCAGCTCTTCCCACTGGTTCACCACCGTGTTGGGCCGTTTGATTTCCACTTGCGCCCATCCGGCGGGGGAGGCCATTTTGATGCCCACATCGCTGATGACCGATTTCCAAACCATGATTTTGATGATGGAATTGGAAGGCCCCAGAACGAATGGCCCCAGATCGGCGCCGTGCATGGATTCGCAGCCTGCCCAGGGGTTTCCGGCGGCTAAAGCCGTGAATTTGGCCACCGTTGCAGACGTGTTGATGCCGGATGGGTCTGGGTTGGCAATAATTTCCAAGGGTGGATTGGTGGCGTTTTCAAAAACCGCCCAGGTCCAGTTGGCGCCGTGGCCGCCGGCCTCAAAATTGATGGGCGAATTCTGGGCAAAGCCCGTTGCCGCCAGCAACATCAGGAAATAGAATGTAAGATTCTTCATAATCAGAACATTTAGTGAATTATTGGTTGTAAGATAAGTCAGCAGATTGAAACAAGTGTGTGAGCGCCAATTTCGGAGTCCGGTCAATTTTGAACAGTCCCCAATGTTTTTCAGGCTCCATAGGATCGGGCGAGCCTTTCCAGTCTTCATCAAAAGCCTCAAAAAAGAAAGTGAGAATGCGCTCTTTGTCTGTCCATTCCATCAATTTTTCGAAATAGATTTTCTGGTATTCCTCGTTGACGTTGTGCGGGTAAATGCCTCTGCCGTTGGAATTGGTAGCCCAGCCGGCCTCGGTAATGACAATCGGCTTGTGAGGGTATTTGCGCGCTACGGCATAGAAATTCTCTTTGGTATAATCCAATGACTCGTCAATGTGTTTGTACTCCCACACAGGATAGGTGTGAATGGAAATAAAATCGAGCGCCTCGGCCAATGGCTGCAACTTATACAACCACGGCACATAGTTTTCACAAAAGGTGACGGGCTGAACGGCCTGGGATTTCACCTGCCGGGCATACTCCAACACCTGATTTTCAGACACATAGTGATCAGTCCAGTCCACGCAGGCTTCATTGCCCACTGAAAGCGAAAACACAATGTCGGGATATTGGCGGCCCCATGCTATCAGCCGGTTGATTTTGCGTTGATTGCCGGCAGCGTTTTTTTCCAATTGCTCTTCGGAATACACGCCACCTCCCCAGGGACAATTGAAGTTGTTCATCTCGGCCTCGATGAAGGCGCCCAGCATGATTTTAAAATCTAATTTTTCCTGCCGGATGACTTGTAAAACGGTTTCGGCATGGGGGTCGCAATCGTACAGCCGGAGGTATTTCCAGTGATCTTGCAACAACAGCAAATCCTCTTTAATCTCCTCGTAATCAGGATGCTTTCCGCCTGGATGCTGCCCTGCTCTGAACCCGGAATAACAGATGGCTCTGCCGGATGGTATGCCCAATTGATCAAATATGTCCATTGCCGAATTTCAGTTTTTCCGATTTATCCCAGATGCCCCAGTAAGCGCCCACTTCGCCCTCGGCGCCCACTTTCCAAGACTCGTCAAAAGAGGAGAAGTAAAACACCTCCACATCGTGATCACCGGCCCAAAGCTGGGTATTGATGAAGTATTTGATGGCGTTTTCGTAAGACGGATGCGCCCCCTTGAGACTTTCGCCCTGACTGGGCCAGCCGGTTTCGGTGATGATGACTTTTTTGCCCTGAGCGGCATCCAGCGCCTGATCGTACATTTGGTGCATGTGACCCAGTGAGTACTCAAACGGGCAACCCTCCCAATAGGGGTAGCAATTGCTCAGAATCACATCGCAGGCTGCCGTAATGGCCGGGCGGTGGCTGAATTCGTAATAGGCGTCCACATAGCCAACCGGAATGCCGGCGGGCAGTTGCTTTTTGACGCGGTCTATGTAAGCCAGTAGTTCGGCTTCGGTAAGGTCTTTGCGGTAAAGAACTTCATTGCCCACTGCGGCAATATCCACCCAACCTTTGCGTGCCAACTCAATGAGCGCCTCTATTTCCTGCTCGTTCTTTTCGAGGTCGTCGCCCAACCAGGCGCCTACTAAAGTCTTGATGCCCATCTCTTTGGCTACCTTGGGAATAAACTCATTGCCCTCAATGCAGGAAAACGAGCGCACCCATTGTGTGTAGGGCTTTATGATTTCCATGCGGCGACGCACCTGCTCTTCCGAAATCACATCGCCGGGGCGCTGTCCATCCTCATACAAACTGAAGCACAGGCCGTGAACGCCATTGTGAAAAACTTCCAAAAACAAGTGGTTGATGTCCTCTAATGTGAGTTCGCCGGGATAGGCCGCTCCGGCATGGCTCAGCATTTGGGTCAGTTGCTCTGCTGATAAGACTTTTTCTTTTCTGTATGACATGGCTCTTGATTTTTGGTCTTAGCTATTAGCTGTTGGCCTCTAGCTTTTAGCTTGATTTTTCGAAAATTTGGTTGGTCACCCTTTATTTAAGACTCCCCGAAAGGATCATCAACTATGGACGGATTATCCATCTAACAGCCAGTGGCTAATGGCTAATAGCTGCCGGCTTGATTTCCTCTTCATCAAAACTTACGACGCTCCTTCACATCCCAAATACCCCAGGACGTACCTGCCCAGCCCTCTGCATGTATCTTCCAGGATTCATCGAAAGAGGAGAAATGGAAACAGGGTACCTGCTGATGTTCCGACCAGGTTTGCGCATCGAGGAAGTAGCGCATGTAGTTTTCCTCCGAGGGCAAGGCATCGTCCACCGGCGCGCCCTTGCTCGGCCAGCCCGTTTCCGCAATGATGACCGGCTTGCCTTTGGCAGCTTCTTTGGTCTTGCGATACATTTCCTGAAGGTACAATCCGGCGGTTTCAATGCCCGCGCCCTCCCAGAACGGGTAGCAGTTGATGGGAATGACATCGCAAGCCTCGACCAATCTGGGCCGGTTGATGAACTGATAATATGCGTCCACATAAGTCACCGGTATGTTGCCTGAACTCTGTTTCACACGCCGAACATACTCACACACAGCCTCTTCCGACAACTCACCCCGATACAGCACTTCATTGCCCACCGAGGCAATGTCCACTACTCCTTTGTTTATGAGTTGTATGAGCGAGGCCAGTTCCAGTTCGTTCTGTTCCTTGTTGTTACTGATCCAGGCGCCCGTCATGGTTTTAAAGCCCATTTCTTTGGCTATTTCCGGAATCCGTTCATGGCCGTTGGTGCAGGAGAACGTGCGTATCCATTGGGTATAAGGCCGCACTACCTCCAATCGCCTCCGCACCTGCTCCTCGGTAATGGTATCTCCCCAGGGGTTTTGCCCTTCCTGATAGGCGCTGAAACACATTCCGTGCATACCACTTTCCAAACGCTGCCCGAATTGGCCCCGAAGTTCTTTGCCGCTCAGACGGCTCACATCTGATGCACCTTGGAAAAAGTGCGGGAAACGCGCCAGGATTTCCGACCGGGACAACCCTTCCCAGCCCATGCCCGACTTGGCATAACCCGAAGCCTGGGGCGCTTTTCTGCGGGCCAATTCCGCCTGAATTTCGCGCGCACGCGCCTCGTCTAAGTCGTAATTGCGCATGACGAACATGGCAATGAGGGTGCCAAGCATAGGCACGCCAGAAAAGAACAGACGCAGGCCTGTCACCGCGCCCTCCGGTTGTTCCGCTGCGCCGGGTGTCAATCCCACATAAGAAATGATCAAACCGCTGAGGCCGCCTGCAATGGCAAAACCGAACTTGACCATCCACCAGTAAATAGCACCGAAGATGCCCTCCCGGCGCTTGCCGCTGTTGAGTTCATCCAAATCACATACATCGGCGGTCATGGACATCATCAGGGTGAACAAGCTGCCGATGCCGAAGGAGAAAAACGGCAGGGCAAAAATGAACATGTACGGTTTGCCGGGTATAAACAGCAGCCAAAGCAGTATGTAGCCAAACACCGAAATGCCCTGCGAGAGCAAAAAGGCGCGTTTTTTACCCAATTTTTTTGACAACCAGGCCACCGTGGGAATGACCAAAAAGGTAGTAAACAAGGCTCCCAAACAACCAAACAAAGTAGGCCATACACCCGCAGCCCCGGCATCTCCATCGAACAGGTGATACACTACGATGAAGAAAGAGAAGGCAGCTACCGTATTGAATGCATTGAAAATGAGAAAGGTAGAAATGCACAACTTCCGAAAAGGCACAGACTGGAAGGCTTGCTTGAAGCCATCGAATATTTGCATCAGGCTGCCACCCATCCCGCGTAGGGTAAGCGGCTCGAGGCTGTCGTCATCTTTGGTGGACTTGCTTTTGATAAAAATAGCCGGCACCATTGCCAACAGTGCGCAAGCTATGCCCACCCAAAGCGCCAGACTACGGGTGGCGGTATCGGCATTGGGGAACCAACCCTGATCGTACATAATAACCCAAAACCAGGGCGCAATCACCCAGGCCCATTGCCCTATCCATTGAGCAATGGCCATAATATTGGTGCGTTCATGAAAATCGTCGCTCATTTCATACCCCATAGCTACATAAGGTACACTGAAAAGAGTAAGGCCCAGGTAAAAAATAAACGACCAAGCCATGAAATAGTAAAAGTTGTACTCAACCCCGTTTTCGCGATATAACTGCCACATGGTCACAAAGGCAATGCCCATGACAATGGCGCCGATAAAAACATAATGCCGCCGCCGTCCCCACACCGAGCGTGTATTGTCGGAGATATAGCCCATGATGGGGTCGGTAAGGGAGTCGAATATTCTGGGGAAAAAGTAGATGGCGCTCCACATCCATCCGGGGAATCCCAAATCCTGCACCAGCACGACCATAAATATCCCCAGCGCCGCCGGAAACATCTGGTTGGCCAACATGCCGAGGCCGAAAGCTACTTTCTGGCCGAAGGGGACTTTGTGTGTGTTTACCGTACTGTTTGCTGACATGATGTTGGTTTTATTAATGATTTGAAAAAATTAGGGCGTGATAACTTGTTGATTGACATTGCTTAGTGAAAGTGACTGCGATTCCCCCCCTTCACTCACCCGCCTCGAACAACCACCGTCTGAACAGCCTTGGCTGCAATGGAAAAATCATAAGTTTGTTTGGCCAACTTCAGGCGTAAACTCTTGGATTGAGCCTCCGGATTGAAGACTACTACGGCAATGCTCCCGTCCGGATTTCGCGCTGCTGTTACCATCAGGTTGTTGTCTGTATGGTTGAATCCGATCCTGACGGCGCCGGGCCGGATGAAGCGGCTGAAATGGGCGAGCGTATAATACAGCGGCGTGAAATACACCTCGTCTTTGTCAGGATCAACGATGACAGGCGCCACGCACCAGTTTTTGGCCCAGTTGGGACCGCCCTGCTTGTCCAATACCATGTTCCAGTCCACCCAACCGTCCACATTGCTGTTGAGGCAGCCGATGATGTCGCGGGCATACCTGAAAACAGGCTCATATTTGGGATGCAGATACTTTTGGTCTTCCGGCGCCCAGTCCCAGCCCCAATCGGTAGCTTCTTTCGACCAATACCAAGCATCGTTTTTCCATACGGGCACCTGCGCATCCACACAGGACTCGGTGTTGATGAGGTGTTTGCCGGGCGCTTTGCGGTGCGCGTATTGCAGGGCTTCGGGGAAATGGTCGTAAGTGCTGGCATACCAATGCACAGCCGTTCCGTCAAAGTACTTGCCGGAAGCCTCGTCGGCAAACATCACATCCACCCATTTTTTGAGTTGCTCATCGCGGTTTTGATCAAAACCCAGAATTTTCACTTTGTGTCCGTCTGCGCTCAATTTCGGCCCCAGGTGGTTTTTCACAAATTGGGTCATCTCCTCCGGCGTGTAGTGCATACTGTCCCAGTTGCCGTCGTTGCCCAATGGCTCATTTTCTACCGTAAGCCCCCAAATATCAATACCTTGCGCTTGGTAGGCATTCAGGTATTTAGAAAAAAACAGCGCCCAGGTATCGTAATATTCGGGCAGCAATTTACCGCCGCGCCAGTCTTTGTTATCTTTCATCCAGGGCGGCGCCGTCCAGGGAGAGGAGATGATTTTGAAGCCGTCTTTGGAAATGGCACGGGCCGCTTTGATGATCGGCACGATGTCGTCCATGTCTTCTTTTATAGAAAAACTGTCCAATTTCATATCGCCGGCTACCGGAGCATAGGAGTAGTTGCTCAATGAGAAATCACAGGAGTTGATGTGAGTGCGCGTCAGAGAGTATCGGGCGCCGGATTCTCCAAAATAAGCCTCCAGAACTTTGGCCCTGTTGGCCTCGCTCAGCCGGTTAAGCAAGTAGCAGGAGGCTTCGGTAAACGAGCCGCCGAAACCGGTGACCGTCTGGAAGGTTTCATCGGGTAATATGTTGATCTCCAGCGGATTTTCGACAATTAGAAACTCAGAAAGCCGGGTGAGTTGGTTCCCGCTTTCGGAGGTTTCATACACTTCTGCGTCCAATGGGTTGGGTTGCATACAACTGCTCAGAGATAAGATCAGAAAAAGGAAAAGCGAGCCGGCAGGAATCATCAGCTTTTTCATGTTGCTAATTATTTTGTGGACTGTATGCCTTGGTTTCCTCTGTGGTGGGAGGCGCCTTCACCGTCTTCATAACAGCATCCTTGTCGCCGTTGAAGGTCTTGGTGATGGGCTGCCCGTCGCGGGTAAGCCCCTTGAAAACGCCGGCATCCACCAGGTCCCAAATCATATATTTGGCCTGAGCCTGCAAATTGAACAGGCCGAAATGGTTTTCCGAACCGCCCGGATTGGCCGCGTCTTTCCATTGCTCGTCAAAGGCTTCAAAATAAAAACAGGTGATGCCGGCCGCATTGGTCCACTCGCGCAGATGCTTATAATAGACCGCCGATTTGTATTCATCGCAGGCCCGCGAGCCTTCGTCGCCGTAGCGTTCGTTGGACTGCGTGGACCAGCCGGTTTCGCCAATGTGAACGGGTTTGTTCACGCCGAGGCTTTTCATATAGCTCACCACGCTTTCGTATTGGCTCATGGCGTAGCCTTTGGCCCGGAGCATGGCCGCCTCAGTTTTTTCCAAATCCGACAAGCCCTCCTCGCTATCCGGCACACCCCAGAAATCGGGGTTGTAATGGGTGTCGTGCATGGGGTAGGTGTGCATGGAAATGAAGTCAACGGCTTTGATCAATTGATTCAAATCTTCCACATGATACTCGCTCTCGCCGCCGCCCCAGGAGGCGAAGTTATCAGAACTTGTGATCCACAGTGTTTCGGGCAGTTGGCCTTGTTTTTTGAGGTTTTGCAGGTGATTGACCCACTTGAGGATGACGCCGGGCTGCACATAATAACTGGCGGCCCATTTCACCATGGCCTCATTTCCCACGGCAATGATTTTTACAATATCCGGGTATTGTTGGGCCAAAGCCACCGCGCGGTCTATTTCTCCGGCGTTCTTTTCGCTTTCCATGTTATGGTCGGGCGGCAGTTCGGTCCAGGCGTTTTTGCAGTCTATCCAGGCGCCCAGCATGAGGTACATTTCAAAGGCGGGGTCTTCTTTTTTCAGATCGCTGATGGCCTTCAGTAAGTTGGAGGCTTCATCGTAATACACGTTGTACGTCCTGAGCAGTTTGATGCCCATCGCCGACAGTATCTTCAGGTCTTCCTTCAACTGCGGAATGGTGGGCTGCACATCCCGCGACAGCTCGCGATAAGAGCCGAAAGAAATGGCCTGATAGTCGGGATTGCCCAATATATCGGCAGCAGTTTTTTCAACGGGCTGACGACTTGGGCTGCACGAAACGATGAGCAAAATTATCCCGCCCAAAAGCAGCAACAACACACGTCCTGCTATATTCCGCCCAAAGCGGAGATTACTTTGCATTACTTTTAGCCTTGCTCTTGTTGCGCTCATTTTGTTACGATTTTAAAAACACCTCCAATCGTTCTACCTCCGCAGTTCTCTGGAAGACCAGGCTGCTGATGCGATGCTCCAGAACATGGCCGGCTATGCCTACCGTGCTGCCATCGGCGTAATGAACGGCGATGTGATCTGAATCGGAATGGGAATACACAATGGGAATCTGACAATATGTAAGCCCCAATTGGCCCGCCTGCAAAGCAAGGGTCTTGCGCTCGCCGCTTACCGCGATGTACTCAAATACCTGAGGTTCAGCAAGAAACTCTTCTTTCCGCAGCAGCACGGGATTGAAACACAATTGCCCCTTGCCTACAAATACGCCCAGTTCTCCAAAATGCGTCAGGATGTCTTCCTTCACCTGCCCGGTCATGCCCGGCTGCTGTGCGCCCCGGTGTAAGGGCGTGTGCGAATACGGATCGGTGGGAAACGCGCCGTACAATACCGGCGATTTGTGTACGCCAATACCGGCTTCTATCTCATAATAATGATCCAAAAGCCGGCCGATTACCTTAGGCTCGGCCTTGCTTTCGATGGCGTGGAGGCAACATTCCTGCACTGCCAGCAAGAGTTTGGACACCATGTGCCAGTAGATCGAACCCAGCCCTTCGTAAGAAAAGAAGGTGCCCGAACGCCCTGTGAAAGCCTTATGGTGGAATACTTTTTCAAAAATATCCAGTACCCGTTGGCGGTCCTTCGCAACCAAATCTTTGTAGGAGCCGGCTTCTAAAGCACTCAGCGCCAGTTCCACATCTTTGGCATTTTTGAAATAGCCGTTGAAGTGCAGGGCGCCCTCCACGTCTTGCTCCACAAGAGCGGCATTGCCGTCAGCCACTAATTGTTGGAGGAGGTCCGAGTGCTGTGCATCCGATGCGGGGATGGTGTTTTTGTGCAAAAATCCCGGCAAATTTTTATTGGGATACAGGATGTAACTGTACTGATCCTCCCGGAAAAGCGCGCTGTTTTTCAAGGCGTCCAACACTTCCATCGCGGCCTCTGCACTCAGGTAGCCCGAACTCAGGACGGCCACCTGCCCCTCCAGCATCTCGCTGAGATGGGCCACCGAAACCGTATTGGAACCCGCCGTCATCAGATTGTAGGCGTGGTAGAGTTTGTCGGGGCGTTGGTTGGCCCGAATGGAGTGTTCTATAAATTCAAGCGACACACGAGCGAAGTCTTTAAGTCCTTCCAAAGTGACGCTGCTTTTGTCTCCGCTGAATCCGTTTTGATAAATACCTTGCCGGTAATCGGAAGCGGCCATTCCCAAACGGTCCAAAACAGCCTTCCGGTCTTTGTCGCTGATGCCGGTGGCCAATAAGGGAGCCGAGCTGTGCAGGCACTCCAGCACCTCACCGTAAAACTTCGCCAACTCTTTGGAAATCTGTATATTATCAGCCTTGAAACCGCCCAGCATATCCTGCCAGAATCGCATGAATCGCCGCAGGTAGTACAGCGTCACCATCGAAACCCCGTTGCCCACCAGCGCGTTGTTGGCATCGTTCCATTCCGGGCGTTGGGTATTCATCCAGATGCCCGCTTCGGGAATGAAATTGGACATTTTGGCCAGCACGGTCGCCAATATTTTTTCCATCAAATTGACGTGGTAAATGCCCTCGCCGGGTTGGCTGAGCAAGGCCCCGTCTGCGCCCAGATATTCGCGCTTTTGCCGGATGCCGGTATCCCAATGATGGTCAAACTCGATGGTGTCCTGTGGGTTTTCGAGCAGTTTTTCGTAGGGTTTGATGATGTAAGGCACGGCGGCATACACGAACCATTCTTTGTCGAACAAAGACTGCAAGGCGCCGGGGTGGTATTTATCAATGATCTCAAAAAACTTCTGGAGGTAGATGATCTGGTGATCGCCCCAGTACCCGATGTACGACCAGGGGTTGTCTGGTTCGATGGTTTCCCAGTCAAAACCGCCTTTGGTCACGCGGTAGGGGTTGTACCCGTCGAAGGTGGAAGCATTCAGGAATTTGAAAATCATGCCCTCGATGAACTCCGGGTAAGAGAGGGAGAGCGCTTCCCAGTTTTGGAACAAATCCCTCCAATTGCCCTCATAATCAAGGATTTTGGAGCTGTCTGTTTCACTTTTGGTATTGATGGAAAAGTAGTTCCAGGGACGGCTGGGATCGCCATGCCGACGGCTGAATTTCAGAGGCAAGTACTCCATGCCAAGCCGGATCAGGTCGGCATCATCGCTTTGCAGCAGCAGGTTTTTGAGATCGTGTTGGCTGAACGCCGGCGGCAACTGCTCTAAAATGCTCCGGTTATTCGCTGCCGCCTCTTTGTTGGCATGGGCGAGGTAAGCGACAAAATCGGCTTTTTCTATTTGGTAATGACGGTCGAATGTGCCCCCGCGCATGATGTTGAAAAGCACGTTGCTGAAATGGCGGGTATCGTTGAGCGCATCGGCAGTACATTGCAGACCATCGGCGCCGGCCACAAGTTGTATCAACTTTTCCGTGCCGGACTGAATGTCTGCCTCGATTTTTTTATCCATCGCATCATTGCCCATGATGGCTCTGCGAAGCGCTGCCACCTGCGAGTGGTTTTGGCGAACGTCGGCCACTATCTTCCAGCTTTTTTGCCCTTTGCCGGGAAGCGATACCTCGGCGCACACAAAATAAGCGCCTTTTTCGCCTTTCACGTCGCGCTCTTCCTGTACCTGTTGTTTTCTTCTGAAACGATCAAGCTGCAGAGAGGAAAGCAGGTACTTCGACTGCTCCAGCCCCAATGACCAGGCGATGTTTGCCTTGAGGGCTTCGCTGGGTTCGGCCTTGTCCACAATGATGGCGCTGAGCGCAAAAATGCCTATGCCGGAATCGGGTTCCAATTCGCTGCGTTTGTAGGCGTCCACCAAGTTGCTGGTCGTGCTTTGCAGCGAACTCGGCACGCCATAAGGCATGATGTTTTGGATGCCGTCCAACAGGGTGATTTGACAATCTGCATCTGAGGTATTGATTAATTCCGAAGTTTTGACAAACCCGTAAACATCGCTCGAACTCCAGCGGTACCTGAATGTCAATTGGAGCTCGTGGTTGATTTCTTCAAAAATAACCTGATTGCCGTAAACGCTTTTGTACAGGTTTCTGCTGATCTGATACCTGCCTGTAAACCGCTCTGAAAAAGGCTCCCAGACCTGTATGTCGCCGCCCGAATGAATTTGAAAAACAGACTTGCTGCCGGTGATGTCGGCAAATTCCGTGATTTTATCATCCGTGTAGTAAGGGAAGAGCGCATATTCGGGGTTCTTGCGCCCCGCGGTGAGGCCGCCATTGCTGGAAATGAACATCCAGTGGTCGGAATCGCTCACTACATTCATAAAAAAGGGGCGCATCGCATCGCTGTCGGAGATTTTGTAGAAATGCTCGTTGCCCAGTATTACTTTGGTCAGGCTCATGTTGTTTTTCAATTCAAAGTTCAAAAGTTCAAGGTTTCGGGTTTCATCCGCCGAAGCCTTGGCGAAGGCGGGTTCAAGGTTTCGGGTTTCATCCGCCGAAGCCTTGGCGAAGGCGGGTTCAAGGTTCCGGGTTCCGCGTTTCGGGGAGTGAAGGGGTGACTCAGCAAGTTTAGCCCTTTAGTCCCCCCTTCACTAAGCCGGCCCCGCGCTTAGCACCCCGCGCCATGGCGCGGCTACCGCCCACTGCATACCGCTACTCGCTGTACACCTTCACATAATCTATAATCATCCTTTGCGGGAAAGGCGTTCCCGCTGTTGGGAAGCCCACATAATTGCCGCCCACTGCCACATTGAGAATCATAAAAAACGGTTGGTCATACACCCATTCGCCGTTCACGTCGCCGCGCTCAATGCGCTGATAGAGAAAATCATCTACAAAAAAGTCAATTTTATTTTCGTCCCATTCCACTGCGAAAATGTGAAATTCCGTGTCGAAGCGCCCGTTTCGCAAGCCGTATTTTTTGCTCACGGGATTGCTGCCCGAATAGCCCGGCCCATGCAGCGTACCCGCAATGACGTTCGGCTCCTGCCCGCGCAATTCCATGATGTCTATCTCGCCGCACTGAGGCCAGCCAGCTGTTTCGACATTGGAACCCAGCATCCAGAAAGCCGGCCAGATGCCCGGACCATAAGGCGTTTTCATGCGCGCCTCGAAGCGACCGTATTTTTGCTCAAACAAACCCTGCGTTTTGATGCGGGCCGAGGTAAACGAGTTGCCCGCACGGATGGCCGTGATGACCAAGTTGCCGTTGCCGTCCAGCGATACGTTGGCAGGGCTATTGGTATAGGATTGCAATTCCTGATTGCCCCAGCCGCCCTGACCGGTACCGAGGTCATACGCCCATTTGGAAGCATTGGGCAAGGAGCCGGCGGCGCCTTCAAAATCGTCGCTCCAGACTAACTGCCAGTTGCGGGGTTCTAATTGTTGAGATTCATCTGCGTTGCAACCCATCAGAACGATGAGCGGCAATAGGAGAAGCAATTTGGTATTCATTTTTCTGATTTTTTAGAAGTTGTTGGACGGATGAAAAATTCGAGTTGCAAGCCTCTGAACGGCATTCTTTTGAGCATAATCATTCCTGCGATTCTTGGCTTACAACCCTACTAATCAAGCATCTGAAGAGGTTATACCTTGCGCCGCCAGATTTTGTGCATAGCCTTCGGCGCAAGGTGTTGGTTAGCAGTGCTCGGTATGACAAAAGCGGCATCGCACCTGGCTGTGCGAGGTATAAATTCTCAATTGTAAAAGTAGATATTATCAACATAAATGCTTCCTCCATCACCGCCTTCCAGGATAATCTGTGCCAGGTTGGCTCTTCTGGTCAGGCCTGTCATGCTGGAGAAGGGAATATCAATGGAAATCCATCTGCCTGAAGCCAATGTAGGCGGCGCGAACGTGGTCGAATGCCGGGTGTCGTCCCCTCCCTGGAATCCTCCATCCGGGCCAAAATCAACAACGATGACTCTAAGCTCTCTTCCTGGCACTACCGGGCCTGGTATGAAGACATCCATGTGGAGGTGAGTCATTGCGTTGGCATTGACGGTGGGGCTGCTGAATTCAATGCCCACAAAGTTGAATATGGTATAGTTCAAAACATTATTTCCGCTGACAGCAAAATCGTTAGAAACTGTTGTCTGCCAGGGTTGCCAATAACCATTGTAGTAGTTCACCGGAACGTTGGGATACGCATCGCTGAAGATCGAAATCACCCTCGACGCAGGACGCGTAGGAACGGGGGCCGGCTGAAAATTGCCTACTGATTGTATCCTCAAAGAACCTTGCGCCGTAACGCCCCCCACCGTGGCAGTAATGGTGGCCGAGCCGGGGCCGCCTACGACTGATACCAGACCCGTACTGCTCACCGTGGCAATGGTCGGGTCTGACGAAATGAATTCAAAGTAGGTCGGAGTGACGTTCATTTGCTGATTCACACCGGTGGGCAGATTGATGGTAGCTGCCAGGCCGCCAATTGTTTTCGTAACACCGACGAACGAAGTTTCAACCTGATTCTCTCCATTGAGGATGCTGAACGTCGGGTGCGCAACAGTGCCGAGTTTTTCAAATTTCACCTCGTCAATCCAAAAGGTGTAACCCCGATCATTTTCAGGGCCTTCAGAATAGAAGAACATACCGCGCTCGGTCTTGAGTTTCGAGGGGTCGGGGATGGGAATAATATATTTTTTCCAATTGGTATTCACCCCTACGCCCGAAAGAGACACCTGATATCTTGACTCGCCGAAGTCGTTGCCGAAGCCCAGTACGTCAATGTTCGCCGGCTGAGAAGCTTTCGCCCAAAAAGAGAGCGCATCGTAGCCCGATAAATCACGGCCCGTACTCGTGAAAAATACGCCGCCTGCATACGCGCCTCGCGGGTCGTTCACATCGGGTACTTCAAATCGCATGGAGGCCCGCGATTGGTTGTAGGTCACTTCATTGTCCACCTGAAAAGCGGTGGGTACTGAGCTTCCAAAAGCTCCATAGTTCAAGCCGGCACTGAATCCGTCAATAAATACATTGGGATTGGTAGGGTAAGCGGCTGGTTCCAAATCGGCAACGTCACGCTCGCAGGCCCATGCCGTCAGGAGCAATGCAGCTCCGATAAAGCGGAAAAAGATATTTTTCATGATATTTTGTCTTTAAGTTTTGATTGTAAAACCTCTCCTCGCAGCTCGCGGCTCATAGCTCGCAGCCAATAGTTAATTTCCTACGTTGATGAGTATGTAAGTCCTGATCTCCCACTCGTTACCGTTACCAAAGCCCACCGCGTTGGGATCGGGCACCCAGTTTCCGGCGCCGTCGAGGGTATAGGCAGGCGCATATCTCGGCGAGAATTTGTCCAAAGCCCGCCAGGTACCACGCAATCCGATGCGGGTATTCGGCAGGTCGAACCAATCGGGCTTGGCAATGCTGGTCGAAAGATCAGCCATGAGCTGCATCGGGAAAGTGAGGTTGAAATCCCGGTGATAATCATAAGGCCCCCAGTCATTTACGCGAGCAAAGGACTGCAATTTTACAGCCTTGTAAACCATGCGAAAATCCAAACCGGTGCGACTGATGGTGCGGGCATCGCTGCCGTTGGCCTGTGCCGTGCCGCCATATATATTGGCGATGAAGCCGAAATCGCGGTTCACTTTCGATACCAATCGGGCATTCACTTCCCAGAGGTCTTGTGCCGGCGCGCCGCCCGGAAACGCGAAGGTGGTGCGTCCGTCGGGGAAGATACCAATGGCGGCATCCTGCGTAGTGGGATAGTGGCGATATACGAAGCCGGCGCTGAGGGCAAATTTGGCATCCTCGCTGCGGTCGCTGTCCCAAGTGTACATCCAGGTACCGGGCGTGGGGTCATAAGTGAACAAAATTTCACCAGCCATCTGCTCGCGGTTGCCCCGCACCACGAAGGGGTCGTCGAGGATGTTGCGCGGGCGGGCAGGAGCAGCCAGGCCGGCGGGTATCGGCCCTTCGATGGGCTTCTGCCACAGGAAGTTAGGCCCTATTTGAAGGTTGCCCATCGTCACGGTGAAACCTGTGAGGAAATTGTACTGGTTGCCGCTGCCGCTGTCTTTCAGTCGCCAGCCGGTAAAGGTTTGCGTCAGATCGGCGCCGCCGCCGGCTACTAAGCCCATCACTGCCGACTGTGCATACCAGTTGAAGGTGCCGCCTGTGTAGGTCAACTTGATTTTGCCGCCCCAGTTGTCGGTATTTTTGATCTCATCCTGATAGACGGTGTATTCGCCTTCTTTGCCACGCACCAACTGAAACTCGCGGCCATTCAAAGGCTGCCCGCCCCAGATACCGCCCAGGTCAACGCCGAGTTTGCCGAACTTCCGGGCAGTGTGCAGGGTGAGGCGGCGGGTTTTGGGTTGCGGAATGGCAAAGGAGCTTTCCGTGAGGCCCAACTGTTCCAAGTCTTCATGGAAAACAGCCGTCCATTTGAATTTGGCCAGATCGCGGCTGTATTTGACCAACACGGCCGGGTTGGCGCCCCACCAGAGTTGCGGGCCGAAAGCCAGCTTCAGTCCTTCCAATTTCTTCTTGCCTTCCACCTCAAAACCGAAGGGCGCTATGCCGTTGTAAATATCTATTTGCGGACCGTAGTTGGCTTCTGGGTACAGACCGAAGAAATCGCCCTCGTAGCCCCAGTGATAGTGACCGGTACGATAAAAGCCATTGAGATTGAACAACTTGTGATCCCAGGTGTAGCTTGCTTTGTATATCTGCACCCGGTTGTTGGATTCCACCGTGATCGGGCCGTTCAGCCCTGCAAATTGCACCGGGCGGCCTCTGTTTTCATAAAAAATCTGGTCTATCGGGTTCTGCGCCACATTTCCCAGCACGTTCAGTTCTATGTTGGCCCGCATGTTCGGGGCGGGATTGGCTTCTACTCCTATAAACAGGGACTGCATGTGATCGAAGCCCAATTGGTTGGGATACACAGGGTTTTGAGGATCGGGGTCTTTGGGAGTGGTAATGAGGCTGCCGCCGGTATTGAACGTAGTAAAGGCTGCCCCGAAGCGGCTCAGGCGCAAAAACTTATTTTTTTCACCCTCCAACGCGGCCTTGTCGCCCCGCGCCCGCAACAGCGCATCCGAGATTTGAACACCTCCGAAAAAGCCCTGAACGCTGCTCACCGTAGTGCCGGGTGCATAAGGATTGAGTTGGTGAACGTCTTTGAGCACATAGTAGGCTGCGCGGGGATACAATTGGTACAAACCCTGTGCATTGGTCGGCCCTTTGGCACAGATGCCGAACCACTCTTCGTTCATGTTGTTCTCGCCGGCCGTGTAGTCGTTGAAGTATCCGCCGTTCGACCAGGAAGCGTGCGAATCATGCACATCCAAATTGGAGGTTTGGCCATATTTCCACCAGCCGTCGCTGAACTGGAAGGTAAAACCGCCGATGGAGTTGTCGGACTTGCCCAGACCGGCTGCGTTTTCGTAAATCTCGCGCCAGTTTTCTTTCAAAAAGTGAGCCTGCGCACTCTGATCTTCTCCATTGGCAATAACGTTGAACGCATCCGCGCCAAACTCGGTGAACAACACCGGCTTGCCGTACTCTTTTTTGACGCGCTCAAACAGGTCGCCGAACGAAACCCCGCGATACACATTGGTACCAAAGATATCCACCTCTTTGCACTCCTGTGCGATGATGTCTAAAAATAGTAAATCGCCGTTGCACATCGCTACCGGATGTGTATTGTCGGCCGCTTTCATCAGCACGGCAGCCTCGTTGAAGAGCTTGTACATGGCGCGCGCGCGCCGTGTGGACTTGCGGTCGGCCATCGGAATGTTTTCCGTTTCGGCGCCCTCCCAAAACAGGCCGTAGTTGTTTTCATTACCCAACAGGTAGAGCAACAAACCCGGCGTATTGCGGTACTCTGCCGCCAAGGTTTGCACCTCTTTCAGCAGCAGTTCGCGCACCCGCGGGTCGGAATACTCCGTATTGGGCGCCCAAGCCCCGCCTATGGTGAGGCCGTACCTGCCGAAGGAGTGGTTGAGCATGGTGTAAATGCCATGCGTGCGATAAATGTACTCAATCCATTTTTGCGGAATGCCGGTATAAACGCGGATGGTGTTCACGCCCATGTTTTTGAGCAGCCCCATCTCGGCATCCAACGCTTGCCGAATAGCTGCATCCGACTGATCCCACAAACTATAGGAGTAATTGGTACCGATGGGAAAGTAGTCCCAGTTCATACCGTTAACCATCAGTTCCTTGCCGTTTACAGTCAGGCGAATGCCATTATCGCCGTAGGACACCACTACCTTGTCGGCCTGTGCACGTACAACTATGGAAAAAACTGAAATCGTAAGGAACAGGATAAATCGTTTAGTGATTGTTTCCATCTGAAATATTTTATTTGGTAAAATAGGCCGGCGACTCATTCTGCTGAATCGTCGTGTAAACTTACTGCCGTTTATTACAAAAAACTGCATATACATTATATATACACGGCTGAAAGGCGGGGATTCATTCAAATTGAAATTGTTCAAAATATTGTTTTACAGATACTTGTATGTAAACTCATACTCAGTCAGAGCTGTTTGTTTTTTTTCATGTATATGTATATTGTGGTAGTACAACAGGTGTTCCATCTCCTTTGGCGAGAGGATGCGATACCTGTATTTTTTCGTGGTCTCTTATCTTACTTTACCCTGCTTGTAAGGATGTCAATTGGAGCAATAAAAAAAAGACAGCCGAAGCAATGGCTCGCTCCGGCTGTCTCACCGTCGGGGCAACCCTTGTGGTTGCCCTCCGTTCAAGCTATTCTCATTGCTTCACCACCCGTCTTACGGCATCCGGCAGTCCGGCAGATTTCACTTTCACCAAGTACATCCCATTCTGGAACCTGCTCAGATCGAGGCTTTTGAGCGTGGTTTGCACTTCGTCCAATTCAGAGAATTGCAAGAGCTTGCCTTCTAAGCTGTACATCTCTATGCGCACGCTGCGGCCGATGTACTGCGTCAGGTCGAGGTTCAACTCGCCCCCCGTCGGGTTCGGATACACCTCGAAGCTGTGCGGCGCCTCTATGCTATGTGCGCTCTGCTCCATGCTGCCGCCGCCTGTTCCCAGCCCGCTGGTGCTGCCAGAGAAGCTCACATTCGAGAACGTGGCCGTCACCGTGCTGTTGGAGGTGTTGTTGGTCGCTACCAAACCCATTTCGATGCAATTGCTCATCGCGATGTTTTGCGAGCCGGCCGGGAACCAATTGGTTCCGTTGGATGATACAAACATAGTGAACTGATTCCCCACACGCGTGATGCGCAACCAGTAGCGGCTCAGGCTCGGGAACTGCTGCGGCTGTGCTGCTCCATTGGTGGTTGTGCGGAACTCCCGGCGGTGATCGCTGCCTAAGTTCGTCATCAACTGCGCCTTTTTCGCGCCTGCTGCATTGCCCTCGCGCATCACGATGCCCGCCCAGCCGCCGGCCAGCGGATTGATACCAGTGACTCTGGCCGTGATACTACCGTTGCCGCACAGCGTGCGTTGAGCAAAGGCCGTGGCATCGCTGCTGAATGGCGGCCCGTAGGAACAGCCTGTACTTGTGGCGGTGTAAACGCCTGTAGCTGCATTGAAGGCAATGCTGTTGCCATTGGCACAGTTCACCCCGTTCGGTTGCTGGCTCCAGCCGCATGGCAGGCCGGCTACTGTGACAGTGCTGATACAAGTAGCTGTGTTGCCGGTCGCATCCCTTGCCGTTACCGTTACAGGCACGCTCTGGCCTACCTGTTGGCAGGTGATGACAGTTGGATTGATTGAGAGGATGGGCGTTCCGAAATCGTCAGTTGCAGTGGCCAATTGGCTTGCCGTGAGCGGAATGCTGTTCTGGCCATTGAATGTGACCGTAATGTTGGTGCAGTTTAGCATGGGAGGCGTTACATCGGTACAATTTACTTTGGCAAAGTAAATATTGTCCACATAAATATTAGCGCCATTGGGAGGAGTAATAGCTACGAACTTAAATTCTTTGATTAAAGCGCTTGAAGACATTCCAAGAGCCACATAATCAGCCAACGGAATATTTATACTATTCCATGAATTTAAAGTTAATGACCTCCTTACTGCCCTTTCGACTCCTGTAGTTGCAACTAAATAAATATCAATTGAACTACAGTTAGCCGACCAAATATCTAAACGTAAAGTTTGGAATGAATCAATCCTTTGATGGACTCCGAGTGCAATACCCTGATAATTCATGTTGGGATAATAGCGCATTTGGTTACCACTAAGTGTGACTGTGGTTGCGCCGGCAAAACCAGCCTGTCCCCAGTTGGGATTGAAATTCGTCCCGGCTATATTTGTGTAGGTATCACTATAGACTGAAGCAACATTCGCTTGCGCGCAGGTGGGCACAGGCGCTGTTACCGTTGGTGCAGGGGGCGGAGGACAAACAGGCGTGCTGCTGCAAGACTCCCACGCAAACGTGAGCGTTTCAGGGCTGCCTGCCACTGCGGTATAAGTGCGCCTGCCGTTGTTGGCACAGGTCAAGCCTGTCAGGTTTTCAAAGCCGCCTGCACCGGCGGCGGCGGCATAGAAGAAGCTGTACCGGACTGTTTCTCCTGCAGGAATAGCAAAGGTGCCGCACCAGATGTTGGTAGTACCCATTCTGGTCAAATTTCTGAAACCGTTGAAGGTGCCTCCGTCGAAATTGATTTGTTGGGCGGCAAAGCCTGTTGAATTTGCCACACAGGTATAGTCCACACAGAAGGTAGTATTAACGGTGGTGGGCGCTGTAGCACAACTGCTATTGACAAAGTGGATATTATCTACATAAATATTGGCGCCACTTGCAGGAGTAATCGTTACAAACTTGAATTCTTTGATGGCGGTCAAAGGAATCCCCTGAGATGAATAATCCGCTAATTGAATTTCTATGCTATTCCATGAATTCAAAGTCAGTGATCTCCTGACTGCCCTCTCACCATTTGCAGCCGTTACCAAATAAATATCAATGGAGCTGCAATTGGCCGACCAAATATCTAACCGTAAGGATTGGAATGAACTAACATTTTGATTGCTTCCGAGTGCAATACCCTGATAATTCATATTCGGATAATAGCGCATTTCGTTCCCCCCAATTGTGATTGTGGTTGCGCTGCCAAAACCAGACTGGTTCCAGTTTGGATTAAAATTCGTTCCAGGTATATTATTTGTGTAGGTATCACTATAAACTGAAATAACATTCGCTTGTCCGCAGGTAGGCGCAGGTGCTGCTGTTGCCGGGGCCGTCGGACCGGCAGGTGCTCCACCAGAAGTCTGAGTGGCTGAAGCGGCTGCGGAATATACCATAGTCGCAGTATTATACTGGTACAACCAAAAAGTGTAGCCTGTAGATGGTGTCAGCCCCGATATATTAAAACCAAAGGCTGCTGTTCCACCTCCATCTCCGCCAGTTGAACCAAAAGTGTACTGGGTAGCAGTCAAAGGATTGGCCGGTGCTGTTGCTGTTGGGGAATAAAATAAACGATAAACTAAATTATTCATACCAACACCATTGGGTCCGCAAGCTAAAAAGACTTGCCCCGAACCTCCTGCCGGATTTGCTACAAAACCAACGGGCGTGCCGGGTATCGAACCACCAGAAGTCTGAGTGGCTGAAGCTGCTGCGGAATATTCCATAGTCGCAGTATTATACTGGTACAACCAAAAAGTGTAGCCTGTAGATGGTGTCAGCCCCGATATATTAAAACCAAAGGCTGCTGTTCCACCTCCATCTCCGGCAGTTGAGCCAAAAGTATATTGGGTAGCAGTCAAAGGATTGGCCGGTGCTGTTGCTGTTGGAGAATAAAATAGACGATAAACTAAATTATTCATGCCAACACCATTGGGTCCGCAAGCTAAAAAGACTTGCCCCGAACCTCCTCCCGGATTGGCAACAAAACCAACGGGAGTGGCTGGTTGTGCAAAAACACTGTGCCCCCCTAAAATGAAGAAAATACCAAAAAGCAAGAGCTTATTGAGTACAACTCCCTTAAAAAGGTCAAATTTTGTTTTTGCTTTGTTTTCTGCATAAGGTAGCGATAGGTTACCTATGGCTTCCTCAAATTGGTTCGCGATAAAATTGTTTTTCATAAGAAAAGATTGTTGGTTAAGAAATGAAGAAAACAGTCGTTTGAAAAATCTTTATAGAAGCGACCTTGTGGCAATCAGCTTTGGGATACATCAACGCACCAGCGTCACTTCTCCCATCACCGTCTCCACGTGGCCGTCAAAAAACTCAATCTCTGCAAAGTAAACATATACGTCCGCGCTTGCCGTCTGACCCCGGTGCTTACCGTCCCATCCGGCAGCATCGGCATCCGGGGCTACGTCTGTCACACTGAACACATTGCCGCCCCAACGATCAAATACTCGTAAACTGCGGATGCTCTTGATCTTGTTATCACTAAAAACCCTGAATTTATCATTGATTCCATCGTCGTTCGGACTAAAAGCATTGGGAATAAAAACCTCCAGCCGCCGTTCTACATACACCCAAACCTCGTCCTCCGCCCGGCAACCATTGACATCAAATGCGACCAATTGGTAGGCGGTACTCACTGTGGGGCGGGCATAGGTAACAGGACTTCCGGCGTCGCTTAAAAACTCGGTCGGCGTCCATACCACACTGTCCACATCAAAATTGGTAAGCCCCTCCAGTAAGGTGCTGTCGCCGATGCGAATGGTCATATCCGGCCCCAGATCAAGCTGTAACAGAGGCGCATCCGGAATAACGAATGGGACGATGGTCAGGCAGTTGCCACCGTCCTGCACGCGCAATTGATACGCCCCGGCAGTGAGCCTGTTCGGGTTTGTTGCCGGTAAGGCGCCGACAATACTCAGCGGATCATTGCCTATGGCATAAGAATATGGAGGAATGCCGCCACTGATGGATTCGATAGTCAATCGCCCGAGTTGTTCCCCGAAGCAGCCGGGGTTTTCTGCCGAAATGCTCACAACCGGCCGCGTACTTACCTGCACGGTCATCGTGGCGGTGACTGCGCAAGGATGAGCCGCGGCGTTCGGCGTGAAGGTGTAAGTCGTTGTTGCCGTGTTGTTTACCACCGGAGACCAGCTTCCCGCAATGCCGTTGTTGGACGTTGCCGGAAGGCTGAAACTGCCCCCCGCACAGATCGGATTGATTTGTGTGAAACTCGGCGTCTCGGTCCGATTCACCTGCACCGTCATCGTCGTTGTCACCGCGCAAGGATGAGCCGCGACGTTCGGCGTGAAGGTATAAGTCGTTGTTGCCGTGTTGTTTACCGCCGGAGACCAACTCCCCGCAATGCCGTTGATGGACGTTGCCGGCAGGCTGAAACTGCCGCCCGCACAGATCGGATTGATTTGTGTGAAGTTCGGCGTCTCGGCCGGATTTACCTGCACGGTCATCGTAGCGGTGAGGGCGCAGGGATGAGCCGCTGCGTTCGGCGTGAAGATGTAAGTCGTTGTTGCCGTGTTGTTTACCGCCGGAGACCAACTCCCCGCAATGCCGTTGATGGACGTTGCCGGCAGGCTGAAACTGCCGCCCGCACAAATCGGATTGATTTGCGTGAAGCTCGGCGTCTCGGCCGGATTCACCTGCACGGTCATCGTAGCGGTGAGGGCGCAGGGATGAGCGGCGGCGTTGGGTGTGAAGGTATAAGTCGTTGTTGTTGTGTTGTTTACCGCAGGAGACCAGCTTCCCGCAATGCCGTTGTCGGAGCTTGCCGGAAGGCTGAAACTGCCGCCCGCACAAATCGGATTGATTTGCGTGAAGCTCGGCGTCTCGGCCGGATTCACCTGCACGGTCATCGTAGCGGTGAGGG
>ERZ761602.2181-NODE-2181-length-31900-cov-5.012718_pt1 | contig 31900 bp, 21 predicted proteins | sample MGYA00512165_ERZ761602 | MGnify/ENA primary metagenome ERZ761602 (study PRJEB28899, sample SAMN02445085) | bioreactor sludge metagenome | biome: EBPR sludge; isolation source: Thorneside wastewater treatment plant | place: Australia: Brisbane, Thorneside...
GAGCCGACGCGCGGCGACGTGCACGCGACGCAGGGCCGAGCGCGCGGGCGCGAGCTCGTCCGCCGCGCCGACGAAGCCGCGGATCGCCTCGAGGACCTCGACCTTTCGGCGGATCGTCTCTTCGCGGAAGTTCGAGGTCTCGTCGAGCAGCGCGCGCAGGCGCTCGAGCGACTCGTAGGCGCGCTCGAGCGCATGGCGCAGCGGCGGCGAGCTCGCGAGCTCTTCTTGGATGGCGACGCGAAGTCGCACGTCCGCGAGCTCCGCCGGGGGCGCGCCGAGCACGCGGAGCACGAAGCTGCGACTCGGGCGGTGTTTTCGGCCCGCGACGTGGATGGTGAAGCACTCGTCGACGAGCTCGCCGAGGAACAAGCCGGGCTCGAAGGTCTCGAGCTCCCAGGTGGACGGTGAGAGCGGCGCGCGCTCGAGCGCGAGGCCGAGCAAGCCACCCGCGTCACCGGACTCGAACGCGAAGCGGAGGGCGCGCCGCAAGAGCTCCGTCTCGATCGGGATCCGCGGGGTCGCGTGCAGCAGGTCGATCCACGAGGCGTCGTCGTCGGTGTCGGCGGCGCGCGAGGCCCACGCGCTCGCGGGGCCCTCGGTGATCGCGGACGGCGCTTCGAGCTCGCGGGGGGCCCGACGTTCGGCGAAGAGTCGGCGCTCACGTCGGGTACGGCGGCTCATGGGGACGTGGCGCTTTACCATCGATCCGACCGGGAGGGACACCTGGCCCGCGCGAAGGTTCGCGAGGCGCGTGGCTTTCGTGGTGCGTGCTCGAGCTCGGCCCGACCGCGGAGACGCCGTGGCTTTCGCGCGTCGCGCGCGGTACCAAACGCACGATGAACGCGCGTCGCTCCGTGCTCCGACTCGTGCCCCGACTCGTGCCCGGACTCCGACCTCTCGTCGAGCCCTTCGGCCCGCGGGTCGTGTCGCGAGGCGTCGCGTGGGCGACGCTCGTGGTGGCGTCGATCTCGCTCTCCCTCCCGGGCGTCGCGCGCGCGGACGAGACGCACGATCAGACCTTCCTCGTCGGCGAGCGCGCGCTCGGCATGGGCGGCGCGTCCACCGGCGTCGCGGACGAACCTTCGGCCGTCTACTACAACCCGGCGGGGCTCGTGCTCGTGCCGGCGGACGCGCTCGCCGCGAACCTCTCGATCAACGCGTTCGATCGGCGCGTGGTGGAGGACGGCTACGGCTCACCGATCGGCACCCGCGATCTGCGCGCGACGAGTCGGCCTGGGATCCCCATCTTCGCGAGCACCGTGAAGCGCTTCGGACGCCGCGACGCGTACGGCCGACGACCCCACGCGTTCGCGTTCAGCACCGTGACGCCGACGCAAGTGCGTCTGCGCTGGGACGTGACGGCGCGCGACGACGCGACGGGCGTGAGCGAGACCTTGTTGGTCGAGCACGAGCGACGCGTGACGTTCTTCGGTCCTTCGATCGGTCTGCGCCTGCGCGACGACCTCGCGATCGGCCTGAGCGCCTTCCTCGTGACCACGCGCCTGCGGCACTCGGAGGACTCCACCATCGTCACGGACCTTCGCTTCGATCCGGAGCTCGGCGTGTTCCGAAACGACACGCTTTCGGTGCGCGACACGCTCGCGAAGCTGACCACGCGGCACGCGCTCGTGCGGATCGGCGCGCTCTGGATGCCGACCGCGGCCTGGCGCGTGGGTTTGATGTTCCAGCCGCCGGGGATCGAGCTCACCGACACCGCGTCGATCCGCGATCGGCGGAGCTTCGCGGACCTGCTCGCGGAGCCGCCGTACGCGACGTACTCGCTGACGGAGGCACGTGGGCTCTCCGCCGCGCAGCCGATCCCGTGGGAGCTGCGCGTGGGCGCGTCGTGGGCGCCGAGCGACGCGATCACGGTCGCGTTCGACGTGTCGGCTTACGGGCGCACGAAGCGCGCGCGCACGTTCGGTTCGCCGGAGCCGGATCCGATCACGGGCGCGGTGCCCCAGCCGGGGGACTACGTGGTGCAGTCGTGGCGACGCCGAGCGAACGTGAACGTGTCGCTCGGCTTCGAGGGCGTGGCGGCGGAGCGCGTGCCGCTGCGCTTCGGCGTGTTCACGGATCGTTCGGCCGCGCCGGACGTTCCGGAGGAGACGAACGTGTTCGCGCACCCGCAGGTGAACCGCTACGGCGCGAGCTTCAGCGTGGGCTACCGCAGCGAGCGCTACGACTTGAGCGTGGGCACCGCGGTGCTCTACGGGCGCGGCGACGCGCTGCGGACCAACCCGTTCGGACCCGACGATCCGTCGAGCACGTACTTGCGCGCGAACGCCACGGAGCGCGCGGTGTACTTCTTCTTGAGCGGCGCGCGGCAAGCGGCGTCACGGTACGCGCGCGAGGTGGTGCGCGAGCGGGTCATGCCGTGGGTGCGTGGGGACGGCGAGCCGGAGACGGCGACGGCGACGGAGTCCGAGTCCGAGACGGAGACCGAGTCGGAGACGGCGACGGAGTCCGAGTCCGAGACGGAGACCGAGTCGGAGACGGAGACCGAGTCGGCGACCGAGACCGAGACCGAGTCGGCGACCGAGACACCGTGACCGAGACGACGGCGGGACCGTGACGGAGCTGGCGCACGGCTCTCGGGTCGACGCGGGCGTCAGGTTCCGGACTTCGGGTCCGGGGGCGGCGGGTCGGGCGGGTTCGTCGGCGGCACCTTGGACGCCTTCGTCGGGCGGTGGCGCACCGGGCGCACGATGAAGGGGCGCTCGGCGCGCGCGCGGGCGTCGGCCTCGGATTGCGCGAGGCTCGCGAGGCGCAGGAAGCGGCTCTGGCTGCGGAGCTGCTCCGCTTCGTCGTCGGGCGTCGGGACGCGCTCCCAGGTGCCGTTCGCGCGGAGCACGCGGGCTTTGACGTTGTCGTCGAGCGCGGTCTGGAGCACCTCGCCGATCACGCGCTTGCGCACCGCCTCGTCTTCGAGCGGGAACATGATCTCGACGCGACGCTGGAAGTTGCGCGGCATCCAGTCGGCGCTGGACGCGAAGACCAAACGACGCCCGCCGGCCTCGAAGTAGTAGATGCGGTGGTGCTCGAGGAAACGATCCACGATCGAGCGCACGCGGATGTTGTCGCTGATGCCGGGAAGACCCGGCCGCAGACAGCAGATGCCGCGCACGATCAGATCGATTTGAACGCCGGCCTGAGACGCGCGGTAGAGCGCTTGGATCACGTCCGGATCCTGGAGCGAGTTCATCTTCGCGATGATCCGCGCCGGCTTGCCCGCGCGTGCGTAGGCGGCCTCGCGCTCGATCATCCCGAGGGTGGTCTCGTGCAGGCCGAGCGGCGCCGCGACCAGCGAGCGCCACTCCGGCGGCGCGGTGCAGCTCGTGAGCAAGTTGAAGAGCGCGGTCGCGTCGTGCCCGAAGTCCTCGCGGCACGTGAAGAGCGAGAGATCCGTGTAGAGCTTCGCGGTCTTCGGGTTGTAGTTGCCGGTGCCGAGGTGGACGTAACGTCGGAGCTGGCCGCTCTCGCGTCGCACGACGAGACAGACCTTGCAGTGCGTCTTGAGGCCGACGAGGCCGTACACCACGTGGACGCCCGACTCTTCGAGCCTCCGCGCCCAATGGATGTTGTTCTCTTCGTCGAAGCGGGCTTTGATCTCGACGAGCGCCGCGACCTGTTTGCCGTTCTCGGCGGCGCGGATGAGCGCTTTGACGATGGGGCTGTCGCCGCTCGTGCGGTAGAGCGTCTGTTTGATCGCGAGCACGTCCGGATCGGTGGCCGCGGTCTCCAGGAGATCCACGACCGGATCGAACGCTTCGTAGGGGTGGTGCAGCAGCACGTCACCCTCGCGGATCACTTGGAAGAGATCTTCGGCGCCGTGGAAACGCGGCGACTGCGCGGGCACGAAGGGCACGTCTTGCAGGTCCGCGCGGTGCTTGAGCGATTGGCCGACGTTGCCGAGGTCGGGCAGCGCGAGGGGAGCGTCGACCGCGAAGAGGAACTGCGAGTCGACGTGGAGCGCGCCCTGGAGCACCTCGACCGCTTCGGGCGGGCACGAGGCGCTCACTTCGAGCGCGACGGCGTTGCCGCGGTCGCGACGGCGGACCTCCTCGCGGATGACCTCGAGCAGGTCCTCCGCTTCTTCTTCGTCGATCGAGAGGTCGTGGTTCCGGATCACGCGGAACGCCCACGCGCCGCGGCGCGTGAAGCCGCGGAAGAGCTCGCCCGCGTACTCGGCGATGACGTCGTCGAGCAACACGTAGGTTTCCAGCGCGCCGTCGCCCTTCACCGGGAGCAGACGCGGCAAGACCGCGGGGACCTGGACGACCGCGAACGCGGGCTGCCCTTCCTCTTCGCCCGCGAGCATCACGATGAGGTGAAGGCGCTTGTTCGGGACGTGCGGGAAGGGATGGCCGGGATCGAGCGCGAGCGGCGTGAGGATCGGATAGACCTGCTCTTGGAAGTAGATGCGCAGGCGCTCTTGTTCGTCGGCCGAGAGCTGACCGGGCTCGCGCAGGACGACGCCCTCGCGCTCGAGCAGCGGCAGGAGCTGCCCGAGGAAGGTCTCGGACATCTCGTCGATCATGCGCTCGACGCGCTTGGAGATGGCCGCGAGCTGCTCGCGTGGCGTCATCCCGTCCGGCTGAACGTCGGAGATGCCCTCGCGCTTCTGCTCCACGAGGCCCGCCACGCGGACCATGAAGAACTCGTCGAGGTTCGACTGGACGATGGTGAGGAACTTGAGCCGCTCGAGGAGTGGAACGGTCGGGTCGCGCGCTTCGTCGAGCACGCGTTGGTTGAACTCGAGCCAGCTCAGCTCGCGGTTCAGGAAGAGCTCGGGGCTCTCGAGGCCAGTCGAAGAAGCCGGCGTCGGCGCCACGCTCGGGCGGTCTTCGGTCGAGCCATCCATCGCCCTCGGGTTGTGTGACGGTCCCGTGGCTCACGTCAAGGGATGGTCCCGAAATGTCACGGTTTTCGTTCGCTTCGGCCTTCGGCCTTCGCTCACGAGGCAGGGACGTTTCCGCGCACCCCTCTGGCGCGTGAGGCCGCCGCTTCGCTTTGGCCTCTCTGCGCGCTGCTCTTCGGGGCTTCGCCCCTGGCCGCAGGGGGCCAGCCCGCACGTACGAGCTCCTTTGCCGCGTCAGGGCCTTCGTCTGCTTTCCCGTCTCGATTCGTTCCCGGTATCCTCTCGGGGTGTCGCGTTCCGACCCGCCGCGCGCGTTCGACTCGCCGCCGCCTCCTTCGCGGCGCGTGACAGCGCGCATCGCGCCGACGCGGCAGGGGCCCGAGGTGTGGCTGGCGAGCTGGGATCTCGGCGCGCTGCAGAGCCTCGGGCTCCGGCTTCACGGGCGCGCGCGGGTGTTGCCGGCGCGGGATCCGCGGGTGCTCGCGCGGGCGGACGAGCAGGTGCTGGTGGTGCTCGACGCGCAGGCGGCGGGGCTCGACCTCCACGAAGCCGCGGAGGTCCTGCTCGGGACGCAGGCGACGACCGTCGTGTGGGGTGCGACCCCGGGCCAACGCAAGGCGCTCGCGGAGCTCCCGGGCACGCGGCGGTGGGTTCACGTGCCGCTCGAGACGAGCGCGCGCGAGCTGGCCGAGCTGGTGGCGACGTTGATCTGAAGCACGCGCCGCGGCGCGGTCGCGTCGTTCGACGTCGCGCGGGCGCAGCGTCGTTCGGACGTCCAGTGCGCGACGCGAGCACGCGTTCGTCCAGCCGCGGAGCGCTTGCGTTGCGCGCCGGTCGCCCACGTTCAGCCGCGGCCGAGCACGTAGACTTCGTCGCCCGCTTCGAGCACGAAGCCTCGCTCGGGGCCGAGGACGAGCTCCTGACCACGCACGATCGCGAGTCCGGTGAGGCCTCGATCGAGCAGCGCGCGCGCGGCGGCGTCCCACGTCTTGCCCACGAACTCGCCTGCGGGCTCGCGACGCAGACCGTTCTGGTCGTCGTCGTCGCGCACCAGGTGCTCGAGCAGGCGCACCACGGTCGCGTCGCGCACCGCGCGCACCAGGATCTCGGCCGTGAGCATGCCGCCGTCGATGATCGCGTCGCAGTCGGCCGCGTCGAGGTGCTCGCGGTTGTCGTGATCGACCAGCTCGGCCGCGAGGATCGCTTTCGGGTTCGCGCGACGGAACGCGAGCGCGGTCAGCGCCGTCTCGTGATCGGAGCGTGCGTCGCGTGGGTCGCGCGCGAAGACGAGCGCGCTGGCCGCGAGCGATGCGTTGCCGCGTGCCTGATCGTCGGCGCGCGAGGGGATGCCGCGCACGAAGTCGATGCCTTCGAGCGGCGCGCGCTCGAGATCGGCGAGCACGACGATCGCGCGGCCCGCGTGGCGAGGGTCGCGCTTGAGCTCGTCGACCACGAGCGCGCTGCGATCGTTCCAGCCGAGGAGGAGCAAGTGGTTGCGCATGCGGAGTCTCCCGAAACCGAAGAGGCCGCGCTCACGGACCTCGAGGAAGGCGGTCGCGATGGTGGCGGCGAGGGTGCCGAGCACGCCGACCCCGACGACCATCGTGATCACCGCGATGACGCGACCGCCCGGCGTGATGGGGTAGAGGTCGCCGTACCCGACGGTGGAGAGGGTGGTCATGCTCCACCAAAGTGCGTCCGCGAAGTCGCGCACGTTCTCGTTCTTGCCGTGCTCGAGCTCGAAGAAGATCGCGGCCGCACCGAGCCACACGCCGGCGGCGACGAGGAAGGTGTACGCGAAGGTCGCGGTAGGGAGGAGCGGCAGGTCGTAGCGTCGAATCATCCGTCGCACGAGCGCGACCAAACGGATGATGCGTAGGACGCGGATGAAGCGCGCCGCGCGCAGCGGACCGACGAAGGGCACCGCGCCGACGAGGTCGACCCAATGGCGCCGAAAGAAGCGTCCGCGGAAGCCCTTCGCGCGTTGGAAGCGGATCGCGAAGTCGATCACGAAGAGGGTGCAGAGGCCCACGTCGATCGCGGTGAGCGTCGCGTCCATCGCGGGCGTCAGGTCGAAGATCTCCCAGTAGAGGAGGATCAGCACCGAGACGAGCGTCGCGACGACGACGAGGCGCTCCCAAGCGTCGGGCATCTTCGGATCGACGTAGGCCGGCGACAGCTTCCGCACGGGCGACACGTTATCGCGGACGCGCCGTCCGACCGACATTCGTGGATCGCGACGTCGGGTGTCACCCGGTCGCCACGGGACGACCCGTCGGGTGGGTGATACAACGGAGCGTGCGTTTCGCTGCTTGCTTGGTGTGGGTCCTGCTCGCGTCCTCGTCGGGAGCGTGCGGCGACGACGATCGTCCGCCCGCCCGAGACGCGGGCTTCGACGGCTCCCTCGACGCGCCGTCGGACGCGAGCGAGCCGGTCGACGTGGGGCCGCGGGACGCGACGCTCCCGCCGGTCGATGCGCGACTCGATCCGGACGCGGCCTGCGCGGCGGCGTCTGCGACGGCCCGCGTCGAGCGGCTGCCGGTCGACATCGTCTGGATGATCGACAACTCGTCGAGCATGGCGCCCGCGATCGAAGAGGTGCAGGACGGCCTGAACGACTTCGCGACGCTCGTGGCCTCGCGCGACCTCGACTACCGCGTGATCATGCTGAGCCTCCGCGGGGTCGGGGAGACCACGCTCGGAGGCAGCCGTCGCTACCGCGTGTGTATCCCACCTCCGCTCGCCGGCGATGGCTCGTGCGGCGACGGCGAGCGCTTCTTCCACCGCTCCGTCGACGTCCGCAGCACGCAGCCCTTCGAGCAGTTCCTCGGCACCCTCGGCCAGACCCCGGGCTACGCCGAAGGACAAGAGCGCGGCAGCCCGCCGTGGCGCGATCTGCTGCGCGCGGAGGCGAGCAAGACGTTGGTGTTCGTGTCGGACGACGACTCGCGCCTCGCGCCCGACTCGTTCGAGCGTTTCCCGGGCGGACGCAACCCCTTCAACAGCAATGAGCTCCCGCCCGGCATCCTCGACGCGTCGTGGGGCGGGCTCTTCGACGACTATCTGCTCAGCGCGATCTACGGCTGGGGCTCCGAGGTCGATCCGAGCACACGCTGCGAGTTCTCGGACGGCTCGATGCCCGCGTCGGCGGGACCGAACTACACGACGCTCGTGACGCGCACGGGCGGTGTGCGCGCGCAGATCTGCGACGGCTCCGCTGCGTGGGGACCTTTCTTCGACGCGGTCGCGACCGCGGTCGATCGTTCGTCGCGGGTGGACTGCGCGATCGAGATCCCGCCGCCGCCCGAGGGCGTGTTCTTCGACCCGACGCGCATCAACGTGTTCGTGCGCGAGGACGACACGAGCACGGGCGTCGGCCGCGTGGCGGGACCGGACGCGTGCGACGCGACGCGCGGCGGCTGGCACTACGACGACGAAGGCGCGCCGACGCGCGTGGTGCTGTGTCCGGCGTCGTGCGAGCGCGTCCAGCCCGCGGCGGGGGTCGAGCGAAGCGTCGACGTGCAGTTCGGCTGTCAGTCGGTCCCGATCTGATCGCACCGAGCACGGAGGGCCGAGCACGTACGGCCGAGCACGTACGGCCGAGCACGTACGGCCGAGCACGTACGGCCGAGCACGGACGGCCGAGCACGGACGACGGAGCGGATCGCCAGGGGCGCGTCGACCGGGCCCGACCTGATAGTCTCCGCGCCGATGCAGACCGTCCTCGAGCTCCGCGCGCACGCCGATCAGAAGCTCTTCTCCGGAGAGCACCTCCACGCGCTCCACGCGTACGCGCTCCTCGTGCAGCTCCAGCCCAACGACCTCGAAGCGCGGCTGCGCGTCGGCGACACGTTGCTCGCGATGGGCGAGGTCCAAGGCGCGGCGTTCGTCTACACGACGCTCGCGCGCCACGCCGCCAACGCCGGGCACCCGCTCGTCGCGCTGATCGCGCTGAAGATCCTGGAGGCGCTCGAGCCCGAGCTCGGCAAGCTGCTCGCGAGCTTCGCGAAGCTCTACGGCAAAGACAGCGAGAAGCTCGGGCGCGCCGCGCGGCTCTCGCTCGCCGACGCATCGTACTCGCTGCCGCCCGACCTGCGCCTCGACACCCCGCCGCCGCCCGAGCAGCTCCTGCCCGCGGCCGCGAAGATCGCGGTCTCGTTGGAGCGCATCGCCGCGTACCCCGACAAGCTCTCGCCGATTCCGCTCTTCTCCGAGCTGCCGGTGGAGGCGTTCGCGCGGGTGCTCTCGGCGCTCAAGCTCGTGCGCACGCGGCCGGGTGACACGGTGCTCGCGCAGGGCGCGGAGGGAACGAGCTTCTTCGTGCTCGCGCGCGGCACCGTCCGAGTGGTGCGAACCGACGAGAAGGGCACGCCCCACGAGCTCGCGAAGCTGCACGACGGCGCGATCTTCGGCGAGATGGCGCTCGTCAGCGCGCAGCCACGAACCGCGAGCGTGATCGCGCAGAGCGACTGCGATCTCTTCGAGTTCGACCGCGAGGCCCTCGCGGCGGCGTCGAGCGAGGTCGCGACGATCGCGGTCGCGCTCGACAAGTTCACGCGCGAGCGCCTGATCCAAAACGTGCTCGCGACCTCCCCGTTCTTCCGGCCGCTCGAGCGCGCGCAGCGGGTCGATCTCCTGCGTCGCTTCAAGGCGGTCGACGTCGCGCCGGGGACCACGATCATCCGCGAGGGCGAGCCGGGGCGCGGCTTGTACCTGCTGCTCTCGGGCGAGGCCGACGTTTGGAAGAAAGACGGCGACCAGAAGGTGCTGCTCGCGACGCTCAAGCCCGGCGACATCTTCGGCGAGATCAGCCTGCTCAACGACGAGCCCACGACTGCGACGGTGAGCGCGGGCACCGCGTCGACGGTGCTCTTTCTCGAGGGCGAGGTCTTCCGAAAGCTGGTCGGAGCGATCGACGCGATCCGCGAGTACGTGGAGAGTCTCGGCGACGAGCGCCTGCTGGATCAACGTTTGTCGCTCGAGTCGGCTGACGTGGACGAGCTCGACGAGGACGACCTCGTGATGATCTGAGCGACGAGACGTCGACGTCGAAGTCGACGTGGTCGCGGACGTGGACGTGGACGTGGACGTGGACGTGGACGTGGTTGCGGACGTGGTCGGCGACGACCCGCTCCGACCCGCTACACGAAGCGGTGGCTGCCCTTCACCCCGTCGCTCTCCGCATCCGGGGCGAAGCGGTAGGGTTCGTCGACCAAGCCGTCGATGCGGCGCATCACCTCGTCCACGTGGCTCTGGAAGAGCGCGCGGTGCTTCTTCTCGCTCTTCGCGTCGAAGGGCGTGAACGGCTCGGGCACGTGCCAGGCCGCCGCGTCGTCGTGCGTGAGCGGTTCGCCGAAGCGGTAGACGATGCGGCCCGGCTTCGCGAAGGGGCTGCTCGTCGGGTACACGCGGTCGGAGCCGCTGCAGCCGACGGGAACGACGGTCTTCCCGTAGCGCAAAGCGACCTGCGACATGCCGATGTGCCCGCGCGAGAGGCGGATGCTGCGGGTGCCCTGCGGAAAGACCAGCAAGTCGAGCCCGATGTCGAAGGCTTCCTCGTGGAGCTGGAGGAAGCGCTGCATCATGCGCGAGAAGGTCGCGACGATGGCCTCGCCCCAGGTCTCCCGGGTGGGATCGAACACGCGCCCGAGGATGTCGCGCGGGGTGGTGAGGAACGCGCGAGGGACGGGGAGGGCGCTCTCGTCGGCCGGCTCACCGGTCGCGATCGCGTCCACGTGGTGACGGAGCGCTCCGTACTCGTCGTCGGTGGGGCGCCGCCCGAGATTCGCGAGTAGATCCTTGGTGATGATGTATCCCCGCGACACCGTCGGGAGATTGTTCGTCATCTCCATGAACTTACCGACGATCGGGTTCTCGTAGTACTTGCCCTTGACCCACGTCGCGGTGAAACGCGATTCGTGTCGCCACAGGTGGTACTGAAACGGCCAATAGTTGTACCGATCCGTGTGGTTCATCGCGAAGATCACCGGCTCGCGCGGGACCTTCTCGAAGCCTTCGAAGACGATCTCCACCTTCCGGAGGAGCTCGTAGTTCGGGAGGAGCACGCCGCGCGCGACCACGCGCTGCCAACGCGGGCGCGCTTCGAGGCGGATGCGATCGAGGCGAGGGATGTCGAGCACGAGCGAGACGGTCGCCTCTCCCCGCCGTGGCGTCAACGCGGGCGCCCGGTGCTCGGACCGACGGACGATCGTCGGTCGTGCTCGCGTTCACCGTCGGAGCGACGGCCTTCGGCTCACGTCGTGGTGCGCATCCCGGACTTCCGGTTCGCGATGGCGTCGTCGCGCAGCTTGGTGAACGCGCGGCGCGCGCGTTCGATCGGACCCTCCGCGGCGGGCGGCGGCATCACCTCGCCTTCGGCCTTGCGGCGCTCGCGCCACTTCGGCAGCGCGTAGGCGATCGCGCTGGCGGCACCGGCTGCCGCCGCCGCTTGGGCGAGCCCGACCGGCCCCAAGGGGCGACTGCCGAAGAGCACGCTGGTGGTGGGCGTTTGGATCAACGCCACGAGCGCGGCGAGGCTGCCGACGCCGGTCGCGACCACGAGCGGGCTCGGGCCGCCCGACACGAGGGTCTGACCGAGCTGCGCGCCGACGAGCGCGAGCAAGCCCACGGTGTCGGCCCCGCGTCGATCGCCGGTCAGCCGCGCCATCGCCCACGCTGCGGTCGCGCTCGCCGCGGTGATCGTGCCGCGCTCCAGGATCTGCTTCTCCAACGCCTCGCCGAGCGAGGCCTCGGGTCCTTCGCGCAGGAGCTCGTCCGGGGTGACGGAGGTCGGTGGACGCAGCGCGACCGCCATCGCGGGCAGCGCGTCGGTCAACAGGTTCACGAGCAGGAGCTGCCGCGGGTTCAGCGGCGAGCGGTTCCCGATCATGCCGCCCGCGAGCATGAAGCCGATCTCGCCGAGGTTGCCGCCCACGAGCAGCGAGACAGCTTCGCGCACGCTCCGCCAGAGCGCGCGTCCTTCGAGCACCGCGGCCACGATGCTCTCGACCTTGCCGTCGGCCACCACGAGGTCCGAGGCGTGTCGCGCCGCGCCGGTCGCGCCTCGTCCGAGCGCGATGCCCACGTCCGCGAGCCGGATCGCCTGCGCGTCGTTCGCGCCGTCACCCGTCATCGCCACCACGCGCCCGCGCGACTTCAACGCGCGCACGATGCGCACCTTCTGGCTCGGCGTGACGCGCGCGAACACCCGAACGCGATCGAGCACCGCGCCGAGGTCTTCTTCGTAGGTGCGGTCGAGCTCCGCGCCCGTGATCACCTCCGGAGACTCGCCGTCGAGCTGCAGCTCGCGCGCGATGGCGCGTGCGGTCCGCGGGTGGTCGCCCGTGATCATGTAGGCCGTCACGCCCGCGCGCCGCAGATCGTCGAGCGCCTTCTTCGCCGTGGGGCGCACCGGATCGGCGATGCCCACGAAGCCACGAAAACGGCAGCCACGGATCGACGCGTCGTCGAGCTTGCCGCTCGCGAGGTGTCCGTCCGCGATCGCGAGCACACGCAGGCCGCGGTCGGCGATGGAGGTCGCGATCGCGTGCAGCGCCTCGCGCGCGTCGTCGTCGAGCGCGCGGTCGACGCCGCCCTCGATCCAACGATCGCAGCGCGCCACGACGACCTCGGGCGCGCCCTTGACGTGGATGCGCCCCGACTCTTCGCGCAGCGCGTGGAAGCCGCGCGCCGGCTCGAAGTGCAAGACGTCGCGCACCCGCATCGCGGGGTGGACGTCGATGCCCGCGCGCAGGCCCGCCTCGACGAGCGCCTGGTCGGTCGGGTGCGGGAGCGCCGCGTCGGCCGGAGGTGGCGTCGCTCGGAGCGCGACCGCGAGCGCGCTGCGGAGCGACTCGGCGAGCTCGCCCGGTGCGCCCTCCTGGTGCCCGTCGTGCACGAGCTGCACGCGGAGCTTGCCCTCGGTGAGCGTGCCGGTCTTGTCGGCGCACAAGGTGTCCACGCGACCGAGCGCCTCGATCGCCCGTGGGTTGCGGACGATCGCGCCGCGCTTCGACAGGCGCTTGGCGGACGCGAGCTGCGCGCTCGTCGCGAGCAAGGGCAGACCCTCGGGCACCGCAGCGACCGCGAGGCTCACGCCGCCGCGGAGGATCTGCTGCGGCGTTCCGTCCTTGCGCGCGAGTCCCGAGAGGATCACCGCCGCGCCTGCCGCGGCCGCGATCGGCGCGGTGATCGACGTGAGGTCGTGCAGACGCGCCTCGACGCCGCCCGCGGGCGCTTCGTCCGAGTCGAGCAGGCCGCGTTGCGCCTCGGTGTCGTCGCCCGCCGCGGTCACCACGAAGACCGCGGAGCCCGCCGCGATGACGGTCTCGGCGAAGATCATCGAGCGTCGATCGGCGACGTCGGCTTCGGGACCCACGGGCGCGACGTCCTTGCGCACCGGCAGCGATTCACCCGTGAGCGACGCTTCGTCGACCTCGAGCCCGTGCGCTTCCAGCAGGCGACCGTCCGCCGGCGCCACCTCGCCCACGTCGAGCTCGACCACGTCGCCTGGGACGAGGTCGTTCGACGACACGCGGCGCACCGTGCCTCCGCGGCGCACGCGCACGTGACGTTGCTCGTCGTCGAAGAGCGCGCGCAGATCGCGCTCGGTGCGCGTTCGCTGCGCGACCCCGAGCGCGGTGTTCACGCCGAGCACGCTGCCGACCATCAGCGCGTCGGTGACGCCGCCCATGAGCGCGGAGAGGCCGGCGCCGCCGACGAGGATCGGCGTGAGCGGGTTGTCCAGCTCCTGCACCACGAGCTCGACGAGCTGTCGTGCGCGCGAGCGTGCCTGCTTCGTCGGGGGGCGGCGCTGATCGACCTCCTCGTCGGTGAGCCCGAGCGCGCGCGTCTCGAGCGACGCGAGCACCGCCTCTGCGCTCTCCGAGTGGAACCTCACCGCGGGCCGACGCCAGCCGCGCGCGGGTGGGCGCGCCACGAGCTCGGCCACGCGGATGCCGTTGGCCATCGCGATCACCTGCGTGGCGCTCGCGGCGAGCATCACGCGCCGGATCGTGCGGGAGTTCGCGCCGCCGAGCGTGACGAGCACACCGGTCGCGAGCTCGACGCCGGCCATGCGCACGGCCTGCCGCGAGGCGGCGCGGGCGTAGCGCGTGGAGTCGACGATCACGAGCGCGTCGCGGAGGCCGTCCTCGGAGCAGAGCAGATCCGCGCTGAAGGGGACCTGGGTCCCGACGACGAGCCCGACCCCGACGTCTGCTGCGGCGAGGGCCGCGTCGTCCGAGCCGACGTACATCACCGCACGGCCGGTGCCCTGGAGCGTGCGCACGCCCTCGGCGCCGCTCGCGACCTTGCGCCCGCTGCGGTGGATCGCGAGGCCGGCGCGCTTGGCCGCCGTGATCAACGCGTCGACGTCGGGCTCCGGCGGATCGACGAAGAGCTCGCCTTCGACGACGAGGGTGTCGATGCGGTCGAGGCGACGGAGCGCGTCGCGTTGGAGCACGATCACGTCGCGCTTGCCGAGCAGGAGTCCGAGCCACGACGCGAACGCCTCGCGCCCGAGGTACGCCGGTCGCGGGATCCCGGCGATGAGACCGGCGGCGGCGCCTTCGAGGCTCTGGCTCGACGCGAGGCCGAAGCTCGCGCCACCGAGGCTCGCGAAGGTCGCCTTCTCCGCGTACCGCTCGATCGGACCGGGCGGGAGCGGCACCGGGCGCTCGTCGATCTGCGGGCGCGTGGTCGGGTGCCGATCGGGATCGCCGCACAACGCCGCTTCGCGCGAGGCGAAGGCTGCCGCGCGTGCGTCGAGCTCGCGGAGGCGGATCAGGCGTCGCGCCGCGTCGACGCTGGGCGCGAGCGCGCCTTGGACGAGCGCGCCCGAGACCGCTTTTGCGAAGCTGATGCCGAGCTCGGTGGTGCCGCGACCGAGGCGCTCTTCGAGGATCTTGCGCGCCTCCGGGATGCCCTCGACCGCCGCGACGAGGGCCGCGATGTTCAGCTCGATCGGCGCGGTGCGCGCGCCCGCCATGCGCATCGCGAAGCCGGTGCCGAGCGCGATCACGTTCAAGCCGAGCTCGAGCTCGGTGCGTACGCGCGGCTCGTCGTCACCCGGATGCTTCGCGGCTTCGTCGTCCTCGAACGGAAGCTCCGCGATGCCGAAGCGCTCTTCGAGGTGCGCGAGCGCGGCCGCGATGCGTCCTTCCGTGCTCTCGTCGGCGCTCTCGTCGAGCTCGATCACCAGGCACCCGAGCACCGCGTTGTAGCGACCCCAACGCACGTCCGCGATCGTCGCGAGCGCCGCCTCGGAGGCCGCCGCGAAGCTCGTCGTGAGCTCGGCCGGGACGGGACGCGTCTCCACGTGGAGGCGCGGGCCGTTCTTCCAGCGGCGACGGTCGCGGTGACGGATCGTGCGCCAGGCGCGGCGCACGTGATCGAAAGCGTTCATGGGGGGATCGTCGTCGCGCACGGGCCGCGCCGCAAGGGCGACGTGGGATTGGCGTGCTCTTCCACGCGTGTCATGGCGACCGACCCTCGAAGCTTGCTCGGGTGCAAGGCGGCGCGCCGTGGCGTGCTGCCTCGAAGTGGGGCGGAGTGGTGGCCGCCGCGCTCGACGCGACGGCGGAGCGTGCGCGATGCGACCGTGAGGTCCGGCTCAGTGACAGCCGCGGGTCGGCGGCTTTCGGACGAGCCGGCTCACGGGCACGTCCGGGCGCGAGCTCGAGCGCGGCGTCCTTCGCGGCTTCCGACCCTCGAAGCCCAGCTTCCACACCAAGTAGACCACCGCGAGCGCGACCACCACGCCCGCCGCGATCGGCTGCCAGTGCGCGAGCAAGCTCATCCGGTCCCCCAACCGAGCGCGCGGCCGATCTGGAAGACCCCGAGCGTCACCACGTACGCGAGCACGGTCATGTAGACGAACATCAGGATCGGCCACTTCCACGAGCCGCTCTCGCGCTTCACGACCGCGAGCGTGCTCATGCATTGGCAAGCGAGCACGAAGAAGACCATCAGCGCGACGCCGGAGAGCGGCGTCATGAGCTTCGATCCGTCGCGACGGCGCGCGTCGCGGAGCTGCTCGCGCAGCGACGTGCTCTCTTCGTCCGCGTCGTCGCCGATACCGAAGACGATGCCGAGGGTCGACACGAAGACCTCACGCGCCGCGAACGCGCCGATCACGCCGACGCCCATCCGCCAGTCCATGCCGAGCGGCTCGATCGCGGGCTCGATCGCCTTGCCGAGCCGACCCGCGGCGCTGTGCTCGAGCTGCTCGCCCGCTTCGGAGGCGTCGATCGCCGCCAGCCGAGCGTCGAGAGCTTCGCCCGAGAGCTCGGCGCGCGCTTCGATCCGCTGCGCCTCGTGTGCGACCGCGACCTCGTCGCTCTTGGGGAAGGTGAGCAACGCCCACAGCACGATCGTGAGCGCGAGGATGATGGTGCCGGCGTCGACGAGGAACGCGCGCACGCGCTCCCACGTGGTGCCGAGCAAGTTGCGCACGAGCGGCATGCGGTAGGGAGGCAGCTCGAGCACCAGGGTCGGGCGCGGTCCACGCACCGCGGTCCGTCGCAGCACCGCGGCGGCGGCGAGCGTCGCGACCACGCTGAGCGAGTACATCGAGAGCAACACGACCGCGCCTACGCTGAAGATCCCGGCGATGCGCGTCTCGCCCGCGAAGACCGTGCCGGTGACGAGCACGTAGACCGGCAGGCGCGCGCTGCAGCTCATGAGCGGCAGCGCGAGCTTCGTGACGAGCCGATCTTTGTGCGAGGCGATGGTGCGCGTCGCCATCACGGCCGGCACCGCGCACGCGAAGCCCGAGAGCAAAGGCACGAACGCTTTGCCGTGCAGGCCGACGGACTTCATCACGCGGTCGATCACGAAGGCCACGCGCGCGAGGTAGCCGCTGTCTTCGAGGAACGAGATCAGCAGGAAGAGCAGGCCGATCTGCGGCACGAAGACGATCACGTTGCCGACGCCGGCGAGGATTCCGTCCACGAGCAGATCGCGAAACGGACCTTCCGCCATCCCGCTGCGCGCGAGGTCCTGCGCCCAACCGACGCCGTCCTCGATGAGCCCGATCGCCGGATCGCTCCACGAGAAGAGCGTCTCGAAGACCACGTACATCACGAGCGCGAAGGCCACGAAGCCGAGCACCGGGTGCACGAGGATCGCGTCGATGCGATCGGTGAGCGTCCGCGCGGGGCGTGCTTGGCGCACGCTGGTCGACGCGAGCCGATCGAGGAACGCGTAGCGCGCGGAGACGAGCGCGAGATCGAGATCGCGACCCTCCTGCTCGGCCTTCGTCTGTCGCTCCTCGGCGATCGCGCGTAGGGCGGCCGGCACGTCGCGCAGCTCGTCGTCCGCGCCGACGCTCAGCAGCGCCCACGAAGCCCACGCGCGCGCTGCGTCACCCTTCACGTCGAGCGTGCGGATCGCGACCTCTTCGACCGCGCGCAGGTCCGCTTCGGTCGCGGCGTCGTGCGTGATCCTCGGGGCAGGCGCGACCTCGGCGTCGATCGCGTCCGACACCGCGCGTGCGAGCGCGTCGATCCCTTCGCCACGCGAGGCGACGATCGGCACCACCGTCGCGCCGAGCGCGGCGCCGATCGCGGCTTCGTCGATCGCGATCCCGGAGGCGCGCGCCTCGTCCATCATGTTGAGCGCGACGACGGTGGGCAGGCCGGTCTCGCGCACCTGCAGCGCGAGGTAGAGGCTGCGCTGGAGCGAGGTCGCGTCGAGCACCACCACGACGACGGAGGGCCGATCGCGCAGCAACGCGTCGACTGCGATCTGCTCCTCGGGCGAGCGCGCGGAGAGGCTGTAGGTGCCGGGGAGATCGACGAGCTCGATCTCCGCGTGCTGGCTCCGCTCACCGAGCTTCCACGTCGCGGCGCGCCGCTCGACGGTGACGCCAGGGTAGTTGCCGGTGCGCGCGCGGGTGCCGGCGAGCGCGTTGAAGAGCGTCGTCTTGCCGGCGTTCGGGTTCCCGACGAGGTGGACGCGCGGCATGGGCGCGAGGGCGGGGGCAGCGCTCATCGGAGGTGCTTCGTGCGGAGGAAGAGGAGCCGGTCTTCGTGGCTACGAACCGGGCGCGTGAGCGCCATCGGAGACGGCGAAAGGGAGCGATGTTGCGGGCTCATTCGGGGCTCGTCGCGCCCACTGGCGAGGCCACGCGCGTGTCCTCCGCGACCACGTCGCGCACCACGATCCCGTGCGCCTCGTCGCCGCGGATCGAGAGCCGATAGCCGCGCAGCGAGAGCTCGATCGGATCGCCGAGCGGCGCGCGGCGCATCACCTCGACGCTCGTCCCTGGCAGCACGCCGAGCTCGAGCAGGCGCCGACGCACCGCGCGGTCGCACTGCACCTCCGCGACGACGGCGCGGCTGCCGACCGGGAGGTCACCGAGGCGGGTCGAGCCCGTGAGAGACATGGTCTTATTGAGAACCATTTTCAACAAGTGCGCAAGGCTGCGCGTGAGTTTTCGGGAGTCGTTTCGGGGTTCTCCGCGCGGAGCGCAGGGGTCCCGGAACGGGGCCGTCGGCGGGGCTCGACACCTCGACCCGACCGCGTCGATCAGCCCTCGACGATCACGGCGTCGCCGACGCGAAAACGCCCGCTCTCCACGATGCGCGCGACGATGCCGCCCATGCCGCGCATCGCGTGGTAGCCGCCGGGGCCGAGCGCGGCCTCCATCTTCGAGCACGGCTCGCACGACGCGGAGCCTTCGAACACCGCGTCGCCGATGCGAAACCGCAGCGACTGCAGCGCCTTCACGTTCACGCCTTCCACGACGAGGTTGCGACGGAGCACCTCGGGCGTGACCCGCACGCGCTCCGGCACGAGCTCCTTCGGCCGCGAAGCGAGCAGCGCCTCGATCACCGGCAGGTGCTCGGCCTGCACGATCGAGATCTGCCGCTTGCCGTCCTTGGCGTAGCGGTCGCCTTCGAGCCCACGCGCGGCGATCGCGTGCACCTCGTCGAGCACGCGGATCGGCGCCTCGCGGGCGGGGCGGACGCCGATCCACGTCACACGTCCCACGAGCGGCGGGCCAGCGAGCAGCTCACGAATGGTCTCCATGTGGACGAGCGATAGCACTCTGCACGGCGTGGTGCGTGCGAGGCGCGGCACCCCGCGCGACGAGGGGCCGCACGACGAAGCGCAGCACCCGCACGACGTGTTTTGGCGACGTGGTGAGCGACGTGATGTGGTGAGCGCGCGGTGAAACAAACGCGCCTCCCCGTGCGTAGACCTTCCGTCCTGGGTCATGCTGAAGCGGTGAGCTCGCCACACCGCGCTGCGAGCCCACGAAGGAAACCGACGCGATGAAGACGACGCCGACCGCCGAGGAGCGGCAAGGGAAGCAGTGGATCGCCGGGATCGCGCGGACGATCGGCGCGATGCTGCTCGTGCTCTGGGCGATCGAGATCGTGAACGCGCTCGTCGGTCACCGCCTCAACGCGTGGGGCATCCTGCCGCGCCGGGTGGAAGGGTTGCCGGGCGTGGTGCTCGCGCCGCTGCTCCACGCGAGCTTCGCGCACCTCACCGCCAACTCCATCTCGCTCGCGCTCTTCGGCACGATGATCGCGATGCGCTCGCGCGCCGAGCTGGCGTTCGTGACCGTCGGCGGCGCGCTCGTCGCGGGCATCGGCACTTGGATCTTCGGCAGCTTGTTCGGACCGCTCGGCATGCACGTCGGCGCGAGCGGCGTGGTCTTCGCGTACTTCGGCTACTTGCTGTCGATCGGGATCTTCGAGCGGCGGCTCGGCTCCGTGATCGTGAGCGTGGCGATGCTGCTGGTCTTCGGCGGGATGCTCTACGGCGTCCTGCCCGGTCAGCGCGGCATCAGTTGGGAGGGCCACCTCTTCGGCTTCGTCGGCGGCGTGATCCTCGCGCGCACGGTCGGCCGTCGGCGCAGCGCGGTGAGGCCTGCCCCGCGACGTGCGAAGCCGCGCGCACGCTGAGCGCGGTCGCGACGCGTGAGCGCACGTCGCGACCGGCCCGCGATGGCGCCTCAGGTGCTCGGCAGGCCGAAGCGCTCGCGGTGCTCGGCGAGGAACGCGAGGTAGTGCTCGAAGTCCTGCTGGAACTCGACCTCGCCGCCGTACGCGCACTGCTCGAGCTCGGTCATCAGCTCGCCGAGGCGCTTGCTCGGGGGGACCCCGAAGCGCTCGGAGATGGCGAGGCCGAGGCCCTTGGGCAGCGGCTTCACCTGCGCGTCTTCCTTCTGCAGCGCGACGACCCGCTTCTTCAGGTCGGCGATGTTCTGGATGCCGCGCTTCTTCTTCGCGGGGCGCTTGGTCGTGATGTCCGCGCGACCGAGGTCGAGCAGATCCTTCAGACCCTCACCCATCTGCTTGTAGAAGCGGCGCACCGCCGCGTCGGTCCAGGACTCTTCGTACTGGCTCGGGCGCAGGTGGTGGAGGATGAGGAAGTGCACGCGCTCGCCGAGCTCTCCCTCGAAGCCGAGGCGCGTGCCGACCTTGCGCTTGAACATGCGCGCGCCGAGCTCCGCGTGGCCGTGGAAGGTCACGCGACCGCGCTCGTCGATCTTGCGTGTGCGGGGCTTGCCGATGTCGTGCAGCAGCGCGCCCCAGCGCACCGAGAGGCGCGGCACGGACTGCTTCACGACCTGCTTGGTGTGCTTCCAGACGTCCTTGTGCTTCCACTCGCCGTCGGTCATCCCGATCATCGCTTCGATCTCGGGGAGCCACGCGACGAAGAAGCCCGCGCGCTGCAGGGCCTCGAGCGCTTCTTCGACGCCGCGACGGTGGACCATCAGCGCGTCGAGCTCCGCGCGGAGCTGCGCGACCGGAACTGCGAGCCACTCTGCGGTGGAGACCTTGGGAGCCGGATCCTCGAGGCGCGCGGGCTCGTCCGCGCACACGGCCGCCCACCGCAACGCGGCGAGGGCGCGGTCGGGCGAGGCGCTCGTGGGCTCGAGGAGGGTCATCGTCGGATCCTTCGGGTGGAGGCGGGGGCGACGAGGGAGCGAAAAACGTAGCAGGCGAGGCCGCCCGGGCCCAGGTCGAGCGGGCGTAGATGAGGCGCCTTCGTTGGTTTCGCAAGCCAGGAGACACGATTCGCGGGCTCCTCGTCGGACTCCTGCGGGAACGGCACCGACACTGGCACCGACACTGGCACCGACACTGGCACCGACGCCGGCATCGACGCTGGAGTACGCTCGCGCGCGATGGACGCACACCGTCGCTCCGCGTGGCGCATCTGGCTCTACCCGCTCTCGATCCTCGCGAGCGCGGCGCTGGCCGTGTTCGTGATGACGTTCTGGATCGACGCGGGAGGCAACCTCGACGCTGCCTTCGATCGGCTGCTGCATCCGAACCCCGACTCCGCCCGCGAAGCCATCAGCAACACCGCGGAGGTCGTGAGCGCCGTGCTCGGCATCGCGATCACCGTCGTGGCCATCGTCGTGGAGCTCGCGTCGAACCGCTACACCCACCGCGTCACGGAGCTCTTCGTCGGCGAGCCGGTGAACTTCGCGGTGATGGGCTTCTTCGTCGTCACCGCGCTCCAGGCGGTGTTCGTCGTCGTGGTCTTCGATCACCAGGAGCTGCCCGAGGACTCGTTCATCCCCTACCTCGGGATCACCGTCTCGCTCGCGATGCTCGCGATCTGTCTCTTGATCGTGCTGCCGTATTTCGCGTTCGTGATGGAGTTCTTGAACCCGATCTCGATCGTCGATCGCATCCGCGCGCACACCATGAAGGTCGTCGGACGCGGGCGTTCGCTGCCGGCGCGGCAGGCGGAGGCGGTGCGCGGCATCGAGCAGATCGCGGACGTCGGGCTCAACTCGATGGAGCACAAGGACAAGGGCATCTCGATGGCGAGCGTCGACGCGCTCAAGGCCATGGTGCTCGACTACCAGAGCATGCGGCCGACGCTGCCCGCCGACTGGTTCCGCGTCGACGGCGAGCTCGCGCACAACCCGGACTTCGTCTCGATGAGCGACGAGGTGCTCGCGGCGGTGACGCGACGGCGCATCTGGTTCGAGATGAAGATCCTCCGGAAGTACCAGACGCTCTACAACGAAGCGCTCAACCGGATGCGCGACATCAATTACCTGATCGCGATCAACACCCGGCACCTCGCGGAGCACGCGCTCGACACCAAGAACGAAGAGCTCTTCGACCTTCTGGTGAAGTTCTTCAACACGTACCTGCGCGCGACGGTGAACGCGCGCGACGTGCGCACGGCCTACAACGTGCTGCAGCAGTACCGGCTGCTCGCGGAGCGCGCGCTGGTGCACGAGTCGGGTGCGCGCGCGATCGAGATCGCGCGCTACTTCAAGTACTACGGGCTCGTCGGCTTCCACGCGACCTTGCCCTTCGTGCTCGAGACGGTCGCGTACGACCTCTGTCAGCTCAACGAGATGGCCTTCGATCGCCGCTCGCCCGCGCAGCGCGAGCTGCTGCGCATCTTCCTGGAGGTCGACAAGGAGTCCGAGAGCGACATCCAGGAGGTCAGCCTCCGCGGCGTGCGCAAGGCGCAGGTGAAGCTCGCGACCTACTACCTCCTTCACGGCGACGAGAAGCTCGCGCGCGAGATCTTCAAGGACATGGAGCGCGAGCGGCGCGACCGCCTCGCCTCGATCCGCGACGAGCTGCTCGGGGTTCGTTCGAGCGAGTTCTGGGAGATCAGCGACCGCGGCGTGAACTTCGACTACCTCGATCCGGAGCGCAAAGAGAAGCTGCTCGAGTTCTTCTCGTGGTTCCCGGATCTGGCGGCGCTCACGCTCTCGATGCTGCCCGATCGCGTGCCCGACGCGGCGGAGGTCGCGGCCGCGATCTCGAAGCGTAAGAAGGAACGCGCGGACGACACGATGCACCCGGTGCCGGGTGGGGGGACCGATCCGGCGGCGGAGGAGTGACGCGTTCGTCGCTCCGTTCGGTTCGAGCCTCGACGTTGGATCGTTCGTCGACGTAGGTTCATTCGTGGACGTCGCCGTTCACGTCGCCGACCACGACCACGACCACGTCCACGTCCACGTCTACGATCGGTCGATCATGGTCGACTGTCCGTCGACGCTCGCGTCGGGCGACGCGACGACCTCAGAGCCCGGAGGACTTGAAGCTCTGGTTCTGCTCGGGCGAGAGCACGTGGATGCCGCACTCGCGCTTCTTGCCGAGGATGCGTCCGTCGCGCGGATCCATGTCGGGGGTGGTCGGCAAGGTCGAATGAACGTCGCCGATCGAGCGGTACCCTTCGTGATAGAGCGGGTGCAGCGGGAGGTCGTGGCGATCGAGGTAGTCCTCGACGTCCTCGATCGTCCAGTCGAGGATCGGGTGGACCTTGATGCGCGTGCCCTGGCGATCGACGCGACGCAGGCCCGCACGATGTTCGGTTTGATCGGCGCGTAGTCCGGCCAGCCACGAGGTCGCGTGGTGCTCGCGCAGCGCGCGCTGGAGCGGCTCGACCTTGTTGCGGCGCAGGTACTCCTCCACGCCTTCTTCGCCTTGCTCCCAGAGGCGACCGAAGAGCGCCTCTTGGCGCGCGGGCGTCATGTCGGGGCCGTAGACCTTCAGGTTCAGTCGGAAGCGTTCCGTGAGCTCCTGCGCGAAGCGGTAGGTCTCGGGGAAGAGGTAGCCGGTGTCGATGAAGAGGATCGGCAGCTCCGGCACCACGCGGTGCACGAGGTGGAGCATCACCGCGGAGTGCGCGCCGAAGCTGGAGCTCATGACGAGCCCCTTGCCGAAGGTCTCGGCGGCCCACGCGATCACGGTCTCTGCGTCCGCGCCTTCGAGCCGCGCGTTGGCGGCGTCGAGCGCGTCGTCGTCGAGGGTCGGAGCGGCGGGAGCTGCTTCCATGGCGCCTAAGTTGACGTGAGAACGCGGGAATCGCAACGCGAGTTTGTCTGGTTCCTGTAGTGGTCTGAAAATATTGGATAAATCGGTCGTGGTACGACCGATTTAATACGCATGTTTTTGGTAAAGAATGCGTCGCGTCGACTTCTTGGCCGGGTCGGCGGGGTCAGCCGCCGACTTCCGCAGCGGTGCGCGGCCGGAAACCGATAGAGTCGCGTGCATGGGGATGCCGCTGCCGGGGCTCGTGGAGTCGGTCACCGTCTTTCGTCGTGGGGCCGCCGTGCGGCGGGCGTTCGAGCTGCCGAGCGGGGTGTCGCGCGTCGCGCTCGGTCCGCTCCCGCGCGCGCTCGACGACGGCTCGGTGCGCGTGCAGACGAGCGTCGGTGCGTCGGTGCGCGAGCTGCGGGTGGAGCTCGCGGTGTTCGCGCCCGACGCCGCGCTCGCCGCCGCAGACTCGGAGGCGCTCGAGGCGGCGCGGTTGGAGCTCGCACGCGCGGAGGCGAAGGTCGCGACGCTGCAAGGCAGCCTGCAGTCGATCGCGGCGATCACGATGCCCTCGCGATCCCGGGCGGAGCGAGGTGAGCCCGGCGAGATCCCGAGTGACGCGCGGCTGAAGCTCGCCCGCTTTCGGGCGGAGCGTGCGAACGCGACGAGGACGGCGCTGCTCGACGCGGAGGAGGCGCTCGCGCGCGCACGCGATCGGGTGGCGGTCGAAGAGGAGCGTGAGCGGCGCGCGACGAGCGCCCGGCGTACGCGGGTGGACGAGCTGCGCAAGCGGGTGGAGCTCGTGCTCGCCGAGCCGACCGAGGCGGGCGCGCGGCTGGTGCTCGAGTACGCGGTGCCGGGCGCGTGTTGGGCGCCGAGCTACGCGCTGCGCTTCGACGCGACCATGACGAAGGCGCGGCTCGAGCGGAGGGCGTACGTGGCGCAACGGAGCGGAGAAGATTGGAGCGGCGCGCGGCTCGCGCTCTCGACCGCGGAGCCGACGCGTTGGACGGAGCTTCCGGATTTGCCCTCGCTGCGGATCGGTCGGCGGCAGAGCGCGCCGGCACGACGCGGTTGGCGCGCGCCTCCGACGGGAGCCGACGCGCTCTTCGCGGACTACGACGCGGCGTTCGCGGAGCCGACGCGAACGGGCGGGTCGTCGCTCACGCAGGCGGGGAGCGTCACGAAGGAAGCGCTCGACGAGCTGCGTCGCCTCGCGGAGAGCAGCGTGATGGTGGCGGACATGGCGGACATGGACGACGAGGCCATGGCGGCGGGGCCTCCGCCGCCGATGCCACAGTCGATGCCGTTCGGTCCTCCAGGAGCGCCGCCGCCGCCGCGCGGTGCGCCCACGCCGATGGCGCCGATGGCCGCCGCGATGCCGGCCCGCGCGGCGATGGCGCCGATGGCGAAGAAGAGTCGCGGGCTCCTCGGTGGCTTCGGAGGCGGGGGCGGCCCGGAGCTCGAAGAAGGCTTCGCGGATCTCGGGGCCCCGCTCGCGGAGCCGCCCGCACCGAGCGGCGTCGCCATCGACGTCGAGCTGCTCGTGTACGCGCGCTTGCGGCTCGCCGCGATCGATGGACCCTCGCGTGGGAAGCTGATGCCGACGGGTCGCGTGGGCGCGCTCGCGGAGGCGCTCGGCGATCGGGTGGTGGGCGATCTCGGCGCGAGCTTGATCGAGGCGGAGCGCGCGGCGTCGCGGCTCGCGCCGGTGCCGCCGGGGGCGACGCTCGCCAGCGCGGTCGATGGCTTCGATCACGCCTTCGAGGTCGGCTCGCGCGTGGACGTGCCCTCGGACGGCGCGTGGCACGGCGTGCGGATCGGCGACGAGGAGCTGCCCTGCGAAGCGAAGCTCGTGGTGGTGCCGCGCGAGAGCGACGACGTGTTCCGCTTCGTGCAGCTCGCGGTGAAAGGCGCGCCGCTCTTGCGCGGGCCGGTCGACGTGTTCGTCGGGGATCGCTACCTGCTCGCGCGCGAGCTCGGGCCGACCTCGACGGGAGGCTCGCTGCGGCTCGGGCTCGGGGTGGAGCCGGGCGTGCGGGTCGCGCGCAACGTGCGCTTCGAGGAGCGCTCGGCCGGGCTGATGGGGCGCGCGCTCGAGCTCGTGCACGACGTGGAGGTCGAGCTGCGGTCGAGCCTGACGAGCGTCGCGACGATCGAGGTGCGCGAGCGCGTGCCGACGACACGCGAAGGCGACGACGAGATCGAGGTGCGCGAGGACGAAGTGAGCCCGACCTGGGAGCGATGGGAGCCCGATGCGAACGACGCGCCGCAAGGACGCTTCGACGGAGGGCGTCGCTGGCGCGTGAAGCTCGAGCCGGGAGCGACGCGGACGCTCCGCGCGCGCTGGGTGATCCGCATCGCGGCCAAGAACGAGCTCGTGGGCGGAAATCGGAGGGAGTCGTGACGGAACCGCAGAGCGGGCGGCGCGTGATCGAGGTGCCGGTGGTGGCGGTGCGGGTGCTCGAGGACCGCGCGTTCGTGCGGCGCGCGGGGAGGGTGACGCTCGAGGCGGGGCTCGTGCGGCTCACGGTCGAGGGCGTCGCGCCGGTGTTGGTCGACAAGACGCTCGAGGTGCGCGTGCGCGCGCACGGTTCGGCGAACGCGTCGCTCGCGGCGTCGCGGGTGCGGCGCGCGCGGATCGCGAAGAGCGACGCGAAGGGCGAGCACGCGGAGCGGGTGCGGGCGGTCGAGGAGGCGCGACGCGCGCACCAAACGATCGCGATCGAGCACGACGTGAAGCAGACGGAGCTCGCGGACCTGATCGCGGCCAAGACGCACCTCTGCACGGAGCTCGCGCAAGACGTGGGTTGGGGGCGCGACTCGATCGATCGCGCGAGCGCCGCGCTCGATGCGCTGATCGCGGGCGAGGACGCGCTGCGCGCCGAGATCGCGGAGCGCGCGGCGGCACGACGGCGCGCGGAGCGGGATCTGACGGATCGGATCGATCGCGAGGTGGCGGCGCGTCATCCGGCGACCGAGCGGCGTGCGTGGGTCGAGCTCGACGTGGACGTGGCGGTCGCAGGTGAGGTGTCCGTGGAGCTCGCGTACCTCGTGCCGAGCGCGGCGTGGCGACCTCGGCATCGCGCGACGCTGGTCGGCGATCGGATGGTGCTCGAGAGCGAGGCGTTCGTCTGGCAGCGCACGGGCGAGGATTGGGACGACGTCGCGCTGAGCCTCTCCACCGAGCGACCGTCGCTCGGCGTGGATCCTCCGACGCTGGAGGCCGATCGGCTCGCGACGCGGAAGAAGCCCGAGCGCGTGGAGGTGGAGACGCGCGCCCAGGTGGTGGCGACGACGGGGCTCGGGCGCGACGAGGCGGTGGCGCCCGAGGTGCCCGGCGTGGACGATGGCGGCGAGATCCGCGAGCTGTCGGCGGAGGGGCGCGTGCGCGTACCGAGCGACGGTCGGCCGCACCGCACGTCGATCGCGCGCGCGGAGGTGGCGACGACGATCGACCGGGTGCTCGCCGCGCCGTCGCGCTTCGTGATCGTGCGGGCGCGCGCAACGCACGCGGGGCCGGGCCCGCTGCTGGCGGGGCCGGTGGAGCTCGCGGGGACGAGCGGTCCGATCGGCGAGTCGGAGCTGCGCTTCGTCGCGCCAGGGGATCGGTTCGAGCTCGGCTTCGGCCCGGAGCCGGCGGTGCGGGTGGTGCGCGAAGAAGAGCGGCTCGCGGCGGAGACGAAGATGCTCTCGAGCTGGATCCGCAAGACCACGGTGGTGAAGAACAAGCTCAGCCACGTGGGCAACGAGAGCGTGCGCTTCGAGCTCGTGGAGCGGGTGCCGGTCTCGGAGATCGCGGACGTGAAGATCGAGCTCGACGCCGAGGGCACCACGCCGGGCGCGACCCTCGACGACGACGGCTTCGTGCGCTGGGACGTGCTGCTCGCGGCGGGGAGCACGAAGACGATCGAGCTGCGCTGGGTGCTCGCGAAGAAGGAGCACGTGCAGGGCGTGTAGGCCTCGAACGTAGGTCAAAGCGGCGTTGCGGCGACGACGGGCGCGACGTCGCCGATCGAAACGCGACACGCGTCCAGCGCGCGCAGCATCGCGTGTGCTCGTTCGCGATCAGACGTGCATCGACGGCACCGGGGTGCGCATCGTGACGAGCTCTTCGGCCGCGGTCGGGTGGATGCCGATCGTCGCGTCGAGCTGCGCCTTGGTGGCGCCGACCCGCAGCGCGACCGCGAAGCCCTGCACGATCTCGCCGGCGTCGGGGCCGACCACGTGCACGCCGAGCACACGGTCGCTCGTCTCGCAGACCACGAGCTTCATCATCATCCGATACGGCTGCCCGCTCAGCGTGTGCTTCATCGGGCGGAAGGTGCTGCGGAAGACCTTCACGCGTTCGCCGCGCCGCCAGGCCGCTTCTTCGGTGAGGCCCACCGTCGCGACCTCGGGGGTCGCGAAGACGGCCGTCGGCACGAGGTCGTAGTCGACGCTCGCGTCGGGTTGACCGCCGAAGAGACGACGCGCGAGCGTCATGCCTTCCGCGAGCGCCACGGGCGTGAGCTGCACGCGGCCGATGCAGTCGCCGAGCGCGTAGACGTTCGGCTGCGAGGTCTGGAACGTGTCGTCCACCTGCACCGCGCCGTCGGGGCTCGTGTCGATGCCGACCGCGGCGAGCCCGAGCTTCGCGGTGTTGGGCACGCGTCCGACCGCGGCGAGCTGCAGATCCGCCGCGAGCTTCGTTCCGTCGTCGAGCGTCGCGACGACCGAAGTGCCGTCGCGATCGAGGCGCTCGATCGTGCGTCCGAGGTGCAGCGTCACGCCGTGCAGCTCGAGCTGCTCGGCGAAGAAGCGACGTACGTCGTGATCGAAGGCGTTGAGCAGCTCGGGGTTGCGATGCACGACGTGCACCTCCGAGCCGAGCGCGCGGAACACGCTCGCGAGCTCGACGCCGATGTAGCCGCCACCCGCGATCACCACGCGCCTCGGCAGCGTGCGCAATGCGAAGAAGCCGTCGCTGTCGACGCCGAGCTCGGCGCCCGGGATCGGCGGCATGCGCGAGCGGCCGCCCGTCGCGATCAGCACGTGCTCGCCTCGCACGCGCGACGTCGAACCGTCGGCGCGCGTGACCCGGAGCGTGCGGGACTCTTCGAAGGCGCCGAAGCCCTCGATCACCGTGACCCCCGCGTCGACGAGCAGCTTCTCGTAGATGCCGTTGAGGCGGCGGATCTCCTTCTCGCGCGCGTCGACGAGGCTCGCCCAGTCGAAGCGCGGCGTGGTGTCGAAGCTCCACCCGAAGCCGCGCGCCTCGTGGAAACGCTCCGCGAAGGAGGCGCCGTACACCATCAGCTTCTTCGGCACGCAGCCGACGTTGACGCACGTCCCGCCGAGACGGCCGCTCTCGATCAGCGCGACCTTCGCGCCGAAGCTCGCCGCCATGCGCGCGGCACGAACGCCACCGGAGCCACCACCGAGCACTACGAAGTCGAAGTCTTCCATGCGTTCATCCGAGTCGTGCGGAGCGCGAGTCGCCGCCAGGGCCGTCGTGGACCGCGGTCGCGCGGTTGGTACGCGCGTAGGCGCCAAACGTGACGGCGGCCGCTCGTGAGTGCGAGCGGCCGCCTGATCTTCGTCAACTTCCCCGGTCGTCTCGAGCCAGCGGGACGTGTCGAGAACGTCAGACGAAGAAGTCGACCTGCAGCTCCTGCGACGGATCGACCGAGTACTCCGAGAGATCCTTCTTGCCCATCTTGTCGCGGACGATGTCCTCGTCGAGGAAGAAGTTGCCGGTGCACTCGCGGCTCGGCTGCGTGAAGATCCAGTGCGCGGCGTCGCCCATGATCGACGGCCAGCGGCTGCGCTTCATCATCATGTCGCCGCCGAGCAGGTTCTGGATCGCGGCGGTCGCGATCGTGGTGCGTGGCCAGAGCGCGTTCGCCGCGATGCCCGCGCCGCGGAGCTCACCCGCCCAGCCGAGCACACACATGCTCATGCCGAACTTCGCCATCGTGTAGGCGACGTGCGGCGCGAACCAACGCTCCTCCATGTTCAGCGGAGGGCTGAGGTTCAGGATGTGCGCGTTGCTGCTCTTCTTGAGGTAGGGCAGCGCGAGCTTCCCGCAGAGGAAGGTGCCGCGCAGGTTGATCGAGTGCATCAGGTCGAAGCGCTTCATGTCGACCGTCGCGGTGTCCGACAGGTTGATGGCGCTCGCGTTGTTCACGAGGATGTCGATGCCGCCGAAGGTCTCCGCGGCCTTCTGCATCGCGGACGCGATCTGATCCTCGAAGCGGATGTCGACCATCAGCGGCAGCGCCTTGCCGCCCGCCTTCTCGACCTTCTCGGCGGCGGTGTAGATGGTGCCTTCGAGCTTCGCGTGCGGCTCGGCGGTCTTGGCCGCGATGACGACGTTCGCGCCGTCCTGCGCAGCGCGAAGCGCGATGGCCTCGCCGATCCCGCGGCTCGCGCCAGTGATGAAGAGGGTCTTTCCAGCCAACGATCCCATCGCACACGCTCCTTCGGTTCCAGCCCGCACCCGATGCGCCGCCGCCACGGGGCTTCTCGGCACACCCACACCGCGAGGGACGTAGTACGAGCGCGCGGGACGGACAAGGGTCGTCGCCTTCGCGCCGCGAGGTCCTCGCGAGAATCACGCGGCGCGCGGTCGACCTTCGGTCGCCACGAGCGCGAGCGCGACGAGCTCGAGGTGACCGTGGAAGATCGCGGCGCGCAGGTAGCCGGCGCGCGCCTCGCCGAGGTCGACGAGGGCCCACGCGATCACACCGAGCGCGGAGAGCGCGGCGAGCCCGAGCACGATCGGGCCGAGGTCGTCGCGGAGCGCGGCGTAGCTCGCGCGGAAGGTTCGCGGGGTGGAGCGCTCACGATCGTCGTCCGGCACGAGGCGCAGCCAGACCGCGTAGTGAATCGACTGCGCGAACGCGAAGAGCACCACCATGCGCAGCGCGAGGCCCTCGCTCCACCCGGGCGCGAGGCTCGCGCGCGCGTCGTGCAGATCGAAGCCCACGAAGCGCACGTCGTGGCCGAGCCACCACGCGGTCGGCATCACGACGATCGCGAGGCTCGCCGCGACGTAGAGCGCGAGCGCGCCGACGTGCCATCGGGTGACGCGCGGACGCCAGAGCCACCAGAGGATCACTGCGACGAGGTTGTGCAGGTGCGCGAACGCGAGGTCGGCCTCGAAGCGGTGACGCGAGGCCAGCACTGCGAGCACGCCGAAGAGCCCCGCGACCGAGAGGCGTCGAGCGATCGACGCGTGGGAGAAGAGCGCCACCGCGCCGGCGCTCGCGAGGGCCGGCCAGACGTTCCCGAGCAGGGCGGCGGGCGCGAGGCCCGCGAGCGCGAGCAGCCCGAGCGCGCGGCGATGCAGCCCGCGACGCGCGACGAGGTACCGAAGGTCCGCGAGCACGTGCGGGACGCCGAGGAGCACCGGTCCGAGCGCGAGCAGGACGATGGGGAAGGTCGTCGCACCGACGAACGCGAAGCCGATCGCGAGCGCCGCACCGACGCCGACGCGCAGCTCACGATCGCGGATCAGCCGCCGACCGACGCCGCCGAGAGCGCGCAGCCCGTGGCGGCGCAGGGTGTCGAGCGGCGAGAGGGCTCGCTCGATCGTCGGCGGCTGACCTCGCGGACCCCGCGGACCGGTGACACGCGTCCGCGGCTGATCCCGCGGACCGGTGACACGCGTCCGCGGCTGACCCCGCGGACCGATGACACGCGTCCGCGGCTGACCCCGCGGACCGGTGACGCTCGCGTGCATGGCGCCGCCTCACCACGCGGCGAGGTCGAAGAGTCGCTCGGCGTTCGTGACGTCGAGACCGCCGGAACGGCAGAGGTTCATGGCCTCCGCGACCGGCAGCGCCGCGTAGGCTTCGCGACGCCCGTCGCTCGGCAGCGGAACGAGGCGCTCGCGAACCCCGAAACGATCGAGGAGCACGTTGATCGCCCGGACGAGCCCGCGCACGGTGATGCTCGCGTTGTCTTCGAGCTCCGTCAGATCGATCTGACCCGTGTCGAGCTCTTCTTCTTCGGGGTCGGAGACGGCGGCGAGGTGCTCGCCGGCGCGCTGCACCAGCGGTCCGTCCTCGCTGCCGATGCGCTCGAGGGTCACGTTGCCGAGCTCGGGGGTGACCGACGAGAGCCGCACCACGAGGTCGCGCGCGCTCGCCGGCTCGTTCGCGTCGTGGAGGAAGAAGCGGTCCTGGCGGCGTCGACGCGCGGCCGCTTCGGTGTCGGACGCGTGGTAGTAGAGCAGCAGCAGGTCGAGCCGCCGCGCGTCCTCGTCGGGGCTCGTCGGAGCCGTCTCGAGAAA
>ERZ761602.2184-NODE-2184-length-31865-cov-10.511191_pt1 | contig 31865 bp, 30 predicted proteins | sample MGYA00512165_ERZ761602 | MGnify/ENA primary metagenome ERZ761602 (study PRJEB28899, sample SAMN02445085) | bioreactor sludge metagenome | biome: EBPR sludge; isolation source: Thorneside wastewater treatment plant | place: Australia: Brisbane, Thorneside...
CGAAGCCGCGCTCGCGGCGAAGACCGCCATCAGGGCCAGGGCACGCGGGGGGGGGGAAATTCCAGACATCGGGTTGTCCGACGGGTTGAGGGGACTGCTCGTTCGCGCGAGGACCACGCATGAGGAGTCTCTCCCACACCTTTTCGAAAGTCAACAGGTCTCCGAAGACTTTACAATTGAATGCCCGTTCAGCGCTCGATCCAGCCGCACTGGCCTGTCGACCCCAGCAGCAGCGGCCCGACGCCCGACTCACACCACACAGCGCGCCGCCAGCTCCCGGAGCTGCTCCTCCCCCGGCCAGCGCCGCACCGCGCGCGAGGCCAGCCGACCGGCCTCCTCGACCTGGTTTCGCTCCAGCAGCGACGCAACACGCAGCGCCGCCTCGGCCGGGAGGGCCGGCAGCGGTCCATACCGACGATCCTCCAGCCGCGCGAGCTGGGCCGGCGGGAGACCGCCCGCCAGCAGCCGGGCGAGGACCTGGTCAACCAGGGCGCGGCGCCCGTTGTCCATGGCCTCCTCGGCCAGCAGGACGAGCGCCTTATGGTCCTGACCGGCGAGCTCCAGCGCCCGGGCGTCGGCCTCGGCCCGCTTGGGCTCGGGGTCGAGGCGAGCGGCCTTGACGACCCGCCGGGCGCGGTCGCGCTCGATCTCGCCGAAGACCTTGGGCGCGGCCCAGGTGGCGAGGGCGGCGAGGGCCATCACGATGGCCCACTTGGGGACGCCGAGGGTCAGGAGCAGGCTGAGCAGGGTCTTCATGGGTTCTCCGCGGCGCAGGTGTAGACGCGGGGACCGGGTTTGACAAGCGGGGGCCAACTCTTGCCAGGCACCTTGAACGCGGTAGCCTCCCGAATTACGCCAGCCGGCCCCCGCTTCCCCAGAGTTAGCGTGGAACCCTCCTGGCTCGATCCTTCCTGGCTCTCCGCACTCGCCCTCCTCGCTGTCGCGCTGGTCGTGCCGGCCGGGATGCTGATCGGGGCCCGGATCCTGGCGGTCAAGGCTCGCCGGGACGTGGCGACCAAGTTCGACACCTATGAGTGCGGCGAAGAGCCCGACGGCGCGGCCTGGCTGCGCTTCCACCCCCGTTACTACGTGGTGGCGCTGCTCTTCGTGCTCTTCGACGTCGAGACGGTCTTCATGCTGCCCTGGGCGCTGACCCTCGAACAGCTCGGCGCCGTCGCCTGGGTCGAGATGCTGGTCTTCGTGGCCATCCTGATGCTGGGCTGGGGCTACGCGGTGCGCAAGGGAGCGATCCGATGGCAGTAGACGAGTCCGGCCAGGCCTTCCGGCACCCGGCCTACGGCATGATCGAGGGGTTGACCTCGCTTCCGGGCGTGGACCTGGCCTTCACCACGGCCGACAAGGTGCTGACCTGGGGACAGGCCAACGCGCTCTGGGTCTTCCCGATGGCGACCTCCTGCTGCGGCATCGAGTTCATGGCCACCAGCGCCAACCGCTTCGACAGCGACCGCATCGGCACCATCCCGCGGGCGACGCCCCGGCACTGCGACGTGATGATCATCGCGGGCACGATCACGGTGAAGATGGCCCCCCGGGTCAAGAAGCTGTGGGACCAGATGCCCGAGCCGAAGTGGGCGATCGCGATGGGCTCCTGCGCCATCTCGGGCGACTTCTACCGGGACATCTACAGCGTCGTGCCCGGTGTCGACACCTTCATGCCGGTGGACGTCTACGTGCCCGGCTGCCCGCCCAACCCCGACGGCCTGCTGGAGGGCATCCGCCGCTTGCAGGAGAAGATCCGCAACAAGCGCAACGGGGCCTTCGTCGAGCCGGACAAGCGGCCGATCGCCGGCCTGCAGGCGCCCAGCATCCCGCGCATCGGCGACCCCGACCGGGACCCGGCGATCGACGCCGCCCAGCTCGAGGCGGTCCAGCAGCTCGACCCCGACGGGGGGATGCGCCGCTCCAGCGCTCCCCCGGCTCCGACCCGTCCCGTCCGGAAGGAGGACTGATGCCTCCCCTCCACGAGCCGATCCCCCCGGATGTGCTGGAGTGGTGCCAGGCCGAGCTGGGCCTGGAGACGGTCCCCGCCGAGGGCCCCGAGGTGCCGCGCGACCGGCTGCTGGCCTTCGCCCGCGCCCTGAAGGATCAGCACGACTTCTGGTTCTTCCTCTACTGCGCCAGCACGCACTACCCGGAAGAGGGCTCCGCCGGCGAAGAGGGCCACAAGCCCGATCGCACCCTGGTCGCCTACCGGGTCCGCCGCCTGCCGCACGCCGCCAGCGGCCGACCGACCCAGACCTTCCCCTTCCGCGTCTGGGTGCCGACGGGCGAGTCGACCCCCTCGCTGGCCGAGGTCTGGGTGGGCGCCGACTGGCAGGAGCGTGAACAGTTCGACCTGGTCGGGACGGTCTTCGCCGGCCACCCCGACCCGCGGCGCCTGATGATGCCCGAGGACTGGCCGGGGCACCCGCTGCGCCGCGACTACGCCATCGAGACGGGGCACTTCCCATGGCGGTGACCCTCTCCCACTCCCTGCCCGTTCAGACCCTGCCTCGTACGATGCAGGTCGGCGGGGTCACGGTGCCGGTCGACCTCGTGACGACGGGCTGGCCGGACCCGCAGATGCGGCTGGAGGACTACGATCCCGAAGCCGACCTGATGACCATCAACATGGGTCCCCAGCACCCCTCGACCCATGGGGTCTTGCGGGTCAAGCTCTGGCTGGACGGCGAGACGGTGGTCAAGGCGGTCCCCTATGTGGGCTACCTGCATCGCGGCGTCGAGAAGCTGTGCGAGAAGCTGACCTATGTGCAGCTCACGCCCATCGTCGACAAGAACGACTACGTCTCGCCGATGATGAACGAGATGGCCATCAACATGGCCATCGAGAACGCGCTGGGCATCGAGCCTCCCCGGCGGGCGCAGTACATGCGCAGCATCCTGGCGGAGATCCAGCGCATCGGCAGCCACCTGATCTCGGTGGGCACCTGGGGCCTGGACATGGGCGGGGCCATCGGCGGCGGCGCGACGATCTTCATGTTCTGCATGCGCGAGCGGGAGCTGCTGCTGGACCTCTTCGAAGAGCTGACCGGCTGCCGCTTCCACTACAACACCCACACGGTGGGCGGGCAGCGGCACGACCTGCCGGTGGGCTGGGACGTCAAGGCGAAGCAGGTGCTGGCCCGCATCGTGGAGCGCTCCTACGAGTACGAACAGTTCCTGGTCGAGAACCCGATCTGCCGGGCCCGAGCCCGGGGGGTGGCGGTGCTGGACCCGCTGCTGGCGATGGAGTGCGGCGCCAGCGGGCCGATCCTGCGTGGAAGCGGCGTGGACTTCGATCTGCGGCGGGACGCGCCTTACGCGGCCTACGGCGAGATCGAGGTGCGCGTGCCGACCCGGACCGAGGGCGACGCGCTGGCCCGGGCCATGGTGCGGGTCGACGAGATCCGGGAGAGCGCCCGCATCGCCAGCGCGCTGCTGGACGGCGTGCCCGAGGGGCCCATCTGTGCGTTGAAGCCGGTCAAGCTGCCCGGCGCGGTCAAGCTGATGGAGGGCGAGACCGCCTACGCCGCGGTCGAGGGCCCCCGCGGCGAGCTGGGGACCTACCTGGTGGCCCAGACCGACCGCAAGGTGGGTCAGCACCCCTACCGCCTGAAGATCCGTTCGCCTTCGCTGCACGCCCTCTCCCTGCTGCCCTACCTCTGTCCGGGGCACACGCTGGCGGACGTGGTGGTGATCATCGGCTCGCTGGATCCGATCATGGGCGAGGTGGACCGATGATCGTGCTCTTCGACTCGCCCTGGCTGCACGGGGCCCTGCTTGGCCTGGTGGTCTCGGTCTCGCTGCTGACGGTCACGGCCGCCGGCCTGCTCTACGAGCGCAAGTTCGCCGGACGCCTGCAGAACCGCCCCGGACCGACCGAGGTGGGGCCCTGGGGCCTGCTCCAGCCGGTGGCGGACGGGCTGAAGCTCTTCCAGAAGGAACAGATCGTCCCGGCGGCGGCCCAGCGCTTCCTCTTCCTGCTGGCTCCGCTGCTGGTGGTGGTGGCGGCCCTGGCCGGGGCGGCCGTGATCCCCTGGAGCGCCGAGCTGATGGTCGCCGATCTGCACATGGGCGTGCTCTGGGCCCTGGCGATGGCCAGCCTGATGCCGCTGCCGGTGTGGATCGCCGGCTGGTCCAGCAACAACAAGTACGCGCTGCTGGGCGCGATGCGGACGGTGGCCCAGGGGATCTCCTACGAGGTGCCGCTGCTGCTGACCGCCCTGGTGCCGATCATCCTCACCGGCAGCTTCCGCATGGGCGACATCGTCGCAGCCCAGGCCGATCTGCGCTGGTTCGCGCTCTGGCCGCCGGGCCCCGGCGCGGTGGCCTTCGTGCTCTTCCTGCTGACCGCGCTCGCCGAGTCCAACCGGATCCCCTTCGACATCCCCGAGGCCGAGAGCGAGCTGGTGGCCGGCGTGACGGTCGAGTACACCGGCATGAACTTCGGCATGTTCTACCTGGCCGAGTACGTCCACAGCCTGGTGGCCAGCGCCATCGCGGCGGCGCTGTTCCTGGGCGGCTGGGACATGGGCCCGCTGGGCAGCGGGCTGCACTGGATGCTGCTGAAGACCCTGCTGCTGTGGGCGGTGATCTTCTGGATCCGCTGGACGCTGCTGCGCTTCCGCTCGGACCAGCTGATGGAGCTGTGCTGGCGCTGGCTGGTGCCCCTGGGCCTGGGGCTGGTGCTGTTCACGGCCACCTGGAAGGTGTTCGCATGAGCGACCGAAGGGAGCTCAGACCCCGGAGAGGGGGAACCTGGAGGGGTTCCCCCCCTTGGAGAACGCATGAGCATTCTTGACCCCTTCCGGATCGGCTTCCGAAACTTCTTCCGTCCGATGATCACCGAGCCGCTGCCATGGAAACAGACCCGCCAGCGCTCCGAGCGCTATCGGGCCAGCTTCGCCCTGGTGCACGACGAGCACGGGGAAGAGGCCTGCATCGGCTGCAAGATGTGCGAGAAGATCTGTCCCTCGCAGATCATCACCGTCACGACCGGGGCCAAGGCGAAGAGCGAGGCGACCGGCAAGATGCGGGGGACCTGCGCCGACTTCACCCTGGATCTGAACGCCTGCATCATCTGCGAGCTCTGCGTGCAGGTCTGTCCGACCGACGCGATCGTGATGGTGCGGGTCCAGGAGCGGCCCAGCTTCGACCGCAACGAGCTGATGCTGACGATGGAGAAGCTGTACGCCAACGAGCAGAAGAAGCAGAACGCCTGGGCGGACGGCACCAAGCTGATCGCCATGCAAGACCCCGGTGCGGGCGGAGGCAAGGACTGATGGCCGCCTGGATTGCCTTCTTCGCGCTGGCGGTCGTGCTGGTCGGCGCCGCCGTGATGGTCGTGAGCGCCCGGGACCTGGTGCACACCGTGCTGTGGCTGGCCCTGGGGCTCGTCACGACGGCCGGGGTTCATGTCGCCCTGGCGGCCGACTTCCTGGCGGCGGTGCAGATCCTGCTCTACTCGGGCGGCGTCGTGACCTTGATGCTCTTCGCCGTGATGCTGACCCGGCACCTGGAGGGGGCGACCGCGCGGATGAGGTCCGAGAGCGGCGCCCGCGGGGTGGTGGTGGCCCTGATGCTGGCCGGGCTGATCGGCGCCAGCCTGTGGCGCTCGGACAAGCTGGGGGCCAAGGCCCCGGCGATGGAGGTCGACACCGCCGCGCTGGGCGAGCTCTTCCTGGGCCCGCTGGTGCTGCCCTTCGAGCTGCTCTCCGTGCTGCTGCTGGCGGCGATGATCGGGGCGATCGTCCTCTCCCGCCCCGAGGGGCCGCCAGGCAGCGTCCCTCGCCTGCCGCCGCGGGTCACACCTCCGGGGGGTCCTCATGAATGAGCTCTTGGCCAACGGCCCCGGCCTGGGCGCCTGGCTCTCCCTGGCGGGCCTGCTCTTCTGCATCGGCACCTACGGGCTGCTGACCCGCAAGAACCTGGTCGCGGTGCTCTGCTCGCTGGAGCTGATGGCCAACGCCGTCAACATCAACCTGGTGGCCTTCTCTCGCTTCCACGGCGACGAGCTGGGCCAGGTCTTCGCCCTCTTCTCCATCGCCCTGACGGTGGCCGAGGTCGCGGTGGGGCTGGCGATCATCATCCTGGTCTACCGCCAGCGCCAGGGCATCGAGATCCACGAACTCACCGACCTGCGTGGCTGAGGCCCTACCGTGAACGCCACCGCTCTCGCCGTCCTCGTCTACCCGCTGCTCAGCTTCCTGCTGCTCGGCCTGGTCTGGCCGCTGCGCCAGAACGGGCGCCTGGCGGGCTGGATCTCCACCCTGGCGGCCGTCGCCTCCTTCCTGGGCAGCCTGCGGCTGCTGTGGAAGGTGCTGGAGGGCGAGGGCGTCGGCAGCGCGACGATCCCCTGGCTGGTGGCCGACGGCAAGGTGATCGCCGAGCTGGGCATCCACGTCGACGGGATCAGCGCCAGCATGCTGGTGGTCGTGACCCTGGTGGCCGCCTGCGTCCAGGCCTACAGCCTGGGCTACCTCGCCGACGAGCCCAAGGCCGACCTGGGCCGCTACTTCACCTGGCACTCCCTCTTCATCGTGGCGATGGGCGGGCTGGTGCTGGCGCCCAACCTGCTGCAGCTCTTCCTGGCCTGGGAGCTGGTGGGGCTGTGCAGCTACCTGCTGATCGGCTTCTACTGGCGCAAGCCCTCGGCCGGGCGGGCGGCGGTCAAGGCCTTCTGGGTGACCAAGTTCGCCGATATGGGCCTGCTGCTGGGCCTGATCGTGCTGTACGCGACGACGGGCAGCTTCGAGTGGTCCACCCCGGTCCCCGCGGCCTGGGCGGTGGTGGTGCCGGCCCTGCTCTTCGTGGGCGTGATGGGCAAGAGCGCGCAGGTGCCGCTGCACATCTGGCTGCCCGACGCGATGGAGGGCCCGACCCCGGTCTCGGCCCTGCTGCACGCGGCGACGATGGTGGCGGCGGGCGTGTTCCTGATCGTGCGGGCCTACCCCCTCTTCGAGGCGGCCCCCCCGCTGCTGCTGGCCATGACCTGGATCGGCGCCGTCACGGCCCTGGTCGCAGCGGTGACCGCGGTGGTGCAGGACGACATCAAGAAGGTCCTGGCCTACAGCACCTGCTCGCAGCTCGGCTTCATGATCGCGGCCCTGGGCTCGGGCCAGCTGATGGGCGGCTACTTCCACCTGACGACGCACGCCTTCTTCAAGGCCCTGCTCTTCCTGGGGGCCGGCGCGGCCATCCACGCGACCCACAGCAACAGCATCCACCAGATGGGCGGGCTCTGGCGCAGCACCCGCTTCTCGGCGGTGCTCTTCATCGTCGGCGCGGCCGCGCTGGCGGGCATCCCCGGGCTGGCCGGCTTCTTCAGCAAGGACCTGATCCTAGAGGAGCTGCTGCACGCCGGGCAGTACGGCCCGCTGGCCATGCTGCTGCTCAGCGCGGGCCTGACGGCCTTCTACATGACCCGGGTGGTTGCGATCGCCTTCTTCGGGCCGGCCTCGGAGGGCGCCGCCCACGCCCACGAGTCGCCGCCTTCGATGCTGCTGCCGATGACCGTCCTGATGGTGCCCGCGGTGCTGGCGGGGCTGGCGGGCCCGCTCTTCGCGGGGCTCTGGAACCAGCCCTACCACTTCGCCCTGACCCCGGTGGGAGGCCTCGCCACCCTGGCCGCGCTCAGCGGCATCGGGCTGGGCGTGCTGCGCTACGGCACGCGGAGCTGGGCCTCTCCCCTGCCCGAGGGGCCGCGCCGCTTCATCCTCTCCGCCCCGATCGACAGCTTCTGGCTGGCCGCCTGGCAGAGGGGCCTGCAGCCGGTGGCCCGAGGCATCGGCTGGGTCGACCGCTACGTCGTCGACGGGCTGATGAACGCGGTCGGCTGGCTGTTCCTGCTGGCCGGTGAGAAGGTGCGGGCGCTCCAGACCGGGCGAGCCCAGGACTACGTGCTCGGGGTGCTGATGGGCGTGCTCGCCGTCGTCGCCTACGGGCTGGTAGGTGCCGCATGAACCTCCCTCTGCTCTCGATCATCGTCTTTGCCCCGCTGGTCGCGGCCCTGGTGCTGGTCTTCGTGCCCTCCAGCGCGCGCTCGACCACCCGGATCGTCGCCGTCGCCAGCGCCATCGTCTCGCTGATCGGCAGCCTGATCGTGGCGGTCGGCTTCCAGCCCGGCGGCGGCTACCAGTTCCGCGAGAAGTACCCGATCATCGAGTCGATCGGCATCAACCTCGAGCTCGGCGTCGACGGCTGGGGGGTCAGCCTGCTGCTGCTGACCAGCATCATCATGTTCGCCGGCAGCTTCGCGACCTGGACCCTGAAGGAGCGGGACAAGGAGTTCTACATCCTGCTGCTGGCCCTGGTCTGCGGGGTCTACGGCGTCTTCGTCAGCCTGGATCTCTTCGTCTTCTTCCTGTTCTACGAGATCGCCGTGCTGCCGATGTACCTGCTCATCGGCGTCTGGGGCAGCACCAAGAAGGTGGCCGAGGCCGGGCCCTTCCGCTTCCTCTTCCGCATCCTGGACATCGGCGGCAAGGAATACGCCGCCATGAAGCTGACGCTGATGCTGCTGGCCGGCTCGGCCTTCATCCTGGCGGGCATCCTGGCGATGTACGACGCCGCCGGCCTGCGAAGCTTCTCGATCGAAGCACTGGAAGCCGCCAGCTACCCGCGCGGCATGCAGATGTGGGCCTTCCCGGCCCTGTGGCTTGGTTTCGGCACCCTGGCCGGCGTCTTCCCCTTCCACACCTGGTCGCCCGACGGACACGCCAGCGCGCCGACGGCCGTCTCGATGCTGCACGCCGGCGTGCTGATGAAGCTCGGCGCCTTCGGCGTGATGCGGGTGGGCATGGTGATGCTCCCCGAGGGCGCCCAGGCCTGGGCCGTCGTCGTCGGCATCGTCGCCGTGATCAACGTGGTCTGGGGCGCCATGGCGGCGATGCGGCAGACCGACCTCAAGTACATCATCGCCTACAGCTCGGTCAGCCATATGGGCGTGGTCATGCTGGGCGCGGCCACCCTGACGATCGAGGGCTGGAACGGCGCCATCTACCAGATGTTCGCCCACGGCCTGATGACGGCGCTCTTCTTCGCGTTGGTCGGCTTGATCTACGAGCGCGCCCACGATCGCGAGATCGGCAACATGGGCGGCTTCGCCAAGGCGATGCCGGCGATCGCCGTCTTCTTCACCATCGCGGGCCTCTCCTCGCTGGGCATGCCCGGGCTGGCCGGCTTCGTGGCCGAGCTGATGGTCTTCCTGGGGGCCTGGAAGGGCCCGATGGCCTGGTGGGCACTGGCCGGCATCTTCGGCGCCTGGGTGACCGCGGTCTACGTGCTGCGGGCCAGCCGGGCGATCTTCTGGGGGCAGGGGCCGCCCGAGCGCTACACCGACCTCTCGGACCCCAAGGGCCCGGAGTGGGTGGCCCTGGTGGTGCTGACGGCCTGCTTGATCCTCTTCGGGCTGGTCCCGGGACTCATCCTGGTCGACATCGACCAGACGACGACCCAGTACCTGCAGCTGGCCCTCGACGCCGCGCGTAGCGGAGGTGCCCGGTGATCCCCGGTCTCGAAGCGCTCGCGCTCCCGCTGCTGCTGGTCGCCCTGGCGGTCGCCGTGCTGGCCGCCGACCTGGTCGTCCCCTGGCGCGCGATCGAGCCCTCCGGCGGCGAGCGGCGCGGCCTGGGTGCCCTGGTGGCGGCAGGGCTGCTTGGCGCGCTGGCCGCGACCTGGTGGCTGCCCGCTGACGTCGTGGCGGTCGGCGGCGCCTACATCCAGGACGGCTTCTCGCTCTACATGCAGCGCATCGTGCTGGCCGCCGGCGTGCTGGCCACCCTGGGCAGCATCGACCACGTCGACACCCGCTTCCCCGGGCGGCAGGGCGAGTACTACCTGATGCTGCTCTCCAGCCTGGTCGGCATGACCGTGCTGGCCGGCGCGCGCGAGCTGATCCTGCTGGTGGTCGCCTTCGAGCTGATGGGCATCCCCCTCTACGTCCTGGCGGCGATGCAGAAGCGGCAGGCCGCGGGCGTCGAAGGCGCGCTCAAGCTGTACCTGACCGGGGCAGCCTCCTCGGTCGTGATGCTCTACGGCCTCTCTTTCATCTTCGGCATCACCGGCACGACCTCGCTGACCATCATCGCCCAGGGCCTCCAGGCCGGCGCCTTCCAGGACCCGCTGCTGGTGCTGGGCCTGCTGCTGACCCTGGCCGGGATGGGCTTCAAGGTCGGCGCGGTGCCCTTCCATATGTGGGTGCCCGACACCTACCAGGGCGCCCCCACCCCCTTCGTGGCCTTCCTCAGCGTCGCCCCCAAGGCCGCTGGCTTCGCCGCGATGATCCGCCTCTTCGTTGAGGGCATGGGCGGGATGCGGGACGCCTGGTGGCCGCCGGTGCTGGTGATCGGCCTCGCCACGATGCTGGTCGGCAACGTCTTCGCGATCAACCAGGACAACGTCAAGCGCCTGCTGGCCTGGTCGGGCATCGCCCACATCGGCCTGCTGCTGATCGGCTTCGGCCTCGCCACGGTCGAGAGCCTGGGCATCCTGCTCTTCTACCTGGCGGCCTACGTCTTCACGAATATGGGCGCCTTCCTGGTCGCCGAGGTGGTCGGCCGCGACGGCGACGACAGCCTGGTGGCCTGGAGAGGGCTCGCCCGCCGGCACCCCGGCCTGGGCCTCGCCATGCTGCTCTTCCTGCTCAGCCTGGGCGGCATCCCCTTCGCGGCCGGCTTCTGGGCCAAGATCCTGCTGTTCTGGTCCTTCTGGCAGGCCGGCATGGGCTTCATCGTGCTGCTGGGCGCGGTCCTCGCGGTCCTGGCCCTCTTCTACTACCTGCGGGTCGGTCGCAGCATGTTCATCGACCGCAGCGAGGCCCCGGCGCCGAAGGTCGGCCTCCCCATGAGCATCGCCATCGGCCTCTGCCTGGCCGGCGTGCTGGGGATGGGCGTCTACCCGCGCCCCTTCATCGAGCTGGCCATGGCCGCCGCCGCGGGGCTGCTGGGAGGCTGAGGCCCTGCCGCCGGAGGCCCCCAAGGCCCTGCCTCCGGAGGCCGACGCGGCCCAGGCGCCGGAGGCTCACGGCTCAGCCGTCGAAAGCGGTCGCCTTCGCTTCCAGGGTGCGCAGGCCGAGCTTCCCGGGGTACTTCGTGCCCGGGTAGGTCTCCAGCACCTCGATCGTGACCTCGCCCCAGGCGCTGCCGGTGAAGCCGATCACCGCGGGGATGTACAACCACTCCAGGTTGAGCGTGTCGGCGAGCTCGAACTCCTCGCTGCGGCCCTTGACCGAGACCTTCACCTTCTTGGCCCGGTCGTACTCCTTGGAGACGGCCTTCATGCCGATGCGGGAGAGGCTGTAGCCTTCGGCCTCGACCGTCAGCGAGGCGCCCTGGGAGTCGGCCACCCAGAAGGTCTTGTCGTTGGCGTCCACCAGGTTGGCCTGGACGTTGGTGCCGTCTTCGCCGCTGACCGAGGTGATCTTCAAGGTGGGGCTGAACTGCTCGGCCATGTGCAGCAGCACCTCGGAGACGGCCAGGTTGGCGTAGTCCTTGCCGGGGTAGACCTCGGTGACGGTGATCTTGACCTTGCCACCGAAGAAGTCGGTCCCGATGGTGATGTCGTCGATGTCGACCACCTGCCAGCCCATCTTGTCCTCGAAGGTGGCGGTGGCGGTGCCCGCGGGCTGCAGCTCGTTGTTCTCGTCGTAGGCCTCGGCCTCGATCTTGATGGTCTTGATGCGAGAGTAGTCCGAGAACTTCTTCTCGCTCTCCTGCCAGCCGATGACCATGCCCACCTTGTCGAGCACGCTCTTGGGCACGTCCAGGGTGAGGTGCTCGCCGATGTTGCTGCTCTCGCCGGGGAGCTGCCAGGCCGTCGCGAGGTTGCCGTCGATGGCGGCCTGGGCGTTGTACTCGTTGAGGCCCGACCGGCCGCTGGCCTTGAAGGAGGAGACCACCGCCCCCGCCTGGGCCGAGGGGATGAGCGAGAGCAGGACGAGCGAAGCGGTGAGCGTCATGGGGAACCTCCGGGGGTAGACCTTCGATAGCCAACCCCCGGAGGCGCTGCCATGTTTCATGGCCGGTCCGTGGCGCGACCGCGCCCCGGGAGGCTACTCGCCTTCGGTCGGCACATCCCACAGCACGATGTTCAGGCCGTTGCTGTCGCTGGTGCCGGTGGGCACCCGACCGCCGACCTCGGCGCCGCCCGCGCCCACGATCTCGTCCATGGTGTTGACGGTGCCGTCCGGGGTCGGCCCGTGGTCCACGAAGCCCCACAGGTAGACGATGGTGTTGGCCGGCACCCAGAGGGCGTAGGCCAGCGAGGTCTGACCGGCGTAGCCGGCCGAGTCCCAGCTGCTGACCGAGTAGGCCGAGGTCGAGAAGGTGCTGACGCCGATGTCGCCGGACGGGCGGTACAGCATGGCCGCGGCGTGCACCTCGCTGCCCGCGGGCAGCTCGTCGAAGGAGCGGGAGTCCTCGTACATCACGTTGCCCGTCAGGCGGACGAAGGGCACGATGCTGAGGTCGTAGGTGCCGTCACCCAGCGGGATCTGGACCTCGAGGCCGGTGATGTCGGTGTCGCCGATGTAGAGCGGGTTGCCGTCCACCTCGGGCTTGGAGATCAGGGCGCCCCAGAGGTCGGCCGGGTCGATCAGGCTGTTGCCGTTGCGGTCCCAGGCGCCGAGGATCCTCATGTCGCCGTTGACCGCGCCGCAGAAGCCGACCGAGAAGGGGCCCTCGGCGCCGCCGCCGGAGGTGGTGGGCTCGAAGACGTCGAAGCTGTAGGGGCCGTTGCCTTCGGTGTCGTAGGCCAGCACCGCCACGTCACCGCCCGCCCAGGGCGAGGTCAGGATGGCGTCGCCCGAGATGTAGACGGGGTTCTCGCAGCTGCCGCCGCCGCCGTACCACCAGGCCAGGGCGGCGTCGTAGTCGACCAGGACGACGATGTCCTTCTCGCCGGCGGTCTCGCCCTCGGTCACCCAGACCTCTTCGGCGTGCACGCCAAAGGGCTCGGAGGTGGACAGGACGCCGTCGCCGTTGAAGTCGAGGGTGGCGGTGAGGTGGACGTTGCCTTCGCCCGGGACCCGCGCGACCAGCGCGTAGGGGTCGCCTTCGAGCGAGGGCGAGGCGATGGTGTCGTCGCCCCGGTAGTGCAGACCGCCTTCCTTGCCGTCCTGGACCGCGGCCACGAAGATCGAGCCGAAGGGGAAGGAATCGGCCCAGATCGTGTCGGCCCAGGCGACGTTCTCGCGAGCGCCGTCGACCTCGCGGAAGAGCTGGACCTGCACATTCCCGCTGACGCCGCCTTCGATGAAGACCTCTTCCTCGGTGCCGCCGTCGCCGCCGCCGTCGGTCTCGGTCCCGCCGTCGGTCTCGGTCCCGCCGTCGCCGGTGCTCCCGCCGTCGGAGGAGCCGCCATCCATGGTGCCCGTCCCGTCATCGCCGTCTTTGTCGCCACAGGCGGCGAGGGTCAGTGCGAGCAGGCAGCTGAGGAGAATTGAGGAGGAGGAGGTGGTCATGGGAGAGCTCCTGAATGGGAAGGGGCAGCGGCTGGGACCGATGAACCGACCCGAGTCTACAGGTGCTGTCAAGAATCTTGTGTGAATTCTTGCAACTCCTTAGAGCCGGAGCCTCAGTCCGACTCCACGATGATGAACTCGACTCGCCGGTTGCGGGCCTTGTTGTCCTCGCTGTCGTTGGGCACGATGGGCACCTGCTGCCCGAAGCCGACCGCGGTCAGCCGGCCCGCTTCGATCCCCCGCTCGATCAGCGCGGCCCGGACCGACTCGGCCCGCGACTGGCTGAGCTTCAGGTTGTAGAGCTCGCTGCCATCGCTGTCGGTGTGCCCCTCGACCCGGATGACGCGCATCTGCGGGTTGTCGCGGATGACCACCGCCACCTCGTCGAGCAGGCTGAAGGAGACCGGCTTGATCGTGGCCTTGTTGTAGTCGAAGTAGATCGTGTCCCGGATCTGGATCTTCTGCGCGGTCACCACCACCCGGAGCTGCTCGTCGGGGCAGCCGTCCTCGTCCTCGACGCCGTTGATGTCCTCGGGGTCGTAGGGGCAGCGGTCGATGTCGTCGGGGAAGCCGTCGCCATCGGTGTCGTAGACCGGCGGGCTGTCCGGGCAGCCGTCCTCGTCCTGGTAGCCGTTGAGGGTCTCGGCCTCGTCCGGGCAGCGGTCGGCGATGTCGAGGATGCTGTCCTTGTCGTTGTCGACGTCCGGGCAGCCGTCCTCGTCCTGGAAGCCGTCGTCGTCTTCGGCGTCGTTGGGGCAACGATCGCGCTCGTCGGGGATGCCGTCCTTGTCGTTGTCCAGGTCCGGGCACCCGTCGTCGTCGTCGAAGCTGTCGATGTCCTCGGGCTCCTTGATGCACTGGTCCAGGGCGTTGACGACCCCGTCCTTGTCCGCGTCGCGGCTGTAGGGGTCGAAGCTGGGCGCGACCCCGACGCTGCCGCCGACCCGCCAGTCCGGCGAGCCGACCCCCGAGAGCACCCCCGCCCCGCCGAAGAGGTTGATCGCGACGTAGCGGCCCAGCAGCAGCTTGAGCCCCCCCAGCGCCTCGGCGGGCATCAGGGCCGGCTCGGCGCCGATGACGCCGCCGTGGAACTCGCCGACGATCTCGAGGTAGTCGGCCGGGTGAAATCCGATCGCGCCGCCGTAGACGAACTCGTTGTCCACGTTGATGTCACGAATCGCCGCCGACTCGCGGACCCGGTAGGCGCCGTGCAGGGCTCCGCGGATGGTGTAGTCCCGGCTGTGGATGGAGCCGTTGGACACCTCGAAGACCAGCCCGGGCTCGACCGTGACGGCCTCCTCGCCCAGGTAGGAGCCGCCGTTGCCGGTCGGCAGGCCGACCGTCCCGACCAGGGCGAGGCCCACCGGCAGGCGGTCGCGGTCGACCACGACGATCTTGGGCTGCAGGCGCAGATCACCCGCCCCGGCCGAGATGAGCGGGTCGGGAGGCTGCAGGGGGTTGTCGAGCGAGTTGAGATCGTAGCCCTGCTGGTGGAGGATCAGGGGCATGTCCACCACGAGCGAGAAGTAGCGGGACATGCCCATGCCGACCTGCACGTTGCCGGCGAAACGATCGTCGATCACGCCGTCGCCGTCGTCCCCGGTGACCGCGAGGGCCGAGGGCGAGACCCGCACCCCGTCGTTGTCGAGCACCAGCGGATCGTTGGCGTAGTGGAACCACAACGAGGTCCCCAGCTGCAGGTGCCCGAGCGTCGAGGCGCCGGGGACGTGCAGGTAGCCGTAGAAGTCCGAGTGCGGGCGAAAGAGCTCGACGTCCACGCGGGTGTCAGCCGACTGGGCCCGGGCAGGGCTGCCCAGCAGGGCGCCGGCCAGCAGCAGCGTGGCCACGGGGATCAGGCCGAATCGCATGGGTTCATCTCCTCGAAGGGCGACCGATAACGAAGGAGGCGCCAGCGTACCACGGCTCTCCCGCCGGCCTCCCGCAGGGCCTCCACTCTGGCCTCCCCCAGGGCCTCCACTCTGGGCTCCCCGCCGAGCTCACTGCGCGGCGATCTCGATCGAGAGGCCGTCGATGTCCTCCGAGCCCACCGTCAGCGGGTTCTGCGAGCAGCGGCCGCTCGGATCGGTGGCCGACGGCCCGTCCCCGGCCAGGTCGACGAAGGCCTCGATGTCCATCGGTCCGAAGTCCGCGGGGGCCGTGAAGGAGAACTCTCCTGCCTTCACCTTGAGCTTCCCGGCGATGGTCCGGCCTCCCGGCGCGCTCGCGTCCAGCTTGAAGAGGTCGACGTTGACCAGCTGATCGCCGGTCCACACCAGCCGGCCCGAGAGGCGGACCCGAGCGCCGGTGTGAGCGGGGAAGGCGTCGGCCTCACCCGCCGTGGCGGCCGCTCCACCGCCCGAGGTGGGGGAGGCCGCCGCCGCGGCGAGCAGGGCCCTGCCGCCGTCGCGCAGCTCGATGCTGATCTGCTGGTCCACCCCTGCGATCACCAGCGCCACACGTCCGTAGGGGTCGGTGTCGTCGGGGCCGTCCACCCCGGGGTCCTGGAAGGCCTCGATCTCGAAAGGGCCCTGGCCCTTGGGCAGGGTCAGCTGGAAGACCCCTGGGGCGGGGAGGGTGATCTGCCCGACGCGGGCGACGCCGCCGGGCGCCTGGGCGTCGGGCACCCGGAAGTCCAGGATGACCGGCTCGTCCTTCGAGCCCTGGACCACCCCCGCCACCGTGATCCGCGGCCCCTCGACATCGGCGAAGGGCAGCCGATCGACCGCCGCGGGCCGCGAGGCCGCGCTGCCGCCCCGGTTGCCGGTCTGCTCGAGCGACAGGGAGATGCCCTCGACGTCGGCGCCCTTCACCTCCAGCTCGACCCGCGCGAAGAGGTCGGTCTGGCTGGGGCCGTCGGCGTCGGTGTCCTGGTAGGCCTCCAGGGCCATGCTGCCGCCCGTCCGCGGCACCCGGATGCTGAAGGGCCCCGGCGAGAGCAGGATCACCTTGCCCTGGTTGCGCTTGCCTCCCGGCGCTGTCGCGTCGTCGATCCAGACGTCGATGTCCACCGGCGCATCGCTCGGGGCCGACACGGCGCCCTTCAGGCGGACCATCGCGCCGCGGTGGTTGGCGAAGGGCCCGACCCCGGCGGGATCCACCGGGCGATCGACGTTGTCCAGCGAGACCGAGATGCCCGCGCCCTCGCCCATCACGCTGTGGCCCACCTCGCGGTGCTCGGCCGCCCCGCCTCTCGCCCCGGCCACCAGCATCAGGCGCACGCCATCGATGTCGGCCTCGCCCACCTCGACCAGGCTGGCGGCCCAGGGGTCGGCGTCGTCGGGGCCGTCGCGGGAGAGGTCCTGGAAGGCCTCGATCCGCAGATCGCCCATGCCCTTGGGCACCCGGAAGGCGAACTCCCCGGGCTGCTCGAGCAGGATCTTCCCCAGGGCCCGCACGCCCCCCTCGGCCTCGTCGTCGGGCACCCGCAGGTCCAGATCGACCATCCCCTCCTGCTTGGAGAGGAGCTGGCCCGTGACCATCACGACCTCGCCCTCGTAGCGGTCGAAGGGCCCCGCGAGGCCAGCGGCCGGGTCCGCGCCTCCTCCCGGCGGAGCCTCGACATGGGCCATTGCGGCTGGGCTCCCGACGGCTGGGCTCCCGACGGCTGGGCTCCCCTGCGCGCTGCCCTCCACCCGAGCCGGGAAGCTGGCCCCGGCGGCGGGCTCCAGCACCAGGTCCACGCCGTCCAGGTCGATCTCCCCGACCGTCAGCGAGCGGGAGCTCACCGGGTCCAGGCCCGAGATGCCGCCCCCGTCCAGATCCTGCCCGACCAGCAGCCGCAGCCGCCCCAGGCCGCGCGGGACCGCCAGCTCGAAGGGCCCCGGCGCCGCCAGCGTGATCGTGCCCGCGGGCGAGGCCTCCTCGCCGGTGAAGAGGGAGATCTCCACCGGCAGCCCCGCCGGGCTGTCGACCTCTCCGCGCACCTTGACGCGGGAACCGGCATGGTCGGGAAAGAGCGGGGCCCCCGCAGCGAGCGGGGTCGGAGCGGGCGTCGGGACCGAGGGCAAGCCCGCGACAGCGTCGCCGGGCGGCTGGCCGCCGGGAACACTGCGCGGCTCGCCGCCGGGGGCACTGCGCGGCTCGCCGCCGGGGGCACTGCGGGGCTCGCCGCCGGGGGCGCCCGGCGCGGCGGGCACGACCTGCGAGGGCCCGAAGCCGCCGACGACCAGCTGCGCTTCGAGGCCCTCCAGGTCGACGGCCTGGGTGTCGACCGTCAGGGTCGCGTAGGGGTCTTCGGCGCTGGGGCCGTCGCCTTGCAGGTCCTGGAAGAACACCAGCACCACCCCGGCCTGGTTGGCGGGGACGGTCACCTCGAAGGGTCCGGAGCTGTCCATCATCGACTTGCCCAGGGCCTTGCGGCCTCCCGGCGCGCTCGCATCGGTCACCGAGACGTCGATGTCGACCCCGTGGTCGAGCTCGCTGAGCGCGAGGCCGCGGGCGACCACCGTCGGGCCCTGGATCACCGCCGCGCCCGCGCTGGTCTCGCCGACCTGCTGCAGGAAGCGCTCGTCCAGCGGCTTGTCCTCGCCAGTGGTGCGCTCCAGGCAGCCGGCCAGCAGCAGGGGGAGGCAGAGGGAGAGGAGCCTCACGAGGCCTCCGCCGCGAGGGCCTGTCGGTACCAGGCGACGGTGCGGGCGAGGCCCTCGTCCAGCGAGGTCGGGGCCTGCCAGCCCAGGCGCTCCTTCATCCGGCGGACGTCCAGGCACTTGCGGGGCTGCCCGTCGGGCTTGCTGGCGTCGAAGCGCAGCGCGCCGCGGTAGCCGCAGGCTCGGGCGACCGCCTGGGCCAGCTCGGCGATGCGGACCTCCTGGCCCGTGCCCAGGTTCAGCGGCCCCAGGTGCTCGCCCTGCAGGGCCAGCTCGGCGCAGCGGATCACGCCCTCGACCGCGTCCTCGACGAAGAGGTGCTCGCGGGTGGCGCGGCCGGTCCCCCAGACCAGCAGCTCCTCGGGCTGGGCGAGGCAGCGCTGGATCAGGGCGGCGACGACGTGGGCCCGCTCGGGGCTGAGGTGGTCGCCAGGGCCGTAGAGGTTGGCCAGCATGGGGAAGGCGCAGGGCAGGCCGTGCTGCTGGTGGTAGGCGTCGCCCAGGGCCATCATCAGGCGCTTGGTCTGGGCGTAGCTGTCGTTGAAGGGCTCGGGGCGGCCATCCCAGAGCTCCTCCTCGACGAAGGGGATGGTCGCGGGCTGGCGGGGGTAGGCGCAGGCCGAGGAGACGCCCACGAAGGCCCGAGCCCCGCAGGCCTGGGCGGCCTCCAGCGTGTGCGTGTTGATCAGGGCGTTGTCCCGCCCGCTCTCGACGGGGTGCTCCCGCATCCAGCCGATGCCGCCCCCCTGGACCGCCGCGTGGATGACCAGCTCGGGGCGCCGCTGTTTGAAGAGGGCCAGGGTCGCCCCGCGATCGCAGAGATCCACCTCGGCCCGGCCCACGGCCTGGACCCGGGCGCCCCGCGCGCCCAGGGCCGCGGCCAGCGGGCGCCCCAGAAAGCCCCGCCCCCCGGTGATCAGCACCGCTCGCCCTGCCCAGTTCACCGCCGGCCTCACACGTTGCTGTAGGGATTGCGCATGCGGATCAGGCGCAGGGCGCGGATCACCTCCGACAGCCCGCGGTCGATGTCCACCTCGGTCTCGAAGCCCGTCGCCCGGATGCGGGCGTAGCTGACCTCGTAGTCGCGCTTGTCGTCGTCGCTGCCGATCTCGGCGAAGTGCACCAGGAAGTCCAGCCGCTGGCGGAGCAGATCGACGATCTCCTTCTTGGTGAAGTTCAGCGTGTCGTGGCCGACGTTGTAGACCTTGTGGTCCAGGCGCTGCGGCTGCTCCAGCATGTGCACGATGGCGCGAGCGATGTCCTGGACGTGGATGAAGGTCCGGCGGAAGTGCTTCTCGTAGATGACCAGGAAGCGGTTGTGGATGGCCTGGTAGGTGAAGTCGTTGATCATCAGGTCCAGCCGCAGCCGGGGCCCGATGCCGAAGGCGGTGGCGAAGCGCAGGCTGACGGTGTTGTCCCGGGCCACGAAGAGCTCCTCGGCCTTGGTCTTGGTCTCGCCGTACAGCGAGAGGGGGTTGAGGGGGGTGTCCTCGGTGCAGACACCGACCACCTCGCCGTAGTTCGAGCCGGTCGAGGCGTAGACGATGCGGGCCTCGGGCGGGGCCAGGTCGATGACGTTGCGCGCGCCGCCCAGGTTGACCTCGACCGCCTCGCGCGGGAGCTTCTTGCAGAGGGGGTAGCCGACCAGGGCCGCGAGGTGGACGACGGCGTCCGCGCCCTTCAGCTCGCGGGCGAGGGCCTCCCGGTCGCGCACGTCGACCTCGGCGAAGCTGAAGCCGGGCTGGAAGAACAGCGGCAGGACGGGCTGGGCCCCGTACATCAGGTTGTCCACCACGTGGACTTCGTGGCCGTTGGCCAGCAGCCGCGGGGCGAGGACGGTGCCGATGAAGCCGGCGCCGCCGGTGATCACGATGCGCATGAAGGGTGGCCTGTCCGGAGAGAGGAGGGCGAGGGCCCTCAGACTAGCACAGGAAGGCGCTCCTCAGCGCGTCGACCAGCAGGTCGCGCTGGGCGGGCCCGAAGGCGTGGCTCTGCCCGACGAAGAGGCCGCGGGTGTGGACGGCGTCGGCGACGGGCAGGGGGCCCTCCACGCGGGCGCCGGGGACCGCGGCGAAGGCGGGCTGGCGGGCCAGGTTGCTGCCGGAGATGGGGCGGGTCTGGACGCCGCGGGCCTCGAGCCGGCGGCAGAGCTCGGCGCGGTCGAGGGGCGAATCGGCGTCCAGCAGCATCGGGAAGGCGAAGCCGGAGTGGGTGGTCCCGGGGCGCTGGGGGAAAACGCGCAGGGGCAGACCCAGGTCCGCGACCGCCGCGCACCAGTCCAGGTGGTTGTCGTTGCGCTGCTGGACGAAGGCCCGCAGGCGGGGGACCTGGTGGATCCCGAAGGCGCCCGCGAGCTCGGTCGGCCGCAGGTTGAAGCCGGAGGTCACGAAGAGGAAGCGCGGGTCGATCTCGGCGTGCGAGGCCTCCTGCGCGGCACGGTCGCTGCGCTCCCGCGTCCAGCCGTGGGCCCGCACGCTGCGGCAGGCGTCGGCCAGCTCGGCGTCGCTGCAGGTGATGGCCCCGCCCTCGCCGGTGGTCAGGTGGTGGCTGAAGAAGAAGCTGAAGGCGGCGGCGCTGCCGATGCTGCCGACGGGCTGCTCGCCGATGCGGGCGCCGTGGGCCCCGCAGGCGTCCTCGAGCACCAGCGGGGCCTGGACCCGGGCGGGCTGGCCCAGCAGGTGGACGGCCAGCACGGGGCGGTCGAAGCTGCCCTCCAGGCAGAGGCTGTCGGGATGGACATCGACCAGGACCGGCCGCAGCCCGGCCTGGGCCACCGAGAAGAGGCTGGTCGACCAGGTCACCGCCGGGACGATGACCTCGTCGCCCGGGCGCAGGCGACCCAGGGCCACCAGGGCGTTGAGCATCACCAGCAGGGCGCTGCTGCCGGAGTTGACCATCACGCAGTGCTCGGCCCCGACCTCGGCGGCCCAGAGGCGCTCGAAGGTGGCGACCTTGGGGCCCATCGTCAGGCGCCCGTCCAGCAGGGTGGCGATGGCCTCGGCGACCTCCTCGGGGCCGTAGGGCTGCACGGCCAGCGGCAGGGTGCCCGGCCCGGGCACCATCTCGCTCAGGTCCATCCACTGCTCGGCCAGGGCGCGCAGGTCCAGACCGCGGGCGGCGAAGTCCTGGACCCCCCCCTTCATCGCCCGCCACCCAGCAGCCGGGCGCCGGGCAGCTCGGTCAGCAGCACCTTGAGGTGGTCCTTGCCCACCGGCCAGGAGACGGCCTTGCTCTCGCCGCCGGCGCGCTGGTCCTCGATGGTCGGGACCTCGGCGATCGGCCAGCCCCGCTTCATCGCCCGGATGCTGATCTGGTACTCGATCGGGAAACGCTTGACCGAGGTGTCCAGCTCCAGCAGATCGGCGCGGCGCAGGGCGCGGAAGCCGTTGATGGTGTCGGTGACGAAGGGGCCCTCGTTGAAGAGGGTGTTGGCGATCCAGGTCAGGGCCTGGTTCACCCGGGCGCGGGCGCGGATGGCGTCCTGCTCCTCGTTCTGCGAGCCGCGGGCGAAGCGGCTGGCGATGGCGAGGCGAGCGCCGCCCAGCAGCAGGTCGTCCAGCCGCTCGATGTCGGCCGGGTCCTCGTTGCCATCGGGCGAGTAGAAGACGAGGCGATCGGTGTCGGTGGCGTCGGCCGCCACCCGGAAGGCCACCCCTCGCCCGCGGATGGACTGGTCCAGCACGGGCACCCCGCGCTCGGCCAGGAACTCGCGCGAGCCGTCGGTCGAGCCGCCGTCCACCGCGATGGTGCGGGCGAAGCGCGCCACCGGGATCCGGTCCCAGAGCTTGCGCAGCCCGTCGATCTCGTTCAGCGTCAGGAGCACGATGGTGCTGTCTCGAACGGCGTCCACCTCAGCCCCCTACGGCGAGCATGCCCTGCTCTTCCAGGAATTCCATCACCCAGCGGGCGATCAGGTCGTTGCCACGGGCGTTGGCGTGCCCGCGGTCCGTCTCGAAGTACAGCGTCTGGTGGCGCGTGGCCTCTTCCATCTGCGCCTGCGGGTCGAAATGCCGGACCCCGAGCTCGGCGGCGGCGGCCTTCAGGATGGCCCGGTGATCGCCGGTGTAGCCCTCGCGCTCCAAGGGGTAGCCGAAGAGCACCGGCTCGGCGCCGACCGCCTTGGCCCTCGCCACCAGGGCCCGGATGTTGTCCACGTAGTCCTCGGGCGGGACCCGGTGGATGCCGCCCTCGTCCCCCTCGCCCCGCTCCTTGGCGCGGATCTGCACCGCCCCCACCGCGGCCCGCAGCCCCAGGTACAGCTTGCTGCGGTACAGCAGGGCGTTCTTCATGAAGCGGGCGTCGCCCTGCAGGATGGCCTGGCTCTTGTCGCTGTAGGCGGCCTTGCGGGCGTCCTGCACGACGTAGCCGATCATCACGATGTCGGGCTGGAAGCGGGCGAGGACGCCGTCCCACAGCCACAGGCCCTGGAAGGAGGTGTAGCCGGGCTGGCCGCCGTTGATGACCTGCCAGGTCTCGTAGCCCTTGCCCTTCAGGCGCGACTCCAGCCTCGCCGGGTAGCTCTCGGCGTCGTCGACCCCCCAGCCGAAGGTGGTCGAGCAGCCCAGGGTCATGATGCGCTGCGTGCCCGCGGGCTTCTCCACCGGGTGTCGGGGCACGCGCAGGCCGTGCTCGTCGGTGCTGACCCGGAAGGAGCCCTGCGTCTCGCGGTGCGGGACGGCGTTGTCCTCCTGCCCGGGATCGGCCGTCCAGTAGACCTGGTTGTGGGCGAAGCCCGAGCTGTCGACCGTCGGCCAGTCTGCCGCGCGCAGCCCGGCCTCGGCGCCGCCCAGCACGACGACCAGCGGCACGAGGCTGAAGAGCAGCCGCTTCAGGTGGATGTTCACTGGGCGGGAGAGACCTCAATGGCGGTGTGGTCGATCAAGCCCTTGTTCTTGAACCAGGAGTTGTCGAAGAAGGACTCGTCGTTGATGCGGTAGCTGATCTCGCCGTGCTCGGGCGCGGTGAAGATCATCATCTGACCGACCGGCTCGACCTTCTCCCAGCCCGAGTCGGCCTTGAACTTCATGATCAGCTGACCGGCAAAGCAGCCCTCGGTGTTGCAGGGCAGGGTGGTCCCCACCGCGGACTGCGCGGGATCGCCGGCGACGTTGATCCAGGGGCCGTTCTCGACGATGCGGTACTTGTCCTTCGGCGAGCCCGAGATGCGCACCGACTCCCCGGCGCAGATGTAGAGCGGGCGCTGCCAGCCGGTGCCGATGTCGAGGTAGTCGAACATCGTGTAGTCCAGCGGCTGCTTGCACTCGCCCTCGGTCAGGGTCGCCTTCAGGCCGCCCACCCAGCTCTGCCAGGCGTCGGTGCCGCCGCCGGCCATGGCCGCCTGGCACTTCTCCAGGTTCTTCAGCGAGACGGCCTCGACCCGATCGGGCCGACCCAGCAGCACGGTCTCGACCTCGAGCACCATGTCCTCGTCGAAGGAGACCCCGTCCTCGCGCTTGCCGCCCCACTGCTCGACCATCGCGTCCATCGCCTTCTGGCGCTCGGACTTGAGGTCGGTCTGGCTGAGGGAGCCCCATGCCGGCGGGTAGTAGCAGGAGCCGGACCAGCCCTCTTGCGTCTGCCAGCCGACCAGGACCGGCGGAGGCGTGCCCTTCTTGGGCTTCTTCGGCTTCTTGCCGGCCAGGGCAGCCGGGCTGAGGAGGAGGAGGGCCAGGACGCCAAGCAGGCGGAGATCGGAGGACATGAGCGGCTCCAGTTCCCGAGGTGTAGCAGAGGTGCGGGCTCTCGTTCAACCCTGAGCACGTCCAGGGCGGTCGGGACAGCGCCCAGGAGGCCCACATAGCCACAAACACGACAACACGACCAAATCCTCCCCTAGGGGCGGACCGGGTCGTGCCGCGCAGCGCAGAGGTCGGCGCCGGGCCCCAGGGGGCCCGATCGCAGCACCCAGGACTAGATCTTGTCCTGCAGCAGGTAGCCGATGACCAGGGCGTAGATGACCAGGGACTCGATGAGGGCGAGGCCGATGATCATCGGGGTGAAGAGCTTGCCGGAGGCCTGGGGGTTGCGGGCGATGCCCTCCAGGGCCGCCGAGGCGGCGCGGCTCTGGCCGAGGGCGCCGCCGAGGGCCGCGATGCCGATGGCGAGGCCGGCGCCGATGCCGACCAGACCCTTGTAGGAGTCACCGCCGTCCTGGGCGAAGGCGGGGGTGGACACCATGAGCAGGGCCACCATGATGGGGAGCAGGGTCGAAAGCTTGGACTTCATCGGGACCTCCAGAGGGAGTAGCGAGGGTAGGGAACGGTGCCGGGGGGCCGGCACGATTCAGTGATGATCGTCGTGGACGATCGACATCGAGACGTAGATGATCGACAGGAGCGTGAACACGAAGGCCTGCAGGAACGAGACGAAGAAGCCCAGGCCCAGGAAGAGCGACGGGACGACCACCTTGGTCAGCTCGGACATGATGCCCAGCACCATGTGGTCGCCCACGATGTTGCCCATCAAGCGCAGCGAGAGCGAGACCGGCCGGATGACCAGCAGGCCCAGCAGCTCGATGCCCAGAATCAGCGGGGCCAGCCACCAGACCGGGCCGGCCATATGCTTGATGAAGGGGCCCGGGTTCCGCACCAGGCCGATGCCCACGTAGGCAAGCAGGACGACCAGGGCCATGGCAAAGTTGTTGCTCATGTTCTCGGTCGGCGGCAGCATGCCGGGCAGGACGCCCAGCAGGTTGTTGAAGAAGATGTAGATGAAGAGGCCGCCGAAGAGCGGGAAGAAGCGCAGGGTGGTGGCGTCGTCCAGCAGGGTGCCGGCCAGGTTGCGGATCGACGAGACGTAGAGCTCGAAGAGGTTGCGCAGGGAGAAGCCGTTGGCCGGCACGTACTGGAGGGTGCCGCCCTGCTTGCGGGCCGACTCCAGGCCAATGCGCGCCCCGATCGCCAGGGCGATCAGCACGAAGCAGACCAGCCAGGAGCCGAGCACCGCCACGGCGACGTGGCCGCCGTGGTCGTGGACGCCGAGGGGGGCCAGGAGCGTGTCGTCCAGGACGCCCGGGACCATGTGGAACCAGGAGAAGTTCGCCGTGCGCAGCAGCCCGTCGAGGGCGGGACCTGCGAGGGAGCCCAAGGAGGAGGCAGGGAGCGAGCCAGCGAGGAAGGACAACATTCAGGCCTCCGAGGGGGCGGCGAGCGTACCCACCGCCAGCACGGCTGCGTGCACCAGGATGGAGAGGACCACGACCGACCCGCCGAGCAACACCGCCGGCGCCGAGGTGATCTGCAGCAGGCCCCAGATCACGATGCCGATGGCCGTGAGCTTGGTGCCCAGGAAGAGGGCCGAGCCGTTCGAGGCGTAGCCGGCCTCGGCCGCGTCGAAGAGGCGGCGCACCAGGAAGGCCCACAAGCCCAGGTTGATCACCATGACCAGCGCGCTGATGGCGATGCCCCAGGCCAGGTCGGGCTGACCCGACGCAGCGGCAGCCGCGCACATGATCACGCCGATCGCGACCGCGCTAGTTGCCAGGGCCTTGGGGTTCGTTCCCGTCACGTTGCTCGGAGCCCTTCAGCCAGCGGTTCAGCCGCCAGAAGCCGACCAGCAGGCCGACCAGGGAGAGGAGGAGGAGAAGAAAGGGCGAGGTGCCGAGCTGGCCATCGAGCCAGCCCCCGACCAGCAGGCCGAGGCCGACGGAGACCACCAGCTCGGCAGCGGCCGCCGTCGCGGCGCCCATCTTCCGGAGGAGCTCGGGATCGAGCATCCCAGTTCCTCCAGAAGGGGGGCAAGCGAAGGACCCCGCGCGTATCTCACCGCGGCGCCAGCGTCCAACCGTCAAGCGCGGATCAGCCGAGAGCGCGCTCCATCGCCCGGCCGAGGCCGGCGATCAGGAAGGCGACGTCTTCATCCCGCAGGATGGCCGGCAGGAAGGCCGCCTCGAACTGGCTGGGGGGCAGGTAGATCCCCTCCTCCAGCGCCGCGCGATGGAAGCGCCCGAAGGCCTCGAGATCGCAGCCCTTGACCTGCTCGAAGTCGGCGGGGGCCTGGGAGCGGAAGTAGACCGTGAACATCGAGCCCACCCGCACCATGGAGAGGCCGCGCGCCTCGACCAGGGGCCGCAGCCCGGCCTCGACCTGGGCGCCGATCTCCTCCAGCCGCAGGTAGAGCTCGTCGCTGAGCAGGGCCAGGGTCGCCCGACCGGCAGCCACCGCAAGGGGGTTTCCGGAGAGCGTGCCCGCCTGGTAGACCGGACCGACCGGCGAGAGGCGGCCCATCAGCTCGGCCCGGCCTCCGAAGGCCGCCAGGGGCAGCCCCCCGCCGACGATCTTGCCCAGGCAGACCAGGTCGGCGTCGATGTCGAAGCGCTCGCAGGCGCCGCCTCGGGCGAGGCGGAAGCCGGTCATCACCTCGTCGATGATCAGCAGCGCGCCGTGGGCCCGGGTCAGCTCGCGCAGGCCCTGCAGGTAGCCGGGGGCGGGCGCGATGCAGCCCATGTTGCCGGCCACCGCCTCCAGGATGACCGCCGCGATGTCGCCGCGCTCCAGCTGGGCCCGCACGGTGTCGAGGTCGTTGAAGGGCGCCGTGCGGGTCAGGTCCGCGACCGCCTGGGGGATCCCGGGGGAGCCGGGGCGGGCGAAGGTGGCCACCCCGCTGCCGGCGGCGACCAGGACCGCGTCGTGCGCGCCGTGGAAGCAGCCGTCGATCTTGACGATGCTGTCGCGGCCGGTCGCCCCGCGGGCGAGGCGGATCGCGTGCATGGTCGCCTCGCTGCCGCTGCTGCACAGGCGGACCTGCTCCAGCGAGGGGTGCGCCGCGCAGAGCTCTTCGGCGAAGAGCACCTCGCCCTCGGTCGGGCAGCCGAAGCTGGCGCCCAGGGCCATCGCCTTGCCGACCGCCTCGACCACGGCGGGGTGGGCGTGGCCGAGGATGAGCGGCCCCCAGCTGCCGATCAGGTCGAGGTAGCGGTTGCCGTCGACGTCGAACATCCAGGGGCCCTCGCCGCGGGCCATGAAGGGCGGCTCGCCCCCCACCGCGGCGAAGGCGCGCACGGGCGAGTTGACGCCCCCAGGGATGACGGCGCGGGCGCGCTCGAGCAGGGCGTGGCTACGGGAGGTGTTCAGCATGGGGGCTCCGGGGAGACGGGGGGGAAGGAGCCGCCTCTAAGCCGCTACTCGCAGACTCCCCACAGCCCGGCGTCGGCCGCCTTCGCCGCGGACTCATCCTCCCGGAAGGTCTCCTCGAAGGCGTCGTTGGGCTCGTAGATGAGCACGCTGGCGTAGCCCTCGCGCAGCAGGCGGCGCTGGTAGAAGTCCTGCTCGCCGGCGCCCAGGTGCACATAGGCCAGGGTGCGGTCGTAGTAGTCGGTGCACTCCCGGTCGAAGGTCAGCCACAGGCAGGATCCTTCGGCCAGCGAGGCCTTGGTGAAGGCCGAGGCCTCGGGCCCGTAGCACTCCTCGTCCGTCGAGCTGGTGTCGACCTCGGGCGTGTCGACCCCGATCATGCGGATCTTCTCGTCCCAGTTCGACGAGCGGACCTCGATGGTGTCGCCGTCGACCACCCGGTTCAGCCAGACCAGCTCGGGCTCCCGGCAGGGCGAGGAGACCGAGGGCAAAGTGGCCGGATCGAGGTCCTCGATCGCGCAGTCCGGACCCCAGGTGCCGCCGTCGCTGCCGCCGTCCGTGCCGCTGTCGGAGGGGTCGACGACGGGATCGGAGGCCTGGGGGCAGGCGAACAGGACGAGGAGGGCGATCACGGGGTGTCGATGGCAAGGAGGCGGGCGCGGCGCCGCTGGACCCCCGGCTCATCCGTCTCGACCGCGGAGAGCTCGGCCACGGCCTGGTCCACGCGGTCCAGGGCCTCGAGCGCCGACGCCGCACCGAGGCGGGCGAGGTTCTGGTCGGACCCGTCCGTCGCGGCCCGAGCCGCCGCCGAGTAGTGCCCGTAGGCCAGGGCCGGATCCACCGTCATGGTCAGGCGGCCCATCGCGAAGCTGGCCGCGAAGGCCTGCGCCGGATGCTCGGTCGCCCGCTGGAGCTGGGTCAGGGCCTGCTCGCTCAGCCCGGCGTCGGCCAGAGCCAGGCCCGCGTCCAGCAGCCACTGCCCGGCCTGCGGATCCTGGGGAGCCGTCGCCACCGCCTGGCCCCAGGCTTCGGCAGCCCGCACCGGGTCGTGTTGGTAGAGCAGGTAGAGCGTCCCCAGGCGAGCCGAGGCCTGGGCGGTCTCGGCCTGCCCCGGGTGCTGGAGGACGAAGTCGCGCAGCAGGTCGATCGCCCGCTGCGGCCGCGTCGTGTCCACCGAGGCCAGCGAGGCCGCCGCCCAGAGGGCTTCCCGTCGGGTCGAGGGGAGCAGGTGGCTGTGCGCGGAGTGCAGGTAGACGTCGATGGCGGCGTCGATCTGCCCCGAGGCGGCGAGGTCGCCGGCGTGCATCATCGGCCCCGGCGAGAGCGGGCTGAGCCAACCCCCGACCACCAGGGCGCCCACCAGCCCCAGCCGCACCATTCCCCGGGTCACGAACCGGAGCTCGCGGCGGGTGAGGAGGAGGGAGGAGAGATCAGTCCGCATCGGGGGGCAAGCTACTCGCATCGTCCGAGGGATTCAAGGCGCAGGACACTTCGCGACAATCAATCCACGACCCGTTGACAGGCCCTCGTCGAGCCACCGTGGAACAAGTCCAGCTTGTTCCACGGCATCCACCAGGACCTCCATCGGGCAGAGCCACAGCTCGTGGTGCTCGACGAAGTGCTCGACCCCATGGTGCGCGCGGGCCACGAGGTAATGCAGCTCCATCACGCTGATGCGCAAGCCCCCCACCTCGCGAGAGCTGGAGACCCCCGCCCGGGCCACGTAGATCTCCACTGGAGTTGCGTCCAGCTCGGGGTGCCCGGCCGTCTGGAGGGTCGGGCGGCCCTCCTCCCAGACCTCGGGGCGCACCCAGGGCTCCAGGATCAACACCCCTCCCGGCCGCAGCAGGGCCGCCAGGCGCCGGAGCCCCTCACGCAGGCGGTCCTGCGGCCAGAGGTAGCCTATCGACGAGAAGAGGCAGAGCACCGCGTCGTAGCGGCCGCCGACCTGCTCGGGCTCGACCGTGAGCATGTCGGCCTGCCACAGCGGCACCTCGGGCAGCTTGCGGCGGGCCTGTCCGATCATCCCCTCGTTCAGGTCGAAGCCCGCCACCTCGTGGTCCCAGGCCAGCTCCGCGAGGTAGCTGCCGGTCCCGCAGGCCGCCTCCAGCACCCGGGAGCCCGCGCCGACGCCGGCCTCCCGCAGCAGCGAGCGGACCTGCTGCGCCTCGCGCCGGTAGTCCTTCCACTGGTAGACCAGGTCGTAGAGCTCGGCGCGCTCCGTGTAGAGCGGAGGGCTACTCTTCTCCACCCTCGTCCCCCGCGTCGTCGAGCTCGGGTTCTTCGCCCCCCGGCTCGGCCAGCGGCACCTCGTCCAGCTCGACCTCCTCCTGCTCGGGGATGCGGGTCAGGCTGACGATGCGCTCGCCCTCTTCCACCCGCATCAGGGTCACGCCCTTGGTCGAGCGGCCCGAGACGCGGATGTTCTCCACCGGGATCTTGATCACCCGGCCGGAGTCGGTGATCAGCATCACCCGGTCGCCATCGGCCACCTGGACGCTGTTGACCACCGGCCCGTTGCGCTCGTCCACCACCATGTTGATGATGCCCGAGCCGCCGCGGCCCTGGATCCGGTACTCGCCCAGGCTGGTGCGCTTGCCGTAGCCCTTCTCGCTGACGGTCAGCAGCAGCTTGTCGTCGTCGGTCTCCAGCACCCGCATCGCGGCGATCTCGTCGCCTTCCTTCAGGCTGAGGCCGCGCACCCCGCGGGCCACCCGGCCCATCGAGCGCACATCGTCGCCGGGGAACCGGATGCTCATGCCCTTGCGGGTCACGATCAGCAGCTGCTGGCCCGGAGAGGCCACCGCCACCGTCAGCAGCTCGTCGCCGTCCGCGCAGTCGTAGCTGCGCAGGCCATTGCTGCGCAGGTTCTTGTACTCGGCGAGGTTGGTCCGTTTGACCAGGCCCAGCCGCGAGCAGAAGACCAGGTCGAGCGTGTCGGAGTACTCGTCGATGGCCAGGACCGCGGCGATCTCGTCGTTGGCCTCCATGTTGACCAGGTTGACGAGGGCCGTGCCGCGGGCCGTGCGCCCCGCCTTGGGCACCTGCCAGACCGGCACGCCGAACATCCAGCCGTGGGTCGTGAAGACCAGCAGCGTGCTGTGCGTGTTGGCGATGAAGATCTCCTGCAGGCTGTCCTCGGCCCGGGTGTTCATGCCCTTCTTGCCGAAGCCACCGCGGCGCTGCTCCTGGTACTCGTCCTGGCTGGTGCGCTTGATGTAGCCGGCCATCGACAGCGTCAGGACCGCGTCCTCGGGGGCGATCAGGTCGTGGATCGACATCTCGCCGGTGTCCTCGGTGATCCGGCTGCGGCGCGGGTTGGCGAACTTCTCCTTCACCTCCAGCAGCTCGGCGCGGATCACCTCCATCAGGCGGACCTCGCTGCCCAGGATGGCGCGGTAGCCCTCGATGCGGCCCAGCAGCTCGGCCTGCTCTTCTTCCAGCTTCTGGCGGGAGAGGCCCGTCAGGCGGCGCAGCTGCATCTCCAGGATGGCCTGGGCCTGGATCTCGCTGAAGGAGAACTCCGCCATCAGGCCGTCGCGGGCGGCCTCGTCCGTCGCGCTGGCGCGGATCAGGGCGATGATGCGGTCGATGTGGTCGAGCGCCTTGAGGAGGCCCTCGACGATGTGCAGGCGGGCCAGGGCCCGGCGCAGGTCGTAGCGGGTGCGGCGGATCACCACGTCGCGGCGATGCTGCACGTAGTGCTGGAGCATCTCCTTGAGCGTCAGCACCATCGGGCGGTTGTGCACGATGCAGAGCATGATCACGCCGAAGGTGCTCTGCAGGGCGGTGTGCTTGTAGAGGTGGTTGAGGATGATGTCCGGCAGCACGTCGCGCCGCAGCTCGACCACCACCCGCATCCCGGTCCGGTCGGACTCGTCGCGCAGGGCCGTGATGCCGTCGATCTTGCGCTCCTTGACGAGGTTGGCGATGTCCTCGACCAGGCGCGCCTTGTTGACCTGGAAGGGCAGCTCGTCGATGACGATGCGCGTCTTGCCGTGGTCCATGTCCTCGAAGAAGGTGTTGCCGCGCACCACCACCCGGCCGCGGCCCGTGGCGTAGGCGTCGTAGATGCCGCGCCGGCCCTGGATCGTGCCCGCCGTGGGGAAGTCCGGCCCGGGGACGTAGGTCATCAGCCCCTCGACCGTGATGTCGGGGTCGTCGATCAGGGCCACGGTGGCGTCGATCATCTCGCCCAGGTTGTGGGGCGGGATCTTCGTCGCCATGCCGACGGCGATACCGTCGCTGCCGTTGACCAGCAGGTTGGGGTAGGCCGAGGGCAGGACCGTCGGCTCCTCCACCTGCCCGTCGAAGTTGGGCACGAAGTTGACGGTCTCCTTGTCGATGTCCTCGCCCAGCAGCGTCTCGGCGAGGCGGGTCATCCGGGCCTCGGTGTAGCGGTAGGCCGCCGCCGGGTCGCCGTCGACGCTGCCGAAGTTGCCCTGGCCGTCGACCAGCGGGTGGCGCATGTTCCAGGGCTGGGCAAGCCGGACCATCGCGTCGTAGACGGCCGAGTCGCCGTGCGGGTGGTACTTCTTCAGCACCTCGCCGACCACGCCGGCGCACTTGCTGTACTTCTTGTTGGCGCGCAGGCCTTCCTTCCACATCGCGTAGAGGATGCGGCGGTGCACCGGCTTGAGGCCGTCGCGCACATCGGGCAGGGCGCGGCCGATGATGACCGACATCGAGTAGTCGAGGTACGAGGACTTCATCTCGTCTTCGATGTCGACGGGCAGCAGGGTCTTGGCG
>ERZ761602.2185-NODE-2185-length-31853-cov-216.665608_pt1 | contig 31853 bp, 23 predicted proteins | sample MGYA00512165_ERZ761602 | MGnify/ENA primary metagenome ERZ761602 (study PRJEB28899, sample SAMN02445085) | bioreactor sludge metagenome | biome: EBPR sludge; isolation source: Thorneside wastewater treatment plant | place: Australia: Brisbane, Thorneside...
CATATTGGAAGAATATAATTACCAAAAGTGGAAAAACAGGGTGCGGAATGAGAGCTATCAATAGTACCCGATGTTGAACGCCCTATCACATTGGAATGGGTGCAGCCTCAGTTTGATGTATAAATTGAGCTATTCACCCCTGTTTTCAGCAAAAAGGGCACACAGATAACGCAGATTAAACGGATAAACTCGGGTAAAAGTAAATCATTTACTCAATTTAGCCTTTATTTTAAAAAAATCGGCGTTAATCAGCGCCATCCGTGTTATCCGTGTGCTAAATTTTGCCGGTTTTGCGCTCCTACCTTTGTGTAGCGGTTTACTTCAAACTCGGGTCACACCCCATCGGGATTATCATTTGTACTGTCTATTGGGCAGTATAAGTACTGTTCATATTGGAATAATATAATTACCAAAAGTGGAAAAACAGGGTGCGGAATGAGAGTAAGACCAAAACATAGGGTAAGTAGTTACTTTTTTTTGAGCAAAAATTCTAAAAAAAAACCGCAATTAAGTTTTTATGTATCTTTGTTCTTGCACCAACAAGATGATGCAAAAATTACCATTTTATCTTCCTTGGTTTTGCAAAACAAAAAAACCATTTCTTAACATATAAATTAAAAATGTTGTTTATGAAAAAAGCAACCCACCTATTCTTATTGTCATTTTTTGTTTTTCATTTAAGTATCAGCCTCACCAACAACCTAAAAGGGCAAGAGTTGTATGTTAAGGGATATATAGTTACCTTACAGGACAATAAAGTGCCGGGGTTAATATACATAAAAAACATCAATTATTGTCCAGCACAAATTTTGTTTAAAACACAACCCGATGAAGAACCTGTTGCTCATACCCCACAAACAATAGCCGGATTTGAGGCTTATAACCGCATATACGAAAGTGCAGTGGTAAAACGTGAAACAAGCCCCACCAATATCAACGAACTTGAAAATAATCCTATACATAATTACGAAACCGATTCCGTTTTTCTGTGGCAGCTTTTTGGGGGCGAAAAAAGCTTGTATGTTTATATTGACCAAAGGAAGGTTTCGCAGTTTTACATTAAAACACCCCAAGCCTTACAACTGCTCAGCTATAAGGCATATTTTACTGATGACAAAGAAGCTATAACAATGGAAGAAAACAATGCCTATAAGTATCAGCTTAAAGATTACCTTATTGATTGTAAAAACATAGACCAACTATTGGTATATACAAAATATGAATTTAACAACCTCTACAGTCTCTTCACAAATTATTATAAGTGTACAAAACAAAACCCGCAGCACAAAGCCAAACTGCCACCCCATCCTAAACAAATAGGTATATTTGCCGGTATGGCAGTTACCTCGTTGTCATTTTCAAAAGACGATTCCTACTACCTCTCCACTTTTGGCACCCTTTATAATTTGGCAAAAGCTGACATTAAAAATAGTTACCAATATACTGCCGGAGCTTTTATTGAGCTTGGACTGAATAGAACACGCAAGAATTTTTCAGTGTATAATGAGTTGGCTGTGTGGAATATCAAAACTACCTCCTATTACAAATCCTCCAGTTATGAACAGAAAGCCAGTTTCAACATCTCTACTTTGCGCCTCTGCCATTTGCTTCGCTATAGAGCCAATTTTACCAGGCATTCGAGGATGTTTGTAAGTGCGGGATTTTTTAATGGGTTTGCCCTTAACCGGCAAACTGAAATGACCGTTGGGCAGTATAATTCCCCTTTTAACACCCAAACGGTAGCGCTACAATATCAGCAGCGCTATGAATTTGGTTATATGGCAGGTTTGGGCTTTCAGTTTAATAAAATTTTACTTGAGGGCAGGTATGGAGGTGGTACAGGAATAGCCAACCCACGTGAATATGGCGAGAGAGCAAGATATCTGAGCCTGCAACTGGGTTTTAGGTTGTTTTAGTTTGCTACAAACATGGTATAAACACAACTCATTTTGCTCTTGTTTTTACCCCTACGCGCCCATTAGCAATAGGTTTGAGCCGTAAGGTTATCCTTCTGTGAACGCAGATATAACAGTTTAAAAATTTACTCAAACTGCCCCTTTTACTTTTGGTAAAAAGCAAATTTACGCTATAAAACGGCTTTTAAGCTCCGGTGTAGGCAGCCAACAGGCAGCTTTTTTACCAAACCAACGGTATCGGTTTTGAGCTATGAAGTTATACACGCCATTGCGTATAAAACGCGGCGCTATGGTAAAACCGTATAACCATTTCCATTGCCAACCAAAAGAACGAACAATGCGCAGCGCCGCATCAGACCGTGTGTAAATTTTACCCTTCTCTACCAATAAAAAGGTATTTAACTCCTCATCGGGCAAACCGGCTTGGCTGAGGTAGCGCTTCCCTATGTCGGATTGGAGTGAGGCAAAGGTGAACACGCCTTTTTTGTCGCGTTCTATAATAAACTGTACACTTGCGCTGCACAAGTTACAAACGCCATCAAAAAGAATAAGGTTATCGGGCGGATTGGTGTTCATTAGCCCAGCATTTTTATCAGTGAGTTTAAAACCCAGTCCTTGTCTGTTTTTATTACGCGGTCAAGGGCTTTATCTGCTGTTTCGGTAAAATCGGTTAGTTCGGTAATGGCTTCTTTAAAGGCAATAGCCTCTTCTGTATCGTCTTCCACATTGCTCAATTCGGCTAAAATGGTTTTAATGGGCTCTAATTCTCTGCGTTTGCGCTCAATAATAATTTGTCGGGCGGCTTTCCATATATCTTTTTCGGCAAAAAAATACTCCTTCCTTTCACCCATTTTGTGCTCCTTTTGTATAAGTCCCCAGTCTATAAGCGCCCGAAGATTCATATTGGCGTTGCCCCTCGAAATGTTTAACGCCTCCATAATATCATCGGCACAAAGCGACTGTGGCGTAATGAGCAGCAAGGCATGTACTTGTGCCATAGTGCGGTTAATGCCCCACTTGGTGCCAAGCATACCCCATGCTTGAATAAACTTAATTTTTGCTTCGGATAAGGTCATAGGTGCTTTTACCATTTTTGTATCTTTACCGGCGCTTAGTTAGTGTAATTACTTGTATAAACAGTTTTAAGGCGCAAAAAGTGTTATCAAAATGTTGGAGGGTTCAGGCACACAAAGTTAGGGTAAAGAACTAAATCTTAGAACGATGTTTCACTCCTCCTCCCCGATGTTAGATTTTGAGCCGAAAAATAGGGTCAGTTGAGTTGTTTTTTGGTAATAATTTACCAAAAAAATACCGCCGCAATTACAAAAGGGTTAGCTTTGTAACAATATACATTCCACAGCAGATGTAAGTAAATTGCCAAAGACTATGAGAACACATTTTTACTCCTTTTATTGCCTACTAATGGGCTTTTGTTTGCTTGCAGGCGGTATGCTGCCGGTTAATGCCGCTCACTTGGTGGGTGGCGAACTTACCTATGAATGTTTGGGCAACAACCTATTCCGCATTAACCTTACCATTTACCGCGATTGTTTTTCTTCGGGCGCTGCTTTTGACAATCCGGCATATATTACCATTTTTAACTCATCGGGAGCGGTGGTGCAAAATATCAGCCTGTTTAATCCGGTAGTTACCCAACTGCCCATTACTACCGATGGTTTGTGCATAGAAACCGTGCCTAACGTTTGTGTAGAAGAAGGATTTTACCAAACTACGGCTACCCTGCCGCCCATTACCGGAGGCTACCGCATAGTTTACCAACGTTGCTGCCGCAATAATACCATTGTAAACATTGTAAATCCGGGTAGCACCGGCTCTACTTATGTGGCAAACGTGCCACAGTCTGCACTGGGTCCTTGCAACAACAACTCGCCGGTTTTTACCAATTTTCCGCCCATTGCCATTTGTGCCAACAGCCCATTAGTGTTTGACCACAGCGCTACCGATGCCGATGGCGATTCATTGGTATATACCATTTGCGAACCACTATCGGGAGCAAATACCATTGACCCACAACCCACCATTGCTTCTACACCTCCGTACACACCTATCTCGTGGCTTGCCCCATATAATGCCAGCAACCAGTTGGGCGGTACGCCCATCATCAATATTGACCCTGTAACCGGCTTGCTTACTGCTTCGCCCAACCAAATAGGGCAATATGTGGTGGGTGTTTGTGTGAGTGAATACCGCAACGGGGTTTTGCTCAGCACCAACCTGCGCGATTTTCAGTTTAATGTAACCAACTGTGCCGTTGTGCTGGCACAGGCTAACGCAGCCGCTGCCGGTACAGATATATTTATATGCAACGGCACCAGTGTAGAGTTGGTGGGCAACGCTTTTGGCGGGTCGGTTTACCAGTGGTCGCCTGCTACCGGGCTCAGCAACCCCAATATCCTTAACCCCATTGCCAGCCCTACCCAAACTACCACTTACACGCTTACCGTAATCAATCCGGCGGTAAACTGCCAAGATACCGACCAAGTAACCGTGTTTGTAACCAATACCCTGCAAGCCTCCGTTAGCCCCGATGTTGCCATTTGCCTTGGCGAGTCTGCCCAATTGGTTGCCGATGCCACCGACGGCACCATTTACTTATGGTTTCCGTTTGACGGATTGGATAACCCCAATATACCCAACCCCGTAGCCACGCCCACCCAAACCACCACTTACACCGTATTTGTAAGCAATGACTTGGGCTGTGCCGACCAAAAATCGGTTACGGTTACCGTAAACACTGCAAGCGCACAAGTAAGCGTGGCAGATATTGCTTTTTGCCCCGGCGAATCGGGAACGCTTGCCACCTCTTCGGGCAGTTATACGTCTTACCTTTGGAACAACGGCAGCACACAGCCGCAAATTTCGGTTTCGGAACCCGGCGCTTACAGCGTTACGGTTACCGATGCGCAAAACGGTTGCACGGCAAGCGCTACGGCTTCGGCTACGGTTTCGCTTTATAGTTTGCCGCAGCCTGCCATTACCGGCAATCTTACCTTTCTTACCGGACAAACTACTACCCTGCAAGCCGATACAGCGTATGCCGCCTATATATGGAGCAACGGAGCCATACAGCCGGCTATTACGGTAAATGCTGCCGGCGCTTACAGCCTTACCGTTACCAACGCCCAAGGCTGCAAAGGCAGCGCCACAGTAGCCGTAACAGAAGAACCGGTTGCCCCGTTTGCCATTCCTTCTGCTTTTTCGCCCAATGCCGATGGGGTGAACGACCGGTTTATGATTATTACCCCACCCGATAATATAATAGCCCTCCAACTGTTTGTGTATAACCGCTGGGGGCAACAGGTTTTTTACAGCAATGCACTCAACCAACCCTGGAACGGCGCTTATGAAGGCGCTGACTGCGAAATGGGTGTGTATGTGTATTACGGCAGTGTTACCCTCAAAAACGGACAAGTGGCGCTGTTTCAGGGTAATGTTACCCTCATAAGGTAATGTTTTTTTTGTACCTAATTAGCTTCTGCCTATCAATTGGTACTATTTTATTGCTCGCAAAGACGCAAATTAGTGGTTAGTGGTTAGTGCTAATTACTATTCCGATTTTATTTCACGCAAAGGCGCAAAGAAAAAAGAGCCGGTATTTGTATGTACTTAGCTACTGCCTATCATGCAAATTTAGGCGTGTTTGCAGACTAATTGGTAACTTTTTACGCAGCGAACCAAAGACTTTGCGACCTTTGCGCTAACCTTTGTGTTCTTTGTTGGTAACTACTTAGGTACTATTTGCAATTCAAATTTATGGGGGTATTTGCAGACTAAATTGGTAAGATTTCACGCAAAGACGCAAAGGCGCAAAGAAAAAAGAGGGGGTATTAGTAGTTGCTATTTTTAAAAAATCTGTGCAAATCAGCCGCATCCGTGTTATCCGTGTGCCAATTGTTGCCGGAAATCTTACCAATTAGCTTGTAAATATGCTATGAACTTGCAGGTGGGCAGTACCTAAGTAGTTACCTTTGTGGTTATCACAAAGAATTTAGTAAAGACTGAAACAGAGGGCAATAGTTACCCTTTTTTATTGATGAGATTTTATTAGCGCCTCGCCGCATTTTTTGTAACCACCCACCCCAAAGAACCGATTTTACAGACTGCTACCTTATGCGTAAAACCTTAACCTTATTTTTTACGGCAATTTGCCTGCACCTTTTGTTGGCGTTTGCCTTACCCGCTCAAAACAAACAGGCAGATATTACCCTGCTCCAAGCTGCCACATTGGGAGCTAAACCCTCCCCTACTTCATCGGGCAATCATAAAAAAATGTTGCAAACCCGCAGTCAATCGGCTTTTGCGCGTTATAACCCGCTGGCGCTGGCGCTTACCGGCAGCATGTACCTTTACCAAAACGCCATATCTACCCAACTTAACAAACAGTGTTTGTACGGGCTGTCGTGCTCCAATTTTAGCAAAGAGGCTATTAGGGAGTTTGGCTGGGTGAAGGGCGTTTTTATTACTGCCGACCGCCTGCTGCGCTGCAACCGCATTAGCGCCTTAGACCTTAACCTCATTACCCTTAACCCCAAAACCGGACGTTTTACCGATGTGCCGGCTCAGTACCGCATTAAAACCGGTCATGCACACCATTAAACGCCGTTGCTCCGCATTTATAGCAAGCCTGCTCCGGTGTTTTTTGCCGGTGTGGTTGCCCTTGGGCTTGATTGCCCAAAATGCGCCAATAATGCCTGCCGACTCGCTTTTTAGGCAAGAAATGGACTTTGGGCTGTACCTGCTCAATGTCCAACTTACCGATGATGCCGCCACCGTATTTGCCCGATTGGATACCACTGTGGGCAGCCAACTGCCTACACCACAAGCCGACTCGCTGCACTACCTGCGCGGCATGGCATTGTACCAACTTAAACAACTGCTGCCCGGCGCCGAGCAGCTCCTGCAAGTTTCGGGCAAATCAACCCATTTTTATGCTTCCCGATTTTATGCCGCCTATAACCTCTCTTATTTGGGGTTGCCTGCTGTGGCATCGGGCATTTTAACCGATGTTTATTTTTCGCCCCAAGATTCTTTATTGCACCAACTTCGGCGCTTACAGCTATCGGGCAATGCGCTTTTGCAGCGAAATTTTGCCCAATTTGACCAACTTTCCGCCCAATTTCCATCGCCCTATTACCAACTGCAACAGGAAGAGCAAAACCTGCTGCTTGCCTATGCAAAACTGAAGAAGGTGAAACAAAAATCGCCGGCAGTAGCCGGTATGCTATCGGCAGTGGTGCCCGGTTTGGGCAAAGTGTATGCCGGTAAACCTAAGCAGGGTATTGCCGCCTTTTTACCCGTTGCCTTATTGGGTGCGCAGGCTTACGAAAACATACGCAAACGAGGCATTAACAATGGATTCAGCATTTTTTACACCGGTTTGTTTTCGGTGTTTTACATCGGAAATATATGGGGCAGCGCCCTTAGCGTTCACCTTACCCGCCAAGAACAGTACTATGAAATTGACCAACGCATTTTATTTGATTTGCACATTCCTGTTCGCAACATCTTTGGCAATTAAAGCGCAGCCCGGTGTGCAACCTTTTTTTGCCCATGCCGATAGTTTGTATAACGCCGGTAAGTATGCCGATGCGGTTATTGCCTACGAGCGCGCCGCCTTTTTTGCCGATACCAACCGCACGTTGTATAACTATGCCCTGCTGAAAAAAGCCCAGTCGTGCAAACTAACGGGCAATTACCAAAAATCTTTTGAAACCCTGCAACGTACCGATGCCTTTGCCCTGCCCGATACGCTGCGGGCGGCGGTAAAGTACGAGACTGTACTGAATGCCTACCTTGCCGGCTTGTTTAAAGAAGCCGAGCTGGAACTGAAACAGTACGAACACACCACGCCCGATACGGCACAAACCAACCAATTGCTGTTTTTAAAAATCCTTACCCTAAACGAATTGCAAAAATGGGCAGAAGCCAAAACTTGTTTGGAGCAGTACCTTGTCCTACGCCGCCTGCCTCCCCATTTGGCTAATGAATACTACGCTTTTATGAAAAACCCCCGACTGCGCAATCCGCAAAAGGCGCGCCGCTTATCTACCTTTATGCCCGGTATAGGGCAAATTTACGGAGGTAACGTGGGGCAGGGCGTACTCAGCGCCGGTTTGCAAGCCGGTTTTCTGGCTTTTGGGGTGTATCATTTTTGGCAGGGGTTTTATGTTACCGGTTTTACCACCGGTTTTGCCCTGTTTCAGGCTTTTTACTTTGGCGGCATTGAAAATGCAGAGCAGGCTACCGTTAAAAAAAACAAACAAAAAATAAATGCCTACAATGAGCGCATTAAGCAGTATGTGCTGCTTTTGGAAAGCGAATAATCTACTGGGCATGGGGTTTGCCGTTGTATGCTCCCTCCTTATAATTAAACAGCAAATTAACTCCTGCCCCAAACCCCCACACAGGCGGTTTTAGGCATAAAAAAGCCCCTCTTGCTAAGGGCAAAGAGAGGCTATACAAACTATTATGAAAAGCACCACTATTTCAAAGGAGTTAGTAGTTGTGTTGTTAGCGCATGAGTTCAATAAAACCGCTTAGTTTTTGCACCTCTTGGTTGGCGTTTAGGTATTCTATGGTGTAATAGTACGTGCCTGCGGGAGCTTGTTTGCCTTTGCCCTGCCACTCGCCGTTCCATGCAAAGGAGTTTCGGTAGTTGGGTATGGCGTACATAACATCGCCCCAACGGTTAAAAATGGTGAGGCTGATGCTCAGATTATCAAAGCAAGGCTCATCAATTCCGGCTATCAGGAAGGTTTCATTAGTGCCATCGCCATTGGGCGAAAAACCTTGCGCCACCATTACAGGGCAATCTTCGGGGGGCGTAATGGGGTTGGTAATGGTAATGAAAACGGTGGCGGTGGCGGTACCTCCCGATGTTTGGAGCGTATAAACAAACCAATCAGCACCGGTAAAACTTGGATTGGGTGTGTAGGTAAAGGTATTATCGGGGTTTAGGGTTGCTGTGCCGTTTTGGGGTGCATTTTGCAAACTAAGGGTTACCACAGCGCCAGAGGGCAGGTAAACATCGTTGTTCAGTACGGCAATGATTACCGGCGTAGCAAGGTTTGTTTGTACGGTATCGCTTACCGCCGCCGGCGCTACAGGCGTAGTATCGGCTAAAACGGTAATCATAACCAGTGCATCGGCACATAAACCTACTTCGTTACAAACAGTGTAGCTAAACTGGTCGGTACCGGTAAAACCCGGGTTGGGAACGTAATCGATATTGCCATCTGCCATCCAAATTGCCGTACCATTTGGCGGCTGTACTACATTGGAAATAGCAAGGGGTAGCCCTTGCGGGTCGGAGTCGTTGAGTAAAATGTTCAGATAAAGCGGCATATCTACCTCCGTAATTGCCGTATCATTTTGGGCAATGGGGGGCAGTTGCGGCACATCGGGCAAAACGGTTATGGTTACGGTGGTTTGGCTGCAATTAGCCATGTTATCGCAAATGGTATAGGTAAACTGGTCGGTACCGGTAAAGTCTGTATTGGGCGTGTAGGTTATGTTACCATCGGGCAAGGCGGTGGCAGAGCCGTTGGCGGGTTGGGTAAGGTTGCTGATGCCTATGTTTACCCCTTGGTCGTTGGTTAATACGTTAATGGTAACGGGGTTGTTTTGCGGGGTAGTAGCCGCATCGGGATTAGCAGCCACAGCGGGGTTAATGATAACAATAACGGTAGCCTCATCGCAAGCACCCATTGGGTCGCAAAGCAAATAGGTAAACTGGTCGGCGCCGGTAAAGCCCGGGTTGGGTTGGTAAATAACCTGTAAGCTGTTTATGGTAACGGTTCCGTTTTGCGGGGGCGTGGGAATGGCGCTGATGACCAAATCTGCCAGTGGGTCGTTGGCATCGCTGTCGTTAATAATCACTAAAATATGCACGGTGGCATTTTCCAAACCAAAGGCGGTATCGTCTTGTGCTATGGGCGGCACGTTTCCGCTGCCTACCGTTACCGATACATAAGCGGTATCGCACAGCACGGGCAAGCCATTGTTGCAAGCCATGTAGGTAAAATAGTCCACTCCTTCAAAACCGGCATTGGGGGTGTAGGTGGCAATGCCCGTTGCCGGATTAGCCGATACGGTGCCATTCATGGGGTTAGAAATAACGGTAGCCGCAAGGGGTTGTCCGTTGGGTTCGGTATCGTTTTCTAAAAGGGGAATGTTTACCGTTGTACCCGGCGGCGTAACGGCAAAATCGTTTTGGGCAAAAGGCGACAGGTTGGCAGCCGGCGCTCCGCCCACCGCCACCGATACCGAAGCCGTATTGCAAAGTGTTTGCGTATTACAAATGGTGTAGGTAAACAGGTCGGTACCGGTAAAACCGGCGTTTGGGGTGTAGGTAATGGTTCCGTTGGGATTAAGCGCCACAGCGCCGCCGGTGGGGGCAGTTGTGGCGGTAATGGTAAGGGGTAGCGCCTGCGGGTCGGAGTCGTTGGCAAGTACGGTTATGGTTATGGGTGTGGCTGCTGGTGTTACTGCCATATCGGTATGCGCTATGGGCGGCATTGCAGGATAAGCATTGGGCAGTACGGTAACGGCTACTATGGTTTGCTGGCAAGCGCCGGCGGTGTTGCAAATTTGGTAAAAGAAATAGTCCACCCCCGAAAAACCGTTTAGCGGAATGTAGATAAACGTGCCATCGGGATTAGGAGCTACTACCCCGTTGGCGGCAAGGCTGTAAGAAACAATGGTAATATCTGCGCCTAAATCGTTTTGCAGTACGGGTATGGTAACAGCGGTGTTAAAGGGCGTTTGCACCACATCGGGCTGCGCCATGTATTCGTCGTATTGGGGTGTAACAACGGCGGTTACGGTAATAAAAACCTGCGCCTGTGTGCAGGCATCGGGTGCGCAATCGGTACAGAGGGTGTAGGTTAGCACATCGGAACCGGTAAAATCGGGGTTCGGAAAATAGTTGATGCTGCCATTGGCATCTACGGTGGCAGAGCCATTGGCGGGCGGGGTAGCAAGGCTTACGGTGCCGGCGGGCGAGGCATTACAAAAGGCGGTATCGTTGTTGGTAACGGGTATAGAAACGGAGGTGTTTTGCGGGGTTTGGGCATTATCGGTATTGGCTTGCGGGGCAATGCAGCCAACCTCAATGATTACCTGCGCCACATCGCACAAGCCCGATTCGGCACAGGCGGTAACAGTAAGGGTATCGGTGCCGGTAAAAGCGGGCAGGGGCGTATAAGCCAAACAATTGCCCCAAAGCTGGTTGATGGAGGTATTGTAACCCGATGTAGCGCCGGTAATGCTGATGCCGCTCATGCCCGATAAATTGCAAAACGATACGCAAAACTGCACCGGCACGCCCTGCTGGGTGCAGGTGCTGAGTTGGTTTTGGCAAGGCTCTACTACGGTAATGGTGATGGTGGCGGTGGCACAATTGCCCTGCGTATTGCAAACAGTATAGGTAAACTGGTTGGCACCGGTAAAGCCCGAATTGGGGAAATACTGTACCGATAAACCATCGGGGCTTATTACCGCTGTGCCGTTTGCCGGGCTGCTAACCGATGTTATGGTGAGTGTTTGCCCATCGGGACTAACATCGTTGCTGAGCGCCTGAACCACTACCGGCGTATTGGTGTAGGTGGTTTGGGCATCGTTTTGGGCAGTAGGAAAAATGGGTTCGCCGCCGCAGTTGTTGGTAAATGTAAGATAAGCAAAAGCAGTGCTGCAATTACCGCCCGTATCGCAGGCGGTAACGGTTACAATATCTTCGCCTGTAAAACCTAAATTGGGCACGTAGGTAAAACAGCCATCGTCGGTGGGCGGGTTTACCGTTCCGTTTACGGCGGCATAGTCATAGGTGGCAATGTTGGCGGCATCTATATTGCAAAACTCGGGGCAAAAATCTAAGGCGGTATCGGGCGGCAGGCAAATATACACATCGGGGTTGCAGGGGGGCTCAGTGGGCGCTACGGTAATGGTAACGGTAGCCGTATCGCAAAGCGGGCAGTTATTGCAGGCAACATAGGTAATGGCATCGGCGCCGGTAAAACCCGGGTTGGGCGTGTAGTTGATGCCACTGCCGCCGGGCGCAATGGCATAAGTGCCGTTTGCGGGCGGAACCAACACCACCGCCACCGAAACAGGTCGATTTTGGCAAAGCGGGTCATCGTTTTGAAGAACGGGGAAGTTAAATGCGCCCGATGCAGGATTTTGGGTAGCGCCGTTAAAAGTAAGGTTGTTGCCGGGTGTTATAAGCGCTTGGTCGTTATAGGCAAGGGGCGGCAAACAACCCACATGCACATAATACACAAAAACCGAGCAAGCGGCAGGGTTTTGGTTGTCGCAAATATCTAAGTAAACAATATCGGTGCCCATAAAACCCGGCAGCGGGGTGTAGCGCACGCAGGTATCGTTTAAAAACACCAAACTGCAATTAAACGTGGTATGCCCGCCCACTACGGCAACGGGGTCTCCATTGGGGTCGGTATAGCTGTTGCACAGCACCACGGGGGTCATAGGACCGGTGCAGTAGGTAAGCGTGTCTATATTGGGTGGGCTGTTTTGTGCAACCGCCGAAAGTGTAACACCTGCCAATAGGAGCAACATGGCTAATTTATAGCTATGTGCAACAAGGAGGGTAAAAAATTTGTTCAATAATCCGGTTGCGGTAAACCGGCAGCCGGCGCTTTTGTTAGTGTGCATAATAGTTTGTTTTCCGGTTAATGAATAAGGTTCTCCGGCGTTTTTTTGTGTTGCCACAGTGGGTTTGGCATATAACCATGCCCCAATGAAACAACCTTAAACCAACGAACCCCAAACACGGGCGGCTTGTATATAAATGCACACCAAATTTTGCGCCAGTTTTACCCCCCTACCCTACCCTTGCAGCGCTTTTACCCGCTATAACCTAACCAAACGCTTTATTTACAAGACTTTTGCAACATTGTCATGCACAAGTCATTTTTACAAATACACAAAAAAGCATGTTATCTTTTAAACATTTTGGGGTTGTTTTGTTCTTTTTGGTTTTGTTGGTTGCTGCCTGCTCCTACGGCTATGAGTGGACAACCGCCCAAGCTACTACTTATGATGGTAAACGCAGTTTTACCCTTAGTTTTCCGCCTTTTTTAAAGCCCGAAACCCAACGCAAACTGCACGATGAAGCCCCCATACAGTATGCCAATTATTTTAGAAACGTGTATGCCATAGCTTATGATACGCTTGCCCCCGATTACCGCAGTGTGGCACAAACCGAAATTACCAACCTGCTCGCCATAGCCCAAAAACCGCAGTTGATAGATACTGCCACCCTGACCATAGATGGTAAACCGGCTTACATGGGCATTTATACCGGTAATGTGGGCAGGGGCGATATTGAAGAGCGCATTTACTACCAATTGGTTTTTGTGCAGGGAACAGACCGGGTTTATGTACTGGTGCAATGGGTATGGGATAAAAACCGCGAAAAATACCGCGAAACCTTGAAACAGGTGGCTACATCGTTTAAAGAGGGGTAGCGGTTTTAATTGCCTGCAAATCCCTGCCAGCGTTTTTAGTCCCTAACTCTTAAAATTTTTACGGAATAGTCTGCAAACTCTTTTGTTTTTCAGTAGTTTTGCCATTAGCATGTATTCCGTAAAATACGGAATATACACGAAAAATGAATACCCCGATTAGGTCATTTCGTATGTCAAACTATGAACCGAACTTGAAAGCATTGGCGCTTGTTACTATGTGTATGCAATGAGTATTTGCTACAATACTGTGTAGAAGGCTGCATAGTATGTTTTAGCAGGTGTTCTAACTGCGCTTGGAAACTCCGGCGAAGTCTAATTAGGCAAAAAAGATGGTAGAAAAACCGAATAAAAACGTAAGGTTGGAATTAAAATGAACGCCCGATAGAGATAAAGCTTGCGTAAGGTTTGCCTTCACTTGTTAAAATAGGCAACAAGATTACGGTGCGCTGCACCTTGTGTGTTACTGCCTCCTAAAATGGGCGTTTGGGGTTTTGCAAAGGTGCAGCGCACCGTAATATAGGTAGTAACCCAGTTATGCCCTATTAACAAGATGCAGCGCACCGAAATATACCGCCCCACCTGTTTGAAATCCTTTTGCGGTAAGCCTTTGTGCATACTGATAATTCCAACCTCACGTTTGGTAGTGGTTAGTGGGTACTTGGTAAATGGCATTGAGTACTAACACACCCATAACTTCTAACTATTCACTTTTCACTACCCACTACTTGAGCTTTTAGTTTTTAAAAATCAGCGTAAATCAGCCCCACCAGTGTTATCCGTGTGCTAATGGCTGCATGTTTTTTGCTCATATTGGCAACTGCAAGTTTCCCAAAATACAAAAACCAAACCCCAAACAAACTAAGAAACCGTAAGTTGCCCCTCGCCAATTTCATACACAATATGCGAGCGCCCAACAATAAGCGGATCTACCTTACCAATGTTTTGGGGATCTTTGTTAGTATAAGAAAACTTGTGCAAAATATACCGCATAGCATTTAAGCGAGCTCGTTTTTTGCAATTAGACTTAATTACAATCCATGGAGAATCGGAAGTATCAGTATAAAAAAACATCTTTTCCTTAGCATCGGTATAAACCTCCCATTTATCAAGCGAAGCACGGTCAATAGGCGAAAGTTTCCACTGTTTTAGCGGGTGGTTTTCGCGGTCTTTAAACCGGCGTTTTTGCTCATCTCTGCTTACCGAAAACCAAAACTTAACCAAGTGAATCCCATTTCTAACCAAGTTGCGCTCAAACTCAGGCACCTCCCGCATAAACTGCTGGTATTCATCGGGCGTACAAAAACCCATTACATGCTCCACCCCCGCCCTATTATACCACGACCTGTCAAAAAGTACAATTTCGCCCTTAGAAGGTAAATGCTTAACATACCGCTGAAAATACCACTGTCCGCGCTCCTCATCGGTAGGTTTTTCCAAAGCCACCACCCGTGCGCCGCGCGGGTTAAGGTGTTCCATAAAACGCTTAATAGTACCCCCTTTTCCGGCTGCGTCGCGCCCCTCAAATAAAACTATCACCCTTGCGCCGGTTTCTTTTACCCATGCCTGCAACTTGAGCAACTCCACCTGCAAATCGTACTTCTGCCGCTCATAGTTCTTTCGCGACATCAGGTTTAGATAAGGATACTCCCCATTGCGCCAGTTTTTAGAAAGTACCTCATCGGGATTTTGTTTTTTATATTCCTCTCTGTATTCTTTTTGCAAAATTTCCAAAATAAGCAATCGCTCCTCTTTCGAAAAATTCTGCAAATAATTTTGGGCAGCCTCTATCGCTTCTTTTTCGTTTCCGGTTTCCAAATGCCCCTCCAATATAGTAGCCTGTTTATTGAGCCGAGCCATTACCCGCTCCGAAACCGTATTATATTTAACCTCCTCCAAAGTTTGCCCTTCGGTAATATCGCCCTGTTCTGCCTTTCGGGTTTGTCTTTTAACCGATTTTTTCAGTTCATTTTTGTCTTTTCCGTTTAGCGCTGTCATAACTCTAAAAACGTTAATCAATAAATAAAAACGCTTACCCTTTTGATAAGCAGGGCAAAATTAGCAAAAAATAAGAACATACTATAAGTTAGTCCTAAAAATCTGTTACGGTAAGTTCTGTAACCCCAAAAAACAATGCCACAATAAACAAGGGTAAAACCGGAAAACGCCAAATAGCGATTACTGAAAATCCATAAAATATATTTCACAAATTGCCAAAGTTTTTCCAAAAAAGCTGTCATGTTGCCCCATAACTTACACCACATAACCGGCAAAACACACACATCATGTTTTCATATTTTTTCAACTACAAACACAAGCAATAAAAAAATGTATCCAACAGTAAAAGTTAGTGACCCCAAGTGCAAAAACTTAGTATATTTACGGAAAATTCAACAAATCCGGTACAAAAAACAGATCGAAAGGTTCTCTATCTGAACCGTTTGGATAAAACCGGTAACTTTATAGCCAAAAAGAAACCTGCTGCATAAAGTACAATCAAGTAAAGAAAAAACCAACAATACACTACTCGCCATCTAATCAAACCAATCATGAAAAAAAACACTTCCTTCTTCGGTTTTTGGGTTCTTGCAACCTGCTTTTTGCTCCTCACCCTACTCCCCTCTTGTGCGGTAAACCAATCGGTAGAAACTTGTGTGCAGGGCGACCCCTACGGTTTTTGGGGTGGCTTGTTGCACGGCATTATTGCGCCCTTCGGGTTTGTGGGCATGTTAATTTGGGACAATGTAGCCATGTATGCCCCCAATAACAACGGAGCCTGGTATGCCTTTGGTTATTTATTAGGTTCGGGCGGCTGGGGTTTGCTGGCTTCGCGCGGTTCAAAATAAGACCAAGCCGGCAGCAAGCAAACTATTAACTCACCTAACTTACCCATAAAAACAATAATTGCAGGGAATTGCTTTATATTTGGGCGACAAAAGTGAATAAATCACCAAATACCTCACAGAACAGGTTATGCCCGATAATAAAATACTTTTTCCACCCGGTTTTATATGGGGCACCTCTACCGCCGCTGCCCAAATAGAAACAGCCTATAACCATGATTGGCAAGGGGTCAAATCAAAAGACGGCTACATTTTTCAGCGCACTGCCGACCATGAACTCAGGCGCGATGAAGATGTATCCTACATTACCTCGCTGGGTAATGCCTACCGAATGAGTGTTGCTTGGTGGCGTTTACAGCCCGAACCTTTTGCCCGATTCGACGCCCGTGTAGTGGCAGAGTACCGCTCTTTTATAGCCAAATTAAAGGCACGCCATACCTATATTATGATGGTGCTGCACCATTTTACCAACCCGCTTTGGTTTGTGCGCGATGGCTCTTGGGAAAACCCCGATACCATTCCGATGTTTTTGGATTACGTGCGTCAAATGGTAGAACATTTTGGCGATTTGGTTGACAACTGGAATACCTTTAACGAGCCGGCAGTTTACTTGGTAAACAGCAGAGTGGTAGGTAATTTTCCGCCGTTCAAAAAAAATCTCCGCCATTTTTACAAAGCCCTAAAAAACATGAGCCGCGCTCACCGCCTAAGCGTGGATATTATTAAAGCGCAGTACCCCAATACTCCGGTAGGAATTTCTAAAAATGCAGTCGTTTTTAGCGCCCAAAATTGGCTGGGCAGGGTTCCGGCTTTTATTGCCGATAAAGTTTTTATGGAGTACATTGCCGACCACTTTATAGACGGCTGCGATTACTGGGGCATGAGCTACTATGCAAAAATACGGCTAAACCCTTTCCCGATAAGCGAAATTGACACCCCGGGGTTGTTAGATAAAATGAAACTTCCGCACGATGGCATGTGGGAGTATTACCCCGAAGGCATGAAAGAAAGCCTACTCCGATACCATAAACGCTACGGTAAACCCATGTTCATTACCGAAAGCGGCATTTGTACCCATGATTCTGATGTGCGCATCAGCAGCATTAAACAATACCTTACCCTCTTGCATGAATGTATGCAGGAAGGGGTGGATTTGCGCGGTTATTTCCACTGGACTACTATGGACAATTTTGAATGGAATTTGGGTCCTACCTACCGCTTTGGTTTAGTACAAGTGGACTTTGAAACCGGCAAGAGAACCCTCAAAAAATGCGGTGAGTTTTACCAAAAAGTAATTGCACACAACGGCATTCCGCCCGATGAAACCAGCTAAGTAACCCCAAAAACTAAATACCATAAATGGACGCAGCAACATTTAGGCAGTATGCTCATGAGGTGGTAAACATGATGGCAGACTACCTCCAAAACATAGAACAATATCCGGTAAAAGCACAGGTAAAACCGGGCAAAATATTGGCACAACTGCCCCCAAATGCCCCGATGCAACCGGAAAACATGGCACAAATCCTTGCCGATTTTACCCAAATCATCATGCCCGGCATTACCCACTGGCAGCATCCTAAATTTTTTGCCTATTTTCCGGCTAACTCCAGCTATCCCTCCCTACTTGCCGAAATGCTCACCGCCACCCTTGCCGCACAATGTATGTTGTGGGACACCTCGCCGGCTGCCGCCGAGTTAGAAGAGCGCATGTTAGACTGGCTTAAACAACTTACCGGCTTGCCCCAATCATGGCACGGCGTTATTTATGACGGCGCATCTACCGCCACCCTCAGCGCTTTGTTAATGGCAAGAGAACGCCATACCCATTTTACCACCAATGCCAACGGGCTGCACCAAGCGCCCCAATTTAGGGTTTACACTTCTGCCGAGGCACACTCATCGGTTGAAAAAGCGGCAAAAATGGCGGGCATCGGGCAAAAAAACGTGGTTAAAATACCCACCGATGAGCAATTTAGGTTAAACCCGATAGCCCTACAAGCCGCCATCCAATCCGATTTGGAACAACAACTAACCCCCCTCTGCGTTGTGGCTACCCTGGGCACTACCGGTTGCACCGCCATAGATTCGCTGCCCGATATTACACCTATTTGCAACAAATTTAACTTGTGGTTGCATGTAGATGCTGCTTATGCCGGCACCGTACTTTTACTGCCCGATTACCGATGGATGATTCAAGGCATAGAACAAGCCGACAGTTATGTGTTTAACCCACACAAATGGATGTTTACCAATTTTGACTGCTCGGCTTTTTACGTAAAAGACAAACAAACGCTGCTGCAAACTTTTACCGTATTGCCCGAATACCTTAAAACACAGTGGCAAAACGGGGTAAATAACTATGCCGATTGGGGTCCGCAATTGGGCAGGCGATTCCGCGCTTTAAAACTCTGGTTTGTGCTGCGCAGTTACGGCGCTCAACAATTACAAAATACAGTGCGCCACCACCTTACACTCGCCCGGCAGCTTGCACAAGAAATGCAGCAAACCCCATGGATAGAAATTTTAGCGCCCGTAACCCTCAATCTTATCTGTTTTAGAGCTGTACCACCCCAACTTGCCGGCAACCAAACTGCTCTGAATAATTTTAACGCTACATTCATGGCAAACTTAAACCAAACCGGCAAACTCTACCTATCGCATACAAAACTTAGGGGCAATTATTCGCTCCGCATGGTTACCGGGCAAACCCGCCTTACAGAGCGCCACCTAACCGAAGCATGGCAACAAATTCAAGAAACTTATGCGCATACACTTGCAGAGTTGGCATAAACCGCCTAAAATAGGCAACTGCCCCTACTTTATTTTAGGTAAACAGACAAGTACATTAAACGACATTTTAGCTAACTAAAAACATAAAATGGCTGTAAACAAAAAATTTTTAGCCCGAAATGGTAAAGGAGTTGGTTACTTTGGTAAATTTGTAAATCAAAATAAAAATCAGTTAGATGGTTGTAGAGCGTAATCAATATTCACCACTATCCACTAACCACTATCCACATGAAGCCCCTTATCATTATTGCAGCCCTGTTGGGTTCTGTTTACAACGTTTTTGCTTGCAGTTGTGCTGACTCCGAATCATTTTGTACCACACATACCCAATATGACCTAAGCGCAAGTTGTGTGGTGGTTGATGAGTTTCCTCACGGTATTTCGCTAAAACTGCTGCAAGTTTTCCATGGCACAGAAGAAAGAGATACCATTAAATTATGGGATATAGGCGGGCCTTATGGTCCTCCGGGTTTCTGTAACGACTCAACAGAACTCCAGTATGCCTCCTTTTTAGGAGATATTGGCGATACCGTAATACTTGCCCTACCTAAAATTGACTCCATCAGATATACGTGGGACGTTATAGGCGATTACAGAACGCCCGGGTTTCAGTGCGATGAATATCAGTTATTAGTAAAAAACAAGGTAGTGTTAGGAAAAATATCGGGTTCGGCTTATTGCAATTACCTGCAAAACTGCCTTATGAGCTATGACTACGATGATTTTCTTATAGACTTTCCCATAAAAAGGTTGAGCTGCCAAACTTGGTTAACCACTCCCGAAGCGCCTCCTAATACAGCGTTGAGCTTTTACCCTAATCCGGCAACTGATAAGTTTACCTTTACCACCTCCCAAAAAGGCAACCTAACCATTATCAACAACTTAGGTCAATTGGTAGAGAGCCTTTCTATTATGGATTATCAAACCCAAATTCCAACAGACCAACTGCCAAATGGCGTTTACTTCCTGCTTTTTCAAACAGATCGGTATCTCGAAAGAAAAAAATTGGTAGTTCAAAGGTAATTACTTACCCTGTGTTTTGGTCTTATCAGCCTATTCGTGTGCTAATTGCTGCCCAAAATCTTAACCATTAGCCTGCAAATACGCCATGCGCCTGCCTGCATGATGGGCAGTACATCAGTAGCTACTGTTTTTAAAAAATCTGTGCCAATCAGCTGCATCTGTGTTATCCGTGTGCTAATTGCTGCCCAAAATCTTACCAATTAGCCTGCAAATACGCCATGCGCCTGCCTGCATGATGGGCAGTTACATCAGTAGCTACTGTTTTTAAAAAATCTGTGCCAATCAGCCGCATCTGTGTTATCCGTGTGCTAATTGCTGCCCAAAATCTTACCAATTAGCCTGCAAATACGCCATGACTTGCAGGGGGGGCAGTATCCAAAGATAAGATTTGCAGAGCTATAACAAACAAGCCGGCTACAAAGGTATGCAGCCGGCTTGTTGAATAACAAAAAGAAAAGATTAACCAAAAAGTTTCATGCCGTCCATAACCTCCATAACCGATTTTACGGCAGTGGCAGATTGAACGAGTAAGCCTTTTTCTTCGGGGTTAAGGTCTAATTCTATGATTCTTTCGATGCCATTTTTACCCAACACAACGGGTACGCCCACAAAAATGTTGTTTAAGCCATACTCGCCTTGCAGCAGTACGCAGCAGGGAAATACGCGGCGCTCGTTAAGGGCAATGGCTTCTGCCATTTGTGCGGCGGCGGCGCCGGGCGCATACCAAGCAGAGGTGCCCATTAGTTTTACCAATTCGGCACCGCCGTTGGTGGTGCGCTCTACTATGGCATTAAGACGGTCGGCTGGTACTAATTCGGTTACCGGAATACCGGCTACGGTGGTGTATCGGGGCAGGGGTACCATCGTATCACCATGTCCACCCATCAGTACAGCCTGTATTTCTTTGGGCGAAATTTGAAGTTCAGAAGCAAGAAAAGCCCGATAGCGGGCGGTATCTAATACGCCTGCCATGCCCATTACCTTAGTTTTATCAAAACCCGATGCAAGGTATGAGCAGTAGGTCATAACATCAAGCGGGTTAGAAACCACTATAATAATGGTATTGGGCGAGTATTTTACCACATTTTCGGTAACACTTTTTACTATGCCTGCATTAGTGCCAATGAGGTCATCGCGGCTCATGCCCGGTTTTCGGGGAATACCGGAGGTAATGATGGTAATATCGGAACCGGCAGTGGCGGCATAATCGTTGGTTACGCCTACGGTTCGGGTAGAGTAATAGCTTATCGGGGCGGTTTGCCAAATATCTAAGGCTTTTCCTTCCGATAAACCTTCTTTAATATCCAGCAATACCACTTCTTGTGCGTAGTTGCCGCGTGCAATTACGTCGGCACAGGTAGCGCCTACATTTCCGGCGCCAATAACCGATATTTTCATGTTGAAATAAAGTTTTTATGAAAAAATGTAAATTGTTTTTAAAAATCGGCACAAAGGTACAAATAATTGTGCGACATTGGGTAAATAGAGATAGGGCGAATGGTCGTTTTTCACTTTGCAGCTAATCGTTTTGCTACTTCGGCGGCTATTGTTTCCTGAATGCCGTGTTGCAGGTGGGTGGTAAAACCCACACAAGAGCAATTGATTTCGCCTAAAATAAAACGGTCATTACCTCGCTCATCGGTATCGAGCATAAAATCGGCAGTCCAAATGAGTGGAGTATGTGGCTCTTGTAATAGGTATAAAATCTGCAACAATGAATGAAGAAGTAAATCGGTAAGATGTTTCCATTCATCGGGCTTATAATAGGTATAAGCTGCCCCCGAAAACAAAGTTGCCGAAAAAGCATCTTGTGTATTTGCCGGTTTTTTGTGCACCACAAAAATGGGGTTATCGGCCACCATAAGCACCCTTAGCTCGCCTTCTTTTATTCGGGGGAAAAAACGCATATCCACCAACATACCGTTGTTGCCTGTAAGGTATTTTTCACAGAGCTGCATAAATTGTTCAAGGGTATGATACTCGGTGTGGTTATCTACGGCTTCGGTACATTTGAGCAAGGCAGAGGGCGGCACGGGGCTGCCTGTTTCGGGCAGGTTTTGTGGTTGGGCAAGTTGTACTCGCCAAATACCTTCGCCGGTAGAGCCTCTGTTTTGTTTAAGTACTCGTTCGCCGGTTGCTAAACTTAGCGGGAATTGAGCAGTAAGGGTTTCCGGGTTGTAATAGGCAAAGGTATCGGGGGTCACTAAACCGGTATCTACCAATTTTACCAATACATCTTTTGCGCCAAACTTGAGCATGGTATCGGGGTGCGAAAAGCCCATTAATCCCATTTCCGACAACTTTCGGAGGAGGTTAAAATAACCGGTTTCGCCGGTAGGTATATTACCCGGATTGATTCGACTAATGTATGCCGAAAAACCTTTTACATGATCTATTATAGCTTGTTGCCACTCATCTCGGTAAAACAGTATTTCTACGTTAAATCCAAGTTGGCGCAATGCATTGGCAATAGGTATTGTGTCTTTTCTGTGCCCGTCTAACCATTTGTCTGTTCCACCTTCAGCTTCAAAAATTACAATTTTCTTACTCATAACAAATTCAATTTAGGTGAAAACAAAAACGCCTGCAACTTATTGTTTTAGATGCAGGCATTTTTTACTATGTAAATTGCGTTATAAGATTAAGCATATACGCCTTTGTATTCAGGGCTGTAGAGCATCAGATAACGCTCTTTGCCTTTGGTGTTGTATTCTTTAAGGTTTACTCCGTTTTTGTACCAACTGCGCAGGGCTTCGGCCATTTGGAGGGCATCTTCCTGAGAGTTTAGGTAGAAATTGATTTTGTGAGGTTCGCCGTTATAGGTAAATGAAAAACTATTTTGTGTGCCTTTAAAGGGGCTCAAAACACCGGCATAACCGTCATAAACTAAGGTAAGGTCTTTAAGTTCTTTGGGATTGAGGTCATACACCCTATCTGAGTCGTCCCAAGTAAAATGGAATTTATCGGGCTCAATGGTGAGGGTGCCGCGTTTGTCAAATCGTTTGTGGTACCAAAGCAGGAACATCAAAATGGTAAGAAAAATGGTAATGAACGTAAGCAACCCGTTTGCGAGAAAAAACGGGGGCGGATAGCCGTTTGCCACATAATAAGATTTAATAAAACCGGCTAAAATTACCCATGTAAGAACGGGACCTACTACTCTGAAAAAACCGCTTGCTCCCTCTTGTTTATCGGGAATGATGAGGTCTGTGCTGAAATTTGCCATTGTTTTTTGTTTTTAACTAAAAGGCTGAACAGTATTTTCGCGCTGCAAATATAGGGTTAAAAGCGCAATTTTGGCATGTTTAGCCTTTTTATGCAGTATTTTTTTTCAAAAACGGGCTGTTAGAGTTTAATTCCGAAGGTAAAGTAGGCGGTTCTGCCATCGGAGGGCAGTAAACCCGGTCCTGGGTAGCCTCCGGCACGGCGGGTAAAGAACCTTGAATCGGTTAGGTTATTGATGCCTGCTCCTATGGTATAGTGTTTGGCAAACCGGAAATTGGCAGATAAATCCATCACGTTATATGCCGGAATGAGCCCGTTTACCCCATTTGCCGAGGGGGGTTCGGTATTGGCGGCATCGGCGTATGCTTTACCCACCATGCTGTATTGCCATGTAGCGCTGAATTTTTTTATAGAATAGGTAGCGCCCACTCTGTTAATGTATTGCGGGGCATTTTCCACCCTTTTGTTTTTAAGGTTGCCGGTTTGTATTTGTCCATCAGTAAAAACGGCGGTGGCAAAATCGGTATAAATGGCGTTTATGTAAGCCAATGAAGCAAATAAGCTAAGGTAGCCCACTTTTGAAGAAACTTGTGCGGCTTGGAGCGGGTCAAATTCGAGGTAAGCCTCTACGCCGCGGCTAATGCTGGTGCCTATATTGGTACGGAACTGGTAGCGGCTGCCATCGGGGTTGAGCCGGGTAAGGTTGCCTATGCGGTTGCTGTAATGCAGGTAAAAAGCGCTCACATCGTAAGTAAGGAAGTTGGCAGTTTTGCCGCGTATGCCCAAATCTGCATTAAAGCCCGATGCGTCTTTAAGGTTGGGGTCTATTTCATCGGTAGTGGCGGGTGGTGTAAGGTCGGAGTACATAACCGGGCGGTAAGCCTGCGATACATTGGCATACAGGTTAAGGGCAGATAAGAGTTTGTACTCCGCTCCAATGCCGCCAAGAACAAAAAATCGGTTTTGTTCAGCCTTGGGCACGCGGTCTTCTGAGCCGTCGGGATTAAATTTAAGCCTTCCCGATATATCGGAACTGATGTATTCTAACCTAATGCCGGGAGTAATGGTTAATTTGTTTCCTACTCTGAACAGGTTTTCGGCAAAAACTGCGGTGTTAAGGGTATTAAAATTGAGTTCTCGGTTAAAAGCATCGGCTTGGAGCAGCAGGTTAAAGCCCGTGCCGGTATCGCCTTTTCCCTGCTGTTGGCGCAGGGTATTACCACGGTAAATGCGCACACCGGTGGCAAGGGTATGCTCTGCACCAAACAGGTTATAGTGGTTTATGTTGCGCACTTCCAGCCCAAAGGTACGGTAGCGGTCGCGGTCTATTTGTCGGGCGGCATACATGCCGGTAGCGGTATTTATGGTATCGGGGTTGGTTATGGCGGCTACAAAACCTATGCTGTTGCGTTCTGCAATAACGCCAAACAGGCTGAGTTTAATGGAGTTTTTTTCGCCGTATTTTGCCTCTGTATAAACATTTACCACGTTCCATGGGGTATTAAACCAGTTTCTGGCTCTTAGGCTTTGGCGGGCATCTTGCGCAAATAGGGCATCGGTTAAGCCGCCGGGTTGTTGGCAAACATAATTAAGACGCGAATACTCAGCGCCTATTTTTACCCTGCCCGATAATGCATAACTCACTTGCATGTGCCCATCGTTTAACCGGTAAGCGCTATTGTCTCGCCACCCCTCGGCGCTGCGGTGGTGGTACCATGTATAGTAGTTGAGTTTACCTTTAGCGCCGCCAATACCGGTAAAAGAATTGAGCATACCATAAGAACCAACGGTGGTTTTATTTTCAACTGAAACGGGTTTGCCGGCAGCGCCTTTTTTAGTTACATAATTTACCAAGCCGCCAAACTGGGGTCCATACTGTAGTGAGGCTGCGCCACGCACTACCTGCACTTGTTCTACAGCTTCTAACGGAGGCGTATAATAAGCTTCGGGGTAGCCAAAAATATCGGGCGAAATATCGTAGCCGTTTTGCCGCATATTAAATTCCCAAGACCTGTTGGGGCTAAGCCCTCTTGAGGCTATGCCGGTTTGTATGCCGGAGCCGTCGTTTTCCCAAACGGTTATGCCGGGTGTTTTGGCATATACTTGTCGGGCTACATTAAGGGCAAGGTTTGCATTTAGTTTGTCTAATACTAATACTTCGGTTTTTTTGCCGGCATAAATGGCGTTGTTTTCTACATCTGCTAACCTTTGCAGGTGGTGTGCGCGGCTTTGGGCGCTTATGGCTATTTCATCTAATTGCATCACCATTTCGGAAAGCACAAAATTTACTTCGGTTGTTTTGCCGGCTAAGACAGCAATTTCTTTTTCGGCATGTTGCACATTTACCGCCGATACTATCAGCATATAAACGCCCTCCGGTACATTGCGCAGTTCGTAGTAACCGTTTTCATCGCTAACGGTACCGCGAGTTGTGTTTTGGAGGCTTACACTCAGGTTTGTAAGCGGATTTCCTGCCTCGTCTTGCAAGGTTCCTTTTATGTTGCCTTTGCCCGGATTTTCGGCAAAAAGGTGTAGAACAACTAAAAAAAGACCCAATACCAACCCTATACGGTTGAATTTGAACATAAACTGGAGATAGTTGGGTAGCATACAATTGTTTTTATTTGGACTAATTCTAAATAGTGGCGCAAAAGTAATACCTTTCCTAAAACCCCCAGTAATTTTGTGGTAATTATTTTTTGGTAGTTGGTAGTGAGTAGTTTTGGGTGTAACCCAAGTTTGATGTAAAATGACATGCTGCCGGTAAGTGTGCAAAACCGACATCAATTAGCACACGGATAACACGGATGGAGCTGATTAACGCCGATTTTTAAAAAATAAAGGCTCAATTAGGTAAATGATTCTCTTTTACCCGAGTTTATCCGTTTAATCTGCGTTATCTGTGTGCCCTTTTTGCTGAAAACAAGGGTGAATAGCTCAATTTATACATCAAACCGAGGCTGCGCCCGTAGTTTTGGTAGTTAACGTGAGGGTGGAATTAAAATGAACGCCCGATAGGGGTAAAGCCTGTGTGTGGTTTAGATGCACTTGATAATAAAACCGGCATCAGATTATGGTGCGCTGCACCAATTAGTAACTTGGTTTGTAGGTGTTTTACCAAGATTTAAGGGCGCTGTCCCTTGTGTGTTACTCACCAACAGCTATAAAATGGCGCGGTTGGATTTGGAAAGGTGCAGCGCACCAAAATATATCACCCCACCTGCCTGAAATCCTTTTGCGGTAAGCCTTTGCGCAAGCTCACAACTCCAAACTCATGTTATTCTAAATGGCTGTGGTTGTTTACCGTTTGCAAGGGCAAATAATTGCAACTATTGAGTAAGAAGCATTGGCTATATAGCATATATGATGCCGTAAATTGGAGAAATGAGGCAAAAGGTATAACTTTGTCGGTTCAATTCCTACACATTATGAAAAAAATGCGTTTTACTCTTATTTTGCTCCATTGCCGGCTTGTCATCGGGTTCATGTTTGTATGTAGTTTAGCCTTCGCCCAGCAAAAACCCGAAAAAAATGCCGGTTTAGACTTGCTGTCGGAATATATGCAAGGCAATTTCAGCAGTTACGAGCAAGCCTTATCTGATACCAATTACCTCAATATAACCCTGTGTATGCAGCCCATTTGGCAAGACCGCACCGATGGAAAATGGTTGTATGTGGAACAAGCTGTTGCCAATATGCAGTACCGCCCCTACCGCCAAAGAGTGTATCAATTAGTGGCTACCGGCGCTAATTCTTTTGAAAGCCGCACCTATACCCTGCCCACGCCCGAAAAATTTGTTGGGCAGGGTAATAACCACAAAGTTTTTGCCCAAATTACTCCCCAAGACCTACTGCCCCGCACCGGCTGCACCATTTACCTCACTAAAAAAGGGAACTCCTTTACCGGCGCTACCAAAGGCAAGGGCTGCCCCAGCGACCTGCGCGGCGCTGCCTATGCCACCTCCAAAGTAACCATTACCCCTACACAACTGCTTAGCTGGGACCAAGGGTTTAACAAATCGGGCAAACAAGTGTGGGGCGCAACCAAAGGAGCTTATCGGTTCAATAAAATACCGGCATCGGAACCCCTCTCTTATCCCGATGCCAAGCGCGAAGCCGTAACCGATAACTACCACAGCACCATTGTTGCTGACCCCTACCGCTGGCTGGAAGACGAAAACAGCCCCGATACCAAAAACTGGATTGCCCAACAAAACCAACTTACGCAAAACTACCTGCAAAACATAGGCTACCAAGAACCTCTGTCAAAACAGTTAGAGCAGTATTACAACTTTCCCAAACAATCATCGCCTAAGAAAGAAGGTAATTATTACTATTTTTACAAAAACGACGGCTTGCAAAACCACAGCGTTTTATACCGAATTAAAGACTTAAACGCCGAGCCCGAAGTGTTTATAGACCCCAATACTTTTTCGCCCGATGGGTCGGTTTCGCTTACTTTTACCTCCTTTTCCAAAGACAAACGGTATGTGGCTTATGGCACCTCTGTTGGCGGGTCTGACTGGCGCGAGTTTCATATTATGGATACCGAAACCAAAACCTTGCTACCCGAAACCTTGCAACACATTAAATTTTCGGGAGCGGCGTGGTATAAAAACGGCTTCTTTTACACCCGCTACCAAGCTGCCGAAAAGGGCAAAGAGCTATCGGCAAAAAATGAAGCGGCGCGTATTTATTACCATAAAGTAGGCACGCCGCAAGCCGAAGATGTGCCGGTTTATGAAAACCCCGATAAACCTAAACAAAGCGCCGGCATACAGGTAACACACGATGAGCAATGGCTAATTTTAACCATTTCAGAAGGCTCGGCATCGGGTAATGCCCTATACATAGCCCAAGCCGATAAATGGCTACAAGGATTTAAGCCTGTAGTATCGGGTTTTGACCATTCTTTTTCTGTTATTGACCATGTAAACGGTAAATTGCTTGCGCTTACCAATTACCAAGCGCCCAACTACCGGCTTATTGCCATTGACCCATTTAATCCCGATGAAAAAAATAACCTTACCCTTATAGCCGAGCAACCCCACCGCGTACTGGATAATGTGTTTATGACCAATGGTAAACTACTGGCAGTTTTTATGCAAGATGTAACCAGCCGGCTCCAAATTTTTGACCTTAACGGCGCCCCCCAACAAGAAATACCCCTGCCGGCGCTGGGCATTACCGGCGGTTTTAGTACCGATAAAGAGGAACCGCAGTTTTTCTTTAACTTTGAATCGTACATGTACCCGCCTACCATTTTTAAGTATGATTTTGCCACCCAAACCGCATCGGTTTATTACAAGGCAGCCATCAATTTTAATTTTGAAGACTATGAAACCCAACAGGTTTTCTTTTCCTCAAAAGACGGCGCTAAAATACCCATGTTTATTACCCACCGCAAAAACATACCCCTCAATGGGCAGCACCCCTGCCTGTTGTATAGCTACGGCGGTTTTAACATAGCCCGAATACCCGAGTTTAAACCCGAAAACCTGCCATTTTACGCCGCCGGTGGCATTTATGCAGTAGCTAACCTGCGCGGCGGCAGCGAGTATGGCGAAGAATGGCACAAAGCCGGTATGTTGGAAAAAAAACAAAACGTTTTTAACGATTACATAGCCGCTGCCGAATACCTGATAGAGAACGGTTATACCCGACCCCAAAAATTAGCCGCCACCGGTAGGTCAAACGGCGGGTTGCTCATGGGTGCAGTAATGAACCAACGCCCCGATTTGTTTGCCGTTGCCCTGCCCGTAGTGGGCGTTATGGATATGCTTAGGTTTCATAAATTTACCATTGGCTGGGCTTGGGTAAGCGAGTACGGCAGCAGCGATGACCCTCAACAGTTTAACTTTTTATACCCCTACTCGCCCTACCACAATATAAACCCACAACTGCCCTACCCCGCCACACTGGTAATGACCGCCGAGCGCGATGACCGCGTAGTGCCCGCACATTCCTATAAATATGCGGCTAATTTACAACACCAATACAAAGGTAACAACCCCATACTTATAAGAATAGAATCTAAATCGGGACATGGCAGCGGCAGAACCACCCGACAATACATAGATACCTATGCCGATGTATGGTCGTTTGTGTTTAGACACCTAAACATGTTTCCCCGCTTAGATTAACGCCGCTTTGCCCTGTTTTACCCCATATCGGGTTATCTGTTTGTCATTTGCTACCCTGTTACCGCTTCTTTGCGTACTTTTGCACACAATTTAGTGGCAGCAACCTATAGGCAACTGCCTCATTCCTTATTTGTAAACTTACTAATCTATAATATGTACGCCTTTTTGTATAAATATACAACAGCATTTTTGCTTTGTTGCCTTAGCTTGCAGGCAGCCTTTGCCCAAGATGCCGAGGTGCAAAACCTGCTCAACAAAGCCAACAAATACTACGATGCCTTTGCCTACAAAGAAGCCATACCTTTTTACAGAGATGTTCTCATAAAAGACAACCTGCTTGAAGCTAAGGTAAAACTTGCCGAGTGCTACCGGCTTACCAATGACCTGGTAAATGCCGAATACTGGTACCGAATTATTATAAACCAACTGCCCGTAAATGAGCATATTTACAAACTTAGGTTTGCCCAAATTCTTCAAACTAACGGCAACTGCGTAGAAGCCAAAAAATGGTTTCTGGAATATGGAAAACACAACGATATAGGCAACAAACTTGCCAAAGGCTGCGATATGATTACCCGCCTTACCGAACATGAGTACGACTACAACACTTGGCTGCTGCCTATTAACTCTAAGGCTGCTGATTTTGCACCGGCGCTATACAGCAAAGGACTTGTTTTTTGCAGCAACAGAGAGGAACTGATGGGCAAATCGGGCAAAACCAAACAAGGGCAATTCCTTAACCTATATTACAGCGAGTTTTTGGAAGGCGGTAATTTTACCACCCCAAAACCCTTAAAAGGTAGTATTAACAGCCCATATAACGACGGACCTATTACCTTTACCCAAAATGCCGACTCTGCCATTTTTACCCGAAACGCTGCCTTTTTGGGCAAAAAACAGCGCGATACCGTAGGCACACTTTTACTGAGCCTTTATACCGCACAACTTCAAAAAAACGGCAAATGGGGCAACGTGCGCAAGTTTAAATTTAACAACGTAGAAGACGAGTACGACAAACTTCGCACCCACTCTATGACACACCCCGGTATATCGCCCGATGGGCAAAACCTATTTTTTGTTTCCGATATGGAAGGCGGCTATGGCGGCACTGATATCTACATCTGCACCCGAATAGACTCTACCTGGAGCCGACCGGTAAACCTGGGTCCGCAAATAAATACCTCCGGCAACGAACTGTTTCCGTTTATGCACGCCGATGGCAACCTCTATTTTGCCTCTAATGGTCATGCAGGATTAGGTGGGCTGGATATTTTTTATACCCGATATAACAGAACCGCCTGGCAAACCCCGGTAAACATAGGAGCGCCCTTTAACTCCCGATACGATGATTTCAGCATTACCCTTAACGCCGATAACAACTGGGGCTTTTTTACCTCAAACAGACCCGGCGGTTTTGGAAACGACGATATTTACTACTTTACCAGAGTGCCCGATGCCCAAAACCTGCCAACCGAACAACCCACAAAACCGGAAACAGTAAATGTAGATCAGCCACAGGTAAACACCAGTATGAATGAAGGATTAGATATGCAAAAAATTAAATTTAAAAAGGGCGACTGGACGGTAAACCCCGATGCCCAAAAAGAATTAGACAAACTACTGCTTTACATGGCCGAATATCCGGAAATTAATATTGAAATTGCCGCCCATACTGACTCAAGAGGCAACGATTTTGTAAATCTTGAAATTAGCCAAAAAAGAGCCAACGCCATTAGAGATTATTTAGTGCTTAAAGGCGCTAACCCAACCCGCCTCTTTGCCAAAGGCTACGGTGAATCAATGCTGCTAAACGACTGTGTGAGCAATGCCGAATGCCCCGAAGAACTACACCAGCAAAACAACCGCATAGAGTTTACCGCTACCTCCATACAGGGCATCAACAATTTTCCGAGCATACCCATAAAACCCGCCCCCATACCCGCCACCAACGAAGCGCCACAAATTATAAACCCCGAATTAGAAGCCCTGTACGATGCAGGCACCGGAGTTCTACAATACAGAGTACTAATTGGTCCATACAAAAACGTGGATAACAACATCTATTACAATTTTGCCGAACTCAACACCGGCATTAACATGGAATACGTGGGCGAAGGTATGCTGATAGTACTGGGTCCATACTCCACCATTGCCGAAGCCGAAACCTATGAACAATTAGCCAAAGAACGAGGCGGTAAAAAAGTGAAAATTGTTGTTTATAAAGGCAACTACCCAAGCAACTATACCATTAAACAACTCAAAAAAATGGGAGTGAAGTAAGTTATTAGTGGGTAGTGATTAGTGGGTAGATAGTACTTGGTATATGGTAGTGAGTAGTCAGTAAGTGGTATCCGTAACCCATAACTCATAACTCATAACTCATAACTCATAACTCATAACTCATAACTC
>ERZ761602.2186-NODE-2186-length-31826-cov-14.429291_pt1 | contig 31826 bp, 24 predicted proteins | sample MGYA00512165_ERZ761602 | MGnify/ENA primary metagenome ERZ761602 (study PRJEB28899, sample SAMN02445085) | bioreactor sludge metagenome | biome: EBPR sludge; isolation source: Thorneside wastewater treatment plant | place: Australia: Brisbane, Thorneside...
TGAGGCTTGCAGCTTGAGGCTTGCAGCTTGAGGCTTGCAGCTTGAGGCTTGCAGCCGACTGCTTTTGAAGGACTACAATAATTAATAACACCCCAACGCACCCTCCATCTCGAAAAACACTTACTTTTGCGCCGCTTTTGACGAACATTTGAACCACCCAAGAGTTATTTCGGCATTATGAGTAGAACGTTAGCACTTAGAGACGCCCTGCGCGAAGCCATGATCGAGGAAATGCGCCGCGATGAAACGGTTTTCCTGATGGGCGAAGAAGTAGCCGAGTACAACGGCGCCTATAAAGTAAGCAAAGGCATGCTCGATGAGTTCGGCCCCAGGCGCGTCATTGATACGCCCATTGCGGAGTTGGGCTTTGCCGGCATCGGCGTAGGAGCCGCCATGAACGGCCTGCGTCCCATCGTGGAGTTTATGACCTGGAACTTTGCCGTCCTGGCTTTCGACCAGATCGTAAACAACGCAGCCAAAACGCTTTCCCAATCTGCCGGCCAGTTCCAGTGCCCCATTGTGTTTCGCGGGCCTTCGGGCGCAGCCGGACAGTTGGCGCAGCAGCACTCCCAAACTTTCGAAAGTTGGATGGCCAATGTGCCCGGCCTCAAGGTCATTTCCTGCATTGATCCCGCCGATGCCAAAGGCTTGCTCAAATCGGCCATTCGCGACGAGGATCCGGTTTGCATCATGGAGTCGGAAATGCTCTACGGCCACACCGGCGAAGTACCCGACGGCGAGTATTTGGTACCCATCGGAGTGGCGGCAGTGCGCAAGCAGGGCACAGATGTGACGCTCGTTTCTTACAACAAAATGATGTTGCCCACGCTCGAAGCAGCCGAGATACTTGCTTCGGAAGGTATCTCCGCCGAGGTGATTGATCTGCGCACCATCCGCCCATTGGATGTTCGCACCATCATTGAGTCGGTCAAAAAGACCAATCGTCTGGTGGTCATTGACGAGTCCTGGCCTTTCGCGGGCGTGTCTTCAGAGGTGGCGTATGTGGTACAGCGCCATGCTTTCGACTACCTCGACGCTCCCATCATGCGCATCAATGCCGCAGATACTTCTTTGGGATATGCACCCACTTTGGTGGAGGAATATATGCCGAATGCCGCTAAAATTGTAAAAGCGGTGAAAGAAGTAATGTACGTCAGGTACTAACTTCAACGCGAAATCGGGAATCCGAAATCGGGAATCCGAAATCCGAAATCGGGAATCCGAAATCCGAAATCGGTAATCCGAAATCTTGAACATTGACTTTTTGATATCCAAAACATACAGCGATGAGCCTTCTTGAAGCCAAAGTACCCGTCATCGGTGAATCCATTTCAGAAGTAACCCTGTCTAAGTGGTTGAAACCCAATGGCGCCTATGTCAATATTGACGAGTCTATCTGTGAATTTGAATCAGATAAAGCAACGCTCGAACTTCCAGCCGAGGCTTCCGGCATTCTTATATATGTAGCCAAAGAAGGCGACGACCTCGAAATAGGCGCCGTGGTGGCCCGTATAGACACCGCCGCCGCTCGCCCCGCAGACGGAGCCGCTCCGGCCCCCAAAGCTGAAACGCCCGCTCCCGCTGCCCCCGCTTCACAACCCGCTGAAGCCACTTATGCCTCCGGGCATCCTTCGCCGGCAGCCGCCAAAATTCTGAAAGAAAACGACATAGCTCCTGCTGCCGTAGCCGGTACCGGAAGAGATGGCCGCATTACCAAAGAAGACGCGCTGAAAGCAGTGGCCACTCCTGCGCCCGCTCCTGCCGCTCCTGCTCCCGTCGCTCCTGCCTCGCCTGCCGCACCCGCTGCTGCCGATCATCAGGCATTCAGCCGTGCAGAGGATCGCAAAAAGATGAGCCGCATGCGCCGCACCATTGCCGCCCGGTTGGTGAAAGCCAAAAACGAAACGGCCATGCTCACTACTTTCAATGAAGTGGACCTCAGCGAGGTAATGGCCCTGCGCTCCAAATACAATGAGCGTTTTGAGAAAAAATTCGGCATCAAACTGGGCTTCATGTCGCTCTTTGCCACGGCTTGCGCCAAAGTACTCATGGAGATGCCCGACGTGAACGCCCGCATTGAAGGCGACGAAATTGTGTATCACGATTATGTGGACATTTCCATCGCCATTTCTACCCCCAACGGACTGGTAGTGCCGCCGGTGCGCAATGTGGAATCGCTCAATTTCGCCGAAATTGAATTGGCCATCAAAGACCTATCCGGCAAAGCCAGAAACGGCACGCTCAGCCTCGAAGACATGCAGGGCGGCACCTTTACCATCACCAACGGCGGCGTGTTCGGCTCGCTGCTCAGCACGCCCATCATCAACGAACCGCAATCGGCCATCCTCGGCATGCACGCCATCAAAGAGCGCCCGGTTGCCGTCAACGGTCAGGTGGTCATCCGCCCGATGATGTATCTGGCCTTGTCTTACGACCATCGCATCATAGACGGCAGCACCTCTGTAACTTTCCTCGTAAAAGTGAAAGAGCTGCTGGAAGACCCGGGATTGCTGCTGCTCGGCGTCTAAGGGGCGATAAAAAAATAAAGTGATCATTTTCGCCAAAGGATTAGATAAGTAAACGTTTCATTTTAAGTGTCTTATCTAATCCTTTGGCCTAAAGAAAATGAACATTTATTTTTGCCCCACTACTAAGAGCGGTGAAAAAAGTCATTCTCAGGCTGCTGTCTTTGATGTAAATTTGCGATCAGGTAATTTACAGTCGCCTGCTAAAAGCTGTGAGCCGCGAGTCTGGTTTTCCAAAAGACAAGGTATTCGTTTTCAATCGTAAGTTTTGAAACCTTCCTGAATGGAAAATCTAATTATTCAACGAATAAACAAACTCGTACCACGCCGGGGGCGTGGTCATAGCTCGCAGCTTGAGATAGTTATGTGATCAGATTTATATCATCCTGACCAATGCCCAACCAAGCCAATCAAGGCCGCATAGACTTTCTCGTTGAGGAAGGCGTGGCCCGTATCCGATTTTACCATCCCGCCCACAACTCCATGCCCGGTTATTTGCTCTCGGAGTTGACGCAAGCCATTGAACAAGCCGGAAATAACGACGCTGTTCGGGTACTCGTACTCGAAAGTGAGGGAGATCGCACCTTTTGCGCGGGCGCCAGTTTTGACGAATTGGCCGCCATCGAGGATTTTGAAACCGGCAAGCGCTTCTTTCTGGGCTTTGCCAATGTCATCAACGCCATGCGCCGCTGCCCCAAATTCATCATCGGCAGGGTGCAGGGCAAAGCCATCGGCGGCGGGGTAGGACTGGCTTCCGCTACGGACTACTGCTTCGCTACCGAGGCCGCCGCAGTGAAACTCAGCGAACTGGCAGTCGGAATAGGTCCTTTTGTAGTCGGCCCGGCGGTAGAACGCAAAGTGGGAAAAGCGGCTTTTGCCCAATTGGCCATCCATGCAACCGAATGGCAAACCGCCCAATGGGCCAAGGAAAAAGGTTTGTTTCAGGAGGTTTTTTCCGACATTGCCGCGATGGACGCGCACATTGACCAACTTTGTAAACGCCTCGCCGCATCACATCCCGAAGCCATGTGCCGCCTCAAATCTGTTTTTTGGGAAGACGCCGCCCATTGGGATCAGTTGCTCGACGAACGCGCTGCCGTCAGCGGGCAATTGGTGCTGTCCGGCTACGCCAAAAATGCCATTCAGGCGTTCAAACAAAAAAGCTGATATGAATCCGAACGAAATACTCAAAAAGCATTTTTTGGCAACGGTGGACGAACAACTCGCATCGGGCGAACCGCCGCAAACCGCCGAAACCATGCAACGCCTGCAATCCGACGGCTACAGCGAAAAGAACGCTCGTTTGCTCGTGGCCCAATGTGTGGCGCTGGAGTATGTGCAATCCATCGAAACCGATCTTCCTTTTGATTATGAGCGATTTGTCAGAAATCTGTCGAATCTGCCGGCCCAACCTGTGGTGTGACGAGCGGCGCACAGTTGGTCGTCTTTACCGTTTAAAACCAAATAAAACCATGATGACTGCTGCCCAAACCAATACCAAAGTCCTGACCAAAGCCTTCCGCCTCATGGCTACCGCCTACTGGATGGCTCAGGTGTATGAAGAAAACTTCAAATTCGCTTCCAAATACGTTCACGCCACCTCGCGCGGCCACGAGGCGGTTCAGTTGGCTACTGCCTTCCACCTGCGCCCACAGGATTTTGCCTATCCTTATTACCGGGATGAAGCCATGCTGCTCGGCATCGGGATGCGCCCTTACGACCTGATGCTCCAACTCATGGCCAAACGCGAGGACCCATTCTCCGGCGGCCGTACTTACTACGTTCATCCCAGCCTCCGCGATGCCGACAAACCCCAAATCCCACACCAGTCTTCGGCCACCGGTATGCAGGCCATTCCGGCCACCGGAGCAGCTATGGGCCTGTGGTACAAAGCCTCCCACCAAATGGCCGATTGGAAACCGGCAGATGCGCCCATTGTGTTGTGCTCTTTCGGCGATGCCAGCATCACGGAAGGCGAAGTGGCCGAGGCTTTCCAAATGGCGGCGCTCAAACAACTGCCTATATTATATATGGTGCAAGACAATGGCTGGGACATTTCCGCCAATGCCGCCGAAACCCGCGCTCAAAATGCCGCCGAATACGCACGGGGCTTTCATGGCATCGAAACCCGCAGCATAGACGGCAGCGATTTCGCGCAGTGCTATGAGGTCATCGGCGAGGTGGTGGAAACCATCCGTCGCGAACGCCGCCCCTTCCTCATTCACGCATCCGTACCCCTGCTCAATCACCACACCTCCGGCGTGCGCAAAGAGTGGTACCGCGACGATCTGGAGGCACATCAATTGCGCGATCCCTACCCGCTGCTCCGCCGGCTCATGCTGGAAGAAGGCTGGTCGGAGGCCGATTTGCAGCAAATCGAAGCCGAGGCCGAGGCATTGGTCAGAGCCGATTTCGCCGCCGCCCGCCAGGCCGAAGACCCGCGCCCCGAAGACTTGTTTACGCACGATTTTGCCCCTACTCCCGTCACCGAAGAGCGCGGCGAACGCGAACCAGAGGGCAACGAACCCAAAGTAATGGTGGACTGTGCGCTCTTCGCCCTCGAAGAACTGCTCGAACAGCATCCCGAATGTCTTATCTATGGTCAGGATGTGGGCGCCAGGCTGGGCGGCGTTTTCCGCGAGTGTGCCACGCTGGCCCAAAAATTCGGCAGTCATCGAGTTTTCAACACGCCCATCATGGAGGCATTCATCATCGGCAGCACGGCAGGCATGTCGGCGGCGGGCCTGCGCCCGATTGTGGAAGTGCAGTTTGCCGATTACATCTGGCCGGGCCTCAATCAGTTGTTCACCGAGCTGAGCCGCAGTTGCTACCTTTCCAACGGAAAGTGGCCCGTGTCGGCCATCTTGCGGGTACCCATCGGCGCTTACGGCAGCGGCGGCCCGTACCACTCCTCCAGCGTCGAGTCGGTGGTGACCAATATCCGGGGTATCAAAATAGCTTACCCCAGCAATGGCGCCGACCTCAAAGGTCTGCTCAAAGCTGCCTGGTACGATCCCAATCCGGTGGTTATTTTTGAACACAAAGGACTGTACTGGAGCAAAGTGCCCGGCACCGAAACCGCCCGAACCATCGAACCCTCCGCCGATTATGTGGTGCCTTTCGGCAAAGCCCGCATGGCATTGCAGGCCGACGCTGCGCGTATAGAAGCCGGCGAAGGCTTGCTCGTTGTTTGTTACGGCATGGGCGTGCATTGGGCGCTCCACGCTGCTGCCAATTTCGCCGGGCGCATTTCCGTCCTCGATCTGCGGAGCCTGTACCCATTAGACACAGACATGATTTTTGAGCAGTCCCAACGGCATGGCCGCGTCCTGGTCATCACAGAAGAGCCAGTAAACAATACCTTCGCCCAAAGCATCGCCGCCCGCATCCAGGAGCATTGCTTCGAATACCTCGACGCTCCGGTGCGCACCATTGGCGCCGAAAACCTGCCCGCCATACCGCTCAACGAAACGCTGGAAAAAACCATGCTGCTCTCCTCCCACAAAGTAGCCGATGCCATAGAGCGTTTGCTGACATATTAAATTTGTTTTTGGGCGTGCCGGCTACTCTTACAAAAACTCAGGTAGCCGTCGGGTGCCTCCGTCACTTCGCCTATCGGCTGCGTTACCCTCGGCCCCCTCACGCAAAGGGTTTCCTGCTATTGAAGAGCTGTATCCATATTCAGGTAGTCGTCTCAAATGTTTACGCACAAGTTGATTCTATGTGCTCATAATTTATTTATTTTCAATATTTTATACTTTTTTTTGGACTTGTATCGCCGCCATGCTGCCTGACCCCGTTTTATGAAATTGTATTTTTATTAAAAAAAATGTTTTAAAAAATTGCTTTTAAAAACAAAAGCATGTATATTTGCATTGTAATCGCAAGAATAAAACTTCCGACACAATGGAAATTCAAGTTCTCATCAGCAAAAAAGGCACCAAAGTAGTCATCGCCACGCAGCTTCACCAGGCATTGGAGCTGCCGCATCAGCACTATCCGGTCAATGTGCGCAAGTGGATCAAAGATGCTTACAGCTTTCAGGACGGCATCCGTCGCCCCATCGCCATGAAAGATTATGGCGTGCGCAAATGGAAAGACAATCCAATCGTGGAGGATTATTACCTCACCGTAGAATTAGCCAAACATATTGCCCTGCATTCCCGCAGCCGGGTGAAAATGGACATCGCCCGCCAATTAGCCGCACATGACGATACACAGGAGCGCGAAGGTATGTTGAGCAAAGAGCAGGTACTGGCCGTACTCGATCTGACCAAAGCAATGGGCTTGGTTTCGTGTCAGGATGCCTGCGAACGTCGGCATCTGGAAACGTATGAAGAGCGCAACGGCGGCCGGTCCACCGACTGGTGGCAATATCGCTCGGAAGTGATGGGGTACTCTGTGGAGGAATTGCGCCAACGGCTCAGCCTCAGCGGGCAAAAAGTAGCCGGAAAGAATCGCCGCCAACTGTTGATGCAATTGGACAAACACGAAATCGTGCGCTCGGCGGTGATAGACCTTTTTATGTCTATGGGTAAATCAGAATCGTATGCCCGTACACTGGGAGACTTGGCCAAAGTTTTTGCTCAGGAAATGAATGTCGAAATTTATGATGATCGCACCAATGAACCTGTGCTTCCGCTGGGGCCTTCCATCAATCCTGCGGTCGTAAATGAAGTAAAGGCCGGAAAACGGGAGGCCGTGCTTGCCTGTTGGTAATATGTACCTCACACCGTCAGGTGCGAAGCCGGGCGCTGCTAACCACCGCGCCATGGCGCGGGTGCCGAAGGCTATGCGCAAAACTTGGCTGCGCAAGGTATAACCCCTCTTTGCCTGATATTATAATCCATTCAAGAGCTTGCTTCCGGCAACGGATAGCAGGCTCTTGTTTTATTGTAAAAAATAAGCCTCAAGGTCACATTTGCCGTCAGATATTGGTTGTAATCAGGTCTAAAGCAGAGTGAAATTTTTACGCACAGACTTTTGTTTCCTCTGCCGGGCGGCAATCCGTGATGCGCAGAATAAAAATCTATAAAAAAATATTTTTTCACTTGGAAAATTGAGGGCAATAGTCGTATCTTTGCAATCGCTTTCCGGGAAAAGTTCCGATCAAAGGCAAATTAAGTTGGTTTTCAATAGTTTAAGTACTGAAAATCAATGACTTTGAAAAGTAGTTCAAATACATCTGCTTTGGCACATCGTTTTTAGAATAGCGAATTTTTACATCCGCTACTCCAGATACTAACTGCCATAAAGCCAGTGTAGCTCAGTTGGTAGAGCAGCTGATTTGTAATCAGCTGGTCGGGGGTTCGAGTCCCTCCACTGGCTCAGCCAAAATAGGCAGAAATGTTGCAAAAGCAGCGTATTTGATTTGACATAATTATCTTTTGGGGGTACGCCGAAGTGGGAGAGACGGGGCAGACTGTAAATCTGTTGGCTATGCCTGAATAGGTTCGAATCCTATTACCCCCACCATTTTAGCAATGCGGACGTAGCTCAGTTGGTAGAGCATCAGCCTTCCAAGCTGAGGGTCGCGGGTTCGAATCTCGTCGTCCGCTCAAAAAATGAAGCAGGCGCACCGGCAGTCTTCTTTATTTTCTGTTGCATTATGGCATTTAAGCCAATGTAGCTCAGGGGTAGAGCACTTCCATGGTAAGGAAGGGGTCGGGGGTTCAATTCCCTTCATTGGCTCTTGTTCAGCATCTTTAATCTTTTTAAACCATATCCTAAATCAACTACCAATGGCTAAGGAGCAATTTCAAAGAACCAAGCCGCACGTAAATGTTGGTACGATAGGTCACGTAGACCATGGTAAGACCACTCTCACGGCTGCCATCACCTACGTTCTTTCCCAGTCGGGTCTTGCAGAGAAGAAGGACTATGATTCCATCGACGCCGCTCCCGAAGAGAAAGAAAGAGGTATCACCATCAATACGGCGCACGTGGAATATCAGACGGCCAACCGTCACTATGCACACGTTGACTGTCCGGGTCACGCCGACTATGTGAAAAACATGGTTACGGGTGCCGCTCAAATGGACGGCGCCATCCTCGTAGTAGCAGCTACGGACGGCCCGATGCCGCAAACCCGCGAGCACATTCTGTTGGCTCGTCAGGTAGGCGTTCCCAAGATCGTTGTTTTTATGAACAAAGTTGACCTTGTGGACGACCCTGAAATGCTCGAACTCGTAGAAATGGAAGTGCGCGAATTGCTCGACACCTACGGCTTCGATGGCGACAGCGCCAGCATCATCAAGGGTTCAGCCCTCAAGGCTCTCGAAGGTAACCCCGATGGCGAAAGAGCTATCAAAGAATTGATGGATGCTGTTGATAATGACATTCCTCAACCGGAGCGTCTCGTTGACAAGCCTTTCCTCATGCCGGTAGAAGACGTATTCTCTATCACCGGTCGTGGTACGGTGGCTACGGGTCGTATTGAGCGTGGCGTTATCAAAACCGGTGACCCCGTGGAAATCGTAGGTATGTTGAAAGAAGGCGAAAAACCTCTTACCTCTACGGTTACGGGTGTGGAAATGTTCCGCAAAATTCTCGACCGTGGTGAAGCCGGCGACAATGCAGGTTTGCTCCTCCGCGGTATTGAAAAAGAAGCTATCCGTCGCGGTATGGTTATCTGCGCTCCGGGTTCTGTGAAGCCGCACAAGAAGTTCAAGTGCGAGGTTTACGTCCTGAGCAAAGAAGAAGGTGGTCGTCACACTCCGTTCTTCAACGGTTATCGTCCGCAGTTCTACTTCCGTACGACCGACGTTACCGGCGACTGCAAACTGGCCGAAGGCGTAGAAATGGTAATGCCTGGCGATAACGTTACGATGGAAGTATCTCTCCTCAATACCATCGCTATGGAAAAAGGTCTTCGTTTCGCTATTCGCGAAGGTGGCCGTACCGTTGGCGCAGGTCAGGTAACTGAGATCATTGATTAATATCTGATTCTTTCAGAAGTGATATGAGCAAAGATTAGGCACTCTTTTGGGGGCCTAATCTTTCTCTGTTAACTGCTGATTTATTTGTCATACGGGCATAGCTCAGTTGGTAGAGCGACGGTCTCCAAAACCGTAGGCCGAGGGTTCAAGTCCTTCTGCCCGTGCAATAAATATCCGAGATGGAAAAGATCAAATTGTACTTGCTGGAAAGCTATAATGAACTGGTTCACAAAGTGACCTGGCCCACTATGAGTAGCCTGATGTCCAATACAGTAGCCGTATTGGTAGCTTCTGCCATTTTGATGGGAGTCATTATCCTGATGGACGGCGGTTCCAATGCTTTGACTAAACTCATTTACGGAGTAGGTTCCAATTAAGTATATTCCCGAAGCGATGTCGGAAGAAAAAAAGTGGTATTCTTTGCGGGTGATCAGCGGAAAAGAACGCAAGATCAAAGAGCGTATCGAGCTGGAGATACAGCGCGAGGGCTGGTCTGAGTTTATTACGCAGGTGATTGTACCCACTGAAAAGGTATATAAAATCCGAAATGGCAAAAAAGTAATTTCGGAGCGCAACATTCTTCCAGGGTATTTGCTCATTGAGGCCGATCCGGTTCGGTTTACACCGGAAATTGTGCAGGCTATTGCCAATGTGCCCAACGTTATCCACTTTCTGGGCAAGAACACGCCGATTCCCATGCGTGAAGCCGAAGCCAACCGCATGTTGGGCAAAGTAGATGAATCTCAGGGGGCTGGTGAATCGCTGATCGAACCGTTTATCGTGGGCGAAACCATCAAAATTATTGATGGGCCGTTCAGCGAGTTTGTCGGGGATATTCAGGAGGTTAACGAGGAAAAGAAAAAGCTGAAGGTCATTGTGAAAATTTTTGGCCGTGGCACTGAGGTGGAACTCAATTTCATGCAAGTAGAAAAACAAGCATAATAAAGATTTGGTCTGCAAATTTTGCGCTCCTGTTTTCGTCAGGTAATCATGGCGAAATACGCTTCCCCGGAGCAATCAATGAGCTGGCCGGCAAAAACGACAACAATGGCAAAGGAAATCGAAACCTTTATAAAACTGCAAGTCAAAGGCGGCCAAGCCAACCCTGCGCCCCCAATCGGTCCTGCGCTCGGTTCTAAAGGTGTGAATATCATGGAGTTTTGCAAGCGCTTCAATGCTGTGACGCAAGACAAAATGGGTAAGATCATCCCGGTAATCATTACGGTATTCAAGGACAAATCCTTTGAATTCGTACTGAAAACCGCTCCTGCCGCTGCTCAATTGATGGAAGTCTCCAAGATCAAGAGTGGCTCGGCACAGCCCAATCGCAACAAGGTAGGCTCTGTAACTTGGGATCAGGTAAAAGCCATCGCCGAAGACAAAATGGCTGACCTTAACTGCTTCAGCCTTGATGCTGCCATGAGCATGGTGGCAGGCACTGCTCGCAGTATGGGTCTCCGGGTAGAGGGCACGCCGCCTTGGGGAGACTCGGACGTAAACTGATTTTATTTCACAAGCAGGGAGTTTCGCTTCAGTGCGGAACGCTGGCACCTCAACTTTTTCATAATGGCAAAATTACCTAAAAAAAGGAAAGCCGTAGAGGACAAGGTAGATCGTACCAAGCTCTACACCATTCCGGAAGCTATGACCTTGGTCAAGCAGGTGAACACCACCAAATTTGATGCTTCCGTTGACATTCACGTTCGCTTGGGCGTGGACCCTCGCAAACCCGATCAGGCGATTCGCGGCTCTGTTACCCTGCCTCACGGCACCGGTAAAGTGAAAAGGGTAGCTGTATTCTGTACTCCCGACAAAGAAGCCGAAGCCAAAGCTGCCGGAGCTGACTATGTTGGTTTGGAAGAATTGATCCAGAAAGTACAAGGCGGTTGGACAGATGTGGACGTAGTCATTGCTATGCCGCAGGTCATGGGTCAGGTAGGTCGTATCGGCCGTATCCTCGGCCCGCGTGGTTTGATGCCCAACCCCAAAACGGGTACTGTTACTCAGGATGTCGCGGCTGCTGTCGGCGATGTCAAAGGCGGTAAAATTTCTTTCCGCGTAGATAAATATGGTATCATTCACGCTTCCGTCGGTCGTATTTCTTTTGATCCCGCAAAATTGGCAGATAACGCCAATGAGTTGCTCGGGGCACTCCAACGCCTCAAGCCCTCCTCTGCCAAAGGCACTTACATGAAATCAGTGAGTGTGGCCGGCACGATGAGCCCGGGTATCAAAGTGGACATCAAAACGATTCGCTAGTCTTAAAAAATGTCGAAGCCATGACGAAGGCAGATAAAACAGCAGCCATTGAGGCGCTGAAAGAAAAGCTGGAAACAGCCAATAATTTTTACCTCACCGATTCGTCCACACTGACTGTGGGACAGGTGAACAAACTGCGCAAACTGTGCTATGACAACGGGATCGAACTCCATGTTGTTAAAAACACTTTGGTGCGCAAAGCAATGGACAGTTTCTCTGAAGACCGCAACTATGCTGCATTGTACGATGCACTGCATGGCCCTACGGCGATTATGTTTTCGGAGTCTGCCAAAGCGCCCGCAACACTCATCAAGCAATTCCGCAAAGACCACGAGCGCCCCGTTCTGAAAGCTGCGTACATTGACGCCAGCGTATTTATGGGTGACGAGCAGATTGAAGTGCTGGTCAAGCTCAAGTCCAAGGAAGAATTGTTGGGCGAAGTGGTTATGTTGTTGCAATCTCCGGCACGCAATGTCATCAGTGCATTGCAGTCTGGTGGTCAGACGATTGCCGGCTTAGTCAAAGCGTTGGAAGAACGCGGCGGCGCAGCTCAGTAATTTTTACCCGGCAGCCTGTCCGGAGCCACTGCTCCGATAGCGGGCCGCCACATTGATTCGGCTTCCAAGTTCAAACGCACGATAAAAGTAATTTTATCGTTTCACCTTTTCAAAATTTAAGAAAAATGGCAGATATCAAAGCCCTCGCAGAACAGTTGGTCAACCTTACGGTAAAAGAAGTAAGCGAATTGGCAGACGTTCTTAAGACAGAATACGGCATCGAGCCGGCTGCTGCTGCTGTAGCTATTGCTGCTCCGGCTGCTGATGGCGGCGGCGCTGCTCCGGTTGTTGAAAAAACGGAGTTTGACGTAGCTCTCAATTCAGCAGGCGCCAACAAGTTGCAGGTCATCAAGTTGGTGAAAGACAAGTTGGGCCTCAGCCTCGGCGATGCAAAAGCACTGGTTGACAGCGCTCCTTGCACCCTGAAGGCAGGTATGCCCAAAGCTGACGCTGAAGCTCTGAAAGCCACTCTGGTAGAGCAGGGCGCAGAGGTTGAGCTGAAGTAAGCAGTTCCTCCGTCGGCTCTCAGGCAGTCAAGTACTTGATTGTCAGTTTGTTCGACAACAAAAAGGCTTAACGGGTCTGTTTAGATCCGTTAAGCCTATTGTCGTCTTTGAAAGAAATGACGAAAGTTCGGCACAGGCTGAACATTTTGCCTGAAAAGGCACTTTAACATATCCGGGAATAAAATATCATTTGCAAATGGCATCAAACGGCATGGTTCCTACGGCAGAAGCTAAACGCGTAAGCTTCGGCAAAATCAGATTCCCTTCTCCTCACCCCGATTTGCTTGAAATCCAGCTCAAATCGTTTCAGGAGTTCTTTCAATTGGAAACTACTCCTGAAAACCGGATCAGCGAAGGCCTGTATAAGGTTTTTCAGGAAAACTTCCCCATCACGGATGCTCGCAGCATCTTCGTTCTGGAGTTTTTGGATTACTTTGTTGATCCGCCTCGTTACTCCATCGAAGAATGTATGCACCGTGGGCTGACCTACAGCGTACCTCTCAAAGCCAAGTTGCGTCTTTCCTGCAACGATGAGGAACACGTTGATTTCCAAACGATAGTACAGGATGTATTCCTTGGGAACATCCCTTACATGACGCCCAAAGGCACCTTTGTTATCAATGGCGCCGAGCGGGTGATCGTTTCTCAGTTGCACCGCTCTCCGGGCGTATTTTTCGGTCAGACTTTCCACCCGAACGGCACGGCAATCTATTCTGCCAGGGTTATTCCTTTTAAAGGCGCCTGGATGGAATTTGCTACCGACATCAACACGGTCATGTATGCGTACATTGATCGCAAGAAGAAGTTCCCGGTAACCACCCTTCTGCGTGCCATTGGTTACGACACAGACAAAGCCATCCTCGATATTTTCGGTTTGGCCGATGAAGTGCCGGCCACGCGCGAACAGTTGGAAAAATCCGTTGGCCGCAAGTTGGCTGCCCGGGTACTGCGTAGCTGGTCGGAAGACTTCGTGGACGAAGATACCGGTGAGGTGGTAACCATTGAGCGCAACGAGATCATTCTGGAGCGCGACATCATTCTGGATGAAGACAACATTGAGCGCATCTTAGATGCAGAAACCGATGTGGTCATCCTTCAGAAAGAAGACATTGACCAGGATTACTCTATCATCTATAATACATTGCAAAAAGACCCCACCAGTTCGGAGGTCGAAGCAGTGATTTATATCTATCGTCAATTGCGCGGTACTGATCCGCCAGACGAAGAAACGGCTCGCGGTATCATCGAAAAATTGTTCTTCTCCGACAAGCGCTACAACCTTGGCGAAGTAGGCCGATACAAGATCAACCGCAAGCTCGGCATGGAAACCAGCATGGACACATTGGTGCTCACCCGCGAGGATATTATTTCCATCGTGGTGTATTTGGTGAGCCTGATGAACCAGAAGGCTGAGATTGACGATATTGACCACTTGAGCAACCGCCGCGTACGCAGCGTAGGCGAGCAATTGTATGCTCAGTTCGGCGTTGGTCTGGCTCGTATGGCCCGCACCATCCGCGAAAGAATGAATGTGCGCGACAACGAGGTGTTTACTCCGGTGGACCTCATCAATGCCCGCACGCTTTCTTCCGTCATCAACTCCTTCTTTGGTACCAGCCAGTTGTCTCAGTTCCTCGATCAGACCAACCCGCTTTCCGAGATCACGCACAAGCGTCGTATTTCGGCCTTAGGCCCGGGCGGTCTTTCGCGCGAACGCGCCGGCTTCGAGGTGCGCGACGTACACTATTCGCACTACGGCCGTTTGTGTACCATCGAAACGCCTGAAGGTCCGAACATCGGTTTGATCTCTACCTTGTGCGTACACGCCAAGATCAATAAAATGGGCTTTCTGGAAACGCCTTACCGTGCGGTAACCGATGGCGTGGTGGACGGAAGCGAAGTGCGTTACCTGTCGGCAGAAGCAGAAGACTTTCTCAAGATTGCCCAGGCGAATGCTCCATTGGACGAAAAGGGCGCCTTTGTAAAAGACCGCGTGAAAAGCCGCGAACATGGCGATTTCCCGGTGTTGACGCCTGATGAGTTGGAATATATGGACGTGGCGCCCAACCAGATTGTGGGCGTATCGGCTTCTTTGATTCCCTTCCTCGAAAACGATGACGCCAACCGCGCCCTCATGGGATCGAACATGCAACGTCAGGCGGTACCGCTCATTCGCCCCAGCTCTCCCATCGTGGGTACGGGGGTGGAGGCCAAAGTGGCGCTTGACTCCCGCATGTTGCTCAACGCAGAAGGCGAGGGCGTAGTAGAGTATGTGGACGCCAACGAAATCATCATCCGCTACGACCGCAACGAAGACGAGCAGTTGATCTCTTTTGAAGACAACCGCCGTACTTACAAGCTCACCAAGTTTATGAGTACCAACCAGGGTACCTGCATCAACCTCAAGCCGATTGTGCGCCGGGGTGATCGCGTGTATCCGGGCATGGTGCTGTGTGAAGGTTACGCAACCGAAAAGGGCGAATTGGCACTGGGGCAAAACCTCAAAGTGGCCTTCATGCCCTGGAAAGGTTACAACTTTGAAGACGCCATTGTGTTGTCGGAGCGCGTACTTCACGAGGACGTATTTACCTCCATCCACATCGAACACTTCGAGATGGATGTGCGCGATACCAAACTCGGTGAAGAGGAATTGACCAACGACATTCCCAACGTGAGCGAAGACGCCACCAAAGACCTCGATGAAAACGGTATCGTTCGCATCGGCGCCTGGGTGAAAGAAGGCGATATCCTCATCGGTAAGATCACTCCGAAAGGCGAATCCGACCCGACACCGGAGGAAAAACTCCTTCGTGCCATCTTCGGCGACAAAGCCGGCGACGTGAAGGATGCTTCGCTCAAAACACCGCCGTCCATCAGTGGCGTGGTGATTGACAAGCAGTTGTTTGCGCGCGCCAAAAAAGACAACAAGCAAAAGGCGCAGGAAAAAGACCTGCTCACTAAGTTGGACGACCAGCACGAGATTGCGCTCAATGAGTTGAAAACCATTCTCATTGATAAGTTGCAAGTGTTGGTGAAAGGCAAAACGAGTCAGGGCTTGCGCACCATTTACAACGAGCAATTGGTACCCAAGGGCGTCAAATTCTCTTTGGAGGTACTGCGCGATCTGGACTATGGAACGGTGGACTACGCCAACTGGACGGAAGACGCCGCCGCCAACGAACTCATCGCCCGATTGCTGCACAACTACAGCATCAAAGTGAATGAAGAAGTAGGCCGCTACAAGCGCGAAAAATTCAACATCAGCATTGGTGATGAATTGCCCGCCGGCGTACTCAAATTGGCCAAAGTTTATCTCGCCAAGAAGCGCAAACTTCAGGTGGGCGACAAGCTCGCCGGACGTCACGGCAACAAGGGCATCGTGTCTCGCATCGTGCGCATCGAAGATATGCCTTTCCTGGATGACGGAACGCCTGTGGACATTGTGCTCAACCCGCTGGGCGTACCTTCGCGTATGAACCTGGGCCAGATTTTTGAAACCGTACTGGGTTGGTCGGGCGAAAAATTGGGTGTAAAATTCTCTACGCCCATCTTCGACGGCGCCACCAAAGACGAGATCGAAGAGTACATCCAGAAAGCAGGATTGCCCAGCCTGGGACAAACCTACCTGCACGACGGAGAAACCGGCGACCGGTTCCACCAGCAGGCCACGGTGGGCATCATTTACATGCTGAAACTCTCTCACATGGTGGACGACAAGCTCCACGCCCGCTCCATCGGCCCGTACTCGCTCATCACGCAGCAACCTCTGGGTGGTAAAGCGCAGTTTGGTGGTCAGCGTTTTGGTGAGATGGAAGTGTGGGCGCTCGAAGCTTTCGGTGCATCGCACATTCTGCAGGAATTGCTCACCATCAAATCGGACGACATTGCAGGGCGCGCCAAGGCTTACGAAGCCATCGTGAAAGGCGACAACCTGCCGGAGCCTAACGTACCGGAATCATTCAATGTATTGGTCCACGAATTGCGCGGCCTCGCATTGGATGTGAAGTTCGATTGATGAATCGGCCTTCACTGAGTAATCAATTTTTTTGAAAATCTTTTTCAACTCGCCAGCAATATGCCTTTCAAAAAGAATCAGACCCAAAAGCAGGATTTTAGTGGCATCACTATCAGCCTTGCTTCGCCGGACGATATTTTGGAGCGCTCTTATGGAGAAGTGCTCAAACCCGAAACGATCAACTACCGCTCTTACAAACCGGAGCGCGATGGTCTGTTTTGTGAGCGGATATTCGGCCCGGTAAAGGACTACGAGTGCTACTGCGGCAAATACAAACGCATTCGTTACAAAGGAATCGTTTGTGACCGTTGCGGCGTAGAAGTAACGGAGAAAAAAGTGCGCCGCGAACGCATGGGCCACATCAAGTTGGTGGTGCCGGTGGTACACATTTGGTTCTTCCGTTCCTTGCCCAACAAAATCGGTTACCTGTTGGGGCTGTCTTCCAAAAAATTGGAATCGGTTGTTTATTACGAGCGCTATGTGGTGTTGCAGCCGGGTGTTTCCGGCAAGGTCCTCAATGAGTTGCTCACCGAGGAAGAGTACATGGAAGTGATGGACGCTTTGCCGGCAGACAATCAAAGCTTAGACGACAGCGACCCGAATAAATTCGTTGCCCGCATGGGCGCCGAGGCCATTCGCGATATGCTCATGCGCCTTGATCTGGATCAGCTTTCGTATGATTTGCGCTATCAGGCAGCCAATGAGACTTCGCAGCAGCGCAAATCGGAAGCACTCAAGCGTTTGCGCGTGGTGGAGGCTTTCCGGGAAGGTCAGCAGCAGATGGAGAATCGCCCGGAATGGATGATCATCCAATACCTGCCGGTAGTGCCGCCCGAACTGCGCCCCTTGGTGCCTTTGGATGGCGGCCGCTTTGCCAGTTCCGACCTCAACGACCTCTATCGCAGGGTTATCATCCGCAACAACCGCCTCAAGCGCCTTCTGGAAATCAAAGCTCCGGAAGTGATCTTGCGCAACGAAAAGCGGATGTTGCAGGAAGCCGTGGACTCGCTGTTCGACAACTCCCGCAAATCCAATGCCGTGAAGGCTGAGGGCGGTCGGGCGCTCAAGTCTTTGAGCGATATTCTTAAAGGCAAGCAGGGCCGTTTCCGTCAAAACCTGTTGGGTAAGCGTGTGGACTACTCCGGTCGTTCTGTGATCGTGGTAGGCCCGACCCTGAAGCTCCATGAGTGCGGCATTCCCAAAACGATGGCGGCTGAATTGTTCAAGCCATTCGTTATTCGGAAGCTCATCGAGCGCGGCATTGTGAAAACCGTAAAATCGGCCAAGAAATTGGTGGATCGCAAGGATTCCGTCATCTGGGAAATCCTCGAAAATATCCTCAAAGGCCACCCGGTGCTCCTCAACCGCGCCCCGACGCTGCACCGCCTTTCTATTCAGGCATTCCAGCCCAAACTCATCGAAGGCAAGGCCATTCAGTTGCACCCCTTGGTGTGCGGCGCGTTCAACGCCGACTTCGACGGCGACCAAATGGCGGTTCACGTTCCGCTCAGCCAGTCGGCCATACTCGAAGCGCAGGTGCTTATGCTGGCTTCGCACAACATGCTCAACCCGCAAGACGGTTCGCCCGTTACGCTGCCTTCACAGGACATGGTATTGGGCTTGTACTACATCACCAAAGAGCGCAAAGGTACTCCCGAAACGCCTGTAAAGGGCGAAGGCCGGAAGTTCTATTCGTCTGAAGAGGTAGTGATTGCATTCAACGAAGGCCAGCTCGACCTGCACGCGCCCATCAAAGTGCGGGTGAATGTGGAAGATGAAAACGGCGTTGTTGCAAGGCGTTTGATAGATACGACTACCGGTCGCATCATCTTCAATCAGGCCGTGTCTGATGAAGTGCCTTACATCAATCAGTTGTTGACCAAGAAAAACCTGAAAAAAGTCATCGGCGACGTACTGCGCCGTACGAACTTCAAGGTAACTGCCGAATTCCTCGACAACATCAAGGACCTGGGCTTTACCTGGGCTTTCAAAGGCGGCTTGTCGTTCAACCTCGGCGACCTCATTTTGCCCTCCATCAAGGACAAAACGCTGAACGAGGCTCAGGCCGAAGTGGATGAAGTGTGGGACAACTACAACATGGGTCTCATTACCAACAACGAGCGCTACAACCAGATCATTGACAAGTGGACCTATGCCGACAACCGCATCACTGATTCCTTGATGCGCGAACTATCGCAGCACAAGCAGGGCTTCAACTCTGTGTTTATGATGCTCGACTCCGGCGCGCGTGGTTCCAAACAGCAGATCAAGCAGTTGTGCGGGCTTCGCGGCCTTATGGCCAAGCCTCGTAAGAGCGGCGATACCGGCGGCGCCATCATCGAGAACCCGATTCTCTCCAACTTTGGCGACGGCCTCTCGGTATTGGAATACTTCATCTCTACGCACGGCGCCCGCAAGGGTTTGGCCGACACGGCTCTGAAAACTGCCGACGCGGGTTACCTTACCCGTCGTTTGGTGGACGTGGCGCAAGACGTGGTCATCCTTGAAACGGACTGCAACACCTTGCGCGGTATCGAAACATCTGCGCTCAAAGACAATGAAAAAGTCATCGAGCCGCTGTCTTCCCGCATCGAAGGCCGCTACACGTTGCACGATATTGTACACCCGGAAACCGACGCGGTGATCCTGAAAGCCGGAGAGTTTATTGACGGCAAGGCTTCGGAATACATCGAAAAAGTAGGTGTGGAATCTGTTACCATTCGCTCTGTGCTCACTTGTGAAACCAAGCGCGGCGTGTGCGCCAAGTGCTATGGTCGCAACCTGGCTACGGGGCGTATTACCGAAAACGGCGATGCGGTGGGCATCATTGCGGCGCAGTCTATCGGTGAACCGGGTACGCAGCTCACCCTTCGTACCTTCCACGTGGGCGGTATTGCATCGGTGTCCAAAACCGAGTCGGAAATCACGGGTAAGTTCAATGGCCGCATTGAGTTCGACGGTATGCGTATCACCGAATATGTGGACGAAGAAGGCGGCGTAATTGATATTGCACTTTCCAGAACCGGTGAAATCCGTATTGTGGAAGGCCCGAACAATAAACTGCTGGCATCGCACTACATTCCGTACGGCGCTTCCGTACATGTAAAAGACGGTCAGGAGATTACGCGCGGGCAGTTGATCTGCGAATGGGACCCCTTCAACGCCATGATCGTTTCGGAATACTCCGGTATTACCAAGTTCAAAGACGTTGAAGAAGGCGTGACCTTCCGCGTTGAGCGCGACGACCAAACCGGTTTTGCCGAAAAGGTGGTGATCGAATCGAAGAACAAGAAAAAAGTACCCGTCATTCAGATCGTCAGCCCCGATGGCGAAGAACTGAAGAGCTATACGCTGCCTGTGGGCGCTTACATTGCCATTGACGACGAAACGGAGGTAAGAGCCGGTACGAAAATCGTGAAGATTCCCCGCAAGCTGGGCAAGATTCAGGACATCACCGGTGGTCTGCCGCGCGTAACCGAACTCTTCGAAGCGCGCAACCCGTCGAATCCGGCCATCGTCTCCGAAATTGACGGCGTGGTATCTTTCGGCAAGATCAAGCGCGGCAACCGCGAAGTAGCCGTAGTAGCCAAAGACGGTCAGCAACGCAAGTACCTCATCGGCTTGTCCAAGCACATTCTGGTGCAGGAAGGCGACTTTGTGCGCGCCGGCACGCCGCTGTCCGACGGCAGCATTGCGCCCCGCGACATTCTCGCCATCAAAGGCCCGTTTGCCGTGCAGTCTTACTTAGTGAACGGCGTACAGGAAGTGTATCGTTCTCAGGGTATTACGATCAACAACAAGCATATTGAAGTGATCGTGCGCCAGATGATGCGCCGCGTACAAATTGAAGAGGCCGGCGATACGCATTTCCTCGAAGGCGAAGCAGTGGAGAAATACGATTTTCTGGAAACCAACGACTGGATTTTCGATAAGAAATTCGTCATTGATGCCGGCGAATCGAACCGCCTCAAGGCCGGACAGCTCGTTACGCTGCGTCAGGTGCGCGAGGAGAACTCCTTCCTCAAGCGCAACGACAAAAAAGCGGTTACGTTCCGCGATGCCGTAGCGGCTACGTCCAGCCCGATGTTGCAGGGTATCACGCGTTCTTCATTGGGTACCGACAGTTGGATTTCGGCGGCTTCGTTCCAGGAAACCACCAAAGTACTCAGCACGGCTGCCATCGGCGCCAAGCGCGACGACCTCAACGGCCTGAAAGAGAACGTCATTGTAGGCAAGCGCATTCCGGCAGGTACGGGATCGCGCTATCTGGAAAACTTCTTGGTGACGCACAAAGACAATTCCCACGAGTTGGAATTGGATCATGCCCGCTACGAAGACGATATGGAAGATTAATTTCTGAGGATATTGGTTTTAAAAAATCCCCTTCGGAGCAATTCAATACTCCGTGGGGGATTTTTTTTGCTTGTGTAAATATTATGGCAGCGTGTTTTGATGGCCAACAAAGCGGCATTACGCTCAAACCCTTTGTTTTGCTTTGATCAGTAAAAGTGCTACCGCGAGATTGAATATCCATCCCAACCACACAACAATTTTGTAGGTGTCCATCGGTGGTAGTGCCAGTGTATTGGCTATCAACCATTTAAACAGGCGCAAACTGATGGCTGAAAGTGTCAGTGCATAGCTCAAAATCATAAAATTCTGATGGACCTGAATCCGCCGCGCTCTTATAGCCAAAAAAGCCTTTAGGGTAAAGAGAAACCACAGAGCAGACAAAAGGCAAAAAGCCGCCTGCGCGTAAAAGCCGCCGTTGCCATAATACCCCATTATCAGTCCCGAAGGCGCCGCAAAAAGCAGAATAAGCGCCACATACGCCTTTCCGAATGCCTTGTGAATCAAAGAATAATGTCTTCGAATAATCCCGGAAAACTGAAAGGCTCCCAATAGGAGTACAAAAATACTGGAATAGACATGCGTGAAAAATGCTACCCGGTAATGCGTCAACTGGATTTCATCTTGCTTTAAGGCCAGAAATGCGGCCTCATAATCAATGGGAATATACTGTATGGTAATCAATACCATAAGGTAAATGAAAAAGAACAAAACCCCATACAGAAGCACTTTGCCTCCCCATTGATAGTAGTGGCGCGTATTCATTTTTATCCCCGGCCGAATGTATCGTAATACACTTTGGCATTTTTTTCATATCTCAGCAGCAACTCGATATTTTTCTTTTCCAGTTCTGTGAAATCGCTCCGAATGTCTGTATGCACGGGAATATACCAGGGCTGAGCATCGAAAAAAACGCGCAGAGGCCTGTTTTTAAAAGAGTAGCCGTGCCTTGCATAAATCGTATTGCGGATGATGAGCAAATCGCCTTTCTTTAAGTTCTCCACATCTTTTTTTGTGAGCAAGGTAGTAGAAGCATTCACTTCATATACCTTATCCGTAGCCGCCTCAAACTGCACATAAAAATCTCCGAATGCCTCGCGCTCTTCTTCATCCTCTATGGCCGTTTTTTTCGCTTTCCCCCAGTCGCCGTATCTCCGCGATGGCTCCAGCATGAGTTCAGGGTCATATTGGAAGCGTTTTTTTTGCAACTCGTATTTTCTTGTGGGAATGTCAATCTTTTTATAGGCATTCCAGGTGCCTGTCAGCTTGTCGTCGTTTTTTTGAATGTGAAAAGAAAAACGCCCGTCGTATCGGTCGTCTCCCGGCTCTGCGACCTCGAAAATAAATTGGTTTCCCTCTTGCGTCATAGTGCCCGCAAAGGGGCGGTTATTTCCTGCCACCACGCTGTGTCCTTTCACGCGGCCCTGATGAATTTCATCTATGGAAATATTGATTTTGTTTTCCCGGCCCCAACTCAAGCCCTCATCTCCATACACAGACTTTTCATAATAATCGTCGTCGGCAGCATTCAGAAAATAGCCTACCCAAAAACCTATGAGATCGGGGTGCGGGTCTGAATCATTCATGGCAGTTTCCTCCTGCTGCTGCGGGACTGTTTCCGGCGGGGCAGAGGTCATGGTGTCCCTCTCGTCCACCACGGCGCCTTGAGGGTTTCTAATCAGGTTGTCGCAGCTTGCAGTACAGAATGCTGCGATCAACAGGTAAAAAATGTGATGTTTCATAAGAGTGCTCATTTTGCGGAGTAAATTAAAGGGAAATTTCTACACGTTGGTTATAGTTGTTGCAATTATTACAAAGATTTGGTTTCCATTATTTTAAGTGAGTACCCCAGCCGGGTCAAACCGGGTTGCAACACGGTGGGGATGAGCATCAAAGTGAGCGGGAGGAAAATGAGCTTAGCCGCACCCAAATCCTGTGTGGTTGATTTTCCAAAAAGACAAGAATTCTTTTTCAATGAGATATCTATTTACCATTTTCCATCGGCCTTTAGCTATTAGCTACAACCACGCCCTGCGTGGTGGTTTTCCAAAAGGAGAAGGATTTATTTTCAAAAGTACATTTGGAAATTTACCTATGAGGAAAATCTTCTTCCCCAAGAAAAAATAAGCTAAGGGCTATTGCCACGCCAAGGCGTGGTTGTGGCCTTGAAAAAGATGCTAAGTAGTTACCAATACTTTATCTTTGCGCCCGATTGTTTTTGTACCATCATTTTGTAAAAATCAACATGGAAGCTCAACAAGCTCAGATTTTGCTGGAAAAAATCAATGCCCTGTGGCGCAGTATCAACGCTACTCCCGGCCCGGTATCGGCCATCGAGCGCGATCTCATGCTCAGCTACATCCGGCAACTGTATAATGTATTTCTCGATTTCAACCAGTTGCAGGCCCTGCCGGCAGTACCCCCACCGCCCAAGCCGCAGCCGGTAGCGCCTCCTGCACCCGCGCCGGTTGTGCAGCCTGCATCCGCGCCGCCTGTGTCAGAAGTAGCGGTGACGGAAGTTCCTCCGGCTCCGGCCCCTGTGCAACCTGAGCCTGTGCGCGCCCCTGTTGAAGCGCCTGCCCCTCAACCGCAAGTGGTAGTACCCCCGCCGCCGCCCAAGCCGCAGCCTGCTCCTCCCGTGCAGCCCGCTCCGACGCCCCGCGCTGCCGGCGCCTACGAAGGCTTGTTCAGTACCAAGTCGTCCAATGACCTGTCGGATAAACTGAGCAAACAGCCGATTGCCGACCTCACCAAGGCATTTGCCATCAACGACAAGTTGCTGTACGCCAATGATTTGTTTGGGAAAGACCAAAATGCCTTTGCAGAAAACGTTCGGCAGTTGAACGTGCTCGGCAATTTTGAAAGCGCCAAAGCGCATCTCATCCAACTCGCGCAGCAGCACCGGTGGATGGATGAAGAGCGCGTGGAAACGGCCCAGGCTTTTGTGCAATTGGTTCAGCGCCGATACTTGGCCTGAGTATAAAACACACTACGAAATCCAAAAAAACAATGAAACATATAGCTGTTTTTACCTCCGGCGGCGATTCGCCAGGCATGAACGCCTGCATCCGCGCAGTAGTACGCACGGCCCTGCACGCGGGCATTGAAAAAGTCAGTGGCATCTACCGGGGCTATCAGGGCATGATCGAAAACGACTTCATGGATATGAATGCCGGCAGTGTCAGCAACATCATCCAGACGGGTGGCACCATCCTTCGTTCGGCGCGCAGCGATGCCTTTCGCACACCCGAAGGTCGCCGGCAGGCTTACGAAAACCTCAAGGCCAAGGGCATAGAGGGCATTGTAGCCATCGGCGGCGACGGCACTTTTACCGGGGCCAATATTTTTATGAAGGAGTACCCCGATTTGGCCATCGTCGGTTGTCCCGGCACCATTGACAACGACCTGTACGGCACCGATTATACCATCGGCTACGATACTGCCATCAATACGGCCATGGCTGCCATTGACAACATCAAAGACACTGCCAATGCGCACGGGCGCTTGTTTTTTGTAGAGGTCATGGGCCGAGATGCCGGTTTTATTGCCCTCATGTCGGGCCTGGCTACCGGCGCCGAAGACATCTTGGTGCCGGAGTTTCCGACGGATATGGACAAATTGGTAAAGGATCTGGAAGATGGCTTCACCAATAAAAAGAACTCCAGCATCGTGGTGGTTGCTGAAGGCGATGATGTCGGCGGAGCATTTCATGTGGCGGCTGAGGTGAAAAAGCGTCTCGTTACGCCGGTAGAAATTAAAGTGACCGTGTTGGGGCATGTGCAGCGCGGCGGGCGTCCTACCTGTATGGAGCGCGTTCGGGCCAGCCGCATGGGTATGGAGGCAGTGAATGCGTTATTGGCCGGCAAACGCGGCGTGATGATTGGCGAGGTCAATCATGAAATTTCTTTTACACCATTTGAACAGGCCATCAAGCACAACTTTGAAATAGACCCCGGCATCATGGAAATGATTCGGGTGCTGGCCTGATGTTGGGCGTCAAAAACAACAAGCTATGGAAAATAAACGTCCCGGACCCTTCCGGCGCAGTCTCGTGTTTTCGCTCCAACTCACGGCACTGATCTCGGTGCTGCATGTGGTGCGCGTAGCCACTACGTTTCCGCCCTTGTCCTGGGGTATTTTGCCACGCGATACCGACGGCCTCATCGGTGTAGTTTTTGCGCCATTGTTGCATGGCAGTTGGGGGCACCTGTTTTCCAATATGCCGCCATTGGCCGCCCTCACTTTCATCCTGTTTTACTTTTACCGGCGCATTGCCTGGCAGGCATTCAGCATGATTTATCTGCTCACCGGGGCGGCCGTTTGGACGCTGGGGCGCGGCGATGTAGTGCATGTAGGGGCCAGCGGTGTGGTGTATGGTTTGGTCGCATTTGTATTTTGGAGCGGCGTTTTTCGGCGCAACATCAAGTCTATCATACTGGCACTCATTGTGTTGATGTACTACGGCTCTATGTTCATGGGCATTGTTCCCGGTCAGGAAGGTATCTCTTGGGAAAGCCACCTGCTGGGCGCGCTGACGGGCGTGTTTGCTGCTTTTTGGTATAAAAACAACAAAGAAAACGATGAAACTCCGCCTCGTTATTCCTGGGAAGATGAGGGTCCGGCGCAAGAGGATACGTTCTTTTTAGATCGCGATGTGTTTGAAAAAACCAAAGCGGAAAGGAGGGACAGACATTGGTAGGCGGTTTTCAGGGGTGAGGGGGTGAGTGTGTGAGGGGTGAGCAACCCGAAACTTTGAACGTGGAACCCGAAACCCGCCAGTTCCTGCCGGAACTCCAAAGTGTTTAACGCGAATCCACCCCGGCGGACAGGTTTTAGCGAAGGGCGCGAAATTCCGCGAACGTAGGGTGGCAACCCGAAACCTTGAACCCGAATTTTTTCAATCCGAAATTGACTCATGAAACAAACATTCATTTTTGACATGGACGGTACCATGGTGGACAACATGATGGTGCATCACAGGGCCTGGCAGCGCAAACTGGCTGCGCTGGGTCTGGATATGACGCTGGAGGAAGTACGCCAATCCATTCACGGCATCAATGAGGAGATATTGGAACGGCTGTTCGGCAGTCGTTTTTCGCCAGAAGAGCGCCGCCGCATTGCCTGGGAAAAAGAGGCCGAATACCGCGATATTTTTCTGTCGGAACTGAAATTGGTGCCCGGATTAGAGGCATTTCTAAAAAGTGCTCAGGAGGCGGGCATCCGCATGGGCATAGGCACGGCGGCGCCCCATGAAAATGTGCAGTTTGTGCTCGATCATCTGCATTTGCAGCCCTTGTTCGGCTCCGTTATTGATGCCTCGCAGGTGACGAAAGGCAAGCCCGATCCGGAGGTTTTTTTGCGGGTAGCGACAGAATTAGGCGCCGAGCCGGCAGATTGTATCGTGTTTGAAGATTCGCCCACCGGAGCAGAAGCCGCACGCCGGGCCGGTATGAAGGCCGTCATCATCACTACCACACATACTGCCGATGAATTTGCTCATTTTGAGCATGTTGTGCGGGTGATTTCAGATTTTGAGGGGCTGAAACCGGAGGATTTTGGGTAACGAAAAAATAAAAAACACCGACGAAGACGCGCCCCGCCGGTGTTCAAAATGTTTGCAGATCAATGTTTCTTATCGGGATATCAGGTGGTCACTCTCGCTTTGGAAATCCGGTTTTTGATGATGGGCTTGAGCCTGTCGGCGGCCTGCATCAAGAGCGCTTCGTCGCTGGGAAAAGGCAGCGGGCGGTTGCCGAGGCGGTTGCGTGACTGATCGCTGAGGGCGCGCTGATCGCCTGAAAAGGTGGATGCGTAGTTCTCGAATACAGCATCGGCGGTGATAGGCCAGGAATCAATGAGTGCGTTATTGTTATACTTGTCGTAGAAGTCCACGCGGCAGTGGAGGGTGGCGGTTTTCTGCTGCCAGGTTTCAAATACGCGGGCGCGGACCAACTTCTTTTTCGGCACTTTCAGGTCGTTGCCGGCAGTATCTTTCATCACATTCCCACGGCTGTCCAGGATATATTCAAACCCGTCTTCCACTTCGCACACATCTTCGTACTCGCGTTCGCGTACCATTTCGGGCGTTGCTGTTATGTTGACCATGTTCACCACCACTTCATAATCGTACTGTACGCCGGCCAATGGGCGGGTGTGGTACTGACGCCAGCGGCTGTCGAGGTCGCGGAGGGGCAATCGGCGCAATTCTGCATCTAAGTATTCGGGCAGGAGTACCTGCGCTTCGTTGCGCACGCTGAGGAGGATATGCGTTTTGCCAAGGTGGAGCGCCTCGTTTTTGAGGGCCTCTTTGTCCTGATAATTGCGGAAGTAGCGGTCTATGACGGAGAGCGCGTCGTACGCATTGCGGGCAGCGAAACGGTCGCCAAGGCGAGCCTGTGCCATCAGTTCCAGCGCGCGGTTGTAGTGGTATTCGGCGGCATTGTTGCGGGCATCGCGGATGAGGTCTTCTACCTGCACAAAGCGGACATCGGCGCGAATGCCGTGCTTGTCGGCCAGCGGCATCAGGGGCGCCACGCGGTTTTGGCGGTCGGCCACCCGCTGATACAGGCTGAGGATGCGGTCCCAGTGTTCGGGGCGATTGTCGCGGCGGAGGGCTTCAGCTTCCGCCAGATCACGGTCATTGGCACGCTCGAACGCTTGGCTGAGGGCATCCACATAGCGGGGATTCTTTTTGGCGCGGCCGGCCAATTTGTCCATAGACATTTCGATGACGCGGTCGTAGTCGCCTGTTTCCACTAATTTTTCGGGGGACATACAAGAGGCTGCAAAAAGAGCCGACGCCAACAAGAGCGCCATTGTTTCCGGTTTCATTCGCAGGTTCATCATGGCTTTTCGATTTTAACAGGTGACTAAATCAGGTGCCTCATTTGGTTGTTTTGATGATGCGAAGTTAATCCCTCCCAAAGGCGAGGTAAGCTAAAGAAGCGTTAATCCGGCGCCGGGAAATCGTTAAATTGTGTCAAGAAGGAAGAGGTGGAGTTGGTGGGTGGATTGCTTAACTTGTTGTTTATGAGTTTTTTATAAATAAATTTCTTCTTAAAAAAGGGTTAAGAGGTTTGCAGAGGAGTGAGGGGAAATTGCCCGGCATGAAACTGAACTCAGGTTCCTGCTCATAGCGGGATGCCAATGACTCAATAGCAGTGGGAAGCATTAGGCAATTCAACCCTTGTCTCCATTTGTATGTTGTCATCGAATGTATCGAACAGCATTAGTATGAAAAACTACCGCGAAATCATCACCATCCACCCTGACATCCGTTTCGGGAAGCCGTGTATCCGAAATACCCGCATCACGGTGGGTGACGTTCTGGGCTGGCTGGCCGCCGGAATGAGCTATGAGGAGATTTTAGAAGACTTTCCCGAATTGAGTTTAGAGGCCATTCGGGCTGCGCTCGCTTTTGCAGCAGACAGAGAGGAAAGTGTAAAAATCCTGGCGGCTTCATGAAAATCTTGCTGGATTCCGCAAAAATAGAGACCCTTGAAAACAGCGCGCACTATGGTTTGTTGGAAATCTACTGAGCGAGAGACGAGACTATACACAATGCCTCATTTTTATGAACTTTCACCAACCCGCTTTGTTTTGAAACGGTCGAAAAAGCAAGAATAGCGGATGGAATTTGTATTGAACAACCCGGAGGTAATGTCCGACATGATCACCAATCGCGGCGTTTCCCTGAGCCAGGTCTCCGACGGCAGCCCTGTGTTGCTCATATTTCTGAGGCATTTTGGCTGCACCTTTTGCCGGGAAGCCCTGGCCGATATTTCCGACCTCAGAGAGGACATCGAACGCCTCGGCGTCCGCATCATCTTCGTTCACATGACCGACAACGACACTGCCGAACCGTTTTTCCATCGTTTCGGATTGGACGGCGCGGAACACATCAGCGACCCCATGTGCCAATATTACGCGGCTTTCGGTTTGGTAAAGGGCAGTTACCGGCAGTTGTACGGCCTGCGCTCCTGGATACGGGGCTTTCAATCCATCGTAGTAGAAGGCAATGGCTATGGCGCCGAATTGGGCGACGGCTTCCAGATGCCGGGCATTTTTGTCATCTATCAGCGAAATGTGCGGGGCAGTTTCATCCACAAACATTCTTCAGATCGCCCGGATTATGTGGCGCTGACGCGGGGGTGTTTGCCGTAGAGGGTATCAGGAATGGAACATAAACATGACAGGAGGTTATACTCATAATAACGATGCTGCCGTCTTCAGAAAACTTGATATTTCTTTACCCTCTTTGAAGAATTCTCGCGAACGATCTTTCTCTCTATGGATGCTTCGCAATAACGCCCTGATTCCTATCTCTGCTTCCGATATAGCAGATTTGAATGCTCCTTTCCTTGAAGCATCTAAATGATCTAGCACTTCATCCATAATGGACTCAATCGCTGCTCTTTTCATTTCCAGTTCATCTGCTTCCACATAAGGAGACAAGTTGGCAAAAAACGAGGCATGCCCCCGGAGTCGAGTTGCGCAAGATTGGAGAATTTTCTCTTGATTTTTTGGTGGCTTGACATTACTACTTTTAGGAGGTTGGTGTAGAGTGGTAGGCTCAGTGGTGAGAGGGGGAAACAGTGGAATCGGGGTGCCGGATAGGATTGCCTCGGCCACAGCTTTAACCCCTTGAGCTACTTCTCTCCAAGCCATGTCGTTATCAGCCCTGCCGACAGGCTTTGCATCTTTAGGCAGACCTTGTAATTTGTCGAACGGCCCCCCTTTCCAATCACAATACTTAATAAAAATAGGGATGATGCTGGCTTCCCGTTGCTCGTGGCGCTCCATAGCGCGGGCAAGTTCGTGTTTCCAAATATATTGAGATGCAATGAAATTGGCGCTGACGAGCAAGAGAATAATGTGCGCTTCTTCCAATTGATGTTTGATTTCTGCATCCCACTCCGTGCCGGGCAGGATGGCACGGTCATTCCAAGCGGCGATCTTGTCGCTGCGTTTGAGCATCGTTAAATGGGTGTCAAGGGCCTCCTTGAAGTCCTCATCCTTGTGAGAGTAAGAGATGAATACATTGAGTTTAGGAGAGGCTGTTCTTTCCTCAATCCACAGCCACAGAAAATAATTCCCCAGTTCATATCCGGTATCCACCTTTCTTAGAAATCCCAAAAACTCCAATTCATTTAGCACATCCTGAGACTTATCCGAAGTATAACCACTGATTTTTTTAGAATTCAGAACCTTGCCCCATGAAAATTGAAGCAATATATTCTGTTGTGCTTGGGTAAGGTAACGAAAATCAGACTCAACACACTCTCTAATATCGGATGACATATCCAAATCTACCCATGTTGTACTGTCTCCATACAATTCGTGACAGATTTTTTGGATGTAGTAAGGGTGATACCCACAATGCTTAATAATTGCGTTTAACGTTACCTTGTCAATTTCTACTTCGCCCCAATCGCTTTGAGTTTGGCGTATGTAATTTTCAGCATCTGTCTTTGGAAAAGTGGAAAGAGGGATTATTTCACAAGATTTTAAAAAGCTCTTTTGAGGAAGTCGGTTTGAATATTCTTTCTCAAAGTTCGGAGCGCAAGTCATAATGAAAGTGAGATTCTTTCTTGACAGGCTAAGCACTTCGTTCATGTGTTCAAATTCGCTCTTGGAAAAAGAAAGAATCTGATCAAGGTTGTCAATTAGTATGATGTAGTTTTGACGCTTATAAAGCGATGCCAAATTGATTAGCTTTTGAATGATTTCTACAGGTTTTAAGTTTTCCAAGCTCACTTCGGATAATTTCAGCAACCTGATGACGCTATATATTGATCCTTTTAATAGGCTTGTGAAATCAATAAATGAGCGGATAATTGCCATGTCAACCATTATAGGTATGCCTGTTTTTTGCTCAATTATTTGCATTTGTGTATATTGGAGCAGCGATGATTTACCTATTTTCCGTGGCCCTTTAAGGAGATACTTAAGCCCGGAAGCATTCCTGTTTAGTTTGTTGAGGATTTCCTGCCGGTTATAAAAATCAGTAATCTTTACTAAATATTGATCGGCTCTATAAGGATTGGGACCCTTCCCTGAAATGTTTCCGCTTATGGAGGCCGTGAACTTTCTGGGCTTTATAGCATCTTTAAGGATATCCGGAGCGTCGAATCTGTCGGCATTATCTACTTTCCAGATTTTTAAAGCTGCTTGGACATCCTCCACCTCGATAACAGTGTTAATGCTCCTGTTCAACATGTTATTTACTGCATGGTAACAGATGGATTGAATGGCCATAGGTTTTAATTGGCTCTCGCTTAGGACAAGCCGTACAGCCTCCGAATCGAAATCGTATCTGTCTTCTAACGGCTGAATGATAAGGTTTTGTGCAGCCTTTCTATCTAATGGCTCTAATTTGTAAGTCACCAACTGATTGAACCAAGTAGTAGTAAGCTCCTTAAAGTATCGCTCTATTTTACCCCCGGCCATTATGAAACCCAAGCGAGATTCTTCTTGGAGCAATCGTCGGAACTGTGATAATAATTGATTATCGTAATTTTGAAATTGATCTATATCATCTAAAAGAAAAATAATTCTAATTCCCCCGTTTTTATAGTCACTCTCAAGCGTGTGTAATATTGATGAAATATCCTTTTGTAAATCATAAAAATCATAGTAATTGCTTAACGATAGCCCCGATTTATTAACTGTCTCTT
>ERZ761602.2187-NODE-2187-length-31801-cov-42.111164_pt1 | contig 31801 bp, 21 predicted proteins | sample MGYA00512165_ERZ761602 | MGnify/ENA primary metagenome ERZ761602 (study PRJEB28899, sample SAMN02445085) | bioreactor sludge metagenome | biome: EBPR sludge; isolation source: Thorneside wastewater treatment plant | place: Australia: Brisbane, Thorneside...
GCCGAACACGTCTGCACTTAAACCCAGGAGCCTCTACGAAACCCGGGGCGGTTCAAGCTTGTCGTTCAACAGCATCCTTTTGACATGTAAATCTTCGATCACCACCATTTGGTTTTCGCGGCTCAGAGTTAGCGGGTTGCAATTGTGCTATGCCGGGCCGGTGCCGCTAAGACCGGTTCCTACTAGGCGGTTTTGTAAAAAACTGATTAAAAAACAAACCGATTTTAGCAACCACTTATTGTGAACAAGCGGAACACTTATTGGTCTGGAGATCTAGCGGCGACGTTCGCGGGGAGTTTCTGCCCTTTATTTCTAAAAGTGTGCCTCACCTCAGCGATTTAGCGCATTTGATCAGTACACTTAATGTTTAGACAGGTATAGTCGTTGGGGCGCTCGGGCCTCGGCCGATAAACGTTTATCCCGGACCAGGAGGTGCAAGTCCGAGAAACTGACCCGTTTAAGGGTCTGTTTCGGGGTTATCGGAGGGCGGTGAAGGCTGCGAGGCGGGCGGAGGTCGTTCGGGCGCGCGCGGCCCGCTCCGGCGGCGTCGGATCGGGAAGCAGAGAGGGGGACGTGTCACGCCGCCCGCTAGGGAGGCTGTGGGGCGTCGTTCAAGCGCTGCCGGGCCTCGGTCAGACTCAGCCCTTCGGCGACCAGTCCGGCGAGGCGGCGGTTGCGGTCGATGGCGGCCTGATGGCCGGTGGGATCGGCCTCGGCCCGGCGCGCGGCCGGCGAGGCGAGTTCCCGGCGCAGCGCGCGGGCGTGGGCGCGTTGGGATTCCAGTGCGGCGGCGGACGGCGCGGGCCGGGGGAGGGCAGGATCGAGAATCGGGGCAAACCGGGTGTCGGTGGCAGGCGTAGATGGGGGTGAATGCAGAGGATGTCGGTCGCGCTTGCTCGCCTTGCGCCGCGCTTGGTTCCACGACACTTCTAATCCCAGCGCCCGTATGAGATGGAACGATAGCCGGCGCACCGGCCCCCAGCCGATCCCGACCCAGCAGCGTCGGCGGCGGTCGAACTGGTGGCCCCGGCCGGTGTTCGCCAGCCACCCCGAGCGGGCCAGGGTCGCCAGCGCTCGTTTGACCCGCGAGGCCGACAGGCCGGTGTGACCGGCGATCCAGGGCGCGCTCAGGCCCAGCCAGTCACCCCCGCGGGGGACGGCGACCGTGAGGGTGGCGATGTCGGTGTAGTGGAGCAGCAGCGCCAGCACCGCCACCACCGCTTCCCGCCGCTCGCTGCGCTGCTGGCGCCAGCGCGCCAGCCGGCGGGCCAGGACCCGGCCAGCGACCGTGCCCGGTCCGCCGGCCGCCCGGATCCGGCGCTCCAGCCGGTGATAGCGTTCGCCCTGGCTCAGCGCGTCCCAGCGCCCGTCGCGGGGCGTCCGGTAATAGCTACAGGCTTTGGCAATGGCCTTGGCGATCAGAGCCGGACGGGCGGGGTTGGCGTCCTCCGGCAGCGTCACGGCAAACCGCGGCGCCGCCGGCGCGTGCTCGCAGCGGTTGCCGGAGACGAGCACCGCCCGCGGCGCAGAGGGCCGGGCCGGCGCGCGAGGGCCGGAAGCCGCCGGCGACAGCGCGGGCGAACCGGGAAAGGCATTTCCCGTCGAGGCTGACATGGCCGTGGAGCGACGGTCGCCGCTGGTCCCGCGCGGGATCGGCGTCAAGCCGTCTCGGGCGTGGTCAGAAGGTCACAGGGGCGGGACGGGGCGGGTCCGTGTGGCGCACCGGCGGTGCGGCCAGTGTCGCGCGGACGGGATGGGGTAGGGCAGCGGGCAGCAAATTCATAGCGCGTCTCCTCGGTTTTTAGGCGAAAAAAGCCTTTGAGGAGTCTTGCAAGTCGCGTCTGGTCCATTATAATCAGATCCAGTGAATGAATTCTGATTGTCGTCCTTAGTGGACCGAAGGCGGCGATCTTGTAAGACCCCCCTGAGACCCCCGCGCTTGCAACGCGGGGGTTTCGCGGTTTTGGGGTATCAACAGTTTTGTTTTGGCGGTGGTCACACCTCAGTTTTTAGTCAGGCCGGCGGCCAGCATCCGGCTCGGAGTTGTGACTGACATTATAGCGGGCAACTGGCACCTGCACGCAATCTGCTTTAATCCTATTCAACGTAGGGTTCTCGCCGCGCACTTGATCGGGTGGCGCCCGTCCCTCTCGGAGTTTCTCGAAGAAGTGTCGGCGGGCGGAGGGTTCACACGCCTGTGTCAGCGCGCTGCTGTGAGATGCTGCCGACGACTCCCGGCTGCTCGTCCCACCGTTTCGGAGGCCATCACCGCTGTCAGGCAGCGGCGGCGTCAGGGTTGCCGGTGCTGACAGGGAAGGCGGCCTCCGCGCGGCGCGCGCTGTGCCGCTTGCCGATATTGCAGCGCTGTATCCAGAAACGACGCCGCTTAGGCCCTGGGGCAGAATCAGGCCATACTCGCCCAGCAACCCCCGGCTTTGGCGGGCTTGGGCCGTCCGCGCCTTGACGAACCGCCGGCGGGCGCGATGCAGCGCCAGCATCGCCTGCTGTTCGACGTTCTTGACCGGCACAAACCGCCTCGAGGGCCGCCCCACCGCTTCACCCATCGCTTCCGCGTCCGCCACATCGTTTTTGTTGCTCTTCACGTCGGGCTTAACGAATGGCAGGGCCATCAACCGCACGATATGACCCAAGCCTTGTAACTGACGCGCCCACTAATAGGCGCTCGCGCAGCCTTCCATCCTCACCCAACAGCCTGGGAGATTCGCGAAAAACGCTGCCACTGGCTGGTGCCGCCGTCGCTTGCGAGACAGCACCTGACCTTGGTCGTTGACCTCGTGCACTTGAAATACGGGCTTGACTAGATCAAGACCCACCATCGTGACGGACATGGCGAACTCTCCTTCCAAAGTTGCAGGGTTGATAGGCCGACACGCATGGGTCGCACTCCGTAAGGCAAGGCGGACGCATGGCAACTCCGCCGTCCGCTCCTATCGCCTCTGGCGAGCCAGGGCCGCCAAGCCGCCGCGTCGGTAGCCGGCGACCCAGCGTTGAGCGGTACGGTAGGCCACGCCGGCATCGCGCCACCGACCGTAGGGAGCGCCTTTGCCCCAGATGCGGTTGGAGCAAGCAAAATCGCGCTAGAACCACTTCATGCGTCCTCGAAAAGCGAGTTCAGCCGTTCATTCAAACAGTTCAACGTGACCCTCTTGCGTCAAGAAGATTGAAAAATTTTCACGATCACGTCGCTTTAAGTCATTTTTGAGTGTTCGATTTGAATGCCTAATAAAAATAATGCTATTCAATTAGAAATGAGACAGCTTGGCATGTTAGTTGCTCAAATTTACAACCAATAAAATTAACTAAGTCATACCAATGTTCCGTCACATTAAACATTGGGAAAATCCTACCTTAGTTATCAACAAACACATCAACTACGATACATAAAACATGCATCGTATGGCGGTAGCATACCTGAGAAATGAGGGTAGCTTAATCGCGAGCCTCATTGATCGAATGAATCAGGTAATCTTTGATTTCCTCTTTAGCCATAACTGAAATAGCGCTTCCTTAAGCTAACTAGCATTGGAGTTTTTCAATGATTTGGCGCAGAATAAATATTTCAATCATTCTATTTCTTTTAGCCGGCTCATTGCTAATTGGTTATTCACATTCATCCAATGCAGATTCGTTAAGATCAAACAATTTAAAAACTAACTTCAAAGGTTTAGCTAAATTATCATTTGATTCTAATGGCCGTTTGTTAGCTAGAATAGGTAAAGATGGACAAGTCTCGCTCTTTGATATGACTTCTGGAAATAAATCTGCCCCTCATCAAAAGCATTCATTAATAGGATTACTAGTCAGTTCAGACGGTAATAAGCTTGTTGGAGTTGATACAAATTCTCAAGTACTAGTATGGGATATAGAAGCCAACCAATTTCAGCTCCAAAAACCTAACCAAAGCAATTTAATAGCTAAAACTAGAGCATTTAGTTCTAATGGATTTTTGGTGGCGAGCTCTGATGAAGAACCTTGGATTACTCTAAAAGAATTAGGAAGCGGTCAAACAGTCCAGATTTTCTATGGACACACAGACGCTATTAATGGCCTAGCCTTCAGCCCAAGCAGTAAAATACTAGTAAGTTGGAGTAAAGATTCTCAAACGAAACTATGGGATACTGGAAATGCCCAAGAATTATTTGGTCTGGCGGAACCCAACGGAAATACTATTACAAGCGTGGCCTTTAGCCCTGATGAAAAGTTCTTAGCGACCATAGATTCTAATAATAACATTAACATATTGGACGTTAGAGCAGGTAAAAAGCATTTTGCTCTATCTATCCCATCAGGTGCGTCCAATACTGAGTTGACTTGGAGCTCTGATAGCCAATTTTTTGCCAGCGGTGGAGGGGATTCTCAAGTCGTTATTTGGGAGGCGAAGACTGGTAAAATCTATCGTAAGCTAACAGCTAAACCTAATACGATTATTACTAAAATTACGTTCAGCCCTGATGGCGGCAAACTATTAGGAATCAGCAAAACTAACTCAATATTCATTTGGGATATAGAAAAAAGTGAATTAAATCAAGTTGTTGAAAAGCAAATTGATTATAGCTATAGCCCTGATGGGCAACTCCTTGCCACCATAGACTTGGAAGATCAAATTACCCTATGGAAGATCAGCTTGGAATCAACGGAAAAAAAATACATTACAGTTGGCTATATATCCGAAAATAAGATCAATAATTTGACAGGTGGAATGCGAACAAAAAGCGAGAAAAGTTTAAAAGAATCCTCTCGTTCCACAGCAATAAAATTACTGGATTCAGAAATATTATCTAATAGAACCAATAAAATTGTTCAGTTACCCTCATCAAATCTTGAGAAGAATCATAATATTACAAACGAACAACCAAGAAAAGATAAGCGAAATGGAATTACGTCACTGGCTATCGATCCGACTGGAACACGTATTGTTAGTGCAAGTGACGACAGTAAAATTCGATTATTAGACCTAAAATCTGGCAAGAGCTCTTTGACAATATCCGGACATACTGGTGCTGTTACCGGTATTGCCTTTAGCGTCGATGGAAAACGTTTAATCAGTGCTAGCAGAGATTCAGAAGTACGCGCTTGGGATGCAACTACTGGTAAGCTGAACCAGCGTTTTTTAGCTCATGAACAACCAATAAGAACGGTCGCCGTCAGTTCGGATGGACGTTTCTTGGCGAGTGGGGGTGAAGAAACCCGTATCATGATCTGGGATGCTAATTTGAGTAAGTTGGTTAAAATCTTTAATGGTCATTCTGATTTTATTAATAGTGTTGCTTTTAGTCATGATGGAAAATTATTAGCTAGCGGAAGTTTGGATAAGCATATTTTGTTGTGGGATGTCGCCACCGGAAAATTACTTCGATCTTTAAGAGGCCATTCGGGCGCAATTAATAGTGTAACTTTTAATCCGAAAGCTGCCTTACTGGCCAGCGGCAGCGCGGATTCACAAGTCAGAGTTTGGAATACAACGACTGGATTACAAGTGCAGCTTTTTCAGGGACATCAAGGGGCCGTTCGAACAATCGCTTTTAGCCCAGACGGCCAATTCCTGGCCAGCGCCGGTGAAGATGGGCGGATTTTAATTTGGAATCTGTCAAGTGGTAAATTGAGCAAGGCGTTACCGGCTACGACAACGATCAATACCTTGTTATTCACCCCGGACGGAAAATCTCTCATTGATGGCGGAGAAGATAATCAAATCAGCGATTGGGATATAGAGAAAGGCACGAAAAAGCGCGATGTCCTTTTAGTACCCGGCTCCGCCCAAGCACCGCTTTACAAAGGTGAAAATCGCGCTGTTGCTAGTTTCAAAGCTTCAGAATTTTTCAAACAGCGGACAGAAAATACAGCATTGTGGCAGGCTCTGGTCACCAGCTTGTTCAATTGGGTAGTGTCTCCGGCGGAAGCCGCCATTCCCAACCCGCCGGGCGGCCCCATTCTCATCATCACCTCCGCCGCCGCGACCTTCGATCAGTATTACGCTGAAATCCTGCGAAATGAGGGACTTAACAGTTTTACTGTCGCCGACTTGGGAACGGTTGATGCGGCTGTTTTGGCGGCCCACGATGTAGCCATCCTCGCGCCAACTTCCTTATCGGCTGCTCAAGTAACGCTGTTGACTAACTGGGTAAACTCCGGTGGAAATCTAATTGCGATGCGGCCGGATCCTCAGCTTGCTGGCTTAATGGGGATCAGCATGGCTGGCTCGTCACTCGCAAATGCTTATCTGCGGGTAGAAACTTCGCAAACGCCTGGCAACGGGATCGTCAATCAAACGGTCCAGTATCATGGCGCGGCTGATCGCTACACTTTAAGCGATGCTGTTAGTATCGCAACGCTATATAGCACCGCCACCACCGCCACTACCAATCCTGCCATCACGCTGCGTCAGGTTGGCGCCAACGGCGGGCAGGCGGCGGCGTTCGCCTACGACCTCGCAACCTCCATCGTTTATACCCGCCAGGGCAATCCGGCATGGGCTGCCGAAGAGCGCGATGGGTTCGCACCCATCCGCTCGGACGACAAATTCTATGGCAACGCGATTGGGGATTCTCAACCGGATTGGATTGACCTGAACAAGGTTGCCATCCCACAGGCGGACGAACAGCAGCGCTTGTTTGTAAATCTGATCCTGGAAATGGCTATAGATAAGAAGCCATTACCACGTTTTTGGTATTTTCCAGGCGACGAAAAAGCAGTCGTGGTCATGACGGGCGACGACCACGGCAATAATGGCACGGCCGGCCGCTTCGATCAGCTCAAGGCCGCAAGTCCGGCAAACTGTTCCGTAAAAGACTGGGAGTGCGTGCGCGGCACTTCTTATCTTTATCCCAATACGCCGCTGACCGGTGCCCAAGCCGCTACCTATCATGCGGATGGCTTCGAAGTCGGCTTGCATCTGAATACCGGTTGCGGGGATTTCACGCTGGCTTCCCTGGAGGCGTTTTATACCCAACAACTCGGTGAGTGGACGGCCAAATACAACACCGTGCCGCCACCGATAACTCAGCGCCATCACTGCATTGTCTGGAGCGACTGGGTTTCAGGAGCCAAGGTTCAGCTGTCGAACGGGATTAGACTCGACACCAGCTACTACTATTGGCCACCCGGATGGGTTCAGAACCGACCTGGGTTTTTCAACGGGTCGGCCATGCCGATGCGCTTCGCAGATCTCGATGGCAGCCTGATCGATGTCTACAACGCCCAAACCCAAATGACGGACGAGTCGGGCCAGCAATATCCTTACACCATCAACACGTTGCTAGATCGCGCTCTGGGAGCCGAGGGCTATTACGGCGCTTTTGTCATCAACGCGCACACCGATCTGCCCCAGATCCCGGAATCGGACGCGGTGTTGGCCTCGGCGCTGCCCCGAAGCGTGCCGATCATCTCTAGCAAGCAATTGCTGGATTGGCTCGATTTCCGCAACAGCTCGTCGTTCGGCTCGCTAGTCTGGAGCGGAAATACCTTAAGTTTCACGGTCGTGCCGGGCGTTGGAGGGGCCAATGTGCCCAGCAATGGATTGCGAGTCCTTTTGCCGGTTAAATCTCCCGCTGGATTGCTGGCCGCAATTACCCGTAACGGCACTCCCATCAGTTTTGCCAGCCAAAGCATCAAGGGTGTGGATTATGGTGCTTTTCCAGGAACGGCCGGCTCCTATACCGCAACCTACGCGGCGGATGCCACTGCTCCAACGGTCACCTCAACCTCACCAATAAATGGGGCGACAGGCGTTAGTCAAGGTGCTTCGATTACCGTTACTTTCAACGAAGCCATTGATTCGTCTACCGTTGGCGCCGCCACTTTTGAATTGCGTGACGCGGGTGCGCCAGTATCGGCCACAGTCAGTTATAACGCGAGCACCCGCACGGCGAGCTTGACGCCCGTCGCTTCACTGACGCCGTTGACTCAATACACCGTTACGGTCAAGGGCGGGACAACCGACCCGCGAATTAAGGATTTAGCCGGCAACGCGCTAGCCGCCGATTCCACATGGTCGTTCACGACCGCAACCCAACCGTGTACGGCCGCGCCCTGCGGCGCATGGTCCAGCACAACCCTGCCGGGCAACCCCTCGGTCAACGATCCAAACTCCGTCGAACTCGGGGTGAAATTCAGCTCGGATCTCGACGGCTTTGTCACCGCCGTCCGTTTCTATCAAGCCAATCCCGGCGCCTATTCGGCCACTTTGTGGAACATCGGCGGACAGCCGTTGGCGACGGCTAACGTGACCGCAGTCGCCCCAGGCTGGCAGCAGGTTAATTTCTCGTCGCCTGTCACCATCACGGCCAATACGGTTTATGTGGCTTCCTACCACGCACCCAACGGTAACTACGCGGCGGATAACAGCTATTTCGCCAGCGCGGGCGTCGACAACACGCCGATCCATCTGTTGCGGGACGGCATCAACGGCGGCAATGGCGTCTACGCCTACGGTGCCGGCAGCGTTTTTCCGAACAACAGTTATCAGGCGAGCAACTACTGGGTCGATGTCGCCTTCACCACCCAGGTCGGTCCCGACACCACCGCTCCCACCGTGACGGCGCGTAGCCCGACTCCTGGCGCGACGGGAGTCGCGCCGACCGCCGTCGTAACGGCCACTTTCAGTGAAGCGTTGGACCCGATCACGGTTTCCGCTTCGACCTTCCAATTGCGAGATGGCAACAGCGCGTTGATCACGGCGGCGGTCAACTACGATGCCGCGACGAAAACCGCCACGCTAACGCCGGCGTCACCGCTCGCCGGAAACGCGGTTCATACCGTTATCCTGAAAGGAGGTGCGACCGATCCACGGATTAAGGATTTAGCCGGTAACGCGCTAGCCTCCGACCTCACCTGGAGTTTCACGACCGCGTCGGTTGACACCACCGCGCCGCAGCTGACGGCTCAAAGCCCGCTGTCCGGAGCCAGTGGGGTGGCCGTCAATGCCTCGGTCACGGCGACCTTTGACGAGCCGTTGAACGCCACGACGGTCAATACATCAACCTTTGAGCTTCGAGACGCCAGCAATACTCTGGTCGCCGCCACGGTAAATTATGACGCCAGCAGTCGGACCGCGACGCTAACTCCAAATAGTTCATTAGGAAATTCAGTTAGTTATACAGTGACATTGCGCGGCGGAAACACCGAGCCGCGCATCAAAGATGTGGCCGGTAACGCCTTGGCCAACAGCATAACGTGGTCTTTCACCACGGCGGCTAGCACGACCGGTTGCACGGGAACGACCTCGATTTGGCCCACCAATCCGATTCCGTCGGTCATTGCCGACCCGGATACTTCACCCGTGGAAGTGGGTGTGAAGTTTAGATCGACCGTAAATGGCTACATTTGCGGAATTCGCTTCTACAAAAGCAGCTCCAATACGGGCACCCATGTCGGAACGCTTTGGAGCGGCGCCGGTCAGCCACTGGCGCAGGCGACCTTCAGCAATGAAACCGCCTCGGGCTGGCAACAAGTGGATTTCGCCACTCCGGTAGCCATCACCGCCAACACCGTTTATATCGCCTCTTACCATGCGCCGGTCGGCCGGTATTCGGTCAATGAAAATTACTTTGGCTCGGGAGTTACGAGCGGGACGCTGTATGCGCCAAGCAGCGCCGAAAGCAACGGCAACGGCGTGTATTTATATGGTACCGGCGGCTTCCCAACCAACAGTTTCCAGGCGAGCAATTACTGGGTGGACGTGGTGTTTACGACCAGTGTCGGCCCAGATACCACGCCTCCAACGGTGACAGTCACATCGCCCGCGTCCAATGCCACGGGAGTCGATCCAGCGAGCCCGGTGACCGTCACCTTCAGTGAAGCACTAGACCCGGCCACTGTTAATAACGCCACCTTTGAATTGCGGGATCCGGGCGGCACGCTGGTGGCCGCCACAGTGAATTCCGTCGGCAACACGGCGACTCTGACGCCTGCCAGCGCGCTGGCGGCCAACACGCTCCACACCGCGACCGTCAAGGGAAGTAGCAACGGCGTCAAGGATCTGGCTGGCAACCCGCTGGCGGCGGATCGCAACTGGTCGTTCACCACCGGCGCCGACCCGTGTTCCTCCGGCGGCAACCCCATCGTGTGCGAGAACGCCAAGATCGGAAACCCCTCCAGCGAATGGGATATCAGCGGCGCTGGGGATTCGAGCATTCAAGGTTTTGCTACCGCCATCAGCGTGAACCGTGGCGAAACAGTCCGTTTCAAGATTGAAACCCCCGCGACCGACTACCGTCTCGACATCTACCGCATGGGTTATTACGCCGGGAATGGCGCTCGAAAAATTGCGACGGTGGAGCCTTCAGCAACGCTGCCGCAAACCCAGCCGAATTGCCTGAACGATCCCGCGACCGGATTGATCGATTGCGGTAACTGGACGGAATCAGCCGCTTGGTCGGTGCCGCAAGATGCGGTGTCTGGAATCTATTTTGCCAAAGCGGTTCGCGAGGACGGCGCCAACGCTGGCCGGGCAAGCCATATCGCGTTCATCGTGCGCAACGACGCCAGTACCTCCGATATCCTGTTTCAGGCGGCCGACACCACTTGGCAGGCTTACAACACGTATGGCGGCAACAGTTTTTATACGGGATCGCCCGCCGGTCGCGCTTACAAGCTGAGCTACAACCGGCCGTTTAACACGCGCGGCGTGGATAACGGCCAGGATTGGCTGTTCAACGCCGAATATCCGATGGTGCGCTGGCTGGAAGCTAACGGTTACCACGTCAGCTATTTCACCGGCGTCGACAGCGACCGCCGTGGCAACCTGATTGCCAACCACAAACTCTTCATGTCGGTCGGCCACGATGAATATTGGTCCGGCGCGCAGCGCGCCAACGTGGAAGCCGCCCGCAATGCCGGGGTTCACCTGGCCTTTTTCAGCGGCAATGAAGTGTTTTGGAAAACCCGCTGGGAAAACAGCATTGATGGATCGGGAACGCCTTATCGAACCCTCGTTTGCTACAAGGAGACTCACGCCGGTGCCAAGATCGATCCTCTGCCCAACGTGTGGACGGGGACGTGGCGCGACCCGCGCTTCAGCCCGCCCGCCGACGGCGGCCGACCCGAAAATGCCTTGACCGGCACGATCTTTACCGTCAACGACGGGGCGACCACCAGCATTACCGTGCCGGCGGCGGACGGCAAGATGCGGTTTTGGCGCAACACGACGGTGGCCGCGCTCGCCCCTAACGGAAGCGCTACCCTGCCTTTCGGAACGCTGGGCTATGAATGGGATGAGGATCTGGACAACGGCTTCCGGCCGGCCGGTTTGATCCGGCTATCGACCACTACAGTCAATGGAGCTCCCGTGCTCCAAGATTACGGTTCGACCTTTGGTTCTGGCGCGGCGACTCACTCATTGACACTGTACCGGCATGCGAGCGGAGCGCTGGTATTCGGGGCAGGTACCGTGCAATGGTCTTGGGGGTTGGACAGCAATCACGACCGTGGGAGCACTGCGCCTGATGCTGCGATGCAGCAAGCAACAGTGAATCTGCTCGCCGACATGGGAGCGCAGCCTGCAACCCTGCAAGTGGGCTTGGTGGCCGCTACGGCTTCCACGGATACCACGCCTCCCATTTCGACGATCACCGCGCCGACCGCGGGTTCCACCGTACAACCGGAAAGCCCGGTAACAATCACCGGCACCGCCAGCGATGCTGGTGGAGGCGTGGTCGGCGGCGTCGAAATCTCGGTCGATGGCGGAACCAGTTGGCGGCGCGCCAATGGCCGCGCCAGTTGGAGTTACGCTTGGACCACGCCCAGCACGGCGGGTACGGTGACAGTCAAAAGCCGTGCGGTGGATGACAGTGGGAATCTGGAAACAGCGGGGGCGGGCGTCACGATCACTGTTGGCGCAAGTTCGGATACCGAAGCCCCCACCGCGCCCGCCGGACTCACCGCGACCGCTGCTGGCGGCGCCCAGATCAGCCTGAGTTGGACCGCTTCCACCGATAATGTCGCGGTGACCGGGTATCGCGTGGAGCGCTGCCAGGGAACGGGTTGTTCCACCTTCACTCAAATCGCGACGCCGGCTGCCACCAGTTTCGCGGATTCCGGACTCGCGGCGGGCACGACATACCGCTACCGGGTGCGGGCGAGCGACGCGGCGAACAACTTGAGCGCTTATTCAACGGTGGCGGAAGCGACCACGCAAACGGTCTCGGACACGGAGCCGCCCACCGCGCCCGCCGGACTCACCGCGACCGCTGTCGGCGGCACCCAGATCAGCCTGAGTTGGACCGCCTCCACCGATAATATCGCGGTAACCGGCTATCGCGTGGAGCGCTGCCAGGGAACGGGCTGTTCCACCTTCACTCAAATCGCGACGCCGGCCACCACCAGTTTCGCGGATTCCGGGCTCGCGGCGGGCACGACGTACCGCTATCGAGCGCGGGCGAGCGACGCGGCAAACAACTTGAGCGCTTATTCAACGGTGGCGGAAGCGACCACGCAAGCCCCAACGGCGTCGCCAACAGCAGTCAATGACATTTTCCTGTTTCGAGCCAATATATTACGCACCGTCAACTCCACCGGCTTACTTGGTCTTGGCGTACTTGCGAATGATACGAATCCAACCGGACAGCCGTTGACCGCCGTCGCGGTCGGCACGGTTCCAACAGGGGTGACGCTGGCGAATACCGGAGTCGTTACGATCAACCGGAGTACAGCCGCCAGTTTCCGCTATCAGGCGAACAGCAACGGTCAACTCAGCCAGCCTTCAACCGGCGCGTTGGTCACCTTGGCGCTGGACAGCGCTCCCGTGACCGCGGTCGACAACTGCACCTACGTCAGAGCAGGCAACGGCGGCAGCGGTTCCATCAGCGCCGGGACGGCGTGTGCGATGACCGCCTCGCCCCGAACCTTCATCATGAATCTTATCGCCAACGATACCGATCCCAATGCCACCGCCAACATACCGACCGACGGGGCGGGCAAGAACGTCATTAACGCCATCATCGCTTCGACAGGTACGGGTGTCGCGGTGTCCGCCAACACCGCCTGCAATCAGGCGGCGATTGTAAAGATCGCCTCGCGAGCCACCATCACCAACAACTGCAACGGGACCGTCACGGTTACCGTTGCCTTCCTGGCGCTCGCTTCGCCCATCACGCTGAGCTACCGGGCGCTCGACGATCTCGGCGCGCAATCGGCAACGCGAACGGATACCGTGACCGTGCAATAGCCGGTGGGATGGGTCTACTGTCTACCCTTTGCTCAGCAAGCCATTGAGAGGAATGTGATCGTGATCAAGGGCGATGTCCAACTCGCTGAAGGTGTCCTTATCCACCATCCGGAACTGGTCAATTTATACGGTTGCACGATCGGAAAAGGCACCAAAATCGGCGCCTTTGTGGAAGTGCAAAAAGGCGTGTCGGTCGGGGCTCATTGCAAAATTTCCAGCCATACCTTCGTTTGCGAAGGCGTGGATATCGAAGACGGTGTCTTTATCGGTCACGGTGTGATGTTTACCAATGATATTTACCCGCGCGCCGTGACCGAGCAAGGCGCGCTCCAAACCGAAGCTGATTGGAAGCTGGTGAAAACACGCATCAAGGCGAGGGTGTCCATCGGCAGCAATGCGACCATTCTGGCGGGTGTGACGATAGGCGCGGGCGCTTTGGTCGGCGCGGGCGCGGTTGTTACCCGTGATGTGCCAGACCACGCCATCGTCGCGGGCGTGCCGGCAAAAGTGATCGGTGATGCGCGCACCGAATATTGAACGGAAAAGAGAGGTGATTGGAAGCCTTAAAAGTCATAGGCCGTTTGAAGAACATCCATAAAAACACGGGTACCGCTCAATAGGAATGTTGTCTCTCTCATCGGGAGTCTCTGTCGTGATCAAAATTGGCATCATCGGATATGGGTATTGGGGACCAAACTTAGTCCGTAATTTTTCGGAAATCCAAGAGTCTCGGGTTATCGCGGTCAGCGACCTCGATCCCAAGCGATTGAATTTGGTGAAAACCCGACATCCTGATATTCAAACAGAAGCTGACTATCGAGCGCTGCTGGCGAATCCGGGCATCGACGCCATCGCCATCGCGACGCCGGTCTCCAGCCACTACCGGCTGGCATTGGAAGCCTTGGAAGCGGGAAAGCACGTTTTTGTCGAAAAACCGTTGACCGAAACCGCAAAAGAAGCCGAAGCACTGGTTGCGGCGGCCGAGATGCGGAATCTCGTTTTGCATGTCGATCACACCTTCATCTATACCGGCGCCGTTCGCAAGATTCGCCAGCTCGTCGATAACGGCGATTTGGGCGATTTGTATTACTACGATTCGGTCAGAATCAATCTCGGCTTGTTCCAGCATGATATCAATGTCATTTGGGATTTGGCGGTCCACGATCTTGCCATCATGGATTACGTTTTCCCGCTAACGCCGGTCGCGGTTTCGGCGACAGGCATCAGTCATGTTCCGGACAAACCCGCCAATATCGCGTTTCTAACGCTATTTTTTGATAACAATGTCATCGCGCACATTCATGTGAACTGGCTAGCGCCGGTGAAACTGCGTCGGACGCTGATCGGCGGCAGCCGCAAAATGGTGCTCTACGATGATTTGGAGCCCAGCGAGAAAATCAAGGTTTACGATAAAGGCATCACGCTCAACGGCAGCAAGGAAAATCTATATAACACTTTGATCGGCTATCGAACCGGCGATATGTGGGCGCCGCAACTGGAGATTACCGAAGCGTTGCGGGTGGAGGCACAACACTTTAGCCGCTGCATTACCCATGGAGAGGCGTCGCTGAGCGACGGCCGCGCCGGATTGCGGATCGTGCGTATTTTGGAGGCTGCCAATCGCTCGTTGCGCGAAGGCGGGCGGCCCGTCAAATTCGACTGGCTGTTTGGCAATGCGACCCACTCAGACAGACTTCCCGTCGAAGAAGCCGCTTGAAAGCCTTGCCAGCGCCTGTTCTCGCTCTCCTTGCACCTTCTCAACGCTAGAGAATCTCACGCCATCCGGCGCGGTTGTCGGATGGCGCCAACTGCTTTTGCGAGCACGGTGGACGGGCTGATGTTCAAGCTACTGTATTTGGATGAACTTTATGATTCCGTTTCTCGATCTCAAAGCTCAGTACGAAAGTATCCAGCATGAAGTCCTGAGCGCGGTAAGCGCAACACTCGCTAGCACTCAATTCGTACTGGGCAAGGAAGTCGCTACTTTTGAAGAAGAGTTTGCCGCTTATAGCGGCGGAAAATTTGGCGTCGGCGTGAATTCCGGCACCAGCGCTTTGCATTTGGCGCTGCTGGCGGCCGGCGTGAAACCGGGCGATGAGGTTATTACGGTTTCCTGCACCTTCGTCGCCACCGTGGCCGCCATCGACTACGCCGGCGCGCGCCCGGTATTCGTGGATGTGGATCCCCGAACACACAACATGGATCCCAGATGGGTGGAAGCGGCGATCACGGAGCGAACCAAAGTCATCATGCCGGTGCATCTGCACGGCCAACCGGCCGATCTTGATCCGATTCTGGATATCGCCCGTCGCCATCGGCTGTTGGTCATCGAAGATGCCGCTCAAGCCCATGCGGCCGAATACAAAGGTCGGCGGGTAGGTTCCATCGGCGATTTAGGTTGCTTCAGCTTTTATCCAGGCAAGAATCTGGGCGCTTACGGCGAGGGCGGCATGGTCGTCACCAACAACCCAGATTTTGCGCGAACGATCCGCATGCTCCGCGATTGGGGTCAGGAGCGTAAATATCACCATACCCTCAAAGGTTTCAATTACCGCATGGAGGGGGTGCAAGGCGCGATTCTGCGCGTGAAGCTGCGTTATCTTGATGCCTGGACCGCGGCGCGCCGCCAACATGCCGCTCTTTACAATGAATTGTTAGCCGATACCGACGTGCAAAAGCCGGTCGAAATGCCGTATGCCAAGCACGTTTATCATGTCTACGCCATCCGGACGCCCAAGCGCGATCACGTGCAAGCATCGTTGGAAGGTCAGGGCATTCAAACCGGAATTCATTACCCGATACCCGTCCACTTGCAAAAAGCGTATGCCGAGTTTGGCTGCGGCGCGGGAGAGTTGCCGGTAACGGAACAGGCCGCGAACGAGATGTTGTCCCTGCCGATGTTTGCTGAGTTACAGGCTGCGCAAATTGAGGCGGTATGTTCGGCGGTGCGGGGGGCGCTGTGATTTCAAGCCCGGAAGGATCACGTCTGGTCAGCGCGGTGCATGGACTGCGCGAGGTTTTGCCGGACCCCGATTTCGTCGCTGGCTTGGCCAGTTTCCTGCGACAAACCTTCAACCCGGAAGGTTTGCGGGAACTCTATGGCCGATTCGCGCATGGAGACAGCGCTTTCGACGCCATGATGCGTCAAGCGTTCTGGCATGCCTTGACGCGACGCTGCGGCGCGGGTCTGCGAATCGAACCCAGCGTCGGTTTCAAGCACCCGGAAACCTTTGAAATCGGCGCCGGCGTTTTTATTGGCAGTCAGGTTTATTTGCAAGGGCGCTTCGACGGCCGCTGTTCGATCGGCGATCACACCTGGATCGGACCTCAAAGCTATTTCGATGCCCGCGATTTGGTGTTGGAGGACCATGTTGGCTGGGGACCCGGCGCTAAGGTATTGGGGTCGGCGCATACCGGCGTGCCGGTGGATGTGCCTATTATTCAAACCGATCTGGAGATCAAGCCGGTTTGCGTTCATTCGTGGGCGGATGTTGGAACCAATGCTGTTTTGTTGCCTGGTGTGACAGTCGGCCGTGGCGCCATGGTCGGCGCTGGCGCGATCGTGACTCAGGATGTACCTGCATTCGCCAAAGTGGCGGGCGTCCCCGCTAGAATCATCGGTTGGCGAAACGACGATGAAGCGGGAGCGCATAAATGAAACTGCAAGGTAAAAAGGTTTTAGTGACCGGCGGAGCCGGTTTTATCGGCTCGCATATCATCGACCTGTTGATCGATGAAGGCTGCACCGAAATTGTCGCTGTCGACAACATGGTGCGCGGACGTCCCGAAAATTTGACTGAGGCGCGGCGGCGCGGACCGGTTCGGTTGGTGGTCGGCGACATTCGCGACCGTGGCTTGATGGCTGAGCTGATCGACAATGCGGACATTGTGTTCCACCAAGCGGCGTTGCGAATCACCCAATGCGCCGAGGAGCCCAGAGAAGCGTTGAGCGTCATGGTAGACGCCACTTACGAGATACTGGAGCAGTGCGTCAAACAGCGGGTGGAAAAAGTCATTGCGGCGTCGTCGGCATCGGTGTATGGCATGGCCGACCGCTTTCCCATCACCGAATCGCATCCGCCTTATAACAACCGAACCTTATACGGAGCCGCCAAAGCCTTTAACGAGGGGCTGTTGCGCAGCTTTCACGAGATGTATGGGTTGGATTACGTCGCCCTGCGCTATTTCAATGTGTACGGGCAGCGCATGGACATTCACGGCGTCTACACCGAGGTTTTGATCCGGTGGATGGAGCGGATCACTGCCGGCGAGCCGCCGCTGATTTTCGGTTCCGGCGATCAAACCATGGATTTTATCGACGTTCGGGATGTGGCGCGCGCCAATGTGCTTGCGGCGAAAGCCGATGTCAGCGACGAGGTTTTCAACGTCGCCAGCGGCACCGAAACCAGCCTCAATCAACTGGTCGAAACGCTTTTGAAGGTGATGGGTTCTGGAGCGAAGCCCTCGCATCTGCCCGAACGGAAAGTGAACCCCGTGCAGCGGCGTTTGGCCGATACGGGCAAGGCGGAGAGCACGTTGGGATTTGGAGCAACGATCTCGCTCCAAAAGGGTTTGGGCGATTTGGTGGAATGGTGGCGGGCGCAAGCCGCCGTCACGCCTCAACCGGTTTTGAGCGCTGGTGGTAGCCGGTGATGATACCCATCGCCAAACCGCTTTTGGGAGAGGAGGAGATCGCGGCGGCGGGCGCGGCCTTGCGTTCGGGGTGGGTCAGTCAAGGGCCGGTCGTGGCGCGGTTCGAGCAGGAGTTCGCCGCCTACGTTGGCGCTGAGCATGCTTGCGCGGTTTCCAATTGCACCACGGCTTTGCATTTGGCGCTGTTGGCGGTTGGCGTAGGATCGGGCGATGAGGTGATCACCGTCAGTCATTCGTTTATCGCGACCGCGAACAGCATTCGTTACTGCGGCGGAATTCCGGTATTCGTGGACATCGTTCCGGAGACCTTCAATCTCGACCCCGCGCTGCTTGAAGCGGCCATCACCGAACGGACGAAAGCGATTCTGTGCGTGCATCAAGTCGGAATGCCCTGCGATCTGCCGCGCATTCTAGAAATTGCCGGCCGCCACCGCTTGCCGGTAATTGAAGACGCCGCCTGCGCCATCGGCAGCGAGATTCGCATCGATGACCGTTGGGAGCGGATCGGGAAACCGCACGGCGATATCGCCTGTTTTTCCTTTCACCCGCGCAAGATTATAACCACCGGCGAAGGCGGGATTCTCACCACGCGCAATTCCGATTGGGACCAGCGCTTTCGGCTGTTACGCCAGCATTGCATGAGCGTTCCGGACACGACCCGCCACAGTTCATCGCAAGTGGTTTTCGAAAGCTATCCAGCTTTGGGGTTCAATTTCCGCATGACGGATATCCAGGCCGCCATCGGCTGCGAGCAGCTTAAACGCTTGCCGGAGATCATCGCCCGGCGTCGGGAGCTGGCGGCTCGCTACCGATTGCTGCTCGCGGCCATTGCGGGGCTGGGAGCACCGGTGGAACCGGATTGGGCGCGCAGCAATTGGCAGAGTTTCTGCGTGCGGTTAACCGACGGTTGCAAGCAACGCCAAGTGATGCAGTCCATGTTGGACGCTGGGGTGGCGACTCGCCGTGGGATTATGTGTTCCCATCGCGAAGCGGCTTACAGCTCTGCGCCCACAGTTTGGTCTTGCGGGATTGGGAGAGGTAATTGTCGTTGCGATTCTAATCGCTGCCAACGTTTGCGAGAGAGCGAGCGCGCTCAGGACCAAGTCATTATCTTGCCGTTGTTCCATCAACTGGATGACGAGCAACAAGACCAAGTAGTTTCCGCTTTGCGTCGCGCTCTTCAGTAAATAATCTGCGGTTTTTAAAGCAGGTCTCCTTCAATTTCTGGTTTCCAACATCCGCTGTTGAGCTAAACATCAATCCTCTTTCTCGGTGGTCCATAAGCAACGTTCATTTTCCAGCAGTGAGAGTGATGGTTAGCCTTTCATGAGGATATTTCTGTAGCGGCCAAGGCTTCCAAACTAGTTTTAATGGCAATCCACTACTGATTGTGATTTTAAATAACAACAATTTCCATTAGGGTTGTCACTGGGGATCATTTATGTCAAATACTATAAAATCTTCACGGTTTCGATTTCTTCCCAAATCCTATTTTCTGGATTTATTGCGGCGTGAGAAATATCGTTCTGATCGATGGAACACCCCGCTTTCAATCGCGATGTTTCATTATGGAAGCAAAGAAAATAGTCGCGCCGAACATGTTAACGAATATTTCAACAACTTTTTTTATCCCTTAAGAAAAGGTATTCGCGAAACAGACGCGCTCAGCTATCTTGATGATGGTGTTGTAGGGCTATTACTTCCAAACACTGATAAGGAAGGTGCTCAAGCGTTGATAAAAAAAGTGGTGAACGGGCACAATCATCTACCCTTTACCATTACGACAGGAACTTATCCAGACCAAATTTTTCAGCAGCTTTTGATCGATATCAGGCCTTCGAAAGGTGCCGATCTATTTTCGCCAGATAGCTCTATCGAATCTACCTATGTGGCTTATCCATTAAAACGAAGCTTAGATGTGGTGGGCGCTACCGTTGCCTTAGTATTGCTTTCCCCCATTATGTTAATGGCTGCTCTAGCTATTAAGTTAACCTCGTCGGGACCGATTATTTTTCGTCAAAACCGTTTGGGTGAAAAGGGACGTGTTTTTATATTTTACAAATTTCGCTCGATGTATTGTGGTAATAATGATGAGATACATCGTAGATTTACAGCCGAATTGATCAAAGGTAATTTGTCTAAAGCCAATCAAGGTGATTCGGAAAAACCGATCTATAAAATGAAGGAGGATCCCAGAGTAACTTGGATAGGTAGACTGATTCGAAAAACCAGCATTGATGAGTTGCCACAATTAATCAATGTGCTCAAGGGTGAAATGAGCTTGGTAGGGCCTCGGCCGCCGCTGCCTTACGAAGCGGATAATTACCAATTTTGGCATCTCAGACGCATATTGGAAGCCAAGCCTGGCATCACCGGACTTTGGCAGGTCGAAGGTCGAAGCAGAACCACATTTGACGAGATGGTCAGATTGGATATCCGTTATATCCAAAATTGTTCGCTGCTTTTAGATTTAAAAATATTGATCAAAACTTTGAAAGTCGTATTGCAGTGCGGAGGTGCTGTTTAAATGAACAAGCTAAAATGTTATAAAAAATTTATCAAAAAAATCTAATGATTAAAAATTCATTCTCGAATTATTTTGGGAATCTATCTCGAAGGGTTCGAGATCACTTTTTAGTTTTAACGATGAACTATGGCGATCAACGTTCAGTGCTCTCAACGCCCGTGAGGTCACGAAATTGGCTGGTGATTGATTCGTCCGCGACGCTTTTTAAAATCGAAGAAGCTTTGAAAAAAACTGAAGAGTATCCGTGAATGAAGATCACCGTGGTAGGGGGTGGCCGTATGGGCCTCCCACTGGCGTGCATGTTCGCCAAACATGGCGCGCTCGTGACGGTAAGTGATATCAATCAGGAACTCGTCGCTTCCATTCTGGCCGGTATCAGCCCCTACGAAGAGCCAGGTCTGGCGGAGCTGATGGCGGATTTACATGAAGTGGGCCGGTTGAGCGCCACGATCAATACCGCGCGGGCCGTGTTTGAGTCTGAAGCGATCATCGTCATTGTACCTGCTCACCTGACGCCCGAACGTGAAATTGATCTCAGTATTCTCCTGGCCGCGTCGGTAGAAATCGGCAAGGGATTACAACCGGGGGCGCTGGTGATCTATGAAACCACGGTGGCGGTCGGTGGAACCCGCCGATGCCTGATTCCTGTTTTGGAAAAACACAGTGGTCTAAAGGCCGGCGAGGATTTCGATGTCGCCTACAGTCCGGAGCGAGTGAAGGCCAATTTGGTGCTGGCCCGCCTGGGAACCACTCCGAAGGTGGTAGGCGGATACAACGCCGCTGCGCGCGATAGGGCCGTGGCGCTGTATAGCCAGTATCTTGGCGCGCCTGTCGACAACGTAGGAACCCTCGAAGCTGCGGAGATGACCAAACTGCTGGGCATGCTCTATCGCGATGTCAATATTGCCTTGGCTAACGAGCTGGCGGCCTTTTGTGAGGCGGCAGGCGTGGATTTCGACCGGGTTCGCCGGTCGGCCAACACCGACGGCGAAGCCAATCTGCTGCTGCCCGGCATCGGTGTGGGCGGTCATTGTGTGCCGGTTTATCCTTATTTCCTGACGCGAGAGTCGCGGCGTTTGGGCATCGCGCAACGCATTTCGGAAGCGGCGCGCGAGATCAACGATGGCCAACCCCCGCGCGAATTGGATCGCGTGGCGGCGCACTGGAGGCCTTTGAGCGGCCAAAGCGTACATCTTCTGGGGCTGGGGTTCCGGCCGGGGGTCAAGGTCGACACTTTCAGCCCGACCTATGCGCTGCGTGACGAACTCCAGCGACGCGGCGCGCGCGTGACGCTGGAAGATCCGTATTACAGCCACGAAGAGTTGCGTCAAGCCGGGTTTGAACCCGGTCGAGCAGAGGATGCCCGGATGGTCGTGCTGGGCACGGCTCACGAGGAATTCGCGCAGCCCGATTTCGCTGCGTGGCGCGAGGCGGGGGTAGAGGTGGTGCTGGACGGGCGCAATTTCTGGGATCAGAATCGAGCCGAAGCGGCCGGCTTGCTCTACTTTGGAATCGGTCGATCCTCGCGCCTGGAGCGGCGTTGAACGGGTTGAATCGCGCTCGTTTCGTGAAAGAAGATCGAGTCGGAGGGCCAGCAGGCTGGTGACCCCGCGCGGCGGTTATCCCTCGAGCAGATCTTCGACCAGCCGAACGTACACGTTCTTGTGCTCGCTCCAGCGGTAAATCTTTCCAAACCGCTCGGTTGCTTGGTGCGCGAGTCGGAGCCTTTGGGCCGGATCGCGATAGAGTTCGACGATAGCCTCGGCGAGCGAATCGGGGTTTTCCGCCTCGAAAAACCGCACCATGTTTTCGTCGAAGTAGCGGGTGATCGTGCCGGTCCTCGGCACGACGCACGGAATGCCTGCGGTGACGTATTCGAGCAGCTTGGTGGGCAGCATGATGTCGGTGCCGCTGTGGATGCGTAGAGGGATCAGACCGAGGTCGGCGTCCGCGATCAGGGTGGGGATTTGCTCCACCGGCACGAATCCTTCGCTGAAGGTGACCACCTTTTCGAGCCCCAACTGACCGCGCAATTGAATGAGCCGCTCGCGCTCCTCGCCCGCGCCGATGATGCGCAATTCCAAATGGGGAATAGCGTCTCTCGCCCTGGCTGCGGCCTGGATGGCGATGTCTAAGCCGAGACGGCGCGCGAGGGTGCCGTGATACACCAGCACGAACAGGGAATCGAGCGGCTTGATGGGGATCGGTGGGCGCTGGGCGAAGATGCGGTCGTCGGGAAGGTTCATCAACACGTGGATTTTGGCGCGCGGGATGCCACGTTCGGCCAGGATATCCTTCAGCCGCTCTTCCACGGTAATCACCGCCGAGGCAAATATTCCGGACCAGCGCTCCTGAGCCTTGAGCGCTCGGACCACCCAATGTTTTTCGCCAGAAGCAAATTTTTCCAGATACAGCTCGGGCATCAGGTCGTGGATGTCGTGGATCACCGGTCGCCCGAGCAAGCGCGGCAGCCCCGTTGCAAACACCAGAAAATCGGGCATGTTGTTGATATGGATGAGCCGGTAGCGCCACGGATGCCGGAGCAGGTGCAGGGCGATCATGCCAAAAAAAATGGTGTAGTCGATCAAGTATTCCAGGAAAGAGGTGCATTTGTTTTTCAGGCCGGGAGTTTTGATGACCTCGACGCCCGCGATGGTTTCGCGGTTCGGTTCGCCGGGCTGGCGGCGCGCCAAAAACACGACCCGGTGGCCTGCCTCCACGAGCGCCTCCGCCTCTCGCTTCACGCGAGGGTCGCGGCGGTAGTTGGTGTAGGCCGCCATCATGATCAAAGCCATCTTATTGGTTCTCCAAGAAACATGTGATGTAAGTGCGCAAGGATTCGAAACCGACCGACCTGTCCGCAACCTCCCTTAAGGATAATTCCTCCGAGGTTGCCGCACCCTCCGAGCCGATGCAAGAAGCAGAGGCTGCCACAGGCGGGAAATCGAGTTACGGCCAGATTTTGAAGTCGTCGGCCTGGATCGGCGGTTCTTCTTTGCTGACCATCGGCATTGGCGTCATACGGACCAAAGCCATGGCGGTAATGCTGGGACCGGCGGGCTTCGGCTTGATGGGCTTGTATAGCTCGATCATCGATCTAGTCTTGGCCCTCGCCGGCATGGGCATTGGCAGTAGTGGGGTGCGCCAGATCGCCGAGTCGGTCAGCACTGGAGACGAGGCTCGCATCGCTCGCACTGTCATCGTGCTGCGTCGCACGGCGGCTGCGCTCGGAATCTTGGGCGCGATACTGATGGTAGTGTTTTGCGGTCTGCTGTCCACCTTGACCTTCGGCGACGACCGGCACGCCAGCGCGGTCGCGCTACTGGGTTTGGCGGTTTTCTTTCGTTCGGTGGCTGCAGGGCAAGGCGCGCTGATCCAGGGGCTGCGGCGCATCGCCGATTTGGCCAAGATCGGGGTGCTGGGGGCGCTGCTAGGAGCGATATTCAGTGTTGTCTTGGTGTATGCCCTGGGCGAGGCAGGGGTAGCGCTCTCGCTGGTCGCCGCCGCCGCGCTGGGGCTGGCGGTTTCCTGGTGGTATAGCCGCAAGGTCGAGATCGCGTATCCGGTCATGACCGGGGCCGAAGTGCGGCGGGAAGCGGCCTCGCTCCTGAAGCTGGGTTTTGCGTTCATGGCGAGCGGTATCCTGATGATGGGAGCGGCCTATGCGGTTCGAGCCATCGTTCTGCGCCTGGACGGGATCGACGCAGCCGGGTTCTATTCAGCGGCCTGGACCTTGGGGGGACTGTATGTAGGGATCATTCTCCAGGCCATGGGAGCCGATTTCTATCCCCGTCTGGTCGGTGTCGCCGAGGACCATTCCCAGTGCAACCGCTTGGTCAATGAACAGACACAGGTGAGCCTGTTGTTGGCGGGACCGGGCGTGATCGCCACCCTGACGTTTGCGCCGCTGGTCATCCTGCTGTTTTACAGTCCCAAGTTTTATGAGGCGGTGGAGGTGTTGCGCTGGATTTGCCTGGGGATCGCGCTGCGCGTGATCAGCTGGCCGATGGGTTTCATTATCGTGGCGAAGAACCGGCAGGCCATTTTTTTGGGTGCCGAGGTGGCTTGGACTGTGGTCAACGTCGGTTTAACGTGGTTGTGTGTGAAAACGTTCGGTTTGAATGGTGCTGGCATGGCTTTCTTCGGATCGTACGTTTTTCACGGCTTGGTGGTCTATCCGATTGTCAGGCGGCTCAGCGGGTTTCGCTGGTCGGTCGCGAATTGGCAAACCGGCCTGCTTTTTCTTTCTTCGGTCACGGTGGTGTTCGGTGGGTTTTATGTACTACCTCCCCTGTGGGCCTGCGGCATCGGAACATTGGTAATGATTTTGAGTGGAGTCTATTCGATTCGGACTCTCCTCCAGCTGGTTTCGCTGGATCAAGTTCCGCAACCCTTATTGCGGCTATTTCAACTGGGAAGGCTTCAAAGATGAGTTCTATTGATGTAATTGTACCATGTTACAAATATGGGCATTTTTTGCAAGAATGTGTGGAAAGTGCTTTGACTCAGCATATGGTAGACGTTCGTGTTCTAATCATCGATGATGCCTCTCCAGACAATACAGCCGAAGTCGGTTCGGAGCTTGCTCGAGAGGATTCGCGAGTAACTTTTTTACGCCACAACGTAAACAAAGGGCACATCGCAACCTATAACGAGGGAATCGAGTGGGCTTGTTCTGACTATTTTTTGCTGCTTTCGGCCGATGACTATTTGCTTCCAAGCGCCCTGAGCCGAGCGACAAGACTCATGGATTCCCATCATGAGGTGGGTTTTACCTTTGGCAGTGTTATCGAGTTAAACGACGTCGGTGTGAAAAAAGAAATCGAATCAGTTTCCAAACTATTAAATGGAGCGAGAGAACGGATTTTGCCGGGAAACAAGTTTATCGAAATTAGTGGGGTGCATAATAATGTTCCAACACCCACCGCAGTTGTCAATACAGCGTTACAGAAGAAAGTTGGAGGCTATCGGTCTCAGCTTCCACATTCTGGCGATATGGAGATGTGGCTTCGATTGGCAGCGTATGCTCCTGTCGGAATTATCGGAGAACCACAGGCTGTTTACCGCAAGCATTCCACCAATATGTCCGTAGACTATTTTGCGCATCGTTGGTTCGGTGACCTTCAGCAACGAAGAATTGCTGTTGACCTCTTTATTCAAAGCTGCAGCCATATCTTACCGAAGGCCCAGAAGTTGCGCAGGAAGCTGCTTCGTTCACTTGGCCGTGAAGCAGTTGGGTGGGCTAGCGCTGCATTTAACGATGGCAACATGGAGCTTTGCGACAAGCTTTCACAACTCGCGGTCGAGATGTACCCAAATGTCAAAAGTTCAGTGCCATGGCTTAGGCTGTACCTAAAGCGACAAGTCGGCCCGAAATATTGGCCTGTGATACAACCCGTTATCGCCCCTATCACCCGATTGCGCCAAAGGATCTATCCCTGAAACATGACTAGTCCAATAGTTTCAGATGCAGGACGTATATATAAAAGTTAGTGTCATCATCTGCACGTATAATCCTCGGCGGGATTACCTGTCGCGGACTCTTGCAGCGCTACAGGCACAGACTCTACCCAAATCGCAGTGGGAATTGTTGCTTGTTGACAATGCGTCCCGGGAGCCGGTGGCGGAATCTTGGGATCTATCGTGGCACCACAGTGGTCGTCATGTGCATGAACCTAACATTGGACTAACTACAGCACGTCTGCGTGGCATTTCGGATGCGAAGGGTGAATTGCTGGTTTTTGTTGATGATGACAACGTCCTGGATAAACGGTTCCTTGCCCAAGCCGTTTCAATTGCAGAAAATTATCCTCTCGTGGGCGTGTTTGGTGCAGGCATGCTGGAGGCTGAATTTGAGATTCAGCCGCCTCCGGAACTGGTATCGCGATTGCATATGCTCGCGTTGAGGACTGTACCCACTATGCGATGCAGCAGCGATCCTTTTGAATCAGATTGTATCCCTTGGGGGGCGGGATTGTGTGTGACCCGTGAGGTAGCTGCAGAGTTTTGTCGGTTGATCGGGCGACTTCGGGTGACAGAGGTGCTGGGACGGAGGGGAAACCAATTGTTCAGCGGTGAGGATGATATTTTTGCCTGGGCCAGTGCCATGAACGGTAAGGAATTTGGGATTTTTCCTGAGCTGCGCATCACACATTTGATTTCGGCTGCTCGGCTGAATCAAACGTATTTTCTGCGCCTCATTGAGAACCAGACATTTTCACAATGCGTGATGAGTTACCTGTTGTTTGGGCGTGTGCCGCACCGTGTTGGTTTTGGGGAATACATCCGCATGTCCCTACATCTTATTCGGAGAGGATATTTCTCGATGCGTTGTCGCATGGTGGAAGCTAGCGGTCGGACTCGGGCTGTGCGTTTTATCGCCGATCGTGCATTGCGTCCTTTACAAATAACTTTTAAGGGTATCGGGAAACGGTAGAAATTAAGATACTGCTGCGGCGAATATTGAGAATGAAGTAAGGAAATATAGGATAGCCGAACAAGGGATAAGTCCGTGCCGAAATTGGTTTCGATACTAATACCTGCCCACAACGCAGAAAAATGGATTGCCGATACGATCAAGTCTGCGATCACTCAAGACTGGCCGCGCAAGGAAGTGATAATCGTAGGTGATGGGCCAACAGATAATACACTTACCGTTGCGCGGTCCTTCGAGTCTCCTTCAATCAAAGTGGTCATGCAAGAAAATAGAGGAGCTAGCGCGGCTCGTAACAAAGGTCTTTCCCTTGCGCAAGGCGATTACATCCAATGGCTCGACGCCGATGACCTTCTTGCGCCCGACAAAATTTCCACACAACTCCGCGAGGCTGAATGTGGAGCAACCAGCAGAGTGCTGCTATCCTCGGCCTGCGCTGAGTTTACCATACAGCCGCATCACGCCAAGTTTATTCCAAATGTCCTGTGGCGCGACCTTGAGCCGATAGATTTCCTGTTGAACCGTTTCACCCGGAACCTTTGGATGGGCAACTGCGCTTGGCTGGTGAGCCGTCGATTGACCGATCTCGCGGGACCATGGGACGAGCGTTTATCGCTTGACGACGATGGAGAGTATTTCGCGAGGATGGTAACAAAGTGCGAGCGTATAAAGTTCATTCCGGAGGCGCGGGTTTACTACAGAAGGGCCAGTGTCGGAAGTCTCAGCCGAAGCGTTTCTGACAAAGCCTGCGAATCCCTTTTGCTATCTCTCCGTCTTTGTTTCAGCTATCTTCGATCGCTGGAGGACAGCGACCGGACGAGGGTAGCCAGCCTCAAGTTCCTCCAATCGTGTATAGACTTGACCGACTGTTTCTACCCTGACAAAAAGGATCTGTTCAGTCGGGTCTGCCAACTGGGGTGGGAGTTGGGGGGAGAACTGACGCCGCCCCGGTTGAGTTGGAAATACCGGCCGCTCAAGGCGGCGTTTGGATGGGAGGCGGTCAGGAGGACGAAAACCTTCGTTTCCAACGTGAAGTTGTTGGCCCGCCTGCAACGTGACAGGCTGTTGATGTCGGCTCGCCAGTCGTGTCCCGGGCAGTAAGCTGGACCATTACAGCACCGCACTAGAGTGTTGATTTTGTGAAAAAGCCCTTCGAACGAATACCGACCGTAAGTCAACATCCAAACGAAGCAATCCGCCAGACTCTGCTCCAGTTTATCGGTTGGCTGGATCGCTATGGCGAGACTGCCTATGATCATCAGAGTTTCTTTGCCGGCCCCATCGGCGGTCGGGCGAAGGCGCTGTATTACCGGAAACCACTGCTGGGGACTATGGCGGTCGCGCCGATGATTTTCTGCGAAGCTTTCCTGCCGGCTGCGCGACAGAGCTTCTGGAAAAAGCAGCGCTTTCCCATCGCCGACGCGCACTACGCCATGGGTTTCGCCCTGCTGGCGCAAGTGACCGGCGAAGACAAATACCACGACCGGGCGGTTCATTTCCTGAACGTCCTCGAACAAACGCGGTGTCCGGGCTACGAGCATTACTGCTGGAGCTATCCGTTCGACTGGGTCACCCGGACCGGTGTGATGGCCGCCGGCACGCCGCTTATCACCACGACACCCTACGTCTACGAGGCCTTTGCCGCCGTGCAGCGGATCGACGGCCAGGCGCGATGGCTGGAAATCATGCGGTCTATTGCCGACCACGCCATCGAGGATATCAAGGACCGGGAACTTGCGGCGGACATCGCCACGGCGGGCTATAACCCCTTCGACCAGCAAGGGGGCGTCATCAACGCCAGCGCCTACCGGGCGTTCTTGCTCACGAGCGCGGCGATTCAATTCGGGCGCGATGACTACCGACGGATCGCCGAACGCAACCTCAACTTCGTGCTGACGTCGCAGCAGTCCGACGGGTCCTGGTTCTACGCCAGCGACGAGGTCCGCGATTTCGTCGACCACTTTCACACCTGCTTCGTGCTCAAGGCTCTCGCCAAGATCGAAGCATTGACCGGCCACGAGGGCTGCCGGAAGGCGATCCAGGAGGGAGTGGCCTACTACGTCCGCCACTTGTTCGACGACAGCGGGCTGCCGAAGCCGTTTTCCCGGGCACCCCGGCTGACGGTCTACCGCCAGGAACTCTACGACTACGCCGAGTGCATCAACCTGGGGGTTCTGTTGCGCGCCCGGTTTCCGGAACTCGACGATCGGTTGCAAACCACGCTGGACGACCTGCTGGCGCATTGGGTGAAGCCTGATGGCTCGTTTCGCTCGCGCCGGCTCCTGCTGGGCTGGGACAACGTGCCCATGCACCGCTGGGCGCAGGCGCAGCTCTTCAGAAGTCTCTGTTTTCTGTTCGCTTCGACATAAGCCCTTCACTCAATCCATGTGCGGTATCTGCGGTCAGTATCACTTTGCCGATCAACGGCCGGTCGCGCCACCCACGATCAAGGCCATGACCGCAACGCTTGTACCCAGAGGCCCGGACGACGAAGGCTATTTCTTTTCCGGCGCGTTGGGTCTTGGTTTCAGGCGCTTGTCGATCATCGATCTGGAAGGTGGTCATCAACCCATGGCGGACCCAGAAGAATCCGTCTGGTTGGTCTTCAACGGGGAAATCTACAACTTCCCCGAGTTGCGCCGCGAGTTGGAGGGGTTGGGCCACATCTTTCGCACCCGCTGCGACACCGAAGTGATCATCCATGGCTACAAGCAGTGGGGCGCCGAGGTCTTCAATCACCTCAACGGCATGTTCGGCCTCGCCCTCTGGGACGCGCGACGCCAGCGTCTGATCCTGGCCCGGGACGCGATGGGCATCAAGCTGGTGTACTACCGGGTCGATTCCGGATCGGTGCTGTTCGGCTCGGAGCTACGGGCCATTCTCGCCGCGCTCCCGGAACGGCCGGCCGTGGATGCAACCGCCCTGAACCTCTTCCTGCGCTATCGCTACACGCCCTCGCCGCTGACGCTCTATCGGGGCATCCACAAGCTGGCGCCGGGCACGATGGCAGTGTTTGAAAACGGTGACTGGCGCGTCGAGCGCTGGTATCGATTCCGGCCGCAGCTTTTTTCGCCAGCGAAGTCGGACACGGAGGCAAGAGAAGAGCTGCTCGACATCTACCAGCGGGCGCTGAAGCGGCATCTGCTCAGCGATGTACCTTTGGGCCTCCTGCTGAGCGGGGGGGTGGATTCCGGCCTTCTGCTCGGGTTGATGAGTCTCCATGGCGACGCCTGGTTCACCTACACCGTGGGCTACGGCCAGTCCGCTTACAAGGATGACGAACTCGCCGATGCGGCGGAGACCGCGCGGATTTTCTCCGCCCGGAACGTGCCGGTCGAACTCAGCCGGGAGATCTTCGAACGCGTGCTGCCCCGAATCGTGTCGGTTCTGGAGGAACCCATCGCTGCGTCCTCCATCGTGCCCATGTATTTCGTCTGCGAGCGCGCCCGCCAGGAGGTGAAGGTTGCCCTGGTGGGCCAGGGGCCAGACGAATTGTTCGGCGGCTACACCCGCCATCTCGGCGTCCATTACGGTCGGTACTGGCGAAGCGTGCCGGGCTGGTTGCGAACGGGGTTGGCGGCCGGCATCCAGCGTCTGCCCCGGAACGAGGCGCTCAAGCGCGGGGTGGAGTCCTTGGGAACTGAGGAGCGGCTGCGGCGGTATCAGCAGGTGTTCTCGATCCTGCCGGGTCAGGCCGTCGACCATCTGTTCCAGGATGGACTGCTACCCGACGGAGCGGGAGACCGGGTTCTGGAATTCTGGCGGGAGATGGAACCGGAGCTGGAAGGGACCGACGAGTTGGGGGGCTTCCAGGTCCTGGAGATCCGCTCCTCCCTGCCCGACGAACTGCTCATGTACGCCGATAAACTGTCCATGGCCCACAGCCTGGAAGTGCGCGTCCCCTTCCTCGACCGGGAGATCGTCGAATACGCGGAGCGACTGCCCGCGTCCTTCAAGGTTCGGTACGGCCAGAGGAAGTGGCTCCATCGGCGGGTCTGTGAGGGGTTCCTGCCGCCGGCGATCCTGAACCGCAAGAAACGGGGTTTCGCGGTGAACGTGGTCGACGACTGGTTTCAGGGGACCCTCAGCAGCAACCTGGACGGTTATCTGCGAGACCGGCAATCGCTGATGTTCGGATTCCTAAAACCAGAAGCCGTGGGCCGTCTACTGGAGGAACATCGCACGGGGCAGCGCGACAACCACAAGATGCTGTTCAGTCTGGTTGTCTTCGAGGAATGGCTGCGCGCAAATTAGGGGGAAGGTCTTGATGTGCAAGCAGATTCGATCCACTCGGTTTGAGGTGCGGGTCATAGGGGCACGCCGCGCTAACCCTGCCCCATGTACTGGATCGATTAAGGACCGCGCCTTAGCAGGGCCTCAAAGCCTACCCGCTTACCCACAAATCATCCGGGAGGGATGAAGGCTTGTTTGGCGGCGGCGATACCGATGGCGAAGGCGTGGAGTTGCAGGAGTCCTTCCCACAAGGCTTTGGGGCCGGGATGACCATCGCCTCTGCGTCCGAGGAAGCCTCCGAAACCGGCGATCATTCGGACCATGGAACCCAGTGGCGGTGGCGTAGTCGGCGGTGGGGTACGGTGTGTTACGATCCAGGCCGCCTGCCATTCCCCGGTATCGAAGACGACGTCGCAGGGTAAGTCGGGACTTTCGCGTCCCCAGGTCACCAGATGCAGGATGCGCCAGGCGATGATCAGGTAGATCACCAAGGCGCGTTCGAGCCGTTCCAGCGTCCCCAGTTGCAGGGCTTCCACCCGGCAACCCGATTTCAAGATGCGGAAGAAAATTTCCACCCGCCAGCGGCGGCGATACCAGTCAATCAATTCGACCGCCGCGTCCAAGGTTTCGGCGGTCCGATTGGTGAGCAACCGCCATTCGATGGGCTTTTCACCGGTGGGTGGCTGTTCTTCACGGGCCAGGATCGCGGTAACGGTGACCTTATACCAATTCCTATTAATAGGAGTGCATAATAGGAGGGATGCTGACAGCC